>WNGG01007449.1_pt1 | contig 23399 bp, 22 predicted proteins | sample 5400661 | NCBI WGS metagenome assembly WNGG01 (sample SAMN13153372, study PRJNA577476) | soil metagenome | isolation source: 100 cm soil or saprolite under Garry oak tree replicate 1 | place: USA:California | collected 2016-06-15
CGCGCGACAAGGCTTTCGGGGCGGGCGTCCTGGCCGGGGCGTTCTCCCTGTGGACGCGGAAGAACCAGATCCAGAGCGACATGGCGCAGCGCGATACGCCGATGGAGCACGCGCACACCCTGAAGACGATCCAGAAGCTGGGCGGCGGGGTGGTCGTTCCGGCGACCGCGCTCCTGCTGTACGCGGGAGGATCGACCTTCCGCGATTACCGCGCCAAGGAGACCGGCTTCATGCTGGCACAGTCCCTGTTGCTGACCGATCTGGTGACGCTCGGAGGACGCTGGGTCCTCGCGGAAGACCGTCCCAAGTACGGCGGGAGCCTGCGACCCTTCCACGGAGTCGGCGGCGGCATCTCGGGGCACGCCGCCACGGCGGCCTCCGTCTCCGGCGTCCTGTCGCGCATGTACCTTCAAGTCACGCCCGATGACGCGCCCGCGCGGCGTGCATGGAAGAGGATCGGCAAGGGGCTTGCTTACGGCGCTCCGGTGGTGGTCGCCTTCGAGCGGGTCAACCTCCAGCAGCACTTTCTGTACAACACGGTCCTGGGCCTGTCGATCGGATTCTGGAGCGGCAACACCGTGGCGGACGCCCACGGACTGTACGTCGAGGGAACCCCCTCGCGCTGGAAGCCCTCCGCCATCGGCCCGGTCACGAACGACCGGGGCGCGCCCGGCGTCGGCGCCCGCTGGATCTTCTAGGAAAGCCTGGACAGCGCGAAGAAGGGATCAGCGGTCTTCACCCCGAGCACCAGGTCGGAGACTCGCTCGCCGACGGCGGGGCCGTGCTTGAAGCCGTGCCCCGAGCCCCCGCCGGCGATCCAGGCGTTGGCCGCCTGCGGGTGGCGATCGATGATGAACCGCGTGTCCGGCGAGTTCTCGTACTGGCAGACGCGGGCCTCGAGAAGAGGTGCGTCCTTGAGGGCCGGGAACCGGAACCCCAGGTAATCGCGCGCCGACCGCAGGGCGTCGGGGGACGGTGTCCGCTCGCCGGCGGTCGGATCGAACGCGGCGCCGCGGGTGTCGTCGCCCACCTTGACGCCCCGCCACTCGTTGCCGGGAACGCCGTAGAAGATGCGCTCGCCCTTGTCGATCCAGACGGGCAGCGCCTCCTCCGTGAAGCGCCGATCGCCCGGCGGGGTGCCGAAGAAGAACACCTCCTGGCGCGTCGGCCGTACCCGGTCGCCGATGATCTCGGGAAACAGGCGCCCGAGCCAGGCCCCGCAGGCGAAGACGTAGGCGTCGGCGGCGAGCGAGCCGCCTTCCGACAAGGCCAGGGGGCCCATCCCGCCCAGGCCGATCGCTCCCGGGGTCGCGGACCCCGTGCGGTATTCGCCCCCTTCCGCCTGGAAGATCTCCAGGACCGCCTGGGAGGCGCGGCGGGCCAGCAGGTACCCGGCGTCCTTCTCGTGGATCGCCCAGCCGACGCGCTCGAAATTGATCTGCGGATAGCGCGCGGCGGCCGCGGCCCGGGTCAGCTCCTCGACGTCGAGACCGGCCTCGCGCAGGAGCGGCAGGGCCGCTCTCTCGTACCGGTCGTCCTGTCCCGCGAGCCATAGAACGCCGGTCTTGCGGAACAGCGGTCGCCCGGCGCGCTCCTGGAACTCGCGCCACAGTTGCAGCGAGCGCGCCACCATGTCGACGTAGACCCGGTCGGGACCGTAGGTGGCGCGGATGATCCGGGTCTCGCCGCCGGAGCTGGCGCGCGAGTTGCCGGGCCCCCAGGCGTCGATCAGCGTCACGCGCGCGCCGCGGCGCACCAGGTGCAGCGCCGTCCAGCCGCCGAACGCCCCCGCCCCGACCACGGCGACGCGCGGTTTCACCAGGCCGGGCCTCCGTTCATGATCCCTCGAACTGCTCGATCTCGTCCCAGGTGAGGATGCCGGCGGCCACCGCCTGCTGCAGGGCGGCGTGCAGGTCTTCGGAAGAGGCTCCCCAGGGGTTCTGCAGGACCGCCCGCCGGACCGCCTCATACGCCTGACGCGGCCCGAGGCTCCTGAGCTGGTCCAGACTCGTCTCGTCCATCTCCATGGTGGTTTCCCCCGGACGACGTCCGATCTTAGCCGAGTCGCGCACCCCGCGCCACGCGCGACCGATGGCCGCCGGCGATCCCGCGCGAGCGAACGAGGCGCAGCGCGGCGCGGCGTGGCCTGCCGCCCGGTGCGCGGAAGCCGGGGGCAGTCAGCCGACGACGCGGGCGATGAGGAACGCGGCGGCCGCGGCGAGCCCGCCGATGAGCGTGGTCTGGTAGGCGCTGCGCAGGGGCTTCGTGCCCGTGAAGCGGCCCTTGAGGTAGCCGAAGCCCAGCAGGGCGAGGGCCGTGGAGACCACCGACAGCGCCAGTCCGGCTCCCGCGTCCGCGGTGAAGAAATACGGGGACAGGGGGACAAACCCACCGGCGACGTACGCGCCGCCGATGGTCAGGGCGCTGACCAGCGCGCGCTTCGGGTCCGGCTTCTCCAGCCCGAGCTCGAAACGCATCATGAAGTCGATCCAGGCCTCCGGCCGGCTGCGCAGCGCCGAGACGACCGGCTCCGATTCCTCCGGCGTGAGGCCGTACTTCCGGAAGATCTCGTGGATCTCCGCCTCTTCCTCCAGGGGCTTCTCGCGCACCTCGGCGCGCTCGCGCGCCCGCTCGCGCACGTAGTGCTCGGTGTCGCTCCGGGCGGCCAGATAGCCCCCGAGGCCCATGGCGATCGACCCGGCGGCGATCTCCGCCAGACCGGCGGTGAGGATGACGCTGGTGCGGTCGACCGCGCCGGAAAGCCCCGCGGCCAGGGCGAACGGCACGGTGAGGCCGTCGGACATCCCGATGACGATGTCCCGGACGGTGTCGCCGGCCGTGAAATGCTTCTCGATGTGGGGCGTCTGTGGCATGCCGCCTCCTGTCGGTGTCCGGACGGAACGAACGGGCCCGGCGATCTTACCCGGGAACCGACTCGCGGGGCCGCCCCGCAACGCGGAGAGGGTTGCCGGCATCGGCCAGGACCGGCGTCTCGGGTTAGAATGAGCGCTTCACACGGCGTGTTTCAGGCACGGACAGCGGCACAGAGGCCCCCGGGGAGCGGGTTGCGCGGCCCCGGCCCGCGGGGGGGACGTCCCATGAGGAAGCTCTGGATCGACGGTCGGTTCGCCGACAGCTCGACGGGAGCGACGATCCAGGTCGTCGACCCGGCGACCGAGGAGCCGGTGGACGTCGTCCCGAGAGGCGGCGCCGCCGACCTCGACAAGGCGGTGGCGGCGGCGAACAGGACGTTCCCCGCCTGGAAGCGGACACCGGCCTGGACGCGGGCCGAGATGCTGGTCGAGGTCGGGCGCCGGCTGCGCGCCGCCCGGGAGGAGTTCGCGCTCACGTTGACGCACGAAACCGGCCGCACCCTCCGCAAGAACCGCGGCTACGTCGACTGGGCGGCAATGTGCTTCGACTACTACGCCGGTCTGATCCGCGACCGGCGCGGGCGCGTCATCCCCTCGGCGGAGCCGGGACAGCTCAACCTGGTCATCAAGGAGCCCATCGGGGTGGTCGGCTGCATCGTCCCGTTCAACTACCCGTTGATGCTGCTCGCCTGGAAGGTGGCGCCGGCCCTGGCCGCCGGGAACACGGTGGTGATCAAGCCGGCGACCCAGACGCCGCTCCTGACGCTCGATCTGCACCGGATCTTCGACCACCTCCCGCAGGGCGCCGTGAACATCATCACCGGTCCGGGTGCCGAGGTCGGCGATGCGATGGTCAGGCACCCGGACGTGCCCTGCATCGCCTTCACCGGCAGCACCGCCGTCGGGCAGCACATCTATCGCCTGGGGGCGGAGCGCATCAAGAAGCTGCACCTCGAGCTCGGCGGCAGTGACGCGGCGATCGTCTGCGCCGATGCCGACCTGGACGCGGCGGCGCGCGCGGTCGCCTGGACGGCGTTCCTCAACGCCGGCCAGGTGTGCACCAGCGCCGAGAGGATCTACGTCGAGCAGACGGTGCACGCGGAATTCCTGGAGCGCTTCGCCGATATCGCCCGCAGGCTGGTGATCGGTCCCGGCCTCGACGAGAAGACCGAGGTGACACCGCTCATCGGCCGCGCGGAGCGGGACCGGGTCGAGGCGCGCGTCGCCGTGGCCCGCAGGGAAGGGGCGAAGGTCGTGGCCGGCGGCGGTCGTCCGTCGCACCTGGCGAAGGGATGGTTCTACGAGCCGACCGTGCTCGCCGACGTGCGCCACGGCATGAGCCTCCTGAAGGAGGAGATCTTCGGGCCCGTCGCCCCGGTCCTGCCGTTCAGGACGTTCGACGAGGCGCTCGCCCTCGCGAACGACTCTCCCTACGGGCTGGGGGCGACCCTGTACTCGAGGGACGCCAGGCGGGTCCGGCGATACTTCGAAGAGATCGAGGCCGGGAACGTCTGGGTCAACGACCCGCTGGTGGACAACCCGGCGGGACCGTTCGGCGGCATGAAGATGTCGGGCCTGGGCCGCGAGCTCGGGGAGGAAGGGCTGGAGGAATTCCAGGTCACCAAGCACGTCCACTGGGACATCGAGGGTTCGGTCAAACCGTGGTGGTTCCCGCTCGAACAATAGCCCGCCGCCCGCGTGCTAGAATGACCGCGCCCCGATGAACCGACTCGCCGCCACGTCCCTCCTTCTGGCATCCTTCGGCTTCGCCCGCGTCCAGGCGGCCGGCCAGACCGTGTCGTATCCGGTCGGCGACGAGACCGTCCGGGCGTACCTGGCGAGACCGGCCGACACCGGCCAGCCGTCGCCGAGACCGGGTATCGTCCTGGTGCACCATTTCTGGGGGCTCGACAGTCATACGCGAAGCGTGGCGGACCGTTTCGCGGACCTGGGATACCTGACCATCGCTCCCGATCTCTACCGCGGGGCGATCGGAGGCGACCCGGGCCTGGCCGATGACCTGATGCGGAAGCTCGATGGGGGACGGGCGGTGTCGATCGTCAAGGAGGCGGTCGAGTACCTCCGGAATCTGGACCACGCGGGCCGCAGAGCGGTTGCCCTGGTGGGATTCGACATGGGAGGGCAGGTCGCACTCGCCACGGCCCTGCAGGGGGCCGGCGTGCAGGGCGTGGTGATCTTCTACGGCCACGTCGAGACCAGCCCCGAGCGGCTCGCCCCCTTGAAAGCCGAGGTCCTGGGGATATTCGCCAGGGACGATCACGGCATCGGCGCGGACGAGGTGAAGAAGTTCGAGGAGACTCTGAAGGCGGCCGGCAGGTCGCCGACGATCATCACCTATCCGTCGGTGGGTCACTCGTTCTTCGACGAGACCCGCCCGGACTACGACGGCCCTCTGGCCAAGGACGCGTGGATCCGGACCCGCGACTGGCTCGCCGCCACGCTGAACCCGGTCCCGCCCCCCGGGCCCGCGCGGCCGGGGCCGGGCGGCGCGCCCGCCGGCGGCGCTCCTCCGGGTCCGTAAGCCCATGCCCGCGAAGCCCTCCAGGGCGCTCGAGACATTTCCCAATCCCAGACCGGAGCGGGATTACGAGATCGCGTTCGAGTGTCCCGAGTTCACCTGCCTGTGCCCGCGCACCGGCCAGCCCGACTTCGCCACGCTGAGGATCCGTTATGTGCCCGGCAAGCTGTGTGTCGAGCTCAAATCGCTGAAGCTGTACATCTGGTCGTTCCGGGACGAGGGGCATTTCCACGAAGACGTCACCAACCGTATTCTGGATGATCTGGTGGCCCTGCTGCAGCCGGAGGAGATGACGGTGGTCGGCGATTTCAATATCCGCGGCGGCATCCACACGGTGGTCACGGCGACGCACCGCGCGAAGTAGACGCAGTCCCCTGACGCATCCGTCGCCTGCGAGCAGCTGGTCACCGCCGGAAAGCTACAGACCTCGCCGCACCTCGCGCGTCGCCTCGACCATGCTGCGGAGCTTGGCCTCGGCCTCTTCGGGGGTGCGGGTCTTGAGACCGCAGTCGGGATTGACGAACAGCCGGGAGGCGGGCACCACCGCCAGCGCGGCGGCGATCCGCTGCCTGACGACCTCGACCGGCTCGACCTTGTGGCTGTGAACGTCCAGCACGCCGGCGCCCAGCTCCTTGGTGAAGGGCGCGGTCTTGAACAGCTCCAGGAGCCCGAGGTCGGAGTTCGACAGCTCCAGGGTGAACTGGTCCACGGGGAGATCGAGCAGGCGCGGGTAGATGGCGGGGAAGTCCCCGTAGCAGATGTGGGTGATGGTCCGGGCGCGCAGTCCGGACGTGACCGCGCCCATGGCCCGGATGGCGAGATCGATCTCGTCCGGTCGCACCGAGACCGCCGGCTCGTCGATCTGCACGTAGCGCGCCCCCGCCTCGACCAGCGCCGCCGCCTCCTGGCGGATGACCTCGGCCAGCGCCATCGCCAGCGCCTCGCGCGAGCCGTAGTGCTCGTCGAACGACCAGTCCATCATGGTGTACGGACCGGTCAGGATGGCCTTGACCGGCAGGCGCGTCTGCCCGAGCGCGAAGCGGAACCAGTCGACGGTCACCGGCCGCGGCCAGCGCACCGGCCCGGTGACGATCGGCTTCCGGTAGTAACGGTTGCCATACGAGCGCACCAGACCCGAGATCCGGAACCCCTCGATGTTCTCCGCGAAATAGGTCGTCATGTCGCCGCGGTACATCTCGCCGTCCACCAGGAGGTCGAGCCCGAGACTCTCTTGAAGACGGATGCAGCCGGCGGTCTCCTCCCGCTCGATGCGCCGCAGCTCCTCGGCGCCCAGGACGCCGCGGGCAAGACCGGCACGCGCCTGTTTCAGGCGGTCCGGCTTCGGGAACGATCCGATGGTGCTGAGAGGCAGGCGCAGATCCGCCGGGAGGAGGCGCTCCTCCGGCGGCCGCGTTCCGGCGAGGGGGGCGTCGCTCACGGGAACTCCTGCCTGGCCCGGTCGCGCACCGCCGCCAGGATCGACATCTTGGCGCGCGCCGTGTCGCGCGGCAGGAACTCCAGGCCGTGGTTCGTGACCAGGTGGATGTCGCGGCCCGGCCCGCCCGCCGGGGGGCGCAGGGCCGAGAGGATCGGGCGCACGCGCCGCTCGTAGATCTCGCCGGCGTCCTCCAGACGGGTGTTGCGGCCATCGAGCACTCCGAGCGCGAAGCCGGCGCCGGCCGAAAACGCTTCCGCCAGGAGGCTGCCGAGCCCCGCGGCGTCCCCGTCCTCCCGCCCGGGCGCCGCGGTGACGTCGATCCCGAACAGGTCCGCCGGCATGGCGGCCAGGCCGGGCAGGAGCGGCCCCGGCGGTCCGAACGAAGTCGACAGGAGGATCCGGGAAGACGTCGTCCCCGACACCAGCCGCCGCAGCGTCAGGCGCTGGAGGTCGGCGTCGCCGGGGAAGCGCGCCAGCGCCGGCTCGTCGATCTGGATGAGCGCGGCGCCGGCCGCCTCCAGATCGAGGATCTCCCGGTTGAGCGCCGAGGAGATCTGGAGGGCCAGGTCGCGCAGGCCCCGGCGTCGGGCGTCGCGCGACAGCCGGGCGATGGTCAGGGGACCGGTGACGATCGCCTTCACCTGGCGCGGGGCCGCGGCGGCGGCCGCGAAGCGGAAGGCTTCGACCAGGATCGGGCGCTCGCGCCCGATCGGTCCCGTCGCCGCCGGCTGCCGGTAGTAGGTGTTGGTGTCGAAGTAACGCAGCAGCCCCTCGACCCGGAAACCGGCCAGGCCGCGCGCCACGTGCGACACGGGGTCGTGCCAGCGGATCTGGCCGTCGGTCAGCAGATCCATGTCCGCCGCGGCCTGCTCGGCGATCGCCAGCCCGATCATCTCGTCTTCCGCCGCGACGACGCCCGAGGCCGGAAGTTCGCCGCGGTCGGCGCGCTGGATGGCGCGGCGCAGGACCTGCTCGGCCGGCCGGTCTCCGATGCGCGGGTAGCTGTTCAGCAGCGAGGCCAGGATCACGCCGTCTCCCCGGGAGCGACGGAGAGAATATAGTCCCGGGGCGGGGCGCGCAAGCGAGTTTCGCGCGCCGTTGTGTTACGCTTCGCCCAGCGGACGCGCGTGACGGGGTGGCACGCGTCGGGGCGAGGGAGCCCTTGGTCAAGCAGGTCCTGTGGAGCGAATCGATCCGGGCGCGGGTCGACAGCGGCCGGCCCCATTTTCTCGCCCGGGCCAGCGTGAAGGCGCTGTGCGCCGGCAAGCCGTCCGTCCTCCTCGACGTCGCCTCGTCCGATCGCCCCGACCTGATCGTCCTGCCCCACGACGACCCGGAGATGCCGGCGCGGGATCTCTGCCGCTGGATCCGCGGCGACGACAGGACGAGCGCCATCCCGATCCTGGCCCTGGCGGCGGACGACAGGGAGGAGCTCCTGCTGAAGGAGGCGGGCTGCACGGAGGTGCTGCCTGCGAAGGTCCCGACCGAGGAGCTGCAGGAGAAAATCGCCGCCATGCTCGGCATGCGGCTGAGGAAGTACGCGCGCTACCCGGTCGTCCTGCCCGTCGCCCGGGGCCGCTTCATCCGCGAGTTTCTGGGATACTCCAACGCGGTCAGCGAGGGGGGCATGGGGTTCGACACGCTGAGTCGGATCCGGGGCGGTGCCAGCCTGCCCCTGCTGATCTACAGGAACACCGAGGAGAGGCCGATCACCGTGACGGGCCGGGTGGCCTCGGTGCGCGCCAATATCGACACCGGTATCGGCTACGCGGTCGGCGTCGAGTTCGTGACCATGGCGGAGGCCGACCGCGCGCGTCTCATGGAGCTGTTCCCAGGAGATCCGACCGTCACCTGGGGCCCCGAGTCGCCCGATGACCGGCGTCCGGGCGGCCCCTCCGCTCCGGACGCCTGAACACCAGCGTCCCGGCGCCCGGGCCTACCGCAGCCCGAACACTCTTTCCGCCGTCCCTTCGAGCAGCGCCCGCCTGACCTCCGGCGCGAGGGGAAGGGTGCGGAACTCCTCGAGGTTGCGGCGACCTCGGAGAGGCGGGGGAAGTACCGCGGCAGCAGGCGTGGCGGGATCCCCGAGACGTCCATGAAGACGTTCGGGTGGCGCCGCAGCAGGAAGAAGCAGGTCTCCATCCAGAGCGGGCGGCCGCCGTGCGCCATGACGATCGTCAGGTCGGGGAAGTCGACGGCGACGTCGTCGATGGCCATCGGGTCGCCGAAGATGTTGCGCGCCCCGGGAAAGATCGACGTGCCGGTGTGGATCATCACCGGGATCCTGAGTTCCTGGGCGCGCGCGTACAGGGCGGCGAGCCCGGGCAGGCGGCCGCCGTCGCGGTAGGCGTTGACCTGGAAGTGCTGATGGGGCGGGTGGAGCTTCAGGGCGCGGATGCCGTGTGTCTCGACGATGTGCCGGAGCGAACCCGCCGGGTCGGGGTCCAGACGCGGGTGCACGCCGCCCATCGCCACCAGGCGGTCTTCATGGCCGCGGCAGAAGCCGCCGACGAAGTCGTTGACCTCGTCGGTGAAGCCGATGACGTCGGGGCTGACGTAATTGACCAGGACGGCGCGCTCGATCCCCTGCTGGTCGAGGAAGCGCAGGAACTCCGCCGGGTCGTCGAGCACGCGGCGGATCAGGTCGAGATCGCGGCGCCCGGAGGCCATGCGCGCCAGCGCTCCCGGCGAGAGCTGCCGCCACGGCTGGACGTGGATGTGCGCGTCGGTCACCATGATCGCCGCTACCGGCCCGTGAAGCGCGGCCGCCGGCCCTGGAGAAACGCGGTCATGCCCTCGTTCTTGTCGGCGGTCTCGAACAGGATCGCCTGCGCCAGGCGCTCGGCGGCGTGTCCGGCGTCGGGCCCGTACGCGGAGGCCCGCAGCGCCAGCCGGGCGGCCCGCAGCGCCAGGGGCCCCTTGCGCGCGATGAGGGCGGCCGTCGAGCGCGCCTCGTCCAGCACGCGGTCGTCCGGCACGACGCGGTTCACGAGCCCGATGCGCAGCGCCTCGTGCGCGTCGACGATCCGCCCGGTCAGGATCAGCTCGCGGGCCCGCCCGGCGCCGACGATCTGCGGCAGCCGGTAGGTCGCGCCGGCGGCGGGGATGATCCCGAGCCCGACCTCCGGCTGCCCGAAGCGCGCCGACTCGCCCGCGACCCTCAAATCGCAGGCGAGGGCCAGCTCGCAGCCTCCGCCCAGCGCGTAGCCGTTCACGGCGGCGATGGTCGGCAGGGCGAACCTCTCGATCTCCAGGAACAGACCCGAGTTGATGCCGCTCAGAGCATCGGCGGCCCGCCGGTCGCGCAGCTCGCGGATGTCGGCCCCCGAGGCGAAGGCCGCCGACCCGGCGCCGGTCAGGATCAGGACGCGCGCCCCGCCGTCCCGCGCCAGACTCCCGAGCGCGGCGCGGATCTCCTCCACCACCTCGAGGTTGATGGCGTTGCGCGCCCCGGGACGGTTCAACGTGAGGACGGCGATGCCGGCGGCGGTCTCCAGCCGGATGCTGCGGAAGCGCGGCGCCGCCGCGCCGCGCGGCCGGCGCGCGCGGCCGGGGCCGCGCCTCCCCGGCCGCGCCCTCCCGGGACGTCTCCGGCTCACGGCGTCAGGATGATCTTGCCGAACAGGGAGCGCTCGGCCATGGCGCGATGCCCTTCGGCGACGCGCTCGAGGGGAAGGACACGGTCGATGACCGGCTTGAGGCGGCGCTCGCCCACCAGCCGCGCCACCCGCAGGAGCTCGGCGCGGCTCCCCATGGTCGAGCCGAGAATCGACAGCCCCTTGGAGAAGACGAAGCGCAGGTCGGTCTCCGCCCGGTACCCCGAGGTGGCGCCGCAGGTCACCAGCCGGCCGCCCCGGGCAAGGGCCTTCAGGCACCCGTCCCAGGTCTCCTGACCGACGCTCTCGACCACCACGTCCACGCCGCGCTTGCCGGTGAGCCGTCGGACCTCCGCGAGGAAGTCCGCCGTGCGGTAATTGATGGCCGCGTCCGCCCCCAGCTCGCGCACGCGCGCCGCCTTGTCGTCCGAGCCGACGGTGGCGAGGACCCGCGCCCCGTGCAGCCGGGCGATCTGCACGGCCGCCGTGCCGACGCCGCCGCCGCCCGCCTGGACGAGAACGTCCTCTCCCGGCCGCACGCGCGCCCGGCCGACCAGCATGTGCCAGGCGGTCAGGAACACCAGGGGGAAGGCGGCCCCCTCCTCGAACGACAGACCGTCGGGCAGCGGCATGACGTTGGCGGCCGGCAGCGCCGCGTACTCCGCCTGCGTGCCGTTCCTGTGCTCGCCGAGGATGCCGTAGTCCCTGCACAGCGGGTCGTTGCCCGAGGCGCACTCCTCGCACCGCCCGCAGGAGAATCCGGGCGCCACGAACACCCGGTCGCCCGCCTTGAGGCCGGTCACGCCGGGGCCGACCTCCTCGATGAGGCCGGCCGCGTCCGAGCCCGGCACCATCGGCAGCGGCGGCGTCACCCCCGGCAGGCCGCGCCGGACCCAGGTGTCCAGATGGTTCATGCCGGCCGCCTTCACCCGGATTACGACCTGGCCCGCCTCGGCCTTCGGCTTCGGCAGGTCGGCGATCTCCAGGACCTCGGGGCCGCCGTGCTTCCGGATGAGGACCGCTTTCATGGCGTGGCCACCGGTCAGGCTCCCTTGAACCTGGGGGGACGCTTCTCGAGATAGGCGTCGAGCCCCTCGCGCGCGTCCCCGGACTCGAACAGCTGCTGCTGCAGCTCGCGCTCCAGGGCCAGGGCCTCGGAGAGCGGGATCTCGCCGCCGGTGACAACGCTCCGCTTGATCCGTCCGACCGCCGCGCTCGCCTTGTTCGGCGGGCAGAACTCCCGCGCGTAGGCCATCACCTGGTTCCACCAGTCGTTCGACTCGAAGACGCGCGTGACCAGGCCGAGCGCCGCCGCCTCGTCGAAGGAGACGGTGCGGCCGGTCGCCATCAGCTCGATCGCCTTCGCCCTGCCGACGAGCCGCGCCAGGCGCTGGGTGCCTCCCGTGCCGGGCAGCACCCCGAGGGTGACTTCGGGGAGCCCGATCGTGCCGCCGTCCTTGCGCGCGATCCGCAGGTCGGCCGCCAGGGCGATCTCCAGCCCGCCGCCGACGGCATGGCCGTTGAGCGCGGCGATCACCAGCTTGGGTGTCTGCTCCAGACGGTTCAGCGTCTCGTTGGCGTGCAGGCAGAAGTAGTACTTGAACCGCGGCGAGGCGCTCGCCAGCATCCTGATGTCGGCCCCGGCGGAGAAGAACCGATCGCCCGCGCCGCGCAGGACCAGGACGTGCACGGAGTCGTCCATCCGCGCCCTCAGGATGGAGTCGTCGAGCCGCTGCATCATCTCGTAGGAATAGGTGTTCGCGGGGGGATCGCTCATCTCCAGGACGGCGATCCCGTTGTCGATCCGGCAGGTGACGAGCGGGCCGGGCATGGGTCAGGTCAGATCGACCCAGACCGACTTGGTCTGGGTGTATTCCTGGAGCCCGTGCCGGCCGAGCTCGCGGCCGAAGCCGCTCATCTTGTAGCCCCCGAACGGCATGGCGCTGTCGTACAGGCCGTAGGTGTTGATCCAGACGGTGCCCGCCTTCAGGAGCCGGGCGGCGCGGTGCGCCTTCTTGATGTCCTTCGTCCAGACGGCGGCGGCCAGGCCATACGGGGTGTCGTTGGCCGCGCTCACGACCTCGTCGAGGTCGCGGAAGCGCAGCACGGACAGGACCGGCCCGAAGATCTCCTCGCGCGCGATCGTCATGCCGTTCTTCACGCCGTCGAAGATCGTCGGCCGGACGAAGTACCCCCTGCCGGGCGCACGCGAGCCGCCCATCACGAGACGCGCCCCCTCACCCTTCCCCTTGTCCACGTAGGACAGGACGCGGTTCATCTGCGCCTCACTCACCTGAGGTCCCAGGCGCGTCTTGGGGTCGAGCGGGTCGCCCTGCTGCAGCCTGGCGGTGAAGGCCGACAGCCGGTCGAGAAAGGCGTCGTGCAGGGGCTCCTCGACGAACAGCCGCGAGCCGGCGGTGCAGACCTCCCCCTTGTTGTAGAAGATGCCGTTCGACGCGCCCCGCACGGCCAGGTCGAGATCGCAGTCGGCGAACACGATATTGGGGGACTTGCCCCCCAGCTCCAGCGTCAGGCGCTTCAGCGTTCCGGCGGCGCGCCGCATGATCTCCTGCCCGACGGCGGTCGATCCGGTGAAGGCGATCTTGTCCACTCCCGGGTGGTCGACGAGGGCCGCGCCCGCGGTCGGTCCGAAGCCGGTGACGACGTTCAGGACGCCGGGCGGCAGCCCCGCCTCCTCGGCGATCCGGGCCAGATGAAGCGCCGTCAGGGGCGTCTGTTCGGCCGGCTTCAGGACGATGGTGTTGCCGGCGGCGAGGGCGGGCGCCACCTTCCAGGCGGCGAGCAGGATCGGGAAGTTCCACGGGATGATCTGCCCGACGACGCCCAGCGGCTCGCGCAGGGTGTAGCCAAAGCAGGGGGCGCGGACCGGGACCGTCTCGCCTTCGATCTTCGTGGCCCAGCCCGCGAAATAACGGAAGCAGTCGGCCGCCATCGGCACGTCGACGCGGGACGACTCGGCGATGGTCTTGCCCGAGTCGAGCGTCTCGACCTCGGCGATCTCGGCGAGGCGCGATTCGATGAGGTCGGCCATCTTCCAGAGCATGCGACCGCGATCGGCGGCGGACACCCTGGCCCAGGGCCCCTCGAAGGCCTCGCGCGCGGCTTGGACGGCCCGATCGATGTCCTCGGCCCGGCCTTCGGCGACCCGGGTGATCGGCTCCTCGGTCGCCGGATTGACGGTCGCGAAGGTGCCCGCGGCGAACGCGTCGACCCACCGGCCGCCGATGTAGAGGCGACCGGGAGCGATTTTCTGTGTTGCCGGCATGGGCGCCGATGTTAATCGGAACCCTGACGGGAGTCAACGATGGGCCGGAGGGTCTCGGCGCGGAATATGGGCGGCTGTTCGGGGACGGCGGGTGACAGGGCGGACCCCGCCGTGGGAATGGTGCGGGAGCTCGAGCCGGCCCCGGGCGTCTCGGGGAAGGGAGGCGGCAGCGGCAGGGGTCTGTCGGCCGCCGCGCCTTCGAAGCACGCTGCGGCGGGCCTGTCCGGCGCGGCCGGACGGTCCGCGGGAGGGGCGTGGGGACGCGACGGCGCCGTGTCGGCCGCGCCCGTCCCCTCGGAGCCGGAGACCATCGGCGGCAGGTCGTGGCGCGAGCGGATCCGGTGCCGCTGCACCTGTTGCTGTTTGGCCTGGAGTTTTCTCCGCTCCGGTGTGAAGATGTCACCGGGTCGCGCGTAGCCCGAGGGGAACCAGAACCCGCCCGCGTCCCGCTGCCCCTCGGGCAGGGTCGAGACCAGATCGTCGCCGGGGCCGCATGGCAGGGTGACCTCGAGCAGACCGAGCCCGCGATTGATCAGCGTCGGCAGCCTCCGTCGCTTGCTGGCGGGAGCCATGACATCCTCGAGTGAAACGAATGGCGACTCAGACCCGCGAACCGGCAGGATCTCCCAGGCGGCGGAAGCGTACCAAACCACAAAACGAAACGCAAGTCCATGCCCGTATCGGGATACGAAACGCGGCGTGGGCCGTGCCGGAGACACTCTGATGAAGACGATCATTGAGCCGTTCCGGATCAAAGTCGTCGAGCCGATCAAGATCACCGATCGCGCCTGCCGCGAGCGGGTGCTCCGGGAGGCCGACTACAACCTGTTCCAGATGCGCGCCGCCGACGTGACGATCGACCTGCTCACCGACAGCGGCACGGCGGCGATGTCGGCGCAGCAGTGGTCGGTGATGATGTCCGGCGACGAATCGTACGCCGGCAGCCGCTCCTTCTACCGTTTCGAGAAGGTGGCGAAGGAGCTGACGGGCTTCCGCCACATCATCCCCGTGCATCAGGGGCGGGCCGCCGAGAAGATCCTGTTCGGGATCGTCGGCGGGGCCGGCAAGGTGGTGCCCGCCAACTCGCACTTCGACACGACGCGCGCCAACGTCGAGTACACCGGAGCTCAGGCGATCGATCTCCTGATCCCGGAGGGGCGCGACCCGCAGTCGGAGCACCCTTTCAAAGGAAACATCGATCTCGCGGGGCTGGAGAACTGTCTGAAAATCCACGGCCGCGAGCGTGTGCCGCTGGTGCTCCTGACCGTCACCAACAACTCGGGCGGGGGGCAGCCGGTCTCGCTGCAGAACATCCGCGCGGCCCGTGAAATCGCCCGCCGCCACGGCGTGCCGCTGTTCCTCGACGCCTGCCGGTTCGCTGAAAACGCCTACTTCATCAAGCTGCGCGAGCCGGGGCAGGCCGGCCGGGAGGTGCGGGACATCGCCCGCGAGGTGTTCTCCCTGGCCGACGGCTGCACCATGAGCGCCAAGAAGGACGGACTGGTCAACATCGGGGGCTTCCTTGGCCTCCAGGACGACGAGCTGGCCTCCAAGGCGCGCAACCTGCTCATCCTGATCGAGGGGTTCCCGACCTACGGGGGTCTGGCCGGCCGTGACCTCGAGGCGATGGCGCAGGGCCTGACCGAAGTTCTCGAAGAGGACTACCTGAACTATCGATTCATCTCGACCGCCTACCTCGGCAAACATCTGCTGGAAAACGGCGTTCCGATCCTGGTCCCCGTCGGCGGCCACGCCGTCTACCTCGACGCGAGACGCTTCGTATCCCACATCGAGCCGCGACGCTTGCCGGCGCAGGCGCTGGCCTGCGAGCTCTACCTTCACGCCGGAATCCGAGGTGTCGAGGTCGGTTCCCTGATGTTCGGCCGGAATGAGCCGGGCTCCGGCGCCTTCCAGGCGGCCGCCATGGAGCTGGTCAGGCTGGCTATACCCAGAAGGGTGTACACCCAGAGCCACGTCGACTATGTCGTCGAGGCGATCGTCGAGGTGCACAAGCGCCGCAACGCCATCCGCGGCCTGGAGATCGTCTGGGAGGCACCCTTCCTGCGCCATTTCACGGCCCGCCTCAGACCGGTGCGCGAGCCCGGCGTCCGCTGATCAAGGGTCGGCTCTGGGTTCTCGGGTCGGCTCGTGCTGCACCGGCCCGCCGACCGGGCGCCAAGCTGCGCTTCAAGGGGCCGGAAACGCGCTGGTCTTCGTCAAGAAACCGTCACCCGGGTTGCCGCACGGACTCCCCGACTCTAGATTGCCTGCTTGTAAGGTCCGTCTCCGCTCCAGCGTTGCGTCATGCAGGGGCCGGCAGAGGGTCACGATGGGGAATCTGGCGATGGTCGAGCAGTCAGCGCGGGCATACCCGGCGCTTCTGCCTCTCGTGATCGTCTCGATCGCTCTGACGTTGTGGGCCGGCGAGCACAGGCATTGGCTCCGGGCCACGGTGATCGGTGTCCTGGGATTGGCCGTCTGCTTCCTTTACGTGGCCAGCCCCGCCGGCGGTCCGTCGGGCAGTCTGTCTCCCGTCGGCATCACCGGAAGCGGCGCCGTTCATGCCCTGATCGAGCCGCGACGCTTCTCCTCGGCCGTGCGGTTGCACCCGCGCTTCCCCCAGGATTTCCCGATCCCGAAGGAGTTCCGTCTCGAGAGCAACTCGGGAAGTATCAGCGGCGGTATTCTCACCGTCCGCTTCCGGTTCACCGGGGAGGCACCCAACGCCGTCTGTGACCTTCGCACGCTGGGTCGCCGGAGCGGCTGGAACGTGGAGATCCTGGCCCCGCATCGCATGACCTTCCGGAAGGATGGGAGGGAGATCGAAGCCTGGTTCAGCTTTCCGGCCCATTCAGTCGTCCTCGACATTCCCGACGCCCGATAGACACAGTCACCTGGCAGTCGCCTGCGACTGCTCCAGGAACACACCGAGGATCTCCTGGTCCTCGGGCTCCCGTAGACGCGTGAACAGCCTGGTTCCGAGCAGCCGGATCGTCATCTCCTTGTCGAACGGCAGGCGGTCGTACATCCTGCCGCCGGGGAAATGGCATGGCGAGCACTTTTCCTGGAGCAGCGGCAGGATCCGGGTGGTGAAATCGATCCGATCGGCCTGGGCCGTCCGCTCCGACCCCGTTTCGGCCGGGGCGGCGGTGCCGGGACTCGCGGCGTGCGCGCCTGCCGCCATGCCGGCGGTCCCGCTCGAGGCACACCGCTGCAGGATCACCAGGGTCGAGATGGCCGCCGCCGGGATCAGAACGACCGCGAATCGTCTCATCGCCGAAGCTCCCATTGGATTGTACCCCGCGGTCCTGATCCGCCGCCAGGAGCCGGGCCTTGCTGCGATTGCCGCAGACGCTCATGTCACACCAGCGGCTCCCCGGCGGAGCGGCGCGCGGGCGGGAGAGATCCGGCGTGCTAAGATGCTTCCCGTGGACATCGTCAACCCGGCCATCGACGAGTACCTGCGCCGCGTCGGCCCCGCCGGCGAGGGTGTTCCCCTGGAGATGGAGCGTCTCGCCGACCGCCGGCACTTTCCGATCGTCGGCCCTCTGGTGGGACGGCTGCTCTTTCTTCTCGCCCGTTCGATCGGCGCCCGCGACATCTTCGAGTGCGGCTCCGGGTTCGGCTACTCCGCCTACTGGTTCGCCCAGGCGGTGCCGGCGGGCGGCCGGGTGGTGCTGACCGAGGGGTCGGCGGAGAACTGCGCCAGCGCGCGAGGGTTCCTCAGCCGTGCCGGCCTGATGGACAGGGCGGCGATCGAGAAGGGTGACGCCCTGGAGATTCTCCCGCGCCATCAGGGCCCCTTCGACATCATCTTCTGCGACATCGACAAGCGCGATTACCCCCGCGTCTATCCCCTCATGAAGCCCCGCCTGCGCGCCGGCGGCCTGTTCCTCTGCGACAACATGCTCTGGTCGGGCCGTGTCGCCGACGTGGATCGCCAGGACGACGACACCCGCGGGATACGCGAGCTGACGCGTCTCCTGTACGCCGACGGCGATTTCCACACCAGCATCGTGCCCCTGCGGGACGGCGTGAGCATCAGTCTCAGGCTCTGACGCGGCCTTCCTCAACGCTCCCGACGGGTTGAACGCTTCCGGCCGGGACGCCGGCCGTGCGTCCGGATCCCGGAGGACACGTTCGTCTTCGAGCGGTGTCCCGGTCGCTTCCCGTCCCCCTGCGCGCCCTCCCTTCGAGCTCCCGAGGATCGCGCGATCCAGTCGCGGGCGGTCTCAAGGTCGGCGAGCCAGGGCGCGGCGCCGCTGTCGGAGGGGGCGCGCCAGTCGCTGCGCGGAGAGAGCGATCCCCCTGATCCGACCTTCGGCCCGTTCGGCAGCGCCGAGCGCTTGAACTGGCTGGAGCGGAAGAAGCGGTCGAGGAAGACGCCGAGCCAGCGCAGGATCTCCGCCAGCGAGTAGGGGCCGTCGGCCGGGCCGCCGGGGGCGTCCCGGGCCCAAGCGCAGCCCTCGAGGTAGGCCACCTTCGCCGGGCGGTAGCCACGCCGGGTGATGTAGTAGAGGCTGAAGTCGTGCAGGTCGAACGGCCCGACGGCCTGCTCGGTGCTCTGGGCCGGGGTGCCGTTCTCTGTTCCGGGAACCAGCTCGGGACTGATGGCGGTTTCGAGGACATCGCGCAGGACCGCGGACGCCTCGTCGCCGACCTCTTTCCGTCCGGCGGCCCACCCGATGAGATGCCGGATGAGTGTCTTCGGCACGGAGGCGTTCACATCGTAGTGCGCCATGTGATCGCCGACGCCGTAGGTGCACCATCCCAGGGCCAGCTCGCTGAGATCGCCGGTCCCGACCACCAGGGCCCCGTGCCGGTTCGCCAGCCGGAACAGATGGCTTGTGCGCTCGCCGGCCTGCACGTTCTCGAACGTCACGTCGTAGACTTTCCGTCCCTCGGCGTAGGGATGGCCGATGTCCTTGAGCATCTGCTCGCTCGAAGGGCGGATGTCCAGCACACGGCTCGTGACACCCAGGGCCTGCATGAGCCGGAGGGCGTTCTGCTGGGTGCGCTCGGACGTGGCGAACCCGGGGAGCGCATAGGCCAGCACGTTCGTCCGCGGCAGGCCGAGCCGATCCATCGCCCGGGCGGCGACGATGAGCGCCTGCGTCGAGTCCAGCCCGCCGCTCGCGCCGAGGACGACCTTCTTGATCCCGGTGGCGCGCAGGCGCTGCATCAGCGCGCCGACCTGGATGTTGTATGCCTCGTAGCAGCGCTCGTCGCGCTCCGGCGCGCCGGACGGGACGAACGGGTGGCGCTCCACCCGCCGCTTCAGGAGAACGGGGGCGGGCGAAGGGACAAACGAGAACGGCACGATCCGCAGACCGGCGATCGCCGCGGCGTGCGCCGTGGCGCAGTCCACGAACGAGGTGACGCGCATGCGCTCCTGCACCAGCCTGTCCAGGTCGAGGTCGGCGGCGACCACCTGGCTGTCGTCGCGGAAGCGCTCCGATTCGGCCAGCAGCTCGCCGTTCTCGTAGATCATCCCGTGCCCGTCCCAGGCGAGGTCGGTGGTCGACTCGCCCTGTCCCGCCGCCGCGTACAGATAGGCCGCGATGCAGCGCCCCGACTGGCTGGCTGCGAGCAGGTGACGGTACGCGGTCTTGCCCACGGTGATGTTCGAGGCCGACAGGTTGGCGAGCACCGTAGCCCCCCGCAGCGCGGCGTAGGTGGAGGGCGGGATCGGCGCCCAGACGTCCTCGCAGATCTCGACGTGCAGGGCCAGGTCGGGGATCTCGTCGCAGCGGAACACCAGGTCGGCGCCCACGGGCACGCGCTGGCCCAGCACCGCCACCTCGCGCTCGAGCGCGTCGCGCGACGACGCGAACTGACGCTTCTCGTAGAACTCCCGGTAACCGGGGAGGTAGGTTTTCGGGACGATCCCCAGGACGCGTCCGCGCGACAGCACCAGGGCGCAGTTGAGCAGTCGTCCCTCGAGCCGGAGCGGCGCTCCGACGACGAGCATCGCCGCCCGCCCGCTCGTCGCCTTGACCAGCGCGGCGGCGGCCTCGAGGACCGACCTGAGGAGGGCCTCCTGCTGGTGCAGATCCTCCAGCGAGTACCCGGACAGGGCCAGCTCCGGGAACAGCACGATCGCCGCGCCTTCCCCGGCGGCGCCCGCGTACAGCCGTTCGATCCGCGCCGCATTGGCGGCGGGGTCGGCGAGCGCCACGCGCGGGATCGCCACGGCGGCGCGCACGAAGTTCTGCGCGTACAGATCGAAGAAATGGCGCTCGCCGGCGGGCATGCTCGTCTCCGGGCCCCTGATATCCGGGGGGATTGTACCCAGTCGGGCCCCGGCGGCGCAAAAGGGCCCGGTCCTCAGGGACGCGCGGCGAACAGGCGGGTCAGGCGGCTCTCGACCGCTTCGAGGGGGAGGGAGCTGCGGGCGGGGCTGCCGTCCGGCGCCGCGCGATACAAACGCGACTCCAGCGAGTCGTCGCCGGTGTAGGTCCAGCGTCCACCCCCCGCGGTCTCCATCCGGTCGAATTCCGCTGCGATGTCGGTGAGATCGAAACGCGTCCCGCGCGGCGGCGTGACGGTGTCGAACCAGGAGACGATCTGGAACGCCATCTCGAACAGCCAGCCGCCGTCCGCGCGCGTGGCCGTCAGCACGCGGTGGTGGCGGGCCACGTTGAACCGCGCCATCTGGTCGAGCGGCTCGCTCGCCTCGATCACGGTCAGGCGGGCCGCGTCGTGCTCGCGCACGCGGGCCACGTCCCGGATCCGCATCATCGACTTCATGTAGGAGGCCAGGCGGCCCGACCAGAGCTCCTTGTACGCGGCCGCCCCGTCGAGCAGATCGGGGAGCATCGCCAGGAGACGGTCGTAGACGATCTGGTAGCGCTCGTGCTCTGGCAACCCGCGGATTTCGGACGCGATGGGCGAGCGGCGCAGGTCGTCGAAGGCGGTCACCACGCAGTCGAACTTGAACGCGTCCGGAGTGGTGAATTCGCCGAAATCGCCCGTGCGTGCCGCCTGCACCAGCGCCTTCTCGTGCCCCAGCGCCTCGTCCGGGCGCAGGACGGCGTAGACCGACAGGAGACCGTCCGTGTCGAAGTGGTTGTTGGTGACGATGGAGACCGCTCGGAGCCAGTCCGCGCGCCCGGGATCGCGCGCGAGGTTCAACGCCATCTCGGTCGTGGTGTCGGCCCTGAGATGGGCGGGGCTGCGGTTGCCCGGCCAGTGGCTGAGGTTCAACCCGCCCGCTCGTCATAGAAGGTGAAGATCATGATCCCGCCCGGCGACGGCGGACTATACCGCGTCGCGCCCGCCGCCGCAAATCACGGGCGATTGACTCACCCGGGGGTGTGGGCTAGAGTACCGCCCCGAGATGGCCGCGCGCCTCGAGCCCGCCGTTGTCCCTCCGAAAGCCCGTCATGTCCCGGTTGCAGCGACCATCGCGTCCTGCGCCGTGCTGGTGGCGCTCCTTGCCGCCCTCGAGGGTTGTCACCGGGGAGGGAGCGCCGACGTCGAGGCAATCCGGGCGCTGGTCACGAAGGAAGTCACGGCGATCAACGCCAGGGATCTGCCGGCGCTGTCCGAGATCTGGTCGAAGGACAAGGACATCCTCCTGTTCGACGTGCCGCCGCCCGGCCGCTTCCAGGGATGGGACCAGATCGGGCCGCTGTGGAAGGGCTTCTTCGACAAGGTCTCCGACGTCCACCTGACGGTCGACGCGGTCCGGGCGACGAGCGACGGGACCCTCGGCTACGCGACTTACGACTGGGCGATGACCGGACGGCTCGGGCCGTACGCCCTCGACGACCGGGGCCAGGCGACGGCGATCTATCGCAAGGAGGACGGCCAGTGGAGGCTGGTGCACGCCCATTACTCTCCTCTCCCCCCGGCGCTGGCCGGAGAGCCGGCGGGCGGCCCGGTCTCACCCGGCGCGGCAGGCATGGGCGCCGGCCCTCCCGGACCTGTCCCCGCCCGGGGGACCGGGCCGGCCCCCGGACGGACGGCAAACAAGCCCTGACGGGTCGGTGTGCATCCTTGCCGCCGGCGACGTATGTTTAGCGCAGAGCAGGTGTCCGGAGGTGTGACGGCGTGACCAGGAGGATCGAAGTCATCAAGGAGGTCCTGCCGAACGGCGTCATCGTCCTGGCGGCCTCGGATCACGCCACACCGGTCGTGGCAATCAATCTGTGGGTCCGGGCGGGCTACTTCGATGAAGAGGACCGCCAGGTCGGCATCTCGCACGTCATCGAGCACATGTTCTTCAAGGGGACGCCGGATCGCCCGCGGTCGGACCAGATCGCGACCGAGATCAAGGCGCTCGGCGGCGAGCTGAACGCCGGCACCTATTACGACTCCACCAACTATTACGTCGTCCTGCCGTCGGAGAACTTCCGCAAGGGCCTGGAGATCGAGGCCGACGCCCTGATGCACCCCCTGTTCGATGCGCAGGAGCTGAAGCGCGAGATCGAGGCGGTCCTGCAGGAGGGGCGACGGAAGATCGACACACCCGGCGCGTACGCCCTCGAGATGATGTTCCGCGAAATGTTCGAGGCGCACCGCATCAGGCGGTGGCGCATCGGGGGAGAGCAGGAGGTGAGGGTGCTGACGCGGGACGACCTCCTGGCGTACTTCCAGAGCCATTACGTCCCCGAGCGCATCATCCTGTCGGTCGTCGGGGACGTGGGGGCGTCCGAGGCGATCGAGGCGGCGCACCTGTACCTGGGCGGCATGCCCGCCCGTCCGGGCGCCCCGCTCGGCTCGCCGCCCGAGCCGCCGCAGACGCGCTTCAAGCACCGCCGCATGACGGGGGACATCAAGCGGTCCTGCCTGGTGCTCGGGTATCACGCGCCGCCGGTCCTGACCGACGACGACCTGGCCCTGCGCCTCCTGGCGTACGTGCTGGGGAGCGGCCAGGCGTCCCGCCTGCATCAGGGCGTGAAGGAGCGCGCCGGCCTGGTCGATTCGATCGGGTCGTCGCTCGACGCGTTCCGCGACGTCGGCGTCCTGACGATCATGGCCGAGCACGATCCGAAGCACGGCGCCGCCGCCATCCGGGCGGTCCAGGCGGAGATCGAGCGGCTGCGCCGCGAGCCGCCGTCGCGCGCCGAGATGGAGCGCGCCCGCGCCGCCATCGAGTTCCGCTACCACCAGAGCCGTTCCGAGGTCCTCGGCCAGTCGTCGATCCTGGCCTACTACGAATCCCTCGGCGGCCATCACCTGTCCGAGGAACTGGTGGAGAGGCTGCAGAAGGTCGCCGCCGAGGACGTGCTCCGTGTGGCGCGGGCCCACCTCGCGGTGGAGAACGCCACCCTGCTCGAGTACGTTCCGGAGCCGTCCGCCGCCGCTTGGCCCGCGTCGGATCCGGCCGAGCTGGCGGCCGAGTTCAGGAAGACGGCGCCGGCCGCGCCTCCCCCGGAGGCCTCCGGCGCGCCGCCGGCGGCCGCGGCCTGCCCACCGCTGCCGCGCGTCACGCGGGCCAGCGACAGCCAGGGCGTGTCGCGCCACCGCTTCGATTCCGGGCCGGTCCTCCTGCACGAGCGGCGCAGCGAGCTGCCGCTCGTCACCTTCTGCGTCGCGTTCCGCGGCGGTCGCTCCGGCGAAGGGCGGGAGAACTCCGGGATCACGCGTCTGATGCAGGCGACCATGGTGAAGGGAAGCACGGCCCGCGACGCCCGCCAGGTGGCGCTCGAGATCGAGGGCC
>WNGG01001944.1_pt1 | contig 23397 bp, 28 predicted proteins | sample 5400661 | NCBI WGS metagenome assembly WNGG01 (sample SAMN13153372, study PRJNA577476) | soil metagenome | isolation source: 100 cm soil or saprolite under Garry oak tree replicate 1 | place: USA:California | collected 2016-06-15
CCTACCTCGGCGACGGCGGCGGCGGCGGCGGCATCAGCGCCGTCGTAGATTTTTTCGAGGTGGCTGAAGCCGCGGAAGCTGGCGAGGGCGAGGAACTCGATGGCTTCGCGCAAATTGTCGAGGCCGTCGTATGCGTCGCGCAGCGCGGCGGCTTGATCTTCGGCCATGGCCGGGGTGGCGCCGGGGGGAAGTTTGTCGGCGGGGAGGGTTTTGAAATTGTGGTCCAGGGCGATCAAGGCCGAGGTGCGCCGCTCGATCAAGGCCATCAAAGTGGCATCGGCGCCTTCGATCTTGGAGTAGAGCCATTGCAGCTCGGCGAACATGCCGCGCTGGGCGGCTTCGATGAGGCTGACGGCGCGGACCAGGGTGAGGGCGCGCAAAGGGTTGTAATACTCGCGCCAGGCATTGGCCGCGCTGACCAGGGATTGGAGATTCAGGCCCTTGGCTCCTGCGCCTACGGCGGGTGTTGGCGCTGGCGCGCCAGAGGCGGCTACGCCGGGTGATTGCGCTGGCGCGCTGGGGGCGTAGCCTCGCCCATCGGCGTCGGAGGAGCCGGCAGGGCGCAGGGGGGATTGCGCCCTGCCGGGAGCCGTGGCGCGCATTATCGCCACTGGCTTTTTGCGGTGCTTAGCTAGAGAGGCCATGAGTTAGGTCCTACGGACGGTCACCATAACGGATGAAACAGGGAAGGCGAAGGGGCTGAAGTTAGGGCTTAGCAGGAGCTTCGCCCTACCGGTAGGGCGAGGCTCCTGCCGAGCCGTGGCTCTTCCTTGTTCAATCCGTGTTCCATCCGTGACTAAGGAAGGTCGGGATAGCTGATTTCCTGAACTACCGGCTAACTCTGTTGCGTATGCGGTCCACATGCGGGCGCGAGTTTCGCACGGAAATCGAATAGCTCCTAACCCACGGTGGGCAATTTGGCGGAAAAAATGAAAATATTTTTGCTATGCACGACGACATAAGACCCGCCGCGTGAGGGCACGCGGCCTACAGGAATGTGTAGGCCGGGTCCCCTGACCCGGCGCAAACACTTCTGACGCTGTATATAGCAGGAAGGGGAGCGGTTTCTAGCCACGGGGTCCTCCGGACGGACTATATCGGGAGGGGCGTTGAGCGAGAGGGGGTTATCAAATTCCTCACAGTGAGAAATTTGGTTTTTGGGGTTCTAAGACAACAAAAGGATGAATTAGGAACTCAAGCAATCAGGAAGGGCATTTTTCTTAGCCACGGATGGAACACGGAAAGCGGAGGGGGCGAAGATGGGGCTCAGCAGGAGCCTCGCATAGTGACCGTCCGTAGGACCGGTAGGGCGAGGCTCCTGCCGAGCCGTGACTCTTCCGTGTTCCATCCGTGTTCCATCCGTGGCTAGCAAGCCCTTCCCGTTTGCTTCGGCACGGGGCGGCGACGCGGCAGCTCCGTAGGAGCGGCCTATTGGTAGCAAACGGATCCCACCCAAGGCGCAAGCCCCGTCGGGGCGGCATCTTCGGCTTGGATGCCGCTCCTACGGAGCTTTGGTTTTTGGTGGTTCGCTATCTACAAAGATGCCGCCCCGATGCGGCTGAGCAAGGCGCCATCGCGGGCTGAAGCGCGTTGGCGAGGTTCCGCGCCTCCTTACGTTCGGGGGTGCTGCGGCTGGTCCTTCGGACACAGCCGCGCTCCGGCCTGCGCCGCTTCGGATGCGATTGGGCCGTCAAATTTCTCACAGTGAGAAATTTGATAACTCGCTGGGGGAGAAGGAGTTACGATGATGTCTCAGCTAACTCTTTACAATGCGGTCCTGTCGGTCCTGCGGGTCCTACGGACGGTCACTATGCGGAGGGGCGAGTATTGGTCCCGGAGGGACATTGTGAGAATAGCCCGGCGTTTGAACGCCGGGAATGCGGCGGCGGCATACCTGAGTCCCGCAGGGACGGCTGAACCGAAATGCATGACGTCATCAGGTCAGCCGTCCCTTCGGGACTACTTCATCCACGACGGCGTTGCCCGGCGTTGAAACGCCGAGCTATTCTCATTTATCCCTCCGGGATAACACCGTCGCGAATTTCGGAACTGGCTGTGGTCCAGAGAGATGCCAAATTTCTCACGGTGAGAAATTTGGATTTCCGGAGCTCCGCTGATGGGCAGAGGCTGACTCTGGGAGGCAGGAAGGGCGGTTAGCCACGGATTAAACACGGATGGAACACGGATAACGGGAGGGCGAGCGTCCCCGCGAGACCCTAACTTCGCCTGATCGCCGCTGATCCCGAAAGATGGGGACTCGCGAGGACGCTCGCCCTCCCCAATATAGACCGTCCGTAGGACCGGAAGGTCGAGGCTCTCGCCTGCTATCTTGAGCCGAGAAAGGCGTTTAGCAGACTCGCCAGACTGCCCGCGCCCTGGTAGCGCTCGCCGGGGGTGTCGTCGAAGCCTTTGATGGAGCGGTAGGGGAGATCGGCCGTTGCCGCCTCCGGCGGCGGTTTGAGATGCGCACAGCCGGAGTTCAGGACCAGGAACGCCGCCGCGAGCAGCCAACCGGCTCCCTGCGATGGCCTGAACGTAAGCACTGCCGGCAGCATACACCTTTTGTCAAGCGGCGCGAGGAGATTTGTTCATTCTCGCTTTTGGAGCAAATCATCGCAGGCATCCTCTTGCGGCGAGTTTGGAAAATCAAAGGCGCCGGCTTTTTCGGCCGCCAGCAGCAATTCCGAGTCGGACAATTCGACCGAGGGCGCGTCCACCGCCATCGGGAAAGTCACATAAAATTGAAAATACGTGGCGTTGAGTTGGCTGCCTTCGCACTGGATCCCCGCAGCCGGCTCAACCTGATCCACCCGTTCAAAAGTTGGCGATTCGTGTGTCAGCATATTCTGGGTCTGCATATTATGGTGTTCGTGTTCGAGTTGGCTTTAAGATAGCGACTTGAACGCGCCGGTGCAAGATCAATTCGCCGTCGCAAAGAAACTCGATCGAGTGCAATCCCGGCTTGCGGAAAGTCACATTATTGAATTGGAAGGCCAGCTCGACGACGTCGTTGGGATTTTTAAAGGGAATCACCCCTTTCATGGCGAACATGACCGAGTTCTGGTCTGACTCATTGACACATTTGATCTCCGCGTTCGCGGTTCCCTGGCCGCTGGTAATGGCCACAAAAATCGTCATGCGCGGGTGCGCACAGGGAAACGACTTTGCGAAGACGTAATTAAACGTCCCCACGATGGTCTTTTCGTGAGTGGTGGCGTCGGTGATGACGCGGTCACAGATGATCAGTGCAATCCCGATGGGCTTCTCGTTATTCATCATTCCGGAGTGCTCGCGCGCGACCCAATCGAAGGCAACGACATCCAAACGACGGCGTCAAGGAATGTTCTGTCCGGATTAAGGGTCCGCAAAAAGCGCTCCGAGTGTGCGTCGGGGCGGGCGTCGGAGCGCCGGGCCGGACGCCCGGCGCGGCGACCGGGACGGTCGCGCTCCCCGAGGCCAAAGGCCGCCTCAGGCGAGGACTTCTCGGGAGCGGCGCGCGGCGATGGCGAGGTTGCGCGGCAAATGGTCGAAGGGCCGAATCGTGCCGGGGGCGTGGAGGGGGCGCGCGGCGCGCAGGGCGAGCGCCAGACTCCAGAAATCAGGAAGGGAATTTTGGACGCGGGTCCTGCGGACGGTCACTATGAGCTTAGATGGAGAGGGTGATCTGACCGGAGATTCCGTTGTAAAAGAGCGTGCAATAAAGCAGGAGATCGCGCCCGATCAAAGCGATCAGTCCCTGCGGATTGAGTGGAGCGCCAATCGCCATGGGAGCGTTGAACGAAATCGGCAGGCCGGCTACCTCGATGCGGATCGGGTAAACGTTCGCCGGCGTCGCGGAATGGGAAGCGGAAGCCAAGTTTACGACATTCACGATCGGGAGCCGCAATTTCTTGGCGGCCTCTTCATCAATACACGTGGAGGAGGCTCCGGTATCGATCAAAGCGAGTCCAGAAACGGGCGGCTCGAGGGTCTTACCCTGTTGCAGAAGCTGGGTCGCAATTTGTTCGGCAATCGTGATCGAAACCTGAACGCAAGGGCCTCTCATCGCCAGTATCACTTGCGAGGGAACGGTGACTGCCGTGCCGTCTGGCTGGCGGGCAGTGCCGGCGAATTGGCTATGTAATGTGGGCATTGAGCAGGCCCAACGCCAAGGCTGGGATATAGACGTCCTTGTTATCCCCAGTCACGGGCCTTACCAAAAACGGCTCGGTGCCAAACAACCTCGCTCCGGCGGAGATCGCGTCTTCAGGTTTTTCGTAGGTTCCGATCAGTTTCTGATCCTTGACCAGGACAAATTTGCCCAGATAAATCTGGCGCCACTCGCGCTCGTTGGCCTCAAAAAATTTTATTTCCTGTTCCAATGGTTTCATTAAAAGCCAGTTCTTCTAAAGCATGACAATCTAACCACGCGAGCCGTTCACTTCAAGCCGCCCGATGCGCCACGCCAGAACGCGGACCGATGCCGACCAACGTGGCTTTTACCGTGCCCGAATCGCGCAGAGCCGAACCGCCGGAGGCGCTCGGGCGGGCGGTTGCACGTTCAATTCTCATAGGTTGAGGAAGTCGGCACCAGGGTAGCGTTCCACGCCCTGGAGTCAAGTTGTTCGGTCATGGCTTGGTTTGTTTCGCGCCGTCAAGCGCGGTGCGCAAGCAGGAACTGTTGCGCGGGACGCGCAACGGAGCGACCGGGACGGTTGCGCTCCCCGAGGCCAAAGGCCGCCTCAGGCGAGGACTTCCCTGCATCGGCGCGCGGCGATGGCGAGGTTGCGCGGCATAAGATCGAAAGTCTTGATCGTGCCGGGGGCGTGGAGCGTGCGCGCGGCGCGCAGGGCCAGCGCCAGGCTCCAGAAATGATCGGCGTGGCCGGCCTCGTCGCGCACCGCGGCGATGCTCACCCGGCCGCCGGGCGAGGTGATTTTCTCGGGCTTGCGCAAGTCGTCGCGCAGTTGGGCATCGACGGGGATTTCGATCGCGCGGTCCTCGAACGCGCGCAGCAGGGCGCTGGCCATCAGTTCGGTGACGTAAGCGGTTTCGCCTTTTCGGCCTTCGCGCTGCAACTCTTCGCTGATCGGTTCTTTGCTCGAGAAATTAACGCCGCGGATTCGGTGCGTGTCCAACCGCTCTTGCAGGTACTCGACCAGGCCCAGGCCAATGCCGGTCAGGTCGCCTTCGTAGGCGCGGAAGTTCGGCAGGCGGCAGACTTGCTCGATCTGGCGCTGCTGCTCGGGCAGGCGCAAGCCGGACATGCGGAGCATGGCGACGACGCAGTGGCCTGCCGCCTGAAGGCGGCGTTCCAGGACGCATACGACCGATAGATCGCGGTGGCGGCCGATGTCGTTGCCGATGAAAAGCTCGCCATCAGCGCGCCACATCCGCGCGAGGCTTGCCGCCGACCATTGCTGTTCATCAATTGACCAGCCGTAGGCTCTTTCGGCGGCGCTGATCAGCTCGTGGGTGAGCAGGGCCATGTTTTCGTCGGCGAAGGAAAGCTCGTAGTTCTGATCGTAAGCCCGTTTGTCCAAGGCCGCCCGGCGGGCTGCCTCTGGGGTGATCGGGCGGCGGGTGACGGGATCATAAACGGGCACGCCCATCGCCCAGGCGTCGCTGCGGGAGACGCGGCTGACCTTGAATTGGGCGCTGGCGACCATGCGATAGAACAGGTTGTATTTGCCGTTGCCGGTGGAGGCGATGCGGCAGAGGAAATCGGGGTTCGAGGAGAGGATCGGCTCGGCGGCTTCCCAGATCGCGGCGGAATCCTCGTGGAAGGCGAATTCGTCGAGGATCAGGTCGCCGGAGAAGCCGCGGGCGGTGCGGGGATTGGCGGCGAGGACTTTGATGCGGCCGGTCTGGCGCATGACATTTATCCGCGCTTCCATGCGCATGTTCTCGTAAAGGTGGTCCGGCGACCAGTCCCGCGACTCGACGGCAACGCCGAGGAGCCGGCAGACTTCGGCAACCTTGAGCAGGAACTCGGCGCCGTTATCGCGCGAGTTGGAGAGAACGGTCACCAGTCGGCCCGGCCGGGAGAGCAGCCGTTTCACGGCCCAGGCGGCATGGACGTACGATTTGCCGATCTGACGCGACCAATGCGCTATCAGCACGCCGGATTCATCATCGTCGAAAATCTGGCGCTGATACGGGCGGAAGGTGATGAGGGAAACTTTCACAGAAGATAACAAAGGTAACGAAGACGCAAAGGTTTCGGGTCCGGCTTCCTTCGTTACCTTCGTTAGCTTCTGTAGAATTCTTTTTTTCATTTCGGCGGCGGCGCTCCAAAAAGCGTCAGCATCACGGCCTGCACCTTCTGTTCGTCGTCCAGCGCCGAGTTGCGCGAGATCGCGTGGATTGCCTCCGCGTGTTCCTTGGCCGCTCTCGCCGCGCCGAAGTGGAACTTTTCGCGGGCGAGCTTGAGCTGGTCCACGGCGCGTTCCTCTCTCTTGGCGGTGATGATCAGCTTGGTCAGATCGATGAGGTTCGGGTCCTTGGCCCCTTCGAGGTTGGCTTGGTCAAAGGCGTACTTGCCGAGGAGGTATAGGACGGCTTTGTAAGTATTGTGGGGATGCTTCTCGAATTCGGCGAGGACCTCGTTGGAATTCCTCATCGACTCGCCGATCGACGCCACGGTCCGGCGCTGGGCCGTCTTTTGATGCCAGCGCCTCACGGTCGTATTGGAGACGATCACGCGGAACTCCTGCTCGACCCTTTCGACTACTTGGTCGTAAGTGAGCCGAGGATGCGTTTCGAAGAGCCACTCTTCGAGTTCGTCGGCTTGGGCTTTGGTTAGGTTGCCGAGCTTGTCGTCGGGCCGGCACCTGACCTGGCGCCGCAGCAGGCTGTCTAAGTCATGCTTAGGAGGAGGATGCTTGCTCATGGTTCGGGGGGAAGGCAGAATGGAGAAGGCCGAAGGCAGAAGGGGGAATGTGCAGCCACGGATTGAACACGGATGAAACACGGATTTTTGATTCCCGATTCAGTGTTCAATCCGTGTTTCATCCGTGGCTCCTCTTCAGTTCGTGGCGAGCGCCAGGCGTTTTCTCCGATTTCTGCATTCTACCTTCTGCATTCCAGCAGAACGGCTTTGCCTTTGGCGGTGAGGGTCCACAGGACGCTCCCGAGGTTGGGCCGCTGGCCGAGGACCCAGCGGCGGACTTCGCACTGGCGGAGGGCGGCCTCGAACTCGGAAACCCGCAGCGGCGGGGGGACCGCCTTTTCGAGGCCGGCGAAGAGGATCGGTTCGCGGCACGGCTCGTCGTCCATGTTGTCCAAGGCGCCGAGGATGGCTTCGATAATTTGGTCGCGGCGGTTAATAGTCATTCAATTGCGGATTCCGGATTGTGGAGTGGGGAATGCGGGATGCGGATGGCCCGCGAAACACACGAACAGACGCTAAAGGGAGAGGGAAGGGAATTCAACAGGAGCAAACAGAGGGAACAGAGGCCAAAAACACCCCGTCTCCGTTGTCTCTGTTTCCTCCTGTTCAAAGTCTTCGGGCGGATTAGCGTTGTTCGCGTGGTTCGCGGGCAAAACTTTCCATGGCTTTGTGGGTGACGCCGGAAGATCGTGGGCTGGGCTTTCATCCGTTGCTCGCTTTGCCGCGCAGTTCGGCGACGGCTTCGAGGACGTCGTTGATGCGCCCGTGCAGTTTCTCGATGCGGTGTTCGCCGGCGGCGAGGATGTCATCCTTGTCCTTCTTAAGCTCGGCGCGCAGGTCGGTGAGTTCGGCGTCCAGGGAGTGGAGTTGGGAACCCAGCTCGTGGCGCAACTCGACCAGCTCCTGGCGGATGGCGTAATCGCCCTTGAGTTGATAGGTGGCGGCGGGGGGCGGGACCTCCTTGCGGTGATCGAAAAATTTCTCGACCTGGTTCCAACCGCCGATGAGAAAGAACAGCGCGGCCAGCCAGCCGCCGACGTGCAGCGAGAGCGGCGCGGAAAGGGTGGAGAGTTCGGCGAAGATCATAGGGGAAAGGCAGAATGGAGAAGGCAGAAGGCAGATTTTGCAGCCACGGATTGAACACGGATGAAACACGGATGGGCGCGGGTTGAAACTTGGGCCGGAGTGTCGGGGTGCCGGTGTATCGGCGCACCGAGACGCCGACACGCCGACACGCCGATCCATTTCTTCCATCCGTGTAATCCGCGAGGGTATGAGGTTTGTATCGGGCGTAATCCGTGGTCGTTTTGTTGTTTCTTCATTCTGCCTTCTTCATTGCGCCAGGGGCGCTGGTCCTTGGCCGTGGAGCGAGGCGAGCATGGCGTCGGCCGCCGCGTGGTCGCCGCGCGCGCGCAGTTGTTCGACATGGATCAGGCATTGCTCGAAACCGGAATCGGAAAGCCGGGGATTTTGAACAGGAGGTAACGGAGAGAACGGAGTGGAATCAGCCGGAGTTGCTGCCGGTTGGTTTTCTCTGTTCTCTCTGTTTGCTCCTGTAAAAAGTTTTCCGTCCCTAAGCCGGCGCCGATGGCGCGCGCCGGTCCAGAGTGCCGCGGCGAAGAGCAGCGCGGGGAGCGCCAGGAGAATTTCCAACGCGGTGCGCATGGCCGGCCAGTAGTTAATGGAGATCCAGAGCATTGGGAATTGTGTCGGCGTGTCGGCGTATCGGAGTTTCGGTGCTCCGATACTCCGGTTCGCCGGTTCGCCGATACGTTTTCATCACTTCGGCGCGGCCACGGCGTTCGTTCCGATCGCAACTGGCGCCGGCAACGGATTGAACACGGATGAAACACGGACAAGGTACATTGGATCCGCCGGCATGGGTTCTCGATCCGTGTTCAATCCGTGTTTCATCGGTGACTCCAATTCATTTCGGCGGAGCCGAGCTGCCGCCTGAAGGCGGCGTTCCCGGATCGCCGCCTTTAGGCGGCAGTGGCGGCGGCGTGGTGGCCGTCTGCAAGACCTGGCCGGGATTCAATGCGCGGAACAAGCCGTTGCGAATCGCGCTGATGACCGGCGCGATATAGACGGCCTGGTCCAGGTTCACGACCTCGTTGGCGTAACCGTCGTAAAGGATCGTCGCGGCGCTGACGATCAGCGCGCCTTTGTCCCCTTGCAGTTGCCGGACCGGGAGGCCCGACAACGCGGTGGAGAGAGCTTGCGGATCGTAGTTGCGGTCCTTGAGGAGGGAGTCGAGGGCCGCGAGCGAGAGGGCGAAGTAGGGGCGATCTTGCGGATGGCTACCGAGCCAGTACTGCGTGCCGGTGAAGGCCGCGAGTTCGGCGATGGTCGCGAGGCGCTGGATGCGCTGGGCGTCGGCGGCAGGGTTGCTGCCCACTGAGGCGCAGCCGGTGAGCAGTGCCAACGGCAGGAGGCAGAAGGCGAGGATTGAAGCGCGCGTATCGGGGAGCCGGCGTGTCGGCGTGTCGGGGATCGCCGTTTCGCCGACACTCCGTTTCTCCGTTTCGTCGCCCCACTGCGCCGGAAGGCGCGTTTCGGAGTTTCGGGGTGTCGGGGTGTCGGAGCTCGCCGTTTCGCCGACGCTCGGTCTCTCCGATACGCCGTCACGCCGATACTCCGATACGTTTGCCTCGCTCTTGCGCACCGCGGCGCGCAGGGTGATGAGTCCGCCGAAGCCGAGGGCGTCGAGGATTTTGTCATCCAGGGGCCACCAGCCGAGGTGGGCGCCGAGGAGATAGAGAATGGCGGCGAGGGCGAGGAGGTAGGTTTTTTTGCCGGCGAGGAGTTGTTGCAGATTCATAATTTTTTGGTGAGTGGAGAATCCAGAAGCCGCCTGAAGGCGGCGTTCCCGGATCGCCGGCTTCAGCCGGCAGTTGGCGGCGCCGGCGGGACGATGCCGTTGGCGGTGTTGAGCCGGGTGGTCTGTGCGGCGACTTGATCGGCGGCGGCCTGGACCTGGGCGTCGGTGGCGTGCGGTTTGACCGCGTTATCGACGGCGGCGGTCAGATCGGTAATGGCTTGGGTGAGGTTTTCAAGGGCGCTCATGAGTGGTTGTCTTTCTTTTTCTTTTCGTTGTTGGTGTCGGCGCCAGAACATGGTGGTTCAGGCGGCGGTTTTGGTTGACTTAGTATCCGACATGCGAGGGCGATTCTCGCACGGAAAAGGAATAGCTCCTAACCCACGGTGGGCAATTTGGCGGAAAAAATGAAAATATTTTTGTCCTACGGACGGTCACTATTCGGACGGAACAGTTTTCTAGGCCACGGATGGAACACGGAATTGCAGATTGTGCCGGAGTGTCGGCGTCTCGGCGTGTCGGTGCGCCAATACTCCGGCACACCGACACATTACTCGCGTCCGTGTTTAATCCGTGATTAAGTCGTGGCTAAAGGAGGTAAGTAGAAACCTAGGCGCAAATCGGGCGTCAACCAGCCCCAAGGGGGCTGTGTCCCAAAGCCCAAGGTTGGCCCGAAGGGGCTACCCTGGGTCATCGTTCGCCGAACAGACCCAACCGCAACGCGGTTGCGGCCAATTGCTTTCCGCTTCCGCAAGCAGGCAGCCACAACCTCGTTGAGGTTGTTTGGTTTGGCTGATTTGAAACCCAACGCAGCCCCGAAGGTTTTCAGGGCAACGTTGGGCTGGAGGCCGATGCCCCGTTGGGGCATAGGACGGTCGGAGCGCGACTGTGGGCGAAGCCCCAGTCGCAGCGCCATCGCGGACCGAAGCGCGTTGGCGGGGTTCCGGGCCTCGTCAGGTTCGATCGTGCCGCGGCGGGTCCTGCGGAGCCAGCCGCGCGCCGGGCCGGTCCGCTTCGGATCCGATTGGGGGGTCAAATTTCTCACAGTGAGAAATTTGATAACTCGCTGGGCGAGAAGGAGTTACGTTGATGTCTCAGTTAACTCTTTACAATGCGGTCCTGCGGGTCCTACGGACGGTCACCATAGGGAAGGAACACGGATTTCCTTCGAGCGGGAGGGCGAGCGTCCCCGCGAGACCCTAACTTTACCTGGGCCGCCGCAGATTCCGGAAGATGGGGACTCGCGAGGGGACGATTAGCCACGGATGAAACACGGAAAACGGAGGGGGCGAAGATGGGGCTCAGCGGGAGCTTCGCCCTACCGGCAGGGCACGGATGGAAAGCGGAATAAGGAAGGGGGCGAAGATGGGGGCTCGCGGAGCTCGCCTCTCCGGTCCTACGGACGGTCAGCATAGCAGCCTGTTCAGAAAGTAGCAGCCGACGTGAGGAGGCTCTCATATCGCTTCTGTTTCCGAAGACATTTGAGCCTCGTTACCTCGGCTGCTACGGGAAGTGGCGTTGTTCAACGGGCTGATAGGGATGGAACACGGATTTTTGACAGGATGAACAGGATTCACAGGATCGGCTCGCTTCGGCGCAGGTTCCGTCTTCATCCTGCCCATCCTGTTATTCCTGTCTGAGTGCTCCGTGTTTCATCCGTGGCTAAAGAATCGCCCATAATCATTTCACGCCGGCTTTGGCGGCGGCGGCGGGGTCGATGCGCTTGAGGGCCGAAGCGGCCTGGCTGCGCACTGTTTGATCGCTATCGGATAAGGCCTCCAAAACCATCGGAACTGCCGCGTTGGCGTTGGTTCCAAATTGCCTGAGGGCCATCAATATCAGGCGGCGGCGCAGGGGATCATTGCCGGGAAAATCGTTCATCAATGCCGGCACGGCCAGACCCGGCTCGGCGTGCAATTGGCCCAACGCTAGCAAGGCTGTGTGGTGGACCCCTCCCGCTTGATCGTTGAGGCGGGCTATCAATGCTGGGACGACAATATTCAGGTCCGATCGCTCCCACCTGAGGCCCAAAGCGGTGGAAAGGCGGATGGATGCATTTTGATTCGTGAGCGCCGCTATCAAGGGAGGGAGACCCTCGGACCCCATCCCGGCCAGTGGTACTGCGCTGAGGAACGAGGTGGTGTGCTCAAAGAGAAGGTTGGTGAGGGTCGGGAAAGCTGGCTTGGCTTTGGCGCCCATTGCGTAAAGGGCAAAGGAAGCCGACGATCTCTGACGCCACGCCCCCCGAACTGGAAAATCAACCAGGGATTGCATGCGATTGAGTTTATCGACCATTCTTTCAAACGGAGGATCGCCTGACTCGATAATCTTCAGAAGTGCCGGGATGGCGTTGGTTCCCATCTCGCGGAAGGCTACAAACGCGGCCGCGTTCGTGTCTTCAGGCCAGCTATTACACTCGTTCAGCCAGGCGCTTAACGGTTTCCCTTGGTAAGTCGGTTCGGCCGGGTGCCAAAGCATCCAAACCAAGCCGCCCGCGAGAGCGGCGAATAAGACGGCGAGGAGGAGGAGGCCGCGTTTTTTCCCCATGCCGGCAGGATGGCAGATGCGCCAAACCGCGGCGAGCATTTTCCGAACTGGCTCGGGTCCAAGGAGATGTCAAATTTCTCACAGTGAGAAATTTGATAACTCGCTGGGGGAGAAGGAGTTACGTTGATGTCTCAGCTAACTCTTTACAATAGGCCTGGCCGGTCCTACGGTCCTACGGACGGTCAACATAGGGAGGGAACACCGATTCAACAGAAGGTAACGAAGGTAACGAAGGTAGGGGCCGGCCGCCGGGCGGCCCGAGAGCGGCGCGCCCGGAGGTCGGGCCTTACCCGGAAGCTTCGTTGCCTTCGTTTGCTTCTGTAAAAAGGTCCTCACGTCGGCGCTTAGCAGGAGCTTCGCCCTACCGGTAGGGCGAGGCTCCCGCCGAGCCGTGACTTTCCCCGTGTTTAATCCGTGTTTAATCCGTGGCTAAAGAATCGCGCGGATTCATTGCACCCCGGCTTTGGCGGCGGCGGCGGGGTCGATTTGCTCTCCGATTCCGGCCTCCCTTGCGGGACGCAGGAAGGGATTGGGATGCTTTCCAGGGGCGTCGCCCTGGCTAATTTCCGGTGTCCCGGCGGGACGTTTTAGAGGTCCGGCACGGCCGGGGCGTTGAGCGATTGGGGGTCAAATTTCTCACAGTGAGAAATTTGATAACTCGCTGGGGGAGAAGGAGTTACGTTGATGTCTCAGTTAACTCTTTACAATGCGGTCCTACGGACGGTCGCTATGCGGAGGGGCGAGGATTGGTCCCGGAGGGACAGCGTGAGAATAGCCCGGCGTTTGAACGCCGGGAATGCGACTGCGGCAGAGTCGAGTCCCGAAGGGACGGCTGAACCGAAATGTCGGACGCCATCAGGTCAGCCGTCCCTTCGGGACTGGTCCATCTGGGGCGGGGTTCCCCGGCGTTGAAACGCCGGGCTATTTTCATCTATCCCTCCGGGATAACCGCTTCCCGAATTTCCAAACTGGCTGTGGTCGATAGACTTATCAAAGTTCTCACGGTGAGAAATGTGATTTTTGGGCTGGCGGCCCGGGAGCCGAAATTTGCCCGCGAAGAACGAGAAATGAGGCGGGGTTGTCCGCCACCAGGACCGCTTGCGGCCAGGCTCTTAGGGGTTCAAACCGGCGCTAGATTCCCGTGCGCCTCCTTCTTTACAAAGCGCCAACGATCCGCCACCTTGCCGCGCGCGGCCAAAAGCCCGCTGGGCGATATGGCGCCTGAGGCTGCCGCAATGAAATGCACTACCCGCTTAAGTTATGCTCCCTTCGCTCCTGGACCGAGCATGATGCCGCGGCGGTCCAACGCTATGCGGACAACCGGAACATTTGGCGGAACGTGCGGGATGCCTTCCCGCATCCCTATGGCTTGGAAGACGCGCGCGCCTTTCTGAACCACGCTATCGGAGAGAAGCCGGAGACGATCTTCGCGATCGCCTCCCCCGCGGAGGCGATTGGGTGTATTAGCCTTCGGCTGGGCAGGGATGTCCACGCCAGGACGGCCGAGCTGGGTTTTTGGCTGGGGGAGCCGTTTTGGGGGCGGGGGATTATGTCCGAGGCGGTCGCCGGGTTCACGCGGTATGCCTTTGAAGGCTACGACGTGGTTAGGATATACGCCGAACCGTTTGCGAGCAATCGGGCTTCGGCGCGAGTGCTGGAAAAGGCGGGGTTCAGTTGCGAGGGCCGTTTGCGGTCGAGTGTAATCAAGGACGGCAAGGTTCTGGATAGCCTATTGTACGCCTGTATTCGAGGTCCTACGGACGGTCTATGTTAGGAGGGGCGAGTATTTGTCCCGCAGGGACATGGTGAAAAAAGCCCGGCGTTTCAACGCCGGGAATGGGGAAGCGCCACAATTGAGTCCCGAAGGGACGGCTGGACCGAAGCTCATGATGTCATTAGTCGGCCGTCCCTTCGGGACTGGGCCATTTCCGACTGCGTTCCCCGGCGTTGAAACGCCGGGCTATTCTCATCTATCCCTCCGGGATAGCATCTTCGCGATTTTCAAAACTGGCTCTGGTCGTGGGGGTTATCAAATTTCTCACCGTGAGAAAGTTGACTTCAGCGGGTTCCGTGCCAGGGAGAGGATGAATTAGGAAGGGAGTCCTACGGACGGTCACCATGCGGAAGGAACACGGAAGCGCGTAACGTGCCGGCGTGTCGGTGTGCCGGAGTATCGGCGCACCGACACGCCGAGACACCGACACTCCGGCACAATCTGCACCTCCGTGTTTCATCCGTGGCTAAGGTTGGCCCCGGAGGGGTGCTACGGACGGTCACGATTCGGAGGGTCGTTGAGCGAGCGGGACAGATCAAATTTCTCACAGTGAGAAATTTGATAACTCGCTGGGGGAGAAGGAGTTACGTTGATGTCTCAGCTAACTCTTTACAATGCGGTCCTACGGTCCTACGGACGGTCACTATAGGGAAGAAACACGGTATGGGGCAGGGTAAGCGTCTTCGCGAGACCCTAACTTCATCTGGTCGCCGGGGATTCGGAAAGATGGGGACTCGCGAGGACGCTCGCCCTCCCGGCTTTATCCCACCGTGTTTCGTCCGTTTTTCATCCGTGGCTCCTCATTGCGAATCAGCGTCCCCTTGCCGCGGATGGCGACGGCGGCGGTTTGGCGACGGCGGTTGGGGTCAGGGCTTTGGCCCGAGGTTGCCACCGGGCGCCAGGCGGGCCATCAGCTCGATCACGGCGACGCGCAGTTTGCTGAGGACGGAGAGGCGCTCGTCGCCGTTCTCGTCGGGCAACGTGTCGGCGAGGCCGCGCACGAGCTGCTCGAGCGTCTGGTCATCGAGACGCTGCATCCAGCCCAGGTCGGGCACCGGCCCAGGCACGGCGGGGGCGGCGGGCGGTTTGGCGAATGGGGCGCGGTTGGTGATCGGCCGCCGGGGCGCAGTGGGTTTCGCGGCAGCGGGCCGCTCGCGCAAGGCGTCCTCCTTGAGCAGCCAGTCGATGGAGATGCCAAAGTGGTGGGAAAGCTCGACGAGGGTCTCCGGCTCCGGGACGCGGCCGTTGAGATAGTTGGCGGCGGAGACGTGGGTGACGCCGATGGCGCGGGCCAGGGCGGCCTTGGTGCGATAACCGCGCTCGCGGACCAGATCGGCGAGCCGCCGCTTGAACGTAACGTTCATTTCATTTTTTGCTTGCATTGAAACTGTTGTTACGTAACACTGATTACATGTTCGCACGCGAACGCATTAAAGTCACGCTCAAAATCAAGGGGTTGCGCGGCCGGGCGGGCGCCGTGGGCCGCGGCGCGACGGGCCAGCATTTGCGGGGGGTTCGCGAAGGCCGGGGCCAGCCGGCCCCGTCCATGGCGGGGGCAAGCGAAGAAAAAAACGAGCGGCCAGCACGGAAAACGGCCAGCCGGCGAACGGCCGGTCGAATGCATAAGCGCTCCCGAACGGAACAAGTGTTACTTATCAAGGCAAACTCGGCGGCGGGCGGCGGCGCCGGTTCGCGGATCGCATGACGACCGTCCGCTCCCAGCGCGAGATCGGTTTTCGCCCCGGTGCGGGCCGGCTGCTCATGCCGCTGGCGGCGGTGATGGTGATCCTGGATCGGAGCGAGGACGACTTGTGGCGGCTGGTGGAGGAGGGGGAGTTGGAATTCGCTTTCGACATCTCCACCGGCGGAGCGGCGCGCCGCGAGGTGCGCATCTATCGCGAAAGCCTGCTCCGTTATCAGGCGCAACGCTTCCGAGCGTCACTGGCCTCCGCCTTGCGGGAAGCCGGGGGGAAGGAACCGCGGATTTCGCGGCCGTGCGCCGAGCCCGAAGTCGATCCGCTCCCGGTTGCGTCCCTCCGGACCATGCCCGGTCAGAAATCTTCGAGCCTGCTCTATTGCCTCACCGCCATCCTTCCGCAGCGGCGCAACTTGATCCTCACGGCGGTGGAACTGGCGCGCTGCTGGACCTGCAGTTCCACCCACGTTCAAAATCTGATTGCCGACGGCGCGTTGGCCGAAGTGTCGCCCGATGGGCGGAAACGGACCCAGACCCGCCGCGTCACGTGTGCCAGCGCCGAGGCCTTCCTCGCCCACCGCCGAATCGCATGAAGGTCTCCGGCACGCAGGCAACGCGAATGGCAAAGCGACCCGGGAACCTTCGCGCCGTGATCTTCCGGCGCGAGGATGCGCCCTCGATGCGTGGTCCTTCACGGCCCGCAAAACAATGGGAAGCCAACTGTCCGAGCGCCAACCACGATTTGGCCGATTCCGCAACGGCCGCACAAGTCATTACCCCCGAAAATCCTCCCCAAGACCCGGTTGCCGGCGCGGTCGCGCACGACGGTCTTGCCACTCCTGCCACTCATTCCGGGAGCGTCCCCGCGCCGGCGCTCCCCCCGCGCAGGGGCAGTCGAGGTCGCGGGATTCAGCCATTTTCGCCAAATGCATAGGCAAGCACGCCCCAAAGCCCGGACGCCAAAACGCAAACTTTTCCGCACCGTGCGCGGGCGAGCCGGCAACAAAGTTGCGCCGCCGAAGCGCCGCCTTCCTCGCCAAGCGCCGCAGCGCGCTCGCGACAAAGCCAGGACCCCCAAGCGCCAGCGACGCCCAGGGCCGGCTTCCCACGCACGAGGATCAGTCGCCGGGCCTCGTTCACGCCGAGGCGCGCTCATTCCTTTGCCCGGCCGCGGCCCCGTGGCGGCGCCCTCGATCCGGCGCGACGCCAGGAACAGCGAGCGGGGCGGTCGCGCGCCAAACCTCGATTGCACCGCGCTGCTCGCGCCGCGCGAAATTTCGCTCATTGAGCTTGGCCATCAGCGCGCCGCGCTTCGCCTGCTCCTGGAAAAAATTCCGGTGGCCTGGCAAACGGCCCTCGAAGCTCAACGGCGTCGCGGCTGGCCCAATGGTCTGGCCCTCGAGGCCGAAGCCGGGGCCATGCTGCGCCTCGCCGAGGACCTCGCGACGCTGTTGCTCAAATACCGCTTCGCGCTCACCACTCATTTTCTTTGCAAGCCATGAATTCAGAAAAGCGAATTACGAAATCAACTTCTCCACCGCACGAAAACCGGCCCGCGGTGGCGGCGGCGCCGCGCTGCCGATTCCACCGCCAGGCCCCAGCCATAAACCGCCGTTAACGTCCCACTAAACTATGATCACCAGCGCCATCCAAAATTTAGACTTGCTGCCCGGGCCCGACCCGAGCGAGCTGAACCAACTCAAGGAACGCATCGTCGAGCTTGACGACTTCTGCCGGCAGTCCTTCGGCAAGCACATGGTGTACGCCTTTCTTTGCGGCGTCGCCCTCAAGCGGGCCAAGGAAATTGTGCCGCACGGAAATTTCACCCGCTGGCACCAGGCCGAGCTGCCCCAGCTCAGCGGCGCCACGTTGCACCGCTACATGATCTTCGCCGGCGGACTGCTGGCCCGATTTCCCGCCTTGCAAGGGTTGAATGCCGCCCCGCTGCTGGAACGCGGCGATCTGACCGGGACCGAGTCTCAGCAACTCCTCGATGCCGTCCACGAAGCCGCGGACGGCAAGACCATCAGCGATTTCTACCGCGATCTGGGCGTGATCCGGCCGCCCCAGCCGGCCACTCCTCCTCCGCCCGAGCGGACAGCCTATCGCCCGCCCAAGCCCCACAGCCCGCCGCGGCAGCTCGCCGCCGAGCAGAACCGGGCGGAGGAGTTTATCGAGTCATTGCTGGTCCGCATGCGGATGCTGCTCGATCCGCAGGACCAGTCGCTGGTCCGCAGCGGCGACGCCAAGCGCGAGGAGCTGCTCGCCCTGGGCCTGGACCTCAACAACCGAGTGCGCGCCATGCGGAGCGCCAAAGCCATCGGCCGCAAGCCGCCGCATGCGTGATTTCGTTCCGCCTCCTCGCCAAAACATCGGCGGGCGGAGTCCTACGACGCCCTGACTCCGCTCTGCTCGGCTGAGATGCTTTCCCACCCGATGACCAAGCAAGAACAGATCAATTTTCTCGTGGATGCCTCTTTTCACTGCCAGCTCATTGGTTGGATCATCGCCCGCGGCAAGCACGATCCGAATGCGGAACTACGGCTCCTCCGCAGGGCCGCCTTGGCCGATCTTCACGATTACCTGGCCGAAGGCAAGCGGTGGCCTACTTTGGCAACCATCCTGATATTCAATCCCGCCGCGTTGGTCCTGGTCGATCGCGCTTGCCAGGCGGCGCGGAGAAAGGCAAATCTCGATCCGTAATTGAAACGGAGTTGACTCGTAATCGACGTTGTGATATACAACCGAAATCCTGAAAACCCCGTTCCGACAATCCACCGGAATCTTGCTCGGGCTTTTGGCCACGCAGGCGCCAGCCAGCGTTCATTATGTCGATTTAAACAGCACTAATGCCACTGCGCCCTACGTCGATTGGCCTACCGCGGCGACAAACATTCAGGACGCGATTGACGCGGCGGTGGACGGCGACCAGGTGCTCGTAACCAATGGCCTTTATGCGACCGGCGGTCGCGTGGTTTTTGGCGTGATGACCAATCGCGTCGTGGTGGACAAAGCCGTAACGGTTCAAAGTGTCAACGGTCCGGCCGCCACAACCATCGCCGGTTTCACCAGTCCGGGCGTGTTCCCTCCTTTTGGAATTCGTTGTGTGTATCTGACCAATGGGGCGGCGCTTATCGGCTTCACGCTGACCAACGGATGCTCCCGCAATGCGGGAGACACCTTGCGCGAGAAGAGCGGCGGCGGCCTCTGGTGCGAAGGCGCCGGTGCAATCGCCTCCAACTGCGTTTTTGCCGGCAACTCCGGTAGCTGGTTCGGCGGCGGAGCGTACCGCGGCACGCTGATTAATTGCACATTCACGAATAATAGGGCCGGCTTCGGCGGCGGGGCCTGTTCCAACACGCTGATAAACTGTTCGCTGGTCCGAAACTCAGCTACCTACAACAACCTCAATAGCGGGGGCGCTGCGTATTATTGCACGTTGAGCAATTGCCTGATTGTGGGCAACCAGGCGCTCGGCGGCGGAAGCTTTGGCGGCGGTGTCTATGCTTCCACGCTGACGAGTTGCGTCCTGAGCAACAATTACGCGAACACCGGCGGGGGCGCGGCTTTGGGGATCATAAATAACTCGCTGATCGCAAGCAACTACGCCGCTTCCGGCGGCGGAGCGTACCGGAGTCTGCTGACCAATTGCCTGGTGATCGGCAATTCCGCCTCGTTCGGAGGCGGCATCTATGGCTTCAGTTCCGATCCCATCTACAACTGCACTGTGGTCAGCAACGCCGCCAGTTCGGCCGCGGGCGGTGTTAGCGAGGGACCATGTCTCAACTGCATTATTTATTACAACCTCGCTCCGATCCAGCCGAACATACACTCAGTCGCCGTCGCCTATTGCTGCACCGCACCGCTTCAGGTCGGATCAGGCAACTTCACGAACGCGCCGAGGTTCGCAGACCTCGCCGGAGGAGACCTCCACCTGCAATCCGATTCCCCGTGCGTCAACTCGGGCAACAATGCCTTCGTTAGCCTTAACAACGATCTCGATGGAAACCCGCGCATTGCTGGCGGCACGGTCGATGTCGGCGCCTATGAGTTTCCATCCCCTTCCTCGGTTCTTTCCTACGCGTGGGCGCAGCAATACGGGCTGGCCACCGATGGCACAGTCGATTTCATCGACAGCGATGGCGACGGCATGAATAACTGGCAGGAGTGGATTGCCGGAACCATTCCGACTGACCGGGCGTCACTTCTGACCATGGTTTCTGTTTCTCCTTCGTTCAGGGCGGTAGGCCTGGAGGTCAGTTGGCGGAGCGTCAGCGGGCGGACCTATTTCCTTCAGCGCGGCACGAACCTGGCCCCACAGCCAGTTTTCTCAACGCTCCGCGGCAACATTGTCGGCCAGGCGGGCGCAACGACTTTCACCGATACGACGGCCACAAACCGCGGCCCGTACTTCTATCGGGTTGGAGTTCAGTAGATTGCTTTTCCGGGAGCGGAAACAAAAATGGTCGGAGCGACAGGATTTGAACCTGCGACGTCTTGGTCCCAAACCAAGTGCTCTACCAGGCTGAGCTACGCTCCGATCCCCAAGCGCGTGAATATTGACGCCCCTTCCCTTCCGCGCAATGACTATTTCACGCAACCTGAACCTTGCCGGGCAGCGTGGTTGCCATTATCCGGTGACCGTTGCCGCGGCTGGGTGCGAATCAAGTCGCCGATGCAAATTACCCTTTCCCCGACCGCCGAATTTGTTCAGCATCCCCGTTACGGTATGGAAATCAAAAACCTCCACGCGGCGCCGAGGTTCGTCACCAAAGACGGCTCGGAAATCCGCGAACTGCTGGCTCATCGCAATTCGGCCATCCGCAACCAGAGCCTCGCCGAGGCGCGCCTGCCCGCCGGCGCGAGCACACGGGAGCATTATCATGCCAAGACCGAGGAAATTTATTTCATCACCGCCGGCCACGGCCGAATGCGCCTCGAAGGAGAACTGGCCGACGTGAAGCCCGGCGACGCCATTGCCATTCCGCCGGGCCAAAAACATAAACTCTGGAACACCGGCAGTGAGACGCTCAGCCTCCTCTGCTGCTGCTCCCCTGGCTACGAGCATAGTGATACCATCCTCACCGAACCGTGACGCCGCCGACCGGTCAGGCGCCAGCGGCGAAAGACCCTGCGGCAGACTCCCGGCGAAACGCCGGCCAGTCACCCCTGAACATGAAAGTTCGATTGTTTATCAAACCGTTTTGCGGCTGGTGCGAGCAGGCGATAGATTGGCTCGACTCGCGCGGCGTCCAATACGAAGTCCTCGACGTCATCGCCGACGCCAGCGCGCGACGGGAAATGGAGGAGTTGTCCGGCCAATCGCTCGCGCCCGTCCTCGACGTGGACGGCCAGATCCTGGCCGATTTCGACACTGGCCAGTTGGAGAACTTTTGGAACCAATTGGGGAAAGATCATTGAAACGGTGACCGATTGATTTTGAATCCATGAGCACCGGCGAATTCGTTTTGAAACCCCGCCCGCGCCTTCCCGAATGGCTGCGGGCGCCGTTGCCGACCAACGGAACGTTTGGCCGCACGCGCAGCCTGCTGGTCGATCTCCGGCTGCACACGGTCTGCGAGAGCGCCAAATGTCCGAACCATTGGGAATGCTGGAGCCAGGGCACGGCCACCTTCATGATCGCCGGCGACCGCTGCACGCGCGCCTGCGGTTTCTGCGCGGTGACCACCGCTAGGCCGTACGCGCTGGAAGCCGACGAACCCGAGCGCGTGGCCGAGGCAACGCGCCGGCTGGGCCTCAAACACGTCGTGATCACCGCCGTGGCGCGCGATGATTTGGCCGACGGCGGCGCCGAACAGTTTCGGCGGACGATCGAAGCGGTGCGCGCGGCCAACCCGGGCATCGTCGTCGAAGTGTTGACGCCTGATTTTCTGGAGCGCGAGGCCTCCATCGATGCCGTGCTCTCCGCGCATCCGGAGATTTTCAATCACAACCTCGAAACCGTCCGCCGCCTGACCCCGGCGGTCCGTTCCCGCGCGACTTACGATCGTTCGCTCGCGGTGCTGCGGCAGGTGAAGGCCAAGCGCCGGGGAACGATCTACACCAAGTCCGGCCTCATGCTGGGACTAGGCGAAACGGAGGACGAGCTGTTCACCGCCCTCGCGGACTTGCGCGGCGCCGGCTGCGACCTCCTCACCCTCGGCCAATATTTGCAGCCCACGCTCAACCATTTGCCCGTGGTTGAATTCGTACCGCCAGCCAAGTTTCAGTGGTACGGTGCGCGCGCGCGGCAAATGGGTTTCGTCCACGTGGCCAGCGGGCCGAGGGTGCGCAGCTCCTATCACGCGGCGGACTTTGTCCCGGCCACAATGCTCGCGCGCAATTCCGAAAAGACCGCTTGAGTCGTGTGCCGTCGCAGCGGCAGCTTTACAACGGAAGCCATCGCTCGTTGGCTTCGAGCAATGCTCGCCCTCGCCCGTGTCAGCGCGGGCGGAATGAACTTTGACGTTCCAATGGGCTTGCTTCGCTTGTAGTCCCAGGTCCAGCACATCGGCGAGTTCCTGATTCAACAAATCAATCATCGCGCGGCGAGTCTTCGCGCGAAGGTCATTCTTCGTTTCGTGCAGTTTCATTTTCATAAAGAAAGTCCCGTCTCTCAACTACTTGTCACCGTCTGGAGACCCAAGGTGATGTTTGATTTCACGCTCAGCTTGCAGCCAGTCATTAATAGCTTCATCAACCTAATCGGTTGCTCCCCCTCAGAAGGCGAAGCAGTCGCAACCCAGGCCGAAGAATCCGGCGAAACGATTGCGCGTTGCTTCAATTCCGGCGAGGAGTTGATGCGCGGCATGGGCGCAGCCGTGTTGATGACACTCGGCGGTATGGTGGTGCACAGCCGGAACACCGGCTTGCGCGGCCTTGCGCACGTCGAGCGGCGCACCATAGCCACCAAACACTTTCACCGGCGACCATTCGGGCAACACAGGAATGGGCGGCGGCGCGTGAGTGGCGAATTCCTCCGTGGCGTGAACGATCTTTCCACCCACGACCGTGAAGACGGACTCGATACCTTTGATTTCCTCTTCGGCGACGGAGAAGTAATCGTCCGTGAGCGCAACGAGGTCGGCCAATTTACCGGGAGCAATTGCACCCTTCGTCCCGCTCTCGCTGCTAAACCAACTGCTGCCTTGCGTGTAGAGCCGCAGTGCCTCCTCGCGGCTGAGACGATTCTTGTCTGGATACATTGAGACACCACCAACGGTTTTGCCCGTCACGAGCCAGTACAGCGAAACCCACGGATTGTAGCTGGCCACGCGAGTGGCGTCCGTTCCAGCGCCTACGGGAATTCCAAGCGCCAGCATTCTCCGCACTGGCGGCGTGCGCTCGGCGGCCTTCTTGCCGTAACGATCCATGAAGTACTCGCCTTGATACGCCATGCGATGCTGAATCGCGATGCCGCCGCCGAGGGCTTTTACGCGTTCCAGATTGCGGTCCGAAATTGTTTCGCAGTGATCAAAGAACCAATTCAATCCCTTGAACGGAACGTCGTGATTCACCTTTTCGAACACACTCAGAAAGTGTGTGATGCTTTCGTCGTAGGTCGCGTGCAAACGGAACGGCCACTTGTTAGCGGCGAGCAGTGAGACCACTTCTTTCAGTTCGCCTTCGAGCGACGCGGGCAAATCCGGACGAGGCTCAAGGAAGTCCTCAAAGTCCGCTGCCGAGAAGAC
>WNGG01007769.1_pt1 | contig 23396 bp, 23 predicted proteins | sample 5400661 | NCBI WGS metagenome assembly WNGG01 (sample SAMN13153372, study PRJNA577476) | soil metagenome | isolation source: 100 cm soil or saprolite under Garry oak tree replicate 1 | place: USA:California | collected 2016-06-15
AGCCGGGTAAGCCGCCGGCCTGCAGTTGCTGGGCCCAGCGGCTCACCGACTGCCGATGGGCTCCGACTTGCCGCGCCACTTCAGACGGATGGACTCCCTTCTTCAGCAACTGCGCCGCCCGCAAGCGCCGCTGCTCCAGTGCCTGAAAATCTCGTCGCACTCCCGCTGGATTTCCCATGTGCGCACCATACCACAGGAATCCGGGAATGTCACTATATTATGCAATACTCAATAATCAGCTTCAGCAGGATTCAACTCAGCGCCAGCTTCGGCATCTTTCTCATGAATGCCCGTTACCGCCTTCGGCGTCGTCGTAATCGTGATGACGCTCACCAGCACCAACAATGTCCCGAGAAGTGTGCGAAGACCGACCGCCTCTCCCCCAAGAAAATATCCCAGGATTACCGCCACTACGGGATTCACGTAAGCGTAAGTCCCCACTTTGGTGGGCGACTCATAGTGCAGCAACCAAACGTAGGCGGTGAAGCCGACGATCGAGCCGGCGATAATGAGGTAAAGCAGCGCGAACCATGCGTTCCAGGAAACGGCTTGCACGCGAAATCCCGCAAACTCGCCGGACAGGGCGGTGAGGACGAAGAGCTGAACTCCGCCGGTGAGCATCTGGGCGGCCGCACTCATGGGCTTTGAAGCTGGCAGTGGAAGCCGCCGAGTGAGGATCGTGGCCACGGACCATGTGAATGCTGCCACCAGGAGAGCAATAGCCCCGGGGCGATTGATCGGAACTTCACCCAAAGAAAACGAATGATTCACCAACACCGCGACGCCACAGATGCCCACGATTAGCGCCAGACAGAGGCGGACGGTCAGTCGTTGCGTTCGCAGGAAGGTGATTTCCAGCAACGTAATGAAAACCGGAATGGTTGCCAGCACCACAGCCGCAATTCCGGAGGGCACGCGCTGTTCCGCCCAAAACACGCAGCCGTAATCGATAACGAAAATCAGTGTCCCGAGGAAGAAGGCGCCTGCCCACTCTCGGCGGCTGGGAGCTGGCGTGCCCTTGAGACGCATCCAGCCATAGAGCGCGAGGCCAGCTGCGAAAAAACGCAGAGCCGCTAATAAGAACGGAGGGACTTCGTGGACTCCCACACGAATCGCTAGAAACGTAGATCCCCAGACGAAATAAATGATGGCGAACGCCAACAGGATTTTCCAGGATGGTGGACGGGGTTCCATCTCGATCCTCTCTACCGCGTTTCTCGCAGTGCTTCATAGATGTCCGGACAAAAGCTCCCGAACCATAATTTCCTATGAAAGATTTTTATAAGAAGAGAAATTGTTTTTATGCGCCCCGTTGTCTGCTGTTGGCAAACGACAATCCACTCAAACCGGCAAGATTTTTTGCGTCGATCCCCTTGGCCGCCAGCAGTACGTGGAAGTTTTCTCCCATCCCAGCGGGTGTGACCAGATGCTTGAGCTGTAGCGCTACTTTGGCGCGCTCCTGCGGCAGACGGCATTCTTCGAAGGCGTCGGCAAATTGATTGGCCTCGCCGATTCCCATCAGGAATTGTGACTGAGTGATGAGCGGATGCACGTGCATGCCGTTCTGCTCTGCCGCGGAAGCAAGAGCGGTGAAATTCGCATGCGCGGTGATGTCTTGCTCCCCAGGAGCTTCGTAAGGGTTGGGGCTTATGGAGTGCTGGCGGAATGCGGTGACAGTGCCGCGATGCCGGCCGGCGAGTTGTTCCTGGCGTGTGTATCCGTAGTCGATGGCGATTAGAATGCCGCGCCCTACATTCGACGCGATCTGCGCCATGGATTGCTGCGCCATCAAGGGAACCTCGATTCGTTCGGCAACTTCGGGATGGACGCCATAACGCTCGAGGAGATCGAGTTCCTCGGATGACGGCGGCGCCCAGGTTTCGATGAAACGGCCTTTTTCGGCGGAAATGCGCAGTGCGCCTTGCGAGCTGAGAACCTCCACGGGAAGAGCGTCAAAGAATTCGTTGGCGAAGATGATGGCCGGCTCCAAACGAACCCCAGGGGCTAAAGCCCTCCCTGAGAACGGCCGCTTCGGCATGAGTGAAGTCGTGCCCTGCCACGGCGCATCCATCAGTGTGCTCTTCTCCGTCGTTATCCCCCCGCTCGTGCGGTCCCGAGTCGCGGTTTCCCCTCCGTCGAGTTCGGTTTCTGGGCACAGTGAAGCCTTTCCTGCAGCCAAGTGTTGGCTCATCGTTGATTGCAACCGCCGTCGCAGGGCAGGAGAGTTTTCAGCCAGCGAGTAATGCAAAGCGTGAAAGAAATCTGGGAATTTTTTCTGCGACCAGTCGAGCACATCCTGGGCGAATTGTCCGCGACCGGGACCGAGTTCTAATATTTCAATTCGCACTGGAGAACCCAGCGCCCGCCAGATTTCCTCGAACTGGCGGGCCAGCAGACGTCCGAAGACCGCGTGTACGTCGCTCGAAGTGTAGAAGTCTCCAGCTTTTCCAAATTGTTCGGCATGGCGCGAGTAGTAACCCAGTTCGGGATGATAGAGGCAAAGCTCCATGTAGCGGGAAAACGGAATAGGTCCGCGCTCGCGGATTTCCTGCTCGATTATTTGCCGCAGGGTCACAAGCCCTTCCGCTGACGTTCCACGCGGTCCTGTGGCGTACGGATGAACATTTCGACCAGATAGTCGTGCAGGCAATCGTAGAGCTGGCGCTGGAAGCTCCATTCAAATTGAGGATGGTCCAGGTCGCGGGGATGAAGTTCGAAATAATAAGTATGAACGGGAACGTTGGGATTCTTGAAGGTGATGATGACCTCGACGCCTTCGCCTTTTGAGCGTGCGTCGAATTCTAATAAGGGGTGCTCGTAGAGACGGAGTTGTGCGAGCACACGTTCCAGGCGGGAGTTGGCACTCTCGATCACTTCATGATTCTAGCGAAGTTTGTTGCAAACACCGTCTCGCATGGATCCCCCAAGCTCCGTCCGTGACTCAGGCAAAACACGTATTTGCATATATGTACATCTTTCGTGTACAATACTCTACGAGGTATTTTGTGACTGAAACTACCTACACCAGCTTGCGACAAAAACTCGCTTCGGTTCTGGACCGGGTGGCCAATGATCGAGAGGTAGTGATCATTCGTCGCAAAGGTTCCAAGAAAGTCGCGCTGGTTCCCGCCGATGAACTCATAGGTCTGCTGGAGACCGCCCACCTGCTGCGATCGCCTAAGAATGCGCAACGCTTGCTCACGGCGCTGCGCCGGGCCGCGGGGCGCAAAGGCAAACCAGAGTCCCTGGAAGCTCTGCGGCGGGAGATGCGTCTTGGCGCGGATCGTTGAACGAGAGGCAGTATTTCACCCTGAATGTCGGCAAGATCTCCGTTATTGGATAGAAACCGACCGCAAGACTGCGTTGCGCGTTTTTGAGCTGATCGAAGCGGTGCTACGTGACCCTTTCGGTGGCATCGGGAAACCTGAGCCGCTGAAGTATCTGTTGGCGGGCTGTTGGTCGCGAAGGATAACTCAGGAACATCGGCTGGTTTACAAAACTAGCGAAAGAAGAATCGACTTTCTTCAGGCGCGATATCACTATTGACTGGGTGCGAAGGCAATTTTCGTTAATCGAGCTGGGATGTATTTCCAACTGCAGTGGACGGGATTTGATCCTCGTCGCGCACAATCGACACCGATGGATCCGTGGGCCTGACGCGCACCGCGAGCTCCCTCCCCGGTGCAAGCAGCCTGGCGTAATTCTCCCCTGAGTTGTAAAAGATGAAGCCCTTTTGGTGAATGCCCGTGTAGGTCTCGCCGTTAACGAGGTACTTGTAATAGATTTCTGCGACGGGGCACCCGCACAAAGCCGTTGGGCAACCAGAACTGGTTTCCGTTGCCTTGGTGATAAGCCAAGCGTTGCAGCCGCGTGTCTTTAGTCGGCCCACCAGTACTCTGTACAGGTACTCGATGAAAATATCTAGAAACCAGCCGCCCATGTTCGTTGGGAAAGGGTAACAGACGCGGTCCGTAAAGCCGGAATCTGGGTCATCGAATCGGCTAATCCTAAATCATTCATACCGCAGCGCTTCAATCGGATCCAGCCGCGCAGCTTTGATCGCAGGCAACATGCCGCTGACAATTCCGACAAGGGTCAGAATTGCCGTGGACCAGAATAGAATTGTGGTGTCGATGCTGAGGTGAATGTCTCCTTCGCTGGCGTTTTCGATGAAAGCACTCCAAAGCGTCAGCGATCCTACCGCCCAGGAAACAAGGTAAGCCAGCGCGACTCCCGCCAGGCCGCCGATGAAAGTGATGGCCAGTGCTTCCGCCAGAAATTGGAACAGGATATGCCAGCGATGCGCGCCCAGGGCTTTCTCAACGCCAATCTCGCGGGTACGCTGGGTTACGGAGACCAGCATGATATTCATCAGGCCCACGCCGCCGATGCCGAGCGTGAGCAGGCCGATAAACCCGAGCAGGACCTTGATGCCCATGGTGATGATATGCAATTCACCCAAGTCCGCGATGGTATCGAAAACAAACACGGCGCGCATGTCTTTGGGATTGAAGCTGTGGTGGTATGCCATGCTGTCGCGGATGGACTTGGCGACCTTTTCGTGTTCGCCTTCATACTCGATCGTGATGACATCCAGATAATAGGTATTTTTCAGGACGCTCATGGCACTGAAGGGCACGTAAATCATAGCGTTCATGTTGTCGTCGCCATTGGAGATCATGTGTTTCAAAATGCCAACCACTACGTAAGACACACCTTCAATCCGCACGTTCTCGCCAATCGCGTTCTGTCCTGAAAAAAGCTTCTTCTTGACGTCATAGCCCAGGACTGCCACGCGGCTGTGAGTGAAATCTTCCTGCTCACCGAAGAAGGATCCCTCGGCAACATCGACGTGTCGAATTTTCTGATAGCTGGCGTACGTGCCACGAACATCGTAGCTTGCGCTGCGGGTGCCGTAGGCAACCAGACTCTGTTTGTTGACTTCCGGCGACAGCCGCTTGATGAAGGGGACTTCCGTTCGCAGGTAGTCCAGATCCTGCACACTCAGCTTGACTTCCGTGCCGGCTTTGCTGCCGCCGGCCTGCAGCGAAGTGCGCCCGGGAAAAATGGCGATGAAGTTTCCCCCGAAAGTTTCGAAGGCAATCATTAATCCGCGCTCGAAACCAGATCCGTAAGCCAGCAGCAACACCACGGTCGCGATGCCCCACGCCATGCCCAACATGGTGAGCAGACTGCGCCGCCGGTTATGACGCAGCGCACTGTACGCCTGTTTTCCCAATTCGTTGAGCATGATTATTCCTGTCGTAACGCTTCCACCGGTTGCAGGAACGCAGCCTTGCGCGCGGGATATAGACCAGCCACGATGCCCGCCACCATCAAGGAGAGAATCGCTATCACCGCGGACGCGGGAACAATTCGAGGAGTATCAAAGCCCTCGGGCGCAGGCAACTGCGCCAGCAAAGTAACAAATGCCACGCAGATGGCCAAGCCGATGCCGCCGCTTAATGCGGTGAGGAACGCTCCTTCGACGAAGAATTGCGTAAGGATGTTGCGGTGAGTAGCGCCTAACGCTTTGCGTAAGCCTATCTCTTTCGTACGCTCCGTGACCGACACCAGCATGATGTTGATGATGCCGATTGCGCCCAGCCCAAGCGTCACCATTCCCACCACACCGAGAAACCAGTCCATGGCATTAAATATCTTTCCTACACGCATGGAATTCTCGATGGTGTCCCAGTCCATAAAGCTGTCTTCCAGCTTAGGGTTGAAACCGTGCCTCCGGGCGATAATTTCATGCACTTCTGTCTTTGCGCGCTCATGCTGTTCTTTCGTGATCGGCTGGTAATTGATGAATGAAAGCGCGTCGTCGGAGTTTTCGGCTTTCAGTGGGAACAACATCCGCATGGTCTCGATGGGAATAAAAATTCGGGCGTTGGTGCCGTTGTTCCCTTCCCGTCCTACTTTGGCAACGACTCCGATAATGTCGAAGCTAATACCGTTCAACAGGATCGATGAACCTACCGCGGGACGTCCTGGAAAAATATTCTTTAAGAGCTCCCAGCCCACCACCGCAACCCGCCGGCGTTCCGTGCTGTCTTCGTCGTTGAACCAGCGTCCAGGGCCGACCGGAACTGTGCGGATCTTGTTGTAGACGGGAGCGACGCCGAAGACCTGACCGTTGGTGCTGCCGTACTCACTCACCGCACGAATGTCCTCGCGGTTCAATACTGGCGATATCGTGCGCAGCGATTTGGCTTCATCGCGAATCGCGTGATAGTCGCCATAAGTAAACAAATAGGGCCGGCCCGAAACCAGACTGCCTTCCACCGCCGGAATTCGACCAGGGAAGATGAACATGATGTCTTGACCCAGATTGGCCAGGTTCTTCTCCTGACCGCTGCGGAAACCTTCTCCCAGACCCACCAGCAAGAGCAGCGAACCTACGCCCCAGGCTATTCCGAACATGGTCAGGAATGAGCGCAGCTTGTGCGCCCACAGTGTGGCCAGTGACTGGCGAACGATATCGAGAAGAACTCTCATGGGGAATCGCCCCTGCCGCCGGGGAGGACGTCAGGGGCACTTGTACCAATTACGACGGGCAGTCTCAGATCCCGCCGTGCCATCTACTTTCTAATACGCGGCGGAAGAGCTCCAGGTTCCCGCAAAATTTCGGCGATCTTTGCTTTAGACACGAGGAAAGTTGAAAAGGATAGCGGATTCACGCTTCTAAGCAGTCAGCGCGCTTAAAAATGCTAACCGGCGGATTCAGGTTTCGTCTAAACGCTCGTTTTCTGTTTGACCCCATCGGCCTGCGTTTACGTGACGACATCATTTGAGGAGGTTCGCACCGTGTACAAACATTTTGCGCGCGTTTTAGCAACAATCCAAGGATTGCTGCTTTTTATTACCATGGCTCACGCTCAGTCCGCCATTCTGGATCTGCCCCGTGCCAGCCAGCGCGCTGTGGTGACACAGCGCATCGGAATCACCGACGTCTCCATTAGCTATCACCGCCCACTGGTTAACAAACGCAAAATATGGGGCGGGGTGGTGCCCTACGGAGATGTGTGGCGGGCAGGCGCCAACGAAAATACCACCATTGCATTTACCGATCCGGTCAGCGTCGAGGGAAAGACTTTGCCCAAGGGAACCTATGGTCTGCACATGATTCCTGGTGAAAATGAGTGGACCCTGATTTTTTCCAAAAACTCCACTTCCTGGGGCAGCTTTACCTACGATCAGAAAGAAGATGCTTTGCGAGTCGCAGTGAAGCCGCAACCGGCGGACTTCCACGAAGCGCTCACTTATGACTTTGACGATGTGAAGCCTGACTCGTCGATCGTCACTCTGCGGTGGGAAAAGGTCGCCGTTCCTTTCAAAGTGGCGGTCAATCTGAACGACGTCGTACAACAAAGCCTGAATCAGCAACTCCGCGGCCTAGCCCAGTACACGTGGTTTGGATGGGATGACGCGGCAACCTATCTGGTCGACAACAAGCGCAACCTGGACGAGGCTCTGAAGTACTCTAACAATTCGATACAGAACGAAGAGCGCTACGAAAACCTCTTCACCAAGTCGAGAATCCTGGATGCGCTGGGACGGAAGGACGAGGCCAACGGCGCAAAAAATAAGGCTCTAGCCAAAGCCAATGCGCTGCAGCTCCATACTTATGCTCGACAGCTTCAGAGTGAGGGCAAGCAAGCCGAGGCCATCACCATCTTTCGCGACAACGCCAAGAAAAATCCCGACCAGTGGATTGTTCACGTAGGCCTGTCACGCATGTATTCCGCACAAGGCGATTTCGCGAACGCCAGCAAGGAAATGAATACTGCTATCTCCAGCGCACCCGATAACCAGAAGCCGCCGCTGCAAGGCTTCGCCAAGCGTCTGCAGGCCAAGGAGGATATCAACAAGTAATTATTTCCGATTGGCACTGCTCGTGGCAGTGTGGCTTTGGGGGATTAGCGGCAAAGGGACTACTGTTTTTGAAGACCTGATACCGGGATTCGCGTTTCCACTGCGGCCTGTACGTTCTTCGGTTCGGGATATTCATACACCCCGCGTCCGGACTTGCGTCCCAAGCGGCCGGCTTTGACGTACTGCACCAGCAGGGGCGCGGGCCGATATTTCTCTCCCAAAGTTTTATGCAGATATTCGAGAATGTGCAGGCGAGTATCCAAGCCGACCAGATCGACCATTTCAAACGGCCCCATAGGATGGTTCAAGCCAAGCTTTAAAGCTTTATCGATATCTTCCGCGGACGCAATGCCTTCCTGAAGCATGCAAAAGGCCTCATTACCGATCATGGCGTTGATGCGGCTGGTGATGAAACCCGGCGATTCCTTGATGACTACCACTTCCTTGCCCATCCGTTTGCCCACTTCCACCGCGGCAGCGAGTGTCTCGTCGTCGGTTTCAAGGGCGCGCGCGATCTCCAACAGCTTCATCTTGTGCACAGGATTAAAAAAGTGCATGCCCAGACATTTCTTCGCTCGATAGGTGACGCTGGCAATTTCCGTGATGCTTAGTGACGACGTATTCGAAGCCAGAATGGTACCGGGGCGGCAGACCTTGTCCAGCAAAGTGAAGATCTCGATCTTCGATTCCATTTCTTCAGGGACGGCTTCAATCACCAGGTCGGCTTCACGCGCCGCTTCTTCGACACTGCCGGCGTATTCCAGGCGGCCGCGGGCAGCCTCCGCAGCTCCGGCAGAAATTTTCCCCAGGCCGACAGCTTTGTCGAGATTGACGCGAATTTCATCTTCGGCTTTGCGCAATGCGTTGGGAAGCAGATCTTCCAGGATGGTGCGATATCCGCCCAACGCGGCGACATGCGCGATGCCCCGTCCCATGATGCCGGCACCAATGACGGCGATTGTGTTGACCTGCCCCACTACAACTGCCCTCCCTTTTCCAGGTGGGCCAGTACGCCGTCCAGGCTGTTGCGGGCGACACGCAAATGTTCGATCACGCGCTTTCGTTCCTCCGCCTCCATGAAGGGGATGGAAGCGCTGATGCGCCGCAGGGTGGTAACGATATCGTCCACGTAATTGATCAGACGGATGAGTTCTCCAGTAGCTGCCATGAATGCTCCTCTTCCTAAAATTCGCAATGACGCGGAATTGTTTCTGAGTCGAACCGCTCGATGCCGGCGAATAACTATTCTCAACGGTGGAGAAGAATTAGTAAAGGCGAAGTGGGCTGAGCAAATGGAATGTTCCATTCATGAGGGAGTTACGCGCCGGAGTTGGACTACGGCCAGGACTCCGGTAGCTAAAGCTGATGTTCCAAAAGCAACAATGAGAAGCGCAACACCTCTGTTGGCAAAAGAACTCGTTGAGGAAAGAAGCGTGCTAAATGCAAAGTAAAGAACAAAAACACCTGCAATCCCAGCAGCCAGACCGCAAATAACGAATACGAATCTGATGCGCCGGATTGCGTGCGGTAGCAGTCCTCCCGACACTGCCAACACTGGCATTGCGGCCTTTGTGAGGATCGTGCTAGTGGTATTGCGCTCGAAATAGTACAGAAGAACTAGTGCCAAAATTGTTCCAACCCAGAATATCCATGCTTTCTGTGTGACTATCCCGAAATCTTCCAAGCCGGAACAGAACAGCAACGTCCACGGGAGCATCCATAGGGTGGTAATCGCAAGTTCTTGCCACGGGTTCGGAATCCGCGTGGTCATACTTTCCATTGCGTAGACGACTTCATAAACCAGCAGTAGGCCCGTTACTCCCGCTGTGAACTTGGAGATTCCGCGCAACGCGGGCAAGATCATAGGCAACATTTTACTCGTCTAGCGTGATGGCTGTCGTAAACGCTCGTGTCACACCCCTTGTCGGAATCCTAAAATGCCGGGCCATTTTGGACTTCTAGTGTCCTTCCCTTTTACCGTCCTCCGTGTACTGTCGTGTACTTTCGCGTCCTCTGTTGTTTCCCACTTTTGCATTTTTCCGCACTACGCATGCAATTCCTCTTATGGTTACCATCAATGTTTTTAATGGGCTTTTAATGGGCCGAATGCACTCTCATGGAATCTAATAGGCATATGAGCGATAAACCTTTGAAACACTATATTTTCGCCAGTGATTTCGATCAGACTCTTACCTTCAACGATTCCGGCTACGTTCTCAGTGAATTGGTGGGAATTCCTACCGAGGAATTTGAGCGCAAAGCGCAGGGGATGGCGAAACTCAATCTGGTGCAGCAAGGCGCGGAGCTGGCTTACCTGTTGTTGCACGATCCTGAATTTCGTTCGCGCGTGCGGAAAGAGCACCTGTACGAAGTGGGCAAGCGCATCCGACTGAAGAAAAATATCGAGCTGCTCTATCAGATTCTCGAGAACAAAATTGACGGCTATCAGTTCGACTTTTATGTTCTCTCCGCGGCGCCGGTCGAGGTCATTCAGTCCGCGCTGGAAGGCATCGTTCCCAAGGATCATATTTACGGCACAGAATTCCTTTACACCGTGGACGGGGAGATCGACACCATCACTCGCACTACGGCGGGTTACGGCAAAGTAGCAGTTCTCGATCAGTTGCAGACGCAGCTAAAGGTCGGGCCGGATCACATCGTCTATACGGGCGATGGCAGCTCTGACCTTCATGTGATGCTGCACGTCAACGAGCGCGACGGTTTCACCATCGCGGTTTCCGAGGCTAAACATATCTCCCAGATTGCTAAGCGGACCGTGCTCAGCAGCAATGCGCTGGCCGTTCTCGCGCCCATCCTGGAAGATATTGTGGGCTGGAAACGGCTTAAGATTCGCCAGTTCTTCGAGTCCTATGGAATGCTGATCCAGGAATGGGACAGTGTTCGCACCGATTGGCTCACTTTGCGGCCGGTCCTCAGCGACTGGCCGGAGTCCGAGGCCATGACTGCAGGGGTTTGATAGTCTGCGGTTTGATAAGCTAGGGGCGCAACCCTCGCGCCCCAAGGCCGCATGCTTCGTGATAAAAATCTCGTCCCACTTTCCCGGCAGCATCAGCACGCGCTGGCTCTGTGTGTCCGTCTGGATCGTGCCTTGCAGGCGGGCGATGTCGATGGCGAAGCATGGTCGGAGGAGATTCGGCAGATTTTTGCGCTGGAAGTCGCCACCCACTTTGCGGCGGAAGAGAAAGTCGTGTTTCCTGCCGCGGCTGTCTTTCTCAACCTGCATCCTCTGGTAGAGGAACTCCTCGCCGAGCACTTTAACTTGCGTGACTTATTCACCCGCGCTACTACCACAACTTTGGACATCAACAGTTTGCGGAGCTTTGTGGACCAGCTTTCATCCCACATCCGGAAAGAAGAACGCCGACTGTTTGAAGGATTGCAACAGGTGATGACTCCGGCTGAATTCACTCGTGTCGGCAAAGCATTGGAAGAAGCGTTGGCGGATGCTTCGACTGCCTGCATCTTGCCAAACGAAGCGACGCGACTACGCCCTCGAACCTGAAGTAGTCCCCTGAATCCAGTTCCCCGTCAAATTCATCTAGCAGCTATGACTTCAGAATGGGTTGTTGCGTCTCCACTCGCGGATTCTGCCGAGCGGCCCGATTATTCGGAGCCAATCGTCGAGGCTGGTGCTGCCGGCTTGCACGATGCGGCTTTGCTGGATGCTTACTCTCAAGCCGTGGTCGGGGCCGCGGAAAAGATTAGTCCGTCGGTGGTCAAGATTGACGTCACTCAAGCCGACCGCCGTCGCTCCGGGCAGCCACGAGAGCGTCAAGGCGGCGGCTCCGGATTTGTGTTCACGCCCGATGGGTTGATTCTCACTAACAGTCACGTAGTGCACGAGGCGAGTCGAATCGGCGTCTCGCTCGCGGATGGCCGGCGCTTCCCTGCTCACACCATTGGCGACGATCCCGCAACCGACCTGGCTGTGATTCGTCTCGATACGCACAATAACGACTCGTCCAATACACCGTCACTGCTGGTGTAGTCAGCGCGCTCGGACGTTCACTTCGCTCCTACTCAGGACGATTGATTGACGACGTCATTCAGACCGATGCTTCGCTCAATCCCGGCAATTCTGGCGGCCCTCTGGTGAGTTCCGATGGCAAAGTCATTGGCGTGAACACGGCTATGATTCCGATGGCGCAAGGTTTGTGCTTCGCCATTGGAATCAACACCGCGAAATTTGTTGCGTCACGCCTGTTGCGGGATGGAAGAATCCGGCGCAGCTACATCGGAGTCGAAGCCCAGAGCACTCCGTTGCATCGGCGGCTGGTGCGCTTTTATGACCTTCCTAAAGAAAGCGGAGTCGTTGTGGTGTCGGTCGAGGAGGGTAGCCCGGCGCAGAGGACAGGACTTCGCGAAGGCGACGTGATTGTCAGTCTCGATGGCAAGCTGAGCCCGAAATGCACGCACATCTCGAAAATCAAAAACTGAAAGGAGATAAGCAATGCCAAAAATGAAAGTTGCACAGGTACCCAAGGCAGGAGCCGACTTCGAGATTGTGGAGCGGGAAATCCCGCAGCCGGGACCGGGCCAAGTCCGGATTCGCGTGCAGGCTTGCGGAGTCTGTCACAGCGATATGTTGACCAAGGAAGGCGCCTGGCCGGGCATTGTGTATCCGCGCGTGCCGGGACACGAAGTGGCAGGCGTAATTGACGCAGCCGGCTCGGGCGTAACCCAGTGGACGAAGGGCCAGCGAGTGGGAGTTGGCTGGCACGGCGGGCAGGACGGCACCTGTCTGGCTTGCCGGCGCGGCGACTTCGCTAACTGCGCAAACCTCAAGGTTTCCGGAATCAGTTACGACGGCGGGTATCAGGAATATATGGTGGCGCCCGTGGAAGCACTGGCGCGGATGCCGGAGTCGCTCGATGCTGCCGAAGCCGCACCGCTGATGTGTGCGGGGATTACCACCTTCAATGCGCTGCGCCATAGCGGCGCGATGCCCAGCGACCTGGTGGCGGTCCAGGGAATTGGCGGACTCGGACATCTGGGAATTCAGTTCGCGCAGAAGTTCGGCTACAAAGTCGCAGCCATTGGACGCGGGCCGGAGAACAGTGTCTTGGCCAAGAAGCTGGGAGCAAGCGTGTACATTGATAGCGCCGCAGAAAACCCAGCTGAAGAGTTGAAGAAACTCGGCGGCGCCCGCGTTATCCTCGCTACCGCGCCCAATTCGAAATCCATGTCCGCGCTGATCGACGGTCTCGGTGACAACGGCACGCTGGTCGTTGTCGGCGCCGCGTTCGACCCAATCGAAGTCTCACCTATCCAGCTCATCCAAGGCAAGAAGAACATCCAGGGCTGGGCGTCAGGAATCCCTACCGACTCCGAAGACACGCTCCGCTTCGCCGAGTTGACCGGCGTGCGCCCCATGATTGAAAAGTATCCGCTCGCGAAAGCCGGGGAAGCCTACGCCCGTATGATGAGCGGGCATGCTCAATTCCGCGTCGTGCTCACGATGTGAGCGGCGAACGCATGGAAGCCGGGGCCGACCGAGCGGCAGTTCTACGAGCGTCGAAACAAGCAAGGCCATTTGAAACAAAGGCTTACAAAATACCACAGACGTCCTTCCAAAAAGCGTAGCCTTCCGCGGTCAGATTTCCTATAATTGGGCGAAGTAGTTCCGTTGACGCTACTTAAGAGCACCCTCATGCACCCAGGCGTGGCCCCGAACGTGCACAACTCAGACGGGAGGAGGCTATCCCTCCGGCCTTTGTCGGCGCCGCGGCCCATGAACCGGGACTTTCAAATTCGATTCACCGCCATTCTGCTGGCAATAGTTACCGCTGCGGCCGCAACCCTCGCGTGGATTAATTTTCAAAAAGAGAGCGAATTCCAGATTCCCTACGACGGTGTCTGGTGGATTGAGCGCAACGGGAACCTGACCGCCGACCGTGTGGAACCCGATGGGCCAGCAGACAAGGCCGGCATCAGGAACGGCGACAGACTGCTGGCGGTAAATCAGCACGAGGTGAACAGCGCAGCAGGACTGATCCATCAACTGTACCGGACTGGACCGTGGTCGAAGGCTACATACTCGCTGCAGCGGCAATCCATTCCGCTGGATAGCGTGGTCATTCTGGTTCCGGTAGAGCGTTCGCTGAACCAGTGGTTGCGGCTGATCGCGCTGATTTATCTGGGCATTGGAGTGTACGTCCTGCTGCGGCGCTGGACCGCGCCTGGGTCCACACATTTTTACATCTTCTGCCTGGTCTCATTCGTCTTCTATGCGTTCAAGTACACGGGAAAATTTAATCCGTTCGATTGGACAATTTATTGGGGCAACGTCATCGCGTGGCTCCTCCAACCTGCATTGTTCTTGCATTTCGTGCTGACCTTTCCGGAAGAACGGGGATTCATCCGAAAGAACCGCTGGGCATTACCCCTTATCTACATGCCCGCGGCGTTGTTACTCGGAGTTCAGATCTTTGCGATCAGCTTCCTGAGGGCAAGCGAAAGGTTACGTTGGAACCTTGAGCGGCTCCAGATGGGATATCTGGCGTTATTCTTCGTCGCTGCTGCCGGAGTTCTTTGGTACAGCTATCGGCGCGCCAGCACGCCAATCCTGAGGCAACAGTTAAAGTGGGTGACTCGCGGCACTATTCTTGCCATCACGCCATTCACTCTTTTCTACGTGATCCCTTATCTGTCCGGGGCATTGCCTACCACCGCGATGAAGGTTTCCGTATTATCGCTCGGTCTGCTGCCTCTGACTTTCGGTTATGCCATTTTCCGCTACCGGTTGATGGACGTTGATCTCATCTTCAAACGAGGGATGGTATACACGCTCGCGGCTGCTGCTATTGCAGGCGCGTATTTTGCAGTGGTGGCCGGTGTCGCAGATTTGGTGCACACGCGATTGCCGAGCTCCGGACCGGCGGGACTGATCATCGCGATCGTAGTCACGGCACTGTTGTTCGATCCGCTGCGCAAATGGATACAAGAGCGCGTCGATCAGTTCTTCTATCGCACGCGTTACGACTATCGCAAAACCCTGATCGAGTTCGGACGCGAACTCAGCGCAGAAACCGACTTGGACAAGATGCTGAGCTCGGTGGTCGACCGTTTGTCGCGCACGCTGCTGGTGGATCGGATGGCTATTTTCATGTCCACCGGAGAAACGTCGAACCGGTTCTTGCTGGCAAAGTCTTTTGGTATGACTCAGACCAGCGGCGTGGATTTGGCCTTCCTTGGTTCTTCGCGGCCAGAAATGGAAGCTGGCGGGCACCTGTTCTTCGATAACACGCATATGGTTCCCCGCGAAGCTCCGGCGGCACAGGAGACGATCGCGAAATTGGATCTCAACTACTACATCCCCTGTCGCGCCCAGCAACGGACGATCGCTTTCCTGGGTTTGGGCAAAACGGTGGATGGTGATTTCCTCACCAGTGAAGACGTCGAGTTGTCTGAAACTCTAGCGGGCTATATCGGCATTGCCATTCAGAATGCGCGCCTGTATGCGTCGTTAGAGCAGAAGGTAGCGGAGTATGAGCGGCTGAAGGATTTCAACGAGAACATCGTGGAGTCCATCAACGTGGGCGTCATGGCAGTCGATCTGGCCGACCGTATTGAATCCTGGAACTCGCAGATGGAAGTGATGTACGCGCTACCTCGCTGGCAGGCGCTCACTCGTCCGCTGAGCGAGGTTTTTCCGGCTGCATTTGTGGAAGAGTTCTATCGAGTGCGGCAGAATCCGGGAATCCACAATCTGTACAAGTTCCGGCTAAGCACGCCCACCGGAGAGAGCCGCATTCTGAACGTGGCGATCGCACCGCTGGTCACTAAGAAGTTCAACGTGATCGGACGGCTGATCATAATGGATGATATCACCGAACGAATGGAGCTGGAATCACAGCTCTCGCAAGCCGACAAACTATCTTCCATTGGGTTACTCGCGGCCGGAGTCGCCCACGAAGTCAATACGCCCCTTGCCGTCATTTCGTCGTACGCGCAGATGCTCGCAAAACAATTACAAGGAGATCCGCAGAAGGGCGCTCTGCTGGAGAAGATTACCCGTCAGACCTTCCGCGCTTCTGAAATCGTCAACAACCTGCTCAATTTCTCGCGCACCAGCGGGACCGAGTTTAGCGAAGTGGATGTGAATAAAGTTATTGCCGACACGCTGGCGCTGCTGGAACATCAATTCAAGACCACCAAGATTCAAGTGCAGGATGAACTGGCTGGGCACCTGCCCCTTATCAGTGGCAACGCCGGGCGGCTGCAACAGGTGTTTTTGAATTTGTTTCTAAATGCGAGAGATGCGATGCCCAGCGGTGGAACTCTTCGCGTTGCGACCTCCAATGGCGAAGGGGTCAGCGTTGTGGTTTCTGATACGGGCAGCGGAATCGCCCAGGAACACATTCAGCGGATTTACGATCCGTTCTTTACCACCAAGACCGCGCCTCGCGAAGGCCAGCAGGCCCGGGGCACGGGATTGGGCTTATCGGTCACGTATGGCATCATCCAGGAGCATGCCGGAAAAATCCGCGTGGAGAGCCGCCCAGGATCGGGCACCACGTTCTATGTCGATTTTCCGATGAGCAGGAAGGCTGTCAATGTCTGAAGCTGCCGTAATCGCGCGCCGGAATCTGATCGAAATGCCGTCTTCGGCCACAGGCTCGATATTGATCATCGACGATGAAGCGGGAATCCGCGAGTCGCTGCAGACCTTGCTGGAATTAGAAGGCTATGACGTGGAAACTGCAGCCAACGGCGAACAGGGCATCGCACGCCTTGGCGATCGGTCTTTTGACCTGGTGCTGCTCGATCTTGCATTGCCGGATCGTAATGGGATCGATCTTCTGGCTGAGATTCGGGCCCATGCACCGCAGCTCTCCGTAATCATGATCACTGCCTACGGAACCGTGGAAAATGCGGTGAAAGCGATGCAGGCGGGGGCGGCAAATTTTGTCCAAAAGCCGTGGGACAACGAAAAACTACTGGCCGATGTGCGCGCGGCCGTGGCCCGCCACCGGGCCGAAGAAGAAAACGTGCAGCTTAAGCGCGCCCTTAAGCAGCGCTACAACTTCGAGAACATCGTGGGCAAAAGCGAGCCCATGTTGAAGATTTTCGACCTCGTCGCTCAAGTGGCGCCCAGCCGTTCCACCGTGCTTTTGCAAGGAGAGAGTGGGACGGGCAAAGAACTGATCGCCAAAGCTATCCACCTGAATTCGCCCCGTCGCGACCGCCCCTTCGTCCCGGTCAATACGGGTTCAATGCCGGCTGACTTGTTGGAGTCCACTCTGTTTGGCCACGTGAAAGGCGCGTTTACCAGCGCCATCGCTTCGAAAAAAGGACTGTTTGAAATCGCCGATCGCGGCACGCTGTTTCTAGACGAGATCGGCACCATGGGCATGGACACGCAGAGCAAGATCTTGCGTGTATTGCAGGACCGGAAATTCATGCACCTGGGCGGCGTACATGAAATTCAGGTGGATGTGCGCATCATTGCCGCCACCAATGTGGATCTGAAACAGCAGGTTCGCGAAGGTAAGTTTCGTGAAGACTTGTTCTATCGCCTGAATGTGATTAGCGTTGACCTTCCCCCGCTGCGGCAGCGTCGTGAAGATATTCCTTTATTGGTGGATTTCTTCCTTACCCGCTACTCAGAAGAAAACGAGCGTAACCCGCGACGCATCACTCCGGAAGCGCTTCGCCCCTTGCTGGGCTACTCCTGGCCGGGTAATGTTCGCGAGCTGGAGAATGTGATCGAGCGCGCGGTCGTGCTCTCGTCCGGCGTGGAGATCGGTTCCGAACTGCTTCCTGACCAGATCGCCGGCCGTGGCAGTCTATTCCCACTGCTGGAGCACCGGATGGACGCTTCCCTCTTCGATATCATGGAAGATTGCGAGCGGCACATCATCGTAGACATGCTGGAGAAGTGTAATTGGAATCAGACCGATGCCGCTGAGCGCTTCCACGTGCCGTTATCCACCTTGAATCAAAAAATCAAGCGGCTGAATATCGAGATCAAGAAGAAGGGGCGGGAATAACGCTCGCGCTTTCGCTGATGCGTGTGATGTACATATGTGTGTCGTAGTACAGCTGAAAGCTTTATCCACCTCTGCTATAGTTCCGCAGTCTGCTTCTGATGGAACTAACTTCGCCCACCGAATTCGCGCTGGAGACAGTTGCGGCCGTCCAGGAATACTCCATACTGGCGGCACGTGCCATTGGGGGACTATTCCGGCGTCCCCGGTATTTTGCTGACATCGTCTATCAAGCCGATCTCATCGGCTTCGGATCGCTGCCCATTGTCGTATTAACCGGATTGTTTACCGGCGCGGTGCTGGCATTGAACAGCGCACACACCTTGCAGAGATTCGGGTCCCTGTCACTAATCGGTCAATTGGTCTCCGTGGGAATGGTCACCGAACTCGGGCCGGTGCTCACCGGACTGATGGTCGCGGGGCGGAATTCTTCCGGCATGGCCAGTGAACTCGGTTCTATGGTCGTAACCGAGCAAATTGACGCCATGCGAGCCTTGGGCACGGATCCAATGAAGAAACTGGTGACACCGCGCGTGGTGGCAACCATCTTCATGCTTTTTTTTCTGACCATCATTTCCGATCTGCTGGGACTGATCGGCGGCGGCATTGTTTCCACGATCATCTTCGGAATGGACTCGCACCAATACTGGAGTTCTGCCTGGCAGGCTCTGGTATTCCAGGATGTGTTCACCGGCCTGACCAAGCCCCTGCTTTTTGGCTTCATCATTGCCACCGTGGGCTGTTACTACGGACTCTCGGCGCGCGGCGGGACCCAAGGGGTGGGCCGGGCAACCACCCAGGCGGTGGTCGCGTCTTCAGTTTTCATTTTGCTGGTGGACTTCTTCGCGACAAAATTCTTGATGGCCGTTTTCGGTTACCGCTGATCGCAGGATCAAGCCATGTCTTCGCCTCCCACACCGGTCGAAGAACGAACTAGCCGCACTCAGGGATCTCAGTCTCCGGTAATCGTCTTTGAAGATGTATCCATTGCGTTCCAGGGAAAACAAGTGCTCGACGGAATCTCGGTCCGCCTACCTCGCGGGGAAACCAAAGCTATTTTTGGGGTTGCGGGTTCCGGCAAGAGCACGATTCTGAAAATGGCGATCGGCCTGTTGAAGCCGGACGCAGGACGCATTTACCTCCTGGGAGAAGAGGTCACGCAAAAGCCGGAAGAAGAGCTTTTCGAGCTACGCAGCAAAGTGGGGATCGTATTCCAGGAGAGCGCTCTTTTCGATTCGCTTACGGTGCGGGAGAATGTGGCTTTCCGGCTGATGGAAAAGCATGATTTGTCGGAAGAGGAGATCGAGCGTCGGGTACGAGAGGCACTAAGTTTCGTGGAACTCGAAAACACGATTGACATGTTTCCATCCGAACTCTCCGGCGGAATGCGGCGGCGGGTTGCGATCGCACGCGCCATCATCACCCAGCCCGAAGTCTTGCTCTACGACTCGCCCACGGGAGGGCTGGATCCGATCACTTCCACAACAATTGTTGAGCTGATCGTAAAGCAGCGTGACGTGTACAAAACCAGTTCGCTGCTGGTCACACATCGGCTGCAGGATGCGTTCATCATGGCCACACACTACTTTGATCGCAAAGCGAACCAGATGCGGCCGCTGCCGCCCGGCGAACACGGCGAAGTCCCCATGAGCTTTTTAATCCTGCGGGATGGCAAAGTGATTCTGGACGGCGACGCCGCTGAGTTGGCCCATTCGAAAGACGAATATATCCGGGAATTCATCTCGTGAAAGCGGAGCGGCATAAGGCAGTAAAAATAGTCTCTCGTTTCTAGTTTCTAGTCTCTAGTTTCTGGTTTCTAGAAACTGGACACCAGAAACTAGAAACGAGCATTTAGCTGGCTTTGGCCGCTGCCGCCTCCATCATCAGCTTGCGACGGGCGGCAAGTCTGACCTCAAATTGCTTGAGACGCTCGCGTTCCTTTTTTGAACCGTTGATGAGGGTTTCGATGTTCGCCAATAGCTCTGGATTTCCGATCTTCTCCCGCAACTCTTTTAAGAAGGGCCTGACTTTCGCAAAGACGGTAAACATTTCTCCGCTGAAACTCGGGACCAGAAATAGCTCCTGGTTCACGGCGCCTTGAACCGCAAGGGCGGCGGCCATATCCCAATATCCGGCCACTTGTCGAAGCCAGGCGTTCTCTGGCGTGCCCACCGCGTTCATTACCTTCATGAAATCGTCGGCACCCTGCGGCCAGAACGACCCGAACCACCAACTGCGCGCTTTACGCATCTCCGCCTCGCGGCGCAAGTCGTAAAGCTGAAGGATCACTTGGGCATCGGCAGTGGTCGGACTCTTTGGCATAAGAACTCCTAAGTTGGAATTGAGAAATTCGGCGAAACAGGGATTTGGATTACGCCACCGGGGCTGCTTCTACCGGACGTTCATAGTCGCATTCTTTGTTAGGACACGCAACCACCGGGCCGGCCTTCAGCGTCTTCTCGACCAGGTATTCATTGCCGCAGCTTGGACACTTCTCAGGCAACGGTTTGTTTGCGGAAGTAAATTTGCATTTGGGATAGTTCCCGCAGCCATAGAAAGTATTGCCCTTGCGGGCCCTCTTCTCTACCAACTCACCCTCTTTGCATAGCGGGCACTTCACCCCGATAAAATTCTGTTTGACGTACTTGCATTCTGGATAGCCGCTGCATGTGGTGAATTCTCCATAGCGTCCGTGGCGGATCATCATATTCCGGCCACACTTGGGACACAGTTCATCCAAAGGAATGTCGGGCACTTTCTTGCCCTGGTCGAGGCGGCGCGTGGTCTTGCAGTCCGGATACCCCGTACAAGCCATAAACTGGCCGAAGCGCCCGCGCTTCAAAACCATGATCCGGCCGCAGTTCTCGCAATATTCTTCCTGTGTAGTCTCCTGCACATCGGCTGAATCCAGATCGGGCAAATTGATCGGATTCTCTTTGGTGAAGGTGCAGCTCTTCGGATCTTCCTTGTCGTAGGAACTGCAAGCGTAGAAGGAACCGTGCTTTCCCCACTTGATAACCAGCGGCGACTTACAGAGCTCGCACTTCTCGTCGGTGGGCTTCTCCATTCGCTTGATATTTTCCATGTGCTTTTGCGCGTAACGGAGATCTTTCTCGAACTTCTTGTAGAAGTCGGCCAGTGCATCGGTCCATTTTTCTTTGCCTTCTTCGATCTCGTCCAACTCCTCTTCGAGGCGAGCCGTGTATTGAACGTCGAAGATATCGGGGAAGTTCGCTACCAGCAGATCGGTAACTACCAAGCCAATCTCCGTGGGTGTAAACTTCCCGCCCAACTTTTGCACGTACTGCCGCTCCTGAATGGTGCTGAGGATGGCCGAATATGTCGAAGGCCGACCGATTCCGCGCTCTTCCAGTTCCTTCACCAGCGAAGCTTCGTTGTAACGCGGCGGAGGTTCGGTGAAATGCTGCTCCGGATTCAGGCTCTTGAGGGTTAACTTCTGTCCAGGCTCTAGTGGCGGCAGCTTGTGCTTGAGTTCTTCATCCTCTTCATCTATGCCTTCCTTTGACTCTTCGTAAACCTTGAGGAAACCATCGAACTTCCGCACTGAGCCAGTCACGTGGAACCAAAACTTCTCCGATCCAGACTGCGCGTCTATGTCCACGCTAGTCTGATCGAAAACTGCAGGAGTAATCTGCGAGGCTACAAAGCGTTGCCAGATCAGTTTGTAAACTTTGTACTCATCTTCTTTTAGATACTGTTTGATCTGGTCGGGATGACGCAAGGCGGAAGTGGGGCGGATGGCTTCGTGCGCCGCTTGCGCCGCCTTCTTCTCCTTATATGTATTCGGCGTTTCCGGAAGATATGGTGCGCCGTATTGAGAAGTGATGTACTCCCGGACTTCGGTCAGCGCCTCATTGGAAACTCGAGTCGAGTCGGTACGCATGTAGGTGATAAGACCGACGAGACCTTCTTCGCCCAGTTCGACACCTTCATAGAGCCGCTGCGCGATCATCATGGTGCGCTTCACGCTGAAGCGCAGCTTGCGGGAAGAATCCTGTTGCAGCTTGCTGGTGGTGAAGGGCGGAGTCGCATTTCGGCGACGCTCCTTACGATCGACGGTACGAACCAACCAATCGGCATTCTCTAACGCCGCGCGAAGTTTCTCCGCTTCCTCGGCATTCGGAACGTCGACCTTCTCTTCGCCTTTGCCTACAAAACGCGCATCGAAAGCGGGAGGCTTGGCTGCGGAGAGATGAGCATCGATGGTCCAGTACTCGACCTTGTCGAACGCTTTAATTTCACGTTCGCGCTCGACGATCAGCCGCAATGCGACGGTTTGCACCCGGCCTGCGGATAAACCGCGACGTACCTTGTCCCAGAGCAGCGGCGAGACTTGATATCCCACCAGGCGGTCAAGCACGCGTCGGGCCTGCTGCGCGTCTACCAGGTGGCGGTCGATATCACGCGGATGCTCGAACGCCTCTCGAACTGCGCGTTGCGTAATTTCATTGAAAGTGACACGACGGATTCGACCGTTTGCTTCAGTCTTCTTCTTTTTCTTTTTGCTACCAGCTCCATTTCCGCCCAGTTCTTCCGCCAGGTGGGACGCGATGGCCTCACCCTCACGGTCAGGGTCGGGGGCCAGGTAGATAGTTTCCGCACCGTCTGCCAATTTCTTTAACCTGGCGACAACTTTTTCCTTGCCAGGAATGACAATGTAATCAGTTTCGAAATCGTTGTTGACGTCGACGCCAAGAGTGCTTTTAGGCAGATCTTTGACGTGGCCTAGCGAGGCCTCGACCGTGTAGCCCTTTCCTAGATATTTCTGGATGGTCTTCGCCTTGGCGGGCGACTCAACGATGACTAAACCTTTGGCCAATGTGTCCTCAGTTGTAGGGGTTCTTTCCCGAAGCTAGCACGAATGCGGTCGCGTCAACAAGTTTCGACCTTGTCGTATACGGCACTCTTACTAATCCTGATAACGGAAACCTGCCTAGAAACTCTTCACAAAATTCTTTCCCGGCATCTGCTTGATTTTGCCTGCCAGCTCGAGTTCGAACAGCGCTGCAAAGATTTCAGAAGACGAAATTGCCGGCTCTAGTCTTTCCACCAGCTCATCGATGTGCGTGGCTTCGTCTGCCTTGAGCAGCGCAAGATCTTTTTTCGTGAGGCGGAAGATCGCCTTCCTGGAATAGAGATGCAGTTTGTCCGGCTTCCGATTCAGGGCTGGCTGCGGGTTCCAGCGCAAGCCGCACATCTGGCGGGAGTTCTTCCCAAACATCTTCCCAGGTTGCCACCAGCTTGGCGCCTTGTTTAATGAGCGTATTGAGACCACAGGAATTTTTGTTAGTCACGTTCCCCGGCGCCGCAAATACGTCGCGATTTTGCTCCAGCGCGCAACGCGCGGTAATCCGCGTGCCACTGTATTCGGCAGCCTCCACGACCAGGACGCCAATGGATAGGCCGCTGATGATTCGATTGCGTATGGGAAAGTTCTGCGGAGCCACGAAGCTGCTTAATGGGAACTCAGATACCAGGGCGCCGCCA
>WNGG01002513.1_pt1 | contig 23394 bp, 28 predicted proteins | sample 5400661 | NCBI WGS metagenome assembly WNGG01 (sample SAMN13153372, study PRJNA577476) | soil metagenome | isolation source: 100 cm soil or saprolite under Garry oak tree replicate 1 | place: USA:California | collected 2016-06-15
GAATCGTCAATCGCCGCGCGCGCGGCACGAATCCGCTCGATCGCCAGTTTTTTCTCGTAGAGCGGCGGATCGGTGCGACCCGTGTTGTCTTCGATCGATAAACCAGCAACGCCGGTTGCAAGACAGAGTCGCACGTTGTCCGCGACGCCTTCCGGTTCACTGGCATAGCCTGCCATGAAGTCTGCGTTCACCGGCAATGCGGTAGCTGCCACAATTTCGCGAATGTGCGCGAGCATTTCGTCACGCGGAACCGCACCATCAGATTTCCCGCGTGAAAAAGCGAAGCCTGCCGAGGTCGTAGCTAGCGCTTTGAATCCAAGGCGCTCCAAGTAGATCGCCGTTCCGATATCCCAGGGGTTTGGAAGCACGAAGCATCCGGACTCGTGAATCGCACGAAATTTTGTGGCTGCTGAGGCATTCTGAATTGATGTCATCGCCAAAGTTACTCTGCTCTGACCACAGCGCGATGTTTCAGCTTTGCATTTAGCGCCAAAGGCGCTGCGTCATCCGAAGCCTGGGGGATCGCCCCAGGGTTTCTGGAATTCGTTCGAAAAGTGAAGCGCGCCTTCAGCGCTGGCGCTTTTCCTGGGGTGGCGTGAATCCTGGGACGCTGTCCCAGGCTGATGTTGAATTGCGCGTCTTTTGCGCCTGAAAAACTTCGCAACAGAGATACGCGAGACGTGAGTGAAGCGCTTTAACTATTTTGGTCTCTCTCGTGCGGCTTTCCAAATCTGTCGCAGTGGACCTTCAGCGCCGTAGATCGGATCATTGTCTGGAATTGGCAGAGCCGCGATTCTCTGATCGGCTTCGGGCCGCTCGCCGGGCTGACCCCGAAGGAGATCCCATTCGCGTCCATCCGGGTACGCCCCGACAACGCCAAAGTCGTCGCGGGCGCCAATGTTCTGGTGCGCCACACCGGCTGGGATGACGATCACATCGCCGGCGTGCACCTCGACGTTCTTCCCGTTCTCCCCACCAAGGCGCAGGGTCGCAGAGCCAGAATAAACTCCAAGCACCTCGTGCGTGGTACTGTGGTAATGCCTAAAAGGATAAACACCGTTTCGCCACGAGTTGGTCCAGTTGTTCTCGGCAAAGGATTGTTCAATAACGGATGCGCCATCTTCCGCCTCCGTTGAGAATGCCTGCCGATACAATAGCAAAGGCAGGTCGCTGTTTGGGAAAACGCCGTCGTCCTTAAATTTGAACCGTTCGGGTTCAACCAATTCCTGCTGTTTAACGGTGGGATGAGCTTGCATATGTAATGCAATATCGAACCGGTCGTGTTGGTCAAATATTCTCATCAGCCAGGTCGCGTATTGCCTTTCCGAATATCGAGCGTATGGCAACGCAATACCGCTGAAGCTGCCATGCAAGAACCAACAGGCGTGTCTCAATTGGTCGAGCATCTCTTCCGTCATGAGGCGGGAAAAATGGTGGCGACGCTGACTCGGATTTTCGGGATCGAGCGCTGGAACCTGGCGGAAGATGTGGTGCAGGAAGCGCTCTCGCGCGCGTTACAGACCTGGCCATACCGCGGGATTCCAGAAAATCCGTCCGCGTGGATCATGCGCGCGTCGCGCAATCTCGCGCTCGATGTGATCCGGCGTGAAAAGAGTTTCCGCGCGAAAGAAGCCGAGATCGCGCGCTTGATCGATCTCGACGGATCTGCATCCGACGCTGCAATTTTTTCCGACCACGAAATCGCCGACGATCGCTTACGGATGATGTTCGTGTGCTGTCATCCAGTCATTCCGCGGGAGGCGCAGGTGGCACTGGCGTTGAAAACACTCTGCGGCTTCAGCGTGGCGGAAATCAGCCATGCATTCCTGACAACCGAAGTGGCGATTGCCAAGCGATTGACGCGCGCGAAACAAAAAATTCAGGAAGCGCAGGTTCCATTCGAGATTCCTGTGGGCGACGAGTTGACGCGGCGGCTCGATAGCGTTCTGCAATCGCTCTACCTGCTCTTCAACGAAGGTTACAAAGCCTCCAGCGGCGAAAACCTCGTCCGCGAAGAACTCTGTCAGGAAGCAATCCGCCTCACGGAATTACTGGCACAACATCGCGCCGGGAATCAGCCCAAGACGCATGCCTTGCTCGCATTGATGCTGTTGAATGCCGCGCGGATTCCCACTCGGCAAGATGACGAGGGTAACCTGCTTCGACTTGAAGAACAGGATAGGACACGCTGGGATCAGGCGATGATCGCGCGCGGTATGTCTCACCTGCACCAGTCGGCTGCAGGTGAGGCGCTCAGCGAATATCATCTTCAAGCGGGTATCGCTGCCTGTCACGCAACGGCAACTAATTATTCAGAGACGGATTGGTCCAAGATTCTTTCGTTATACGATCGATTGAGCGAGTTCGATGATTCGCCTTTGGTCGCGCTTAATCGCGCAGTAGCCGTCGCGAATGTTCGCGGTCCGAAAGCAGGATTGGAAACAGTGCGCGCCATACGTGACCGCGAAAGATTAGGTTCGTATTACTTATTGTATTCAGTGATCGGCGAGCTCGAGATGAGGTTGAACAACCGTGAAACCGCTGCGCAAGAATTCCGCAGAGCGTTTGAACTGGCCGAGACGAAATCGGAGCGAGCTTTCCTTTTAAAACGATTGCAGCGCTGCGTGGACGGCCTGACTAGTTAATCAGAAAAACTTTGTCCTAAATCGGCGCGCTCGTTCGTCGTATCTCTGACAGAACTAAAAATCACACATCAACAGAAAGGCAAAGTATGAGCAAGTCAGAGAAGAAACAGGCTGCAAGCATCGTTTGGTTTGAAATCCCGGCGGACGTCAGAGAAGAAACAGGCTGCAAGCATCGTTTGGTTTGAAATCCCGGCGGACGACCCGGAACGCGCCAAGGCGTTTTACACCAATTTGTTTGGCTGGAAGATCAATCCATTTCCCGGGGGAGGCGACTACTGGCATATCGACGCCGGCGGCGCAGATGACACTCCGGATGGTGCCCTGAAGAGGCGTCAGCGTCCGCAAGAACCAATCATCAACTACGTCAGCGTGGATTCGGTAGATAAGTACGCCGATAAAACCGCGAAACTCGGCGGCAAAATCTGCATGGCGAAAACAGCCGTGCCGCAGATGGGCTACTTCGCCATTTGCCAGGATACTGAGGGCAACGCGTTCGGGATTTGGGAGAGCGACGAAAATGCAAAATAATTTGTCCTAAACTCGCCCGCTTGTTCGTCGTAGTTTTGAAAGCGAGAAAAACAATCAACCATCAACGATCAACTAAAGACTAATATGAACACACAAAATGAAAATGGATACATGCTGCTGTTTCGCGGGAACGACTGGCACAAGAGCCTTTCGCCGGAAGAAACGCAGAAAGTGACAGACCAATGGATGGCTTGGTTCCGGCGGCTGACCGAGCAGGGCAAAGCCATCGCCGGCAACCCGCTCGAACGCGAAGGCAAGATCGTCTCGGGCAAAAACCGCGTAGTCTCGGATGGCCCATTCGCAGAATCAAAGGAAGCGATCGCCGGCTACTTTCTGCTCGACGTCGCCAGTCTCGATGAAGCGGTGGCGATCGCGCAGGAATGCCCAGGCTTGCCATACGGTGTACGCATCGAGGTCAGGCCCGTCGCGGGCGAATGTCCGCTGGCGAGCGAACTCAAGCGCGAAGTGGAGCTTGCTACCGTCTGAACGAAGCTGACATCGTTCAGCTGATACTCATCGCGGCGGGCGCGAGTTCAACCAGTGGGGTTGATCGCGCTCGCCGCGAAGGAATCCGTCCTCAAAGGTAACGAAAATCATCAAGAGAAAGGATAAATATGCCACGCGTTAATCATTTTGAAATTTACACCGACGATCCAGAAGCGGTGCAGCCGTTTTATCAGGACGTATTCGGCTGGAAGTTCCAAAAGTTCGAGGGTGGTCCAATTAAATATTGGTTGATTACGACTGGCCCTGATAATGAGCCGGGAATTAATGGCGGCATTACTCGTCCGCGCGAAGGACAGAGTCCCGCAACGCTGAACACGATTGCGGTGGAGTCATTGGACCGCACAATGAAGCAAATAGAGCAACGCGGTGGAAAAATCTGCGTTCCGAAAATGGCGATCCCGAAGATTGGTTGGCTCGCTTACGCGGCAGATCCGGCAGGCAACGTCTTCGGAATTATCGAGCCGGACGCAAACGCCAAATAATCGAACGGAGAAGAGATCATGCCAGCAAACACCATCCGACTTCACCGTGTGCTCCTGGCAACGCCGGAGAAAATCTATCGTGCCTTTCTCGATCCCGACGCGATGGCGAAATGGCTTCCGCCAAACGGATTCACCGGCAAGGTTCATCACATGGACGCGAAAATTGGCGGCAGTTACAAAATGTCGTTTACGAACTTCACGACAGGCAAGAGCCATTCTTTCGGCGGGGAATATCTCGAACTGACGCCCCACGAACGCATTCGCTACACGGACAAATTTGATGATCCAAATTTGCCGGGCGAGATCCAAACGACGATCACGCTAAAGAAAGTTTCATGCGAAACTGAATTGAACATTGTACAGGAAGGCGTGCCCGCTGTGATTCCCGCCGAGGCGTGCTATCTCGGCTGGCAGGAATCGCTCGTCCTGCTGGCGAAACTTGTTGAGGCTGAGATTCCTGATTAGCAGAAGACGCTCATGAAGATTCCGTTTACCGGCGGCTGCGCATGCGGCGCGATTCGTTACGAATGCGCTGGCGAGCCAATCATGATGCTCAAATGCCATTGTCGTGATTGCCAACAGTTGACGGGCAGCGCATTTGTTCCCGCAGTGTTGGTGCCAGCCGAGGCGTTTCGATTGACGCGCGGACAACTGCGCTACCATTTTACGCCCAGCATTGCCCGCGGAAAACACAAGCGCGGTTTTTGTCCCGAATGCGGATCGCGAGTTACCGGCGGCGAATTTGAAGAGCAGTCGCAGTTCGTCGGAATTCTGGCCGGCACCTTGGATGATCCGAGTTGGTTTCATCCGCAGATGGACATTTTCGTTTCGGACGCGCAACCGTGGGATCAAATGGATCCCGCGATTCCGAAATTCGACCAGTATCCGCCATCATCAACAAAGGAATAGACAAAGATGCCAAAAATCACGCCGTTCTTGTGGTTCGACCATCAAGCCGAGGATGCAGCGAGGTTTTACACGTCCATTTTCAAAAATTCCAAGATCGGGAGAATTCTTCGCTACAGCGAAGGAGTGGCCAAAGCCACTGGCCAGCCGGCGGGATCAGTGCTGACCATTGAATTCGAAATCGAAGGCCAGAAATTCGTCGCGCTTAATGGCGGGCCGCAGTTCAAATTCAACGAATCAGTCTCTTTCGTCGTGAACTGCGAGACGCAGGAAGAAGTGGATTATTTCTGGGAGAAACTCACCGCTGATGGCGGCGAGGAGTCAGCGTGCGGCTGGCTGACGGACAAATTCGGTTTGTCGTGGCAGGTCGTCCCCACTGTTTTGATCGACATGTTGCACGATGAAGATTCCGAAAAATCAGAGCGGGTCACGCAGGCAATGCTTCAAATGAAGAAGATCGATATTAGAACGTTGAAAGAGGCTTATGAACGGTGACGCGGTTCATGCGCAACCTCGGTAGGATTTGGCCCACTAAACACGCGAAATTACACGAAAATGTTAGAGATAACTTTCTCTTTCATTCGCCTGATTCGTGTGTTTCGTGGGAAAAACTTAAATTATGAGCAAAGTTCGAGTTTTAGTTGGCACAAGGAAAGGCGCGTTCATCCTGACTTCGGACGGCGCGCGTAAACGATGGAAAGTTAGCGGCCCGCATTTCGCGGGCTGGGAGATTTATCACATGAAAGCTTCGCCGGTTAATCCCGACCGAATCTATGCCTCGCAGACCAGTGGTTGGTTTGGGCAGATCACTCAGCGCTCGGATAACGGCGGCAAAACCTGGAACACACCGGGCAGCAGCGCCGAGGAACTGAGCGGTCCGGACGGCACCCCCAAGGGCGAGAGTAACAAGTTCGTTTACGACACGTCACCTGAAACCGGGAAACCACTCACGACGCACCAGTGGTATGACGGCACGCAGCATCCTTGGGAATTCAAACGCGTCTGGCACTTGGAACCATCGCTCCACGATCCCGATCACGTTTATGCAGGCGTGGAAGATGCCGCGTTGTTCGAATCAAAGGACGGCGGGAAATCGTGGCATGAACTCGCCGGACTGCGCGGCAGCGATACCGGTCCGAAATGGCAGCCGGGGGCAGGCGGCATGTGTTTGCACACGATTCTCCTCGATCCCGGCAATCCGAATCGAATTTCCATCGCGATTTCCGCTGCCGGCACGTTTCGCACAGACGACGGCGGCAAAACCTGGAAACCAATCAATCACGGCCTGCATTCGCAATTTCTTCCGGATCCAACAGCGGAAGTTGGCCATTGCGTGCATCGGATCGCGTTCCATCCGTCGCGCCCGAACACGTTGTTCATGCAAAAACATTGGGACGTGATGCGCAGCGACAACGCCGGTGATTCGTGGCAGGAGGTCAGCGGAAATTTGCCAACCGATTTCGGATTTCCGATCGACGTGCACGCGCACGAGCCGGAAACGATCTATGTCGTGCCGATCAAGAGCGATTCCGAGCATTATCCGCCGAGCGGAAGGTTACGCGTGTATCGCAGCCGCGCAGGCGGCAACGAATGGGAAGCGCTCACCAAAGGTCTGCCGCAGCGGAACTGTTATGTGAACGTGCTGCGCGACGCGATGTCAGTCGATTCGCTCGAGCCGTGCGGCATTTACTTCGGAACAACAGGCGGCCAGGTTTATGCATCGGGTAATGCAGGCGATAGCTGGAAGCCGATCGTGCGCGATCTTCCCGCGGTGCTTTCGGTTGAAGTCCAAACGCTGCCATGATACGCGTCGTGCTTCCGCCCCATCTGCGCACGCTCGCCCGCGTAGATGGCGAACTGGAACTCGAAGTTAAGGCTCCTGTGAGTCAGCGTTCAGTGCTGGATGCTGTCGAAGCGCGGTATCCAATGCTGCGCGGAACGATACGTGATCACGTCACGCTACTGCGGCGGCCAATGGTTCGATTTTTTGCTTGTGGCGAGGATTTGTCGCACGAGTCACCGGACACTCCATTGCCGGACGCGATTGCCAGCGGCTCCGAACCGTTTCTCATCATTGGAGCCATAGCTGGCGGTTAAAGGTAGGGACGGCGCGCTGCGCCGCAACCCTACCAACCGCAGAAATATCGGCTGAACAATTCTCAAATCGAAAAAGGCGACAATTCGCCGCACTTCGAATCGTTCAACGCGATTGCGCGGCACTAAACCGCGTCTGGATTATCATCAGCTGATTGCACAGCGACGACGGACTCGATATGCTCGCGCTCATGTCCGTAACGACGCGACAAAGTCTGCGAGGCAAAAGCGCCCCGGATTCTGGAAGCACGATCAAGAGCGAATTTGCGCTTGCAATCGCTTTGGGAACAGCGGCGATTTTCTTTTCAACTGGAAGTCAATTGACTGAAATCATTGCGAACCCGGCCGCGCTAATCGGTGTCTTCCTTTGGCTCTTTGCTGTTATTCTTTGGGCGGCCGTTTGTGTGGCGCGCCACGCTGACTGTCTCGCCATCAAATTGGGTGAACCCTACGGGACTTTAATCCTGACGCTGTCTGCAATCAGTATCGAAGTGGTCATGATATCCACCGCGATGTTGCATGGCGCAAATAATCCGGAACTCGGGCGTGATTCGATTTTCGCTGTAGTCATGATCGCTCTCACTGGGTTTGTTGGCCTGTCGCTGCTGCTGGGGGGGCTGCGTCATCGTGAGCAGTATTACAATCTCCAAGGTGTGAACTCCTATATCAATGTCATCATGACACTGGCAGTGCTCGGCTTGGTCTTGCCGAACTTCACGACTACGACGAAGGGGCCGACATTTTCCACGGGGCAGGAAGTTTTTCTGATTGTGATGTCGCTATTGCTTTACGCGATTTTTTTGCTCATTCAGACGATGCGGCACCGCGGCTATTTTCTGGAGTCAAAGGAGGCAGTGGTGGTGGAGAGTTCAGCCCATGGCTCGCTGCACGTGCGTTCGACAGCTTTTCATACGGTCATGCTGCTGCTTTATCTGATCAGCGTGATTTTGCTGGCGGAAAAGTTCGCTATCCCGTTGGACAACAGCATCGAGCATTTTGGCATGCCTCAGGAGTTTGGTGGCGCAATGATCGCTGCCCTGGTGCTTACACCAGAGGGAATAGGCGCCATCGAAGCGACTTGGCGCAATCAGTTCCAGCGTTCGATAAATATCCTGCTCGGTTCCGTCCTTGCGACGATCGGACTCACAATTCCTGCAGTGCTGACGATTAGCATTATCACCAACCGACCGGTCACACTCGGCGTGCAAGGCGGAAATCTTCCGCTGTTGCTGTTAACACTCGCTGTGTGCGTGGTTACGTTTACCAGCAGAAAAACAAATGTCTTGCAGGGCTGTGTTCATTTGCTGCTGTTTGCTGTGTTTGTGCTGTTGATTTTTGCGCCGTGAGTTTTCAGCGCGTCTCACGCTTCTCTGTGCATCACGACGGCGTCCGGCTTTTGTTCGAAGACCTTGAATCCGAACCGCTCGTAGAGGCGCAACACCGGCTTGCCGGCTACGAAGCTCAACGAGATCGTTGACTGCTCCGGATTGGCGCGGACCAACTGCGTCAGCAGAGCTGTACCGATGCCGTGCCTGCGATGCTCCGGTTTTACGACAAAAGCGAGCTCTGGTGCCGCGTGAGTCTTGTCGATCGGTCGCCGCAGCCATACTGCGCCCAACAGCGATCCATCTTTTTTGTCATTCGCAACAAATCCAGTGTCCCCGGCGCGGCCCCAGCCTTCAACGTAACGAGAGAATTCCGGGCGGCGCACGATGTCGCGTGGAAGACGCTCCTGTTTACCGAGGGAAGACAGGCCCTGATACAATATTTCCCAGAGAATGGGTTCGTCGTCAGCCGCGAGCGGGCGCATTACGTAATCCATGGCAATTGCTATCGCATCGCAATGGTCGCCGATTACCGGAGAATTACCAGTGCGACCTCGAGGGGTAACAATCGCGTGGTAATCTCGCTGCAATCGGCGACGGTCAGCGCATGGCAACGGAGCGTGATTACATTCTGGGGACGCACGAGGAAGAAATTTCCAGACTCGGCCTGCAACACGACGTGTGGCGTCCGGTTGTGCTGGATTGCTGGAAACGGGCTGGCATCACCGCTGGCAAACGCGTTCTCGATGTCGGAGCAGGTCCCGGGTACGCCACTGTCGATCTTGCGAACATCGTTGGGCCAACCGGCGGAATCGTTGCGGTTGAACGATCGAGCAATTTCGTAAATGCGCTCCGCGAAATGATTCGCGGGAATTCGCTTACCAATGTTCGGATTCACGAGATCGATTTGATGACTGACGATTTGCCCGCAGGTGATTACAATTTCGCCTGGTGCCGTTGGGTGGTCTCCTTCATTAACGATCCTCCCGTGCTCATTCAAAAACTTGGCCGCGTAATGCCAAAGGGAAGTTTGTCCATCTTCCACGAGTACGGTCATTACGAGACCTGGCGCTTCTTTCCGCGACTGCCGATGCAAGAGCGTTTCCGCGAACACGTGATCGCGACCTGGCGCGAGTCCGGCGGCGAGCCCGACGGCGCGGCCCCGTTGCCAGAGCTGCTTTCACGCAACGGTTTTATGATGCGCTCAGCCCGGCCACATGTCTTTTGCCTGCGGCCAGACGATTACATGTGGCAATGGCCTGCCACGTTCATTGAAATTTACCTGCCTCGTCTTATCGGCATGGGACGAATCGATCGCGAATTCGCCGACAAAGTTCGCGCCGATCTCGCGAGCGCGGAAAGGAATCGCAATTCGTTCATGCTGACGCCGCTGGTGCTCGAAATTATTGCTGAGAAGCTGTAGCCGGACCCACCTGCCCAGTGCCGGCGAGCCCGAGACGCTCCGCGTCTGATTTTAGCGCGGTGATGACTTCAGTGATGACGGTGTCAAGCGGCATGCCGAGCTTCTCCGCGCCTTGGACGATGTCGTCGCGGTTCACGGCGCGAGCGAAGGCCTTGTCTTTCATCTTCTTTTTCACCGCCCGAACATCGACCTCGTGAATACTTTTTGTGGGACGAACCAGCGCGACGGCGACAATGAAGCTGCTTAGTTCATCGACCGCGTAGAGAGTTTTCTCGAGTGCTGTCTCGCACGAGACGTTTGCGTAATCCGCATGCGAGAGTATCGCGCGGCAAATTTCTTCGCCCCAGCCGTGTTCACGCAACCATGCTACCCCCACGAACGGATGGCCTTCAGTGGGGCTGTGGTCCAGATTCGGGTGACGCTCATAATCCATGTCGTGCAACAAACCTACGGCCTCCCAAAGATCGGCGTCTTCCCCGCGCAATTGCGCGAAATGCTTCATTGAATCTGCCACCGCGTAGCAGTGTTTTCGCAAGCTTTCGGATTGGACCCAATCGTGCAGAACATTTAGCGCGCGAGCGGCGAGCGTTTCATTCATCACCGAACTTTAATGAATGGAGACCTTGTCACCTGGTTTTATTTTTGTTGCGAGACGGACGACGTCCCAATTGGCGAGACGAATGCAGCCGTGGCTTGCAGCGTGACCAATCGAATCTGGACTGTTGGTGCCGTGGATGCCGATGCCTTTTTTGTTGAGCGCGATCCACATCACGCCCACCGGATTACGCGGACCTGGTGGGAGCAGGTAAAAATTGCCGCTGCGCTGGCCGTGCTTGAGCATCTCCTTGTCGTAACGAAAAGTGGCCATCTTGGTGATCCGGCGCACCTTCCACTCACCGATGGGTGAGACGGTTTGAGCGGAGCCAACCGTGACCGGATACGCGGCGATGAGCTTTTCACCTTCGTACACCTCGAGCGTGTTTGCTTTGGTGTCGATCTTTATGACGACATTTGCGGTTGCGCCTCTGTGTTCCTCTGGAGTTCCAGCTTGCGCATCGGGTTGGTCTTCGATCTCATTGGCTGCCTGCAAGGCGACTTCGCTGCCCGGCTTAATCTTTTTTACCAAGGTGAGTTCAAACGGCTCGACATTCGGCGCCATTAGCTGATCGCCGGGTTTGATCGTTTTCATTTTGCCTGAATTAAGTTGCTCCAGCAAATGAACGTCGCTGTGGAACTTCTCGGCGATGGCGTCGGCTGCATCGCGGTAAGGAAGAAATTTTAATTTGGCCTGCGCGGCAACGCTGCTGGGCAATGGACCCACGCTCGCCAGATCAGCATCCGTAACAGTATAGGGAACGAACACCGGGCCTATCCTGTCGAGGTCAAGGCCCGTAACGTCGGGCGCAACATTCGATTTGAGCTTGCCCTTTTGTGGAGGGAGTTGCGGTTGTTCGCCGCGCGATTGCCGATAGAGCCCGAGCGCTTTCCAGGTGAACTCGTTGTAGGTTCCATCGAGTTTACCGGGACTGAAGTTGGCGCGATCAAGAAAGATCTGGAGACGAGCGGCTGCTTCAATGTTCGCCTTTTTTGGAGAAGGCTCGCGAGATGGTCTCTTCCGTGCCGTCGCCGAAAGAATGCCATTCGATATTAGGACAGCGATTATCGCAAAACGAAACAGAACCCTCACACGGTGTGATCGCCGACCAAGAATTGCGCAGTTGTTCGGGAAATGACGAGCGCCTTGGGCCCCCTCGCGGTTGTTTGATTGCAGTGCGAACATTTCCCGAAAACAAACGCGCCTTCACTGTCCCGCCGTTTGAGGCAGAACAGTAAGGCGCTATGGAGACAAACGAGACTAGATCTTAATCCTCATCGAGGATCACGCGATCAACCATCATGTCAGGCGCTGTGCCGACGTAATGGACGCGGACGGGAACCCCTACTTTGACCCTTGTTTTCACCGTAGTCTCATCCAACACTCTGCCGCTCCGGGTCACATATGTGACAGTCTTGCCGAAGCGATAGCGCACCGGACCGCTAGTTTCTCTGAGAACGATCGCACTCCCGGGCGTGTACTCCGTGATCGTCCCGTTGCCTTCAGTCGTGGTCGTTGTTGTGGTGGTTTCCGAAACCTGTCCCCACGCAAACGTCGCCACACATGCCAAGGCAATGCTCAAGAGTATCTTCTTCATGATTTTCCCTTTCTTGTTTTAGTTCCGATGGCAATAAAGCTCCCTCTTCCGGTTAATTTTGGGCCGGGCGGAAAGAGCTTACCGCCATATTGGATTCGGATTCGGTCCGCACGCCGGACGTTTCGAAATTCCTTAATGGGGCTTGAAGCCTTCAATTGCCCAGAGAATCTTGCCAGTCAATTGCTTGCATGAAATTCTGGATCGGCACCTCGGGTTTTCAATACGCGGAGTGGAAAGGAAATTTTTACCCCGAAGATTTGCCGGCTGCGCAGATGCTGCCGTTTTACGCCGCACGATTTTCTACGACTGAGATCAATTACACATTCCACCGCGTTCCCGCCCCGAAAACGATCGACAACTGGAGAGCACTAACGCCGGAAAATTTTCGGTTCGCACTGAAAGCACCGCAGAAAATCACGCACTGGTCGAAACTTCGCGATTGCGCGGACACGCTCGAATACTTTTTGAAAGTTGCAGGCGGGCTCGGCGAGCGACTCGGGCCCGTTTTGTTTCAATTGCCGCCAACGTTCAAAAAAGATGCGGACGTATTGAATTCATTTCTTCGCGAATTGCCGGATATGCGCACCGCGTTCGAATTTCGCCACGAATCATGGTTCGACGACGAAATCTTCAACCTGCTCAAGTCGCGCAACGTCGCGCTTTGCATCGCCGACACCGACGCGCTGAACACGCCGAAGAAAATCACCGCCGACTACGGTTATCTCCGATTACGCCGCGAAGACTACACCAACAGCGATATTGACCACTGGACCGATTTCGTCCGCGAACAAGAAGCAGTGTGGAAAGATGCGTTCGTTTATTTCAAGCATGAGGAGAGCGGGATCGGTCCCAAGCTCGCCAGGCAAATGACGGAATTGCTTGGGTGATGCTCGAAGGCTAGCGCCCGATCAAAATAAAAATTCCTGCAACCAGCGCCAGCACGCCAGTTATGATGCCGATCCCGAGTCCCGTGAGAGTAAGGATCCCCACCGCAATCAGATAAATCGCCAGCAGAAGCATTCCGATGTTTTTAGTAATCATGCCGCGAGTATCGGCAATTCCGCGTCGGTTTGACAATCCTGAACATCCTCGGTCAGGCGAGATTCCCGGCGGCGACGCTTTGGATGGCGAAGATCGGTCCTCTCAATGTGATGAGGACTTGTTATCTGCCGGCTACGCGAACTACGACTGCCGAAATGTCTTTCGCATCAACGAAGGCGTCGAAATATTCCGCGCCCGTCAGATTCGAAAGATGGACGATGCTGTCGGTAACTTGCGCGACTTTGCCTCCGAGCTTTTCTCCAGATCTCAAGTGTAACTCCACACCTTTGCCGACGCTGCCCTGAAGAAGGCCGAGCACGGTGGCGTTAGGTTGCAGGGCGGTTTTTTCCTGGGCGAGCAAGCTTGAGCAGGTCATCGCCGCAATAATGAATCCAAGAAGAGAATAACGTTTCATGATCAATGTTCTGCATAATTTCAGGGCGATTGACCAGCAAATAGTGCGGTGGCGCCCGCCTTCCTCGATTTTGAATTGGCAGGCGGAGCGCCTGCCCTACAATTGTGCGTGGGCTCGATTGCGGAAAACCTCGAACGCGTGCGCAAACAGATCGCGCACGCTGCAGCGAAAGCTGGTGGCGCTATCGATGAAATCGAACTCGTCGCGATTACCAAGACGCACTCTCCGGAGAAAGTGAGCGAAGCCGTTGAAGCGGGGCACACGTTGTTCGGCGAAAGCCGCGTGCAGGAGGCGCGCGCTAAGATTCCGGAACTGCCGTCGAACGCGCGTTGGCATTTCGTTGGGCATCTTCAGAAAAACAAAATCCGCTACGCGCTTCCGCTGTTCGAACTTTTTCACGGTGTTGATTCTCTTGCATTGGCGCAAGAGATGAACCGAATCGCGGCCGATGAAGGAATGCATCCGCGCGTTTTGCTGGAGGTAAATGTGGCAGGCGAGGGGAGTAAATTCGGGTTCTCGCCCGATAAGTTGCGCGAACAAATGGAAGAGTTGCTCGCGCTGCAACGATTGTCGATCTTGGGGCTGATGACCATCCCGCCGCTGGCCGATGAGGCAGAAGCGTCGCGAAGATACTTTGTCCAGCTACGCGAGCTGCGTGATCGCCTCCAAACGGAATTCCATGTCGATCTCCCCCAGCTTTCGATGGGTATGACGCAGGACTTTCCGATTGCGGTTGAGGAAGGTGCGACGCTGGTGCGCGTCGGCACCGCGATCTTTGGCGAGCGGACGCGCCCAAAACGTGAATGAGACATCGTGCGTTTGGAGCCTACCAACATCCAACAAATCGGAGACGAGCTCGCGGTTGCTTGGAACGATGGCACGGAATCGTTTGTGAAACTGGAAATGTTGCGTCGCGCGTGTCCGTGCGCTGCGTGCGGCGGCGAACCGGATGTGCTGGGCTATGTCTCGTCCCGCCAGCGCGGGATCACTTACACCGACAAGAGTTTTCAGGTTGTCGGCTTCGATCTGGTGGGCGGTTACGCCTTACAGCCGCGTTGGGCGGATGGACACAGCTCGGGCATTTATAGCTTTGCTTACTTGCGGCGTTTGGCGCAGGCTGCTGACTGAAAGACGGGGGATAAGCCTGGAATTGATCCATGAGCTTGCTGACGAAAATCACGATCGTTTTGCTCTGCTTTTCGTTGTGTGGAGCGGGCACTTTCATTGCCTCGAGTGTGCGTAAAGAAAATGAGCCGCAAAAAGCGAACGTCATTCCGGTGAAAAATCGTGGATTCATCGGGCGCGCATGGATTGTGACGTGAATCGAAATCGAAGGTAGGGCGTTCGCCCGAACCGCCCGCGGGCGATTGAGGTCAATCGCCCCTACCAGGAATTGTCACGCGCAGAAGGGATGTCCTTGCCTCGAGTGGTTTCAGTTGGCGATCCTGCAACTGAGCTGGGACCAGAAAGAATTCTCCGGCGCCGAGATCACCATCGACGCAGCGAAGCCTCCCGGTCAGACAGCAAACGATTGCAAATTGCCCAAATGGCGCGATCTCGCGCGGCTGAGCAAGATTCCACTTTTGGATTTCAAACAGTTCGTGCCTGAGGAGTAATTCGCCTTTCGGTTCGATCAATTTCGGTGCCACATCGTCGAAGTCGATGCATTGAAGTGCTTGCTCGACGTGCAACTCTCTCGGCTTGCCGGTCACGGGAACGACACGGTTCCAATCAAACACGCGATACGTGGTGTCGCTATTCTGCTGGATTTCGATCAGCAAATTGCCGGGCCCCACAGCGTGTAAACGTCCTGCCGGAAGGAACACGGAATCTCCTATATTGACGGCAAGTTTATGAACGTGATGAGCCGCTGTTCCCTCCCGTAACGCCTTTTCGAACTGATCGCGTGTGATCGGCTCACGCAATCCCAGAAAAAGCTCGGCACCCGAATCGGCAGCGGCCACGTACCAGAATTCAGTTTTTGGCTCGCCTCCTAAAATGCTGGCGACTTTTTCCGGCGGATGCACTTGCAACGAAAGCCTTTCGTGCGCATCCAGAAGTTTGATCAGCAGCGGGAAACGAGGGGCTTCTGCCACGTTGCCGAAAATTGATTGTCGATCTTGAGTCCAAAGTTCATGCAGCGTTTTGCCCTTCAGCGGTCCGTTGGCGACAATGCTTTGAGCTTCCGGACGGTCAACGATTTCCCATGATTCGCCGATTTTAACGTTCGGCGGCAATTTCTTGCCGAATTCAGTTTCGATCCGGCGCGCGCCCCAGATTCGCTCCATGAAAATCGGTCGAAAGGTGAGGGGAGTTGTGAGATCGAGGTCAGACATGCGCTGCAAACGTTCAACGCTGAGCGTCCAACGCTCAATTGAAAAGGAGATATCTCGCATTTGTTGTCTCCCATTGGACGTTCGACATTCGATGTTGGATGTTCGGCGTTTGCTTCCGTTAACCCCTGATCTCCGGCCCATGACCCGCGAATGAAATCATTCCTCAAATATTGGCTGCCATTACTGGTTTGGCTCGGTGTGATTTTTCTCGGATCGACCAGTCTCATGTCCGCCGAGCACACATCGCGATTGATTGTTCCGATCTTACTCTGGTTGAAGCCGGGCATGTCGCCGAAAACAATCTGGATCATCCTCGTCATTATGCGCAAATGTGCGCATGTGAGCGAATACGCGATTCTGGCCCTTCTGCTGTGGCGTGCATTTCGCAGCGGTCCAACTCTGCGCACGAAATTGCCGACGTTGTTTAACGCAGTCCTGCTAGCTTGCGCAGTTTTTGCCGCGAGCGACGAATTTCATCAATCATTCGTTAAGTCGCGTAATCCCTCAGTTGGCGACGTCCTGTTGGATGTTGTGGGAGCACTTTTCGGACTGTTGATCTGCGCGAGTTTCGCACGCCGCCATCCTAAAAAGGCCAGAAGCACCATCCAGAGCCAGTTTGTTGATACGCGATTATGACTTCGGAGATCGCGCCCGCCTGCTGTTGCGACAGTTTAAAACTGAACGAATTAATCACCTGTGAATGCTGTATCGCAGTTGAAAGGCGAAGTGTATAAGCGTTCTGAGGTTGAACCGCGCAACTCGTGGGCGCTCGCGAAAATTCGTTCAGCCCTGGCTACTGTTGTGGTGTGTCTGGCCGCCTGTTTAGGCGCGGTGGGAGCCGGCACGGCTGCAGGGCAGAGTTCAGGTGTGCCTGCCATCACAGCAAAGCCGCAGCACGTGACCGTCATCGGTGGGCGCGGCACCACGGAGATCCATTGGGACACAGGGAACGGATCGATGGGTTTTGTCTTCGTAACAGGGCCTGAACGAAAACCGGTTCTTTTTGCTACGGGCGCAAAAGGAACCCAAAAGGTTCCGTGGATTCGGTCCGGTAAATATGTGTTCGAGCTCTATAGCGACCAGGACAGGCGGACGTTGCTCGCCAGCGTAGTTGTTTTTGCAAGTGCCGAAACCGAAGCCGCTCCACAAGGCATGTTATGGCGAAGCAGAGCCCGCTGGCTGCTAGTCCTGGTGCTCTTTGTAATCGTATATTTCGCAGTTTATCTCAGCTCGACAGGGACCCTGCGCACGACGTTTCCAACCGAGCCAACAACGTCGCCTCGCCCGTTACATGTCAGACGAAACCTTCTGCTCGGCATAGCCGCGTTCATTTGTCTCGACGGCATCATCTTTCATAGCGGCTTGTACGTCTCGATCCTAGCCCCAGATTCCTATGCGGGGCGATTAGCCGTAATTACACGGGCCGAAAAGCAGCGGGCCCCTTCGGGTCTCAAAGAAGTGCTGGTTCTGGGAGATTCGAGAATGGCGGAGGGGTTCTCTACGACGGTGGCTGATGAGCTTGGTTCGGCCGCCGGGTTCAAGTTTGTAAATCTCACCGAACCAGCCTCAACTGTTAACAGTTGGTACTACATGCTTCGAGAAGTCGATCCGGCAGCGCGACGCTACTCGGCAATCGTGGTTCCTTACGGCATTGGCTATGAGCCAACTACCGCCGATCCTCTGAGAATTTCCATGGCGGCTCCGCTCCTCCGTTATGGAGACTGCTTCAATTTTGCCTCGGCTTTTCAGCGATGGTCTGGTCGGTTCAGAGCATTTACCGCGTGCATACTGCGAGGTTCAGCATACCAAAGCGATGTTACTGATCTTCTTGAACGTCCAATCGCGCGTATAAAAAGCGTTCAACAAGAGGCTGAGAGACTGTACTCCCGCGTCGTCTATAAAGGCCGGGACTACGATCTTGTGGGCACCTCTTATGATCCAACGACAGGACAGGTAACTTTCGCGCCGAAGTTAACTGAAGCTCAGAGAGCGGCTGTTCGGAAGAGCTTGATACAGCCGTCTCAATCGGACATGGAATACTCCCTTAAACTACAACGCGATTGGATTCCACGAATCCTGAATCGTTATTCAAAGAGCTCCACCGCAATTGTGCTTACGCCTGTTCCTCGCGGTCCGTTTGTCGATCTTCCTGCATTTTCCATGGCATACCATTCTGTTCTTCCGAGCGTCATAACTCAGAGAACGACTTTTTCGGTGCCTGAACAAACGTTCGAGTTTCTTGAGAAACCCGAATATTACTTTGACGCATTCCACCTCAACGCGAAAGGCAGGCAAAGATTCACAGAAACACTGGTGTCGGAATTAGTTGGGCGCCTTCGATCAGCTGATTCCAAACCACACTTCAACTCCGGGTTTCAACTAGCTGCGGACCGACCGCTCGAAAGCAAAGAGGCAAACTAGCTTTTGAGCTAACTATTCGATGTTATTTAATAGCTTTCAGTACTGGATCTTTTTTTTGATCGTGGCTTTGCTGTTCTACAGCCTCCCATTTCGCGCCGGGAAAGTGCTACTCCTTTGTGCAAGCTATGTGTTTTACATGTGGTGGGACCCACGATTCATCGTGCTTATCTTGACCTCCACGGTAGTTGACTATTTCCTGGGTATTTGGCTGGAAGTCACAAGCGGCCGGCGTAAGAAACTTTTGCTTGCTATTAGCCTTGTCGTTAACCTTGGTATTCTAGGTTTCTTTAAGTATTACGACTTCTTTGCCGGTTCTATAGCTGCTTTGCTGCACATCTCGCCGTCGTCGGTTGTGTTACAAGTTGTTCTCCCTGTTGGGGTCAGCTTCTACACGTTCGCCAGCCTTTCTTACACGTTTGACGTCTATTGGGGAAAAATGAAGGCCGTCAGAAATCTGATCGACTACGCGCTGTTCATTGCATTTTTCCCTCATCTTATTGCAGGTCCGATCATTCGCGCCCGGCAATTTATTTCCCAAATCCCACGCTGGCGGCGGCCGGCAGCAATCGTGGTCCAGAGCGGTATCATCCTTGTTCTGTCCGGGCTTTTGAAGAAGATGGTGTTTGCCGATCGCTTTGCCGTCGTCTCCGACGCGTACTTTAAAGATCCACTGGCACATCCGGGCTGGCTGGCAGCGTGGTCAGGCTGTCTTGCTTTCTTCATGCAGGTGTTCTTCGATTTCTCCGGTTATACCGACATCGCCCGCGGTTGCGCTAAACTACTGGGCTTTGAGTTTCCACTTAATTTTGCGCGGCCGTTCTTGTCCAGGAATCCGGCTGACCTGTGGCAAAGATGGCATATGACTCTTTCCACATGGGTGCGGGATTATTTGTTTATGCCATTTAGCCGGGGGAGGAAGGGTCGATTCGTGTTATACCGGAACATGCTGGTTGTAATGATCCTCGTGGGCCTGTGGCACGGAGCGAACTGGACATTTGTAGTCTGGGGTGCATACCACGGTCTTCTGTTAATCGGCTACCGTCTTTTCGATCGGGCAACAGTGGGCACAGCGATCGACAGAGTGATGAAAAAGCGCTGGTTTGTGCCATTCAGCGTCGGATTAATGTTTGCGGCCTTCGTCTTAAGCGCGGCTTTCTTCCGTCCGAAGACTTTCCAAACCAGCCGGTATGTGTTAAGTGCGCTTTTCGGTTTCCAGCACGTAACCGGCGAATTCCTAATGACGACAGGGACGATCGTGCTCCTTTTTACTTCGCTATTTCTGGCAGTCGCGCAGGAACGCAACCAGTTTATTGATCGCCTGGCTCTCCAACCAGCCCGTGTTCAAATCCCGGCATACGTTCTCACGTTTCTGGCGCTCGAACTTTTCCCGGCAACCGGTCCCGTGCCCTTTGTTTATTTCCAGTTTTAAGGAGCGGTCGTCAGATTGGAAATGCGGAAATCAAAGTGGGCCTGACTGGGCTCGAACCAGTGACCCTGCGCTTATCAAGCGCATGCTCTAACCAACTGAGCTACAGGCCCATCTCGGCGGCTCCGCCGCGGAATTTCGAATTGTAGAGATCAGCAGGAACATTTAACATGCGCCCCGTCTTGCGCAATGTGAAATCAGTTCCGCTCTTGGCAACCATCCGCTCGCGAATCATCGGGAAGGATATTCTGCTGCGCTTGCTCAAAATTACAGTTGCTTTTTTTCTCTTGCTTCTCGCTGGGTTGTCAATGCTCGCTGAGATTTCCTCCATCAATACCGATTCAGGGGCAAGTTGGCATCAACACGTCGCCAAAACGCTGTTTATCAGCCTTTGCGTCTGCTCAGCTTATCTGCTTCTTCGCAGACCGATTGATCCCGTTGCGGAAGTTTATTGCCCGCGTTGTACAGCATTGGGCGAACACGCAGCTGCCCCCGAGTACGGCACATCGGTCAGCCCGATGGCTTGGCATCTCGGAGGGTTTCTCTTATCCATTTTCTATTCAGGAGGCAAACAGCGGCGATTTCGCTGCAGAGAGTGCGGCGAATTGTTCTATTCGCACACGGCTGTATCGCGCGGTTATCGTCTTCTCTTCCTGCTTTTTGTGGCCATCATTGTAAATTACATCTGGTCGGATTTGTCGGAAGTTTTCGGTGAGTGAGCTTCAATTGGCGAGGTCCGCCTCCGCCAAGGCTTCGGCGCGACAGTCTTCGCTCTCCTCTAAGACGCGAGCGAAGACTGGAGGCAAGGGGATTCGAACCCCTGACTTCCAGCTTGCAAAGCTGGCGCTCTACCAACTGAGCTATGCCCCCAGGCAATTGCAGATTGTAGATTGCAAAATTGCAGATTGCAAAGATCGGCGGTCGTGGACCGCCGCTACAGTGTTCTTTTTCAGAACTGATTTGGCAGAACCCGAAATGCCGGATCACGATCTCGCGAGTCGCGATCCGGCATCCACGTTCTGTCAATCCGTCCTCTGGTTATTGGCTGTTAAGAGGTATCGCCAAGTACGCGGTCCTGACACCATTTCCATCGATAGCTCTGCCCGTAATCTCGCCATTATCATTTATGTCTTTGGCGCTTTCGAGGCGTGCAGAATAACTGCCTTTGAGTTCGTTGAGGTCTGTGGGTGTGTTGCCGTGATCCCAAATAACTGCACGACAATCTATAAAGTTCACGTCGCAAGATATGCCGACTACCTGGCGGGCTTGGTTGATACCGTAAGCCTCGCTGTCGACATGTTTTGGCGAACGGCCCTGCAACGGTTTGAGATGCCGAATGCCGTCCTCCCTGGTCCACATAAACGCATGTACTATGTCGCCTTCAACAAACGCCGGGTCGCCATCAAACCCGACAACATCACCGCGTTGATTGATTGCTGTCGGCGTGTTCCACCACTGAGCTCCGAGGTTCCCGAGGTCAGTCACTCCACCGTTTTCCCAAAGCACGGCATGCCTGGCTGTGTGTCTTCCAACGGCCTGATCGCAGATGCCTGAAATTCCCACGATCTGGCCATTATCATTAATCGCCGTGGCGGCTCCTGAGGTGTCGCCGGGGATCAGAGGCAGGTCTTGGATCTGGTCTGGTGGTCCCAGTGTCCACATGGCTGGCCGAAACTGGAGGACTTGTGGCGAGACGCACGCCCCGTCATGAACACCATTCTCCGCCCACCCGATCACCTGACGCAAGTTATTGGCTCCTGTGGCAAAGCCGTTATTTCCACCCGGAAATGTCGGAAGTCCCCTTACTTGGTTCTGTTCCCAAACGAATCCAAGATTGATGAAGCCAATGTTGTACGGCGGACCGTAGAAAGCTGCGCTACTCCAATACTCGCCCAGTGGCTCCGGCGTGGCTGTCTGGGAAATACCCACGATGACGCCGCCGGTATCTTTGACGTTCCACGTTACACTACTGTTGGGTCCACCGAGTGTGCCGAGGTCGAGCAGCGAACCGTTCCGCCATAAAGTAGCGTGCCGGCTCTGATTGCCCGCGAGTCTCGAATAGCCAGCGACCCAAGTCTGGTTATTGATGCTGTTTCCGCCGCTGCTCGTTCCGCCAAGCGTAGCGAGGTTCGACACCTGGTATTGCAGTTTTGCCTTCGTCTGTGCTGGTCCCTGTGCAAGCACCGGCGCTAGTGTCGCTCCGCAGCAGACAGCAGCCAGAATTACTAAAAGATTTTGGCTAGTTCTTTTGGTTATGAATTGTGTTGTCATTATTTTGTCTCCTTGTTGAATTTTTATGACGACACATTAGGGACTGGTTTTAAGTCACCACCAGAGCCACTTCGCAGGTTTCGTACAAGCCACTTCGCTTGTAAGTCAGTAGCGAATCCCGCGACGAGAATCAGCGGTTCTTCGCAGGATCAGATGGCAGAAGAATTGACCGGCGGCGCGGTTAAGCGCGCCTCCCAAGGGTGGCAGTTTGCCGAAATTGCTTACTTCAATTTCGAATTGAGTGTCGCGGCGAACTTACTAAGACCTTCGCGAATTTGCGCACGCGACCATGCGGCGAACCCGAAAGTGAGTGCGGCAGCCGGCTCTGCTTTCATGAAGCACGACGACAATGGCGATGGCCTGATACCGATCTCATCGCAGACGCGCGCAATCAACGGCAAGTGTTGTTTCTGGCGTAGCCAGGCAACGAAATGCAGCCCAGCTTCCGGAATCTCCAGAATAAAGTACTTGGTTAACAAACTGTTGAATTGTTCGATAAAGAATTCTCGTCGGTCAGAATATAATTTCCGCATCCGTTTGATGTGACTCAGGAAAAATCCCTCGGTTAAAAATCGAGCCAGTGTCGCCTGATCTATGGCGGGGGAATGTTGGTCCATCACAGCCCGAATCTTGATCATTGGTTCGACCAATTGCTCTGGCGCCAGGATATAACCCAGCCGCAATGATGGATAGAGGATCTTGCTCATTGTACCTGAGTAGATGACACGCCCGACATTATCGAGGCCCTGCAAACACGGGAGTGGGGGACCGGTATAACGAAATTCCGAGTTGTGATCGTCCTCGAAAATGTAAGCATCGCAGGCGCGCGCAAAATCGATCAAAGCCGTCCTTCGCGCGAGGCTCATCGTCGTGCCGAGCGGGAACTGATGGGACGGCGTCACGTAAATTATCTTAGGGGAGCGCTGTTTCGACGGCCGCGCGATCGTGATTCCCTCCCGGTCAACAGGTCTTGGGACCACCGTCGCCCCGGCGAAGCCAAAGGTTCGGCGGGCCTGGTAAAATCCCGGATCCTCGATCCATGCGACCTCACCCCGATTTACCAGGGCCATCGCGCTGATCATCATTGCTTGCTGCGTTCCAGCGGTGATGATGATCTGATCTGGATGACAGCGTGCACCCCTGTAATCGCCCAAATAAGTTGCCAATGCCTTCCGCAGGTCGGGATCGCCACGGCTTGATGCGTACTGGAGCAGATGCGCTCCTTTTTGTGCAAGGACTTGTGCTCTAAGTCGTTCCCATATTTCGATCGGAAATTCATCAAGCGCCGCGACAGCGGGAACAAAGGAAACACCGGGCGGCCCGGCTATTCCGAAATCGAACTGTTTTCCGACCCGTTGGTCCGGAATATTTTTTACTCGATG
>WNGG01001945.1_pt1 | contig 23391 bp, 22 predicted proteins | sample 5400661 | NCBI WGS metagenome assembly WNGG01 (sample SAMN13153372, study PRJNA577476) | soil metagenome | isolation source: 100 cm soil or saprolite under Garry oak tree replicate 1 | place: USA:California | collected 2016-06-15
CCGACGACCAGCACCAGCAGCCCTTTGGCGAACGGGTCCAGCGTGCCCAGATGTCCCACGCGCTGTTCGCCGAGCGCGCGGCGGACGATGTCCACGACATCATGCGACGTGGGGCCGGCCGGCTTGGCGACCAGGACCAGCCCACCGTTGGTCAGTCGTCCGTCTCCTTCAGCTTCTTCAACACGCGATCGATGTGTTGCGCGTGCTCGAGCCCGCGGTCCAGATGGAAATGCAGCTCGGGACTCGTCCGCAGGTGCAGTTCCTTCGAGAGCTGCGCCCGCAGAAAGCGCGCGGCGCTCGCCAATCCCTCGAGCGACGTCGCCTTCTCCTCGTCGGACCCCATGACGCTCACGCGCACGTTGGCGTGCGACAGATCGGGCGAGACCTCGACGCCGGTGACCGTGACGAACCCGATCCTGGGATCGCGCACGTCGCCCGAGAGGAACACACCCACGGCGTGGCGGATCATTTCGCTCACGCGTTCGGGACGATGACTGCGACGCTTCATCTCAGAGATAACTCGTGCTCGTGTCCACGATGCGCGCGCCGTCCGCGCCGGCCACCAGCTGGTCCGCTTCGCGCAGCACGCTCTCCGCGTGACGCCGGTCGGTGCTCACCACGGCAGCCGTCAGCTCGGCACGCTGCCACAGATCGTGATGCCCCGTCTCGGCGACGGACACGTTGAAACGGTTGTGCATCCGATCCTTCAGGCTCTTCACGATCGTGCGTTTGTCCTTCAGCGACTGGCACGCCGGAAGATGCAGCTCCCACACCATCACACCCACGATCACGACTCAGCGGCGCTGAGGGAGCGCGCGACCTCCTCGATGCGGTATGACTCGATCAAGTCGCTGACCTTGACGTCGTTGAAATTCTCGATGCCGATGCCGCACTCGAATCCCTCGCGGACCTCGCGGACGTCATCCTTGAACCGTTTCAATGACGCCAACGTCCCGTCGTAGACCTCGACGCCGTTGCGGATGACCCGCACCCGTCCCGTCCGCGGAATCACCCCGCTCCGCACGAAGCAGCCGGCGATCGTGCCGATCTTCGCAATCTTGAAAATCTGCCGCACTTCCGCCTCGCCGAGCACCACTTCCTTCTTTTCAGGGGCGAGCAGGCCTTCCATGGCCAGCTTCACCTCTTCCACCGCCTCGTAAATGATCCGGTAGGTGCGGATCTCCACGCGCTCGCGATCCGCCGCGGCGCGCGCATTGGAATCGGGGCGCACGTGGAAGCCAACGATGATCGCGCCGGAGGCGCGCGCGAGCAGCACGTCGGATTCGGTGATCGCGCCGACGCCGCGGTGCACCACTTCGACCTTGACCTCGGCGGTCGAAAGCTGCGCCAATGCATCGGCGAGCGCCTCGGCGGGACCGCCCTGATCGGCCTTGATGATGATCCGCAAGGTTGCGACGCCGCCCGCGGCCGCTTCGGCCATGAAGTCTTCCAGCGTCTTCACCCGGCCCGAGCGCCGATGCTGCGCCTCGCGCTCCAGCCGCTGCCGCTTCTGCGCGATGTCGCGCGCCGCTGCGGCATCGTCCATCGCCAGGAAGCTGTCGCCCGCTTCGGGCACACCCTCGAACCCGAGGATCTGTACCGGCGTCGACGGCCCGGCGTCGCCTTCGGTACCGCCGCGCTCGTCGTACATCGCGCGGACGCGGCCCGAGTATTGGCCGCAGATGAAGTCATCACCCAGCCGCAACGTGCCGTTCTGCACGAGGATCGTGGCGAGGGCGCCCTTGCCCGGATCGAGCTGCGCTTCGAGCACCGTCCCTTGCGCCTTGCGGTCCGGATTCGCCTTGAGGTCGAGCAGTTCGGCCTGGAGCAGGATCTGGTCGAGTAGCGCGTCGACGTTGGTGCCCTTCTTGGCGGAGATCGGCGTCATCAAGGTGGTGCCGCCGAATTCTTCGAGGACGACGCCGTGCGACAACAGGTCCTGCTTCACCTTCTGCACGTTCGCCGTCGGCAGGTCGATCTTGTTGATCGCCACGACGAGGGGCACGCCGGCGTTCTTGGCGTGCGAAATCGCCTCGATCGTCTGTGGCATGATCGCGTCGTCCGCGGCGACGACCAGCACGACGATGTCCGTGACCTGCGCGCCGCGGGCACGCATGGCGGTGAACGCCTCGTGGCCCGGCGTGTCGAGGAACGTGATCCTGCGGCCGTCCTTCAGCGTGACCTGGTAGGCGCCGATGTGCTGCGTGATGCCGCCGGCCTCGCCCGCGACCACGTTCGCTTTGCGGACATAGTCGAGCAGCGACGTCTTACCGTGGTCGACGTGGCCCATGATCGTCACGACCGGCGGACGGGGCTTCAGCGTCTCATCGGCGTCCTGCGTTGCTTCGGTCTGGGTGGTGGCGTACTCCTCTTCCTTCACCGCCTGGAAGCCGAAGGCCGACGCGATCAGCTCGATCATGTCGAAGTCGAGCCGCTGGTTGATCGTCACCATCTGGCCCAGCTCTTTGAACGCGAACGTCACGATCTGCGTGGGCGGGACCTTGAGGGTGTTGGCGAGCTCGGAAACGGTAATGAACTCCGTCACCCGGACCAGCGTCTTTTCGCGCTCGCGCTCCTCGCGCCGCCGCTCTTCCTGCACCTCACGGAACGTCGGACCCTCTTCGCGGCGATGCACGCCCTTCTTGCCGACCGGCGCCTTCAGCGTGGCGAGGGTGCGCGAAATGTTCTGGGCGACCGCTTCCTGATCGACCAGGGACTTTTTGCCTTTCTTGCGCTTCTTGCCCTTCTCACGCCGGCGCTCGTCGAGCGGCGGCGCGCCTGGTGCGGCGGACGCGACGGGACGCGGCGGCACCGGCGGGCCTCCCCCCGGGCCGGACGGCGCGCCGCGCGCCACTGGGCGCGGGCGGACCGGCGTCGGGATGAATGGACGAGGCGGCGGTGAGGCGGCGGCGGGCGGCGGCGAAAAAGACGGCGCCGAAGGGGCGGCGGATGGAGGAGCAAACGTGAGGCTCGCGACGGGCGCTGCCGGCTCGGCCGTTTCGGCTGGCGCGAGGTCCTTGAAGAGCGCGGCAGCACGCTCCTCGAGCGACGCGGCGGGACGTTCTTCTTCCTGTTCGCGGGCGGCGGTCTCGAGCGCGAGGCGCGCGATCTCGGCCTGGGCGGCTTCGGCAGCCGCGGCTTCGGCGGCCGCGGCATCGGCGGCGGCGACTTCCGCGGCGGTGCGGCGGCGGCGCATCGGACGCCCCTCGGCAACCGGCGGAGCGGGCGCCGGCTCGACCGCCTTGGCCGTGCGACGCCGTTTGGGCGGCGCGCTCGGCTGTTTCTGTTTGCGCTTGTCGCGCTCCCAGCGCGCGCGCATCAGCGACACCTGCTCGTCCTTGAGCGGGGTCAGATGACTGCGCACGAAGATGTCCATCTCCTTAAGCATGCCCATCAGCTGCTCGCTGGAGATCCCGAATTCCGCTGCTAGATCATGAATCCGCGTCGTTGCCACTAACTCCTCGCTATCGGCTATTGGCTATCAGCCCACGCGCGAGATTGGGATCTGTGACGCCAACCGCCTGCACGGGCGCCTTCCCCAGTCCCGCACCCAATTCCCTCGCTACCGGCCCGCGGAGCACCGGAACTTTCCGGGCGTCCGCGAGCCGCGCCACTTTCTCGATCGTGCGCTGGCCGGCATCCAGCGCCAGCACCACGCACGCCAACGTTCCGCGCTGCAATCCTGCCCTGACCCCCGCCACTCCAACGACGACATTCCCCGCGCGCACCCCCAAGCCGAGCAGGCGGGTGATGCGCGTGCTCACGCCGCGGTCGGCGCTCCGGCGCCGGGAGTCGCCGGTCCCGGCTCTTCTTCTTCTCCACCCTCCTCGGTCATCTCATTGAGGAAGGCCATCATCTTCTCGGCGAGATCAGGCGTCATGCCCGGGATTCGGTCAACATCCTCGCGCTCCAGATCGAGAATGTCCTGCAGTGTCTTCTTGCCGGCCTGCTCGAGGACCGCAACCAGCTCGGGCGACAGCCCCTTCATTTCCGAGAGCGCCACCTGCGTCACCGACTGATCGGCCGGTGGCAGCGGGGCGAACAACGGCCCCTCCCCACCGCGCTCCAACCACTCACGGCTCGAGTAGAGATCGACTTTCCACCCGGTCAGCTCGGAGGCGAGACGCACGTTCTGGCCATTGCGGCCGATCGCCAGCGACAACTGGTCCTCGTCGACGATCGCCTGAATCGTTTTCGACTCAGGATCGGAGAAGACGCGGGCGACGCGGGCCGGCGCGAGCGACAGCTTGGCGAACCGCTCGGGATCGGACGACCACGGCACGATGTCGATGCGCTCACCGTTGAGCTCGTTCACGACGGCCTGGACGCGCGAGCCTTTGAGCCCGACGCAGGCGCCGACCGGATCGATGCCGTCGTCGCGCGACCAGACCGCGATCTTGGTGCGGCTGCCCGCTTCGCGCGCCGTGGCGCGGATCTCGACGATCTGCTGCTGAATCTCGGGGACTTCCAACTTGAACAGTGCTTTGACGAAGAGCGGATCCGCGCGCGACAGAATGAGCCGCGGCCCTTTGGGTGTTTCCTCGATCCGCTTCAGGACCGCGCGGATCGTATCACCCTGATGGAAGTGCTCGCGATGATTCTGGTCGCGATAGGGGATGATCGCCTCGGCTTCACGGAACTTGTTGAGCATGACGACGATCTTGCCGCGCTCGATCTGCTGGACTTCGCCCGACAGCAGCTCGCCCACCTTCCCGGAGAATTCCTCGCGGATGCGGCTGCGCTCGCCTTCGCGGACGCGCTGGATGATGCGCTGCTTCGCGGCCTGGACCGCGGTGCGCCCGAACTGCTCGAACGGCACCTCTTCCTCCAGCACGTCGCCGGGTTGGAAGTCGGGGTCCTCGAACCGGGCTTCCTCGAGCGTGACCTGGGTGCCGGGGTCCTCGACGGCCTCGACGACCGTCTTCAGCACGACGATCCGGATCGACCCCTTCATCTCGTCGATCCCGATCTCGGCGCGGACGTTGGGCCCGTACCGCTTCACGAGGGCGGCGTGCAGGCCGTCCTTGAGCAGGTCGATCAGCTCGCCACGTTCGAGCTGCTTCGTGTTGGTCAGTTCTCGGATCGCCGAGACGACGTCGGTTGCATTGGCCATCAGTGTCCTCAGTCCTCAGTCATCGGTCTTCAGTTTCGCTAGCCAGACGGGCATCACGGATCTCTTCGAACCGGTACGTCCGCTCCGAGCCGCCTTGCGGCGCGAGAACCACCGTTTCCTGATCCAGCACCGCCACGATCCGGGCACGTATGCGGCCCAGTCCAGCGATCTTCACGTTCACGTCGCGGCCGACGAACTGGACCCAATGGCGATGCCAGCGCACGGGCCGCTCGACCCCCGGGCTCGACACCTCCAAGACATACCGACTGCCGAGGGGACCGCTCGCATCGAGCCATTGTTCGAGCGCCCGGCTGACCCGGCTGCAGTCTTCGACCGTGACGTTCCGAGGCGGACAGTCAATGCGGACTTGGACGAGCGGTCGGTTCGGCGTACCGCCGATGCGCAGGTCGGCCAAATCGAACCCCAGTGCTTCCAGCCGGGTCCGGAAGGCCTCGACAAGACTCTCAGTGAGCATGAAAAAAAAGCGCGGGCCGAACTTCGCCCGCTGCAGGATGAGAATGTAGCCGGGGTCTCCCCTATGTCAACCGAGCGCTCGACCGATGTAGGCCACCATCCGTCCATCCCGCCCGCGCGACGCGCGGTGAGAGAAAAAGCGGTCGCGTCCCTCGGCGCTGCACCAGGGGGAGACCGAGATGTCGTCGATCCCGAGCTGGCGCGCCTGCTGGGTCAGGATCGCGCGGAGATCGAGCATCACCGTGCCGGTCAATCCAAACCGGACCGCGACCTCAGAACCCACTTCATAGCAGTTGCCACAAATACCTACGCCGCAATGCATTACAATGTCGCCGGCTGTGGCGAAGCCGCGCCACTTGAGCAGCTCGACGCATTGCTCGAGAATCCCGTCCGCCGTGCCGCGCCAGCCCGCGTGCACGAGGGCGATCGCGCCTTTGTTCGGAACGGTGAGGTACACCGGAATACAGTCGGCGACGGTGACAGTGAGGAGTACGCCGCGCTCGGCAGTTGCATGTCCGTCGGTGCCGTCAAGGATGAGCCAGCCGTCCGGCAGTGACTCGTGCCAGTGCACGTCGGTGCCGTGGACCTGATGCGCCAGCACGATTGCGGGAAAGCGGGCCCCGAACGCGGCGCGGAACGCGCGCCAACGGCCGATGACCTGGCCGACCGGCTCGTCACTCCAGAGCCCGAGACTGAGCGGCCGCGTCGTGATCCCTGCCACGACGCCGTACCGCTGGGCCCACTCCACCAACTCGAGACGCGGGACGGCGGCATCCCCGACGGGGATCTCGGCCAGTGAATGTACGGGCGCAGCATGCTGCGCCCCTGCCCCATGCGCCCCCGCCCTAGGATCGACGCTCAATTTGCGCCCCCAGCGCTCGCAACCGGTCGTCGATGTGCTCGTAGCCCCGCTCGATCTGCCCGATGTTCTGGATCACCGAATCGCCCTGCGCCGCGAGCGCGGCCAGCAGCATCGCCATACCGGCGCGGATGTCGGGACTCTCGACGACTTGTCCGCGCAACGCGGACGGCCCCGCGATCACGGCGCGATGCGGATCGCACAAAACAATGCGCGCACCCATCCCGATCAGCTTGTCGACGAAGAACAGCCGCGACTCGAACAGCTTTTCGAATACGAGCAGCAGCCCTTCGCACTGGGTCGCCACGACGATGGCGATGGACATGAGGTCCGCCGGAAACGCGGGCCACGGTCCGTCCTCGAGTTTCGGGACGTGGCCGCCCAGATCGGGACGGATGCGGCGCTCCTGGTCGGCATCGACGATGAGTTTGGCGCCGTCGAGCCGCGGCCGGACGCCGAGGCGCTCGAACGCGAGCAAGGTGGACCGCAGGTCGTCGCCGCGGACGCCGTCGATCGTGATCGCACCACCCGTCACGGCCGCCAGTCCGATGAACGAGCCGATCTCGATGTGATCAGGCCCGACCGTGTGCGGGGGGGGCGCCGCCGTGAGCGATGGGCGACCCTCGATCATGAGGGTGTTGGTGCCGATGCCATCGATGGCGGCGCCGAGGGACAAGAGAAAGCGCGCGAGGTCCTGGACGTGCGGCTCCGACGCGGCGTTGCGCAAGACGGTGGTGCCGGTTGCTCGCACCGCTGCCATCAGGGCGTTTTCGGTGCCGGTGACGCTGGGCTCATCGAGGAAAATGTCGGCGCCCTTGAGTTTCCCTTCGAGCTTGTACGCGTCGCCGACGCTGACGTCCGCGCCGAGCCGTTCGAGCGCCAGGAAGTGCGTGTCGACGCGCCGGCGACCGATGACGTCGCCCCCGGGCGGGGGAAGCGTGACGCGGCCGAACCGCGCCAGCATCGGACCCGCGAGCAAAATCGACGCGCGGATTTCCTTACACAGCGCGGGATCGAGCGCTTTCGGCTCGGTCCGGCTGGTATCCACTTCGACGGTGTTTGTCCCGTGCCACTGCACTGATGCGCCGACGTGCTGGAGCAAGGCGAGCAGTGTTTCGACGTCGCGAATGCGCGGCACGTTGTCGATGCGGCACGGGCCGTCGGCGAGGAGAGTGGCCGCGAGAATAGGAAGGGCCGCGTTCTTGTTGCCGGCGGGCCGGATCGTGCCCGAGAGGGGGCGCCCCCCCGTGACACGGAACGACGGTGGCATAGGTCCGCCCAAGCTACGGGGGCGCTTGCGCCTGAGTCAAGCGTTCGCGAACGTTGGCCCTCGTGCATCCCGTGCTCGCGCTGGCGCTCGTCATTCTCGCCGGCATCGGTGTCACGCGCCTGTCGCGGCCCTCCTTCCGTCGCCCCAAGCTGCTCGACGATCTCGTCGCGACGGGCGTGCCCTTCCTATTGCTCGGCCTGCTGCTGGGACCGGGACTCGGCGTCGTCGATGCCGCGGGACTGCGCATGCTCCAGCCACTCGTCGCGCTCGCGATCGGATGGATCGGCGCCTTGTTCGGCGCGCACCTCGAATGGCGGATGGTGCGCCGCATCTCGACTCGTACCTGGCTGGTCGGAACGACGCTCGCCCTTCCGATCCTGCTCGTGACGACCGTGATGGCGTGGACGTTGGCGCGCGCGCTGCCGCCGCTCGGCGAAGCGTGGGGGCGCCCGTTATTCCCGGCTGCACTTGTGCTCGGCGGCGCGCTGACGACTGCCGCCAGCCAGCGCGGCCCGCGACTCGGCCGCCGCAATGCACTGCTCGATTCGGCATTCGGCGCGGCCGCCGTAACGGTCGGGGTCGCGCTCTATCACCCCCACGCGGCCTTGCGGAGCCTCGCGCTGACGCTGGTCGGGGGAATGGCCCTCGGCGGCCTGTTTGTCGCGCTGGCGCGCGGCGGGTTGTTGTCGGAGCCCCGCGATGCCGGCATTGCGGCCTTCGCCGTGATGCTGTGCGGCGCCGGTTTCAGCTATGTCGCCGGTCTCTCACCGTTCGTCGTGTGCGGACTGGAGGCAGCTGTCCTGATGAGCTTCTCGCCCGCTGCCGAACGCCGCGCGGTCGCCGGATTGTTGAGCCGCTGGGAGGTGCCGTTGTACGCGGCTTTCCTGATAGTCGCCGGTACCCTGCTCCGCCCGCTCACGGCCTGGCTGTTGCTCGCAGCCCTGGTTCTCGCCCTGATCCGGGTGCTCGTCCGCTGGGTAACGGTGCGATTTGGTCTCGACCAGGTGGATCCCGTGTGGCGGTCACTGCCGTTCGCGCCGCCCCCGGAATTTGCCCATTCCGTCATTCGTCAAGGTGCCACTGCGGTCGCGCTCGCCGCCGGGTTTGATATCGTGCGTGGCTCCCCCGGCCCGATGCTGGTCACGGTGCTGCTGAGTGTCATGGCCGCGGAGGCCCTCGCGTGGGTGACCCCGTTGACAGCACGCCCGAGACCGGCAGAGGTTTCGTGATGCTGCCAACCTGGGTCGGCGTCGTGTCGGCGGTCAGTCTCGCCATCATCGCCGTCGCTGCCCTAGTGGCCGCCACCGGCATCAGTGTCGCCGCGCTCGGCGTCCGGGCGGCGGTGAAGGCGCTTAGAGGGTTTGCGGGGCCCGCGATCGCGGATGTGCGCCAGCTGATTGGCTCGATCAAGACCGAAGCCGATGCCCTGGTCGGAACGTCGCGCGACGTCCGGCAGCGTATTGTCCGCGCGGTCGATGCCGCCGAGGAACGACTCACCGATCTCGATGCGCTGGCCGAGGTCATGCAGCAAGAGATCGAGGAAACGGCCCTCGATGCAGCGGCGACGATGCGGAACGTGCGCCGCGGCCTCTCTGTCTGGCGCTGGAGTCGCAAGCTGCTGAAGGGGAAGAAGCGACGGTGAAGCGATTGGGAACGGCCGCCCTCCTCGCGGCTGTCGCGTTGGTGCTCTTTCCAGGAGTCGCGCACGCCTGGACGCCCGGCACCCACATCTTCCTGGGTGAGTCGGTGCTGGCGAATCTGCACCAGCTGCCCACTATCGTCGCCGATCTCCTGCGCGCCTTCCCCTACGATTTCCTCTACGGCAACATCGCGGCCGACACCTCGATGGCGAAGAAGTACGCCCCGGTCGGCCGGCATTGCCATGCGTGGCACGTGGGTCAGGAGATCTTCGATCTGGCGCCGAGCGATCCGCTGCGAGCCTTTGGTCTCGGCTACCTGTCGCACCTCGCCGCCGACACAATCGCGCACAACTTCTTCGTGCCGCGCCAGCTGGTGCTCACGTCGAGCACGGTCGCGTTAGGCCATTCGTACTGGGAGAGCCGCTTCGAGACGCATCTGGGCGACGCCTACGCGCGGGAAGCCCGCGACGTCATCCTGAAAGACCACGCCGCGAGCGATGCGCATCTCGACGGGATCCTCTCGCCCACGCTCTTCAGCGTGCGCACCAACCGCCGGCTGTTCCGCGGCATGGTGCATCTCACCGAGAGCCAGAGCTGGCAGTGGGTGTTCCAGGTGATCGCCGGCACGAGCCGGTGGGACCTGGCCGACTCGGACATCGAAAAACACATGGCGGTCGCATTCGAATACGTGATGGAAACGCTTGGGGCCGACGCGAGTGACGCGGCCGCGCGCCGGCTGGATCCCGCGGGCGAGAAGGCGCTGGGATTGGCGAAGCGGATGCGGCGCCAGGCACTGCGCGAAGGCGGCCAGCACGAGCCCGAGCGCGTGGCAGAGACGGCGCAACAGCATTTTGGATTGCCGACCCCGGCGCTCGATTACTGGAAGCAGTCACGCGCGCAGCGTCCGTGGCGGGAGGGCTAGGAGGCGAGTTTCTCCTCGAGCACGCGCTGCGCCAACTTGGGGTCGGCTTTGCCTTTCGACGCGCGCATCACCTGCCCCACGAAGAACGCCATCAGCTTCCTTTCACCGTTCTTGTAGCGCCCCACTTCCGGCGCGTGCGCGCCGAGAACGTCCGTCACCCACCCCGCGACGACGTTCGTATCCGCCACCTGGATCACGCCGAGGGACTCGGCGACCGAGCGTGGATCCCCGCCTTTCGCCGCGACCTCGGCAAAGACGCGCTTGGCCGCCTGGTGACTGAGTGTACCGCCTTTGACCAGCCCAATGATCTGCGAGAGCGCGGCCGGGGACACACGCAGCTCGTCATTGTGGTCCTTCGCGTCGGCGAGCGCCTCGGTCATGACCCAGTTGGCGGCGTGCTGCGGCTCGGCGCTGGTCTTCGCGACGGTCTCGAAGTAATCCGCCACGGCGCGGGTGGCCGTGACGACAGTCGCGTGCTCCCGGCTGAGGCCGTAGGTCGCGACGAATCGGTCGCGTTTGGCCCCCGGCAGCTCGGGCAGTTCACTCTGCTGCTCGGCGACGAACTCCGGCGTCAGGACCAGCGGCGGCAGGTCGGGATCGGGGAAGTAGCGGTAGTCGTGGCTCTCTTCCTTCGAGCGCTGCGGCCGCACGGAATTCTCTTTTGAGTCGTACAGCATGGTCTGCTGTGTCACCGTGCCGCCCGATTCGATGAGCGCGATCTGGCGGTCCCGCTCCACGGTCAGCGCCTTCTCGACGAACGCGAACGAGTTGATGTTCTTCACCTCGGTGCGCGTGTTGAGCGCCGTCTCACCCGTCCGGCGCACGGAGACGTTCGCGTCGACCCGCAGGCTGCCCTTCTCCATATCGCAATCGGAGATCCCGATGTACTCGAGCAGCTGCTTCAGGGTCTGCAGGTAGGCGCGCGCTTCCGCAGGCGAGCGGAGATCCGGACCGCCGACGATCTCGATGAGCGGTACGCCCGAGCGATTGAGGTCCACCGCCGTCGCCTTGGGAAAACGATCGTGAATCGACTTCCCCGCGTCCTCCTCGATGTGCAGCCGCACAATCGTCGCATTCACGACCCCGCGCTCGGGCGAGAGGAACGACAGCGTCCCGCTCGTCGCCAGCGGCTGATCGAATTGCGAGATCTGATATCCCTTGGGCAGATCGGGATAGAAGTAGTTCTTGCGCGCGAAGACGCTCTTGGGCTGCACCGTGCAACCGAGCGCCAGCGCGCCGCGGACGGCGAGACCGATGGCGGCGCCGTTGGCGGCCGGCAGCGCCCCCGGTAGTCCCAGGCAGACGGGACAGACCTGCGTGTTGGGCGGCGCGCCGAACGCCGTCGAGCAGCCGCAGAACATCTTGGAGCGCGTGCGCAGCTGTACGTGCGTCTCGAGCCCGATGATCGTTTCCCACGCGGGGCTCATCAGGCTTCGTCCGTCGCGGGGACCACGCGCTCGAGCGCGTACGCGGCCTCGATCATCTCATCCTCGAGGAACGCCTGGCCGATCAATTGACCGCCGATCGGTAACCCCTTCACCCGACCAATGGGCAGCGAGATCGCCGGCAGGCCGGCGAGGTTCGCGGTCACGGTGAAGATGTCGGACATGTACATCGCAATCGGATCGGCGAGCTTCTCCCCCGCCTTGAACGCGGGAGTGGGAACGGTCGGCGTAAACAGCAAGTCTACGCCGCGATCGAACACGTTCCGGAAGTCCTGAGCGATCAGCGCCCGCATCTGCTGGGCACGCCGGTAGTAAGCGTCGTAGTAACCCGACGACAGGACGTAGGTACCCACCAGAATGCGGCGGCGCACCTCCGGTCCGAAGCCTTGCCCGCGCGTCGCGCGATACAGACTGCGCAGATCCGTGGCCCCGTTGAACCGTGGCCCATACCGGACCCCGTCGTAGCGGGCCAGGTTGGACGAGGCCTCAGCCGGCGCGATGACGTAGTAGGTCGGCACGGCGTACGGCGTATGCGGCAGGGAGACTTCGCGGACGGCGGCTCCCAGCTCTTTCATCATTCTGATGGCCCGCTCGCACGCGCGCCGCACGGCCGGATCGAGCTCGGGCGGGAAGTACTCCTTCGGCAGGCCGACCACAAAGCCCTGCAACGACTCGGGCACCGTGGGCAGCCGCAGCGGGTCGCGGTCCTCGCACGTCGAGTCTCTGGGATCGCGCCCGCTGATCACCGACAGCACGCGCGCGGCATCGTGCACGCTGCGGCCGAACACGCCGATTTGATCGAGCGACGATCCGAAGGCAACGAGGCCGTAGCGGCTGACGCGACCGTAGGTCGGCTTGATGCCGACGATGCCGCAGAACGCGGCCGGCTGCCGCACCGAGCCGCCCGTCTCCGAGCCGAGCGCCGCGGGTACGGCGCCCGCGCCGACGAGCGCGGCCGATCCGCCGGACGAGCCGCCGGGCACGCGCGTCTTGTCGAGTGGGTGCAATACACGGCCGTAGGCCGAGTGCTCGGTCGACGAGCCCATTGCAAATTCGTCGCAGTTGGTCTTGCCTGCGATCAGCGCGCCGGCCGCTTTCAACTTTCCGACGGCGGTGGCTTCATACGGCGAGCGATACCCTTCGAGAATGCGTGAGCCGCAGGTCGTCGTGAATTCCAGCGTGGCGATGTTGTCCTTCACGGCGACCGGCATGCCGTAGAGCACCCCGGTCGGACGCGCTGCGGCGATCTGCGTGTTGAGCGATTTGCGGAGCTCTTTGGGAGGGGTGAGTAGCGCGTTGAGGCGCTTCGCTTTCACCAGGCGGTCGGCGACCGCTTTTGCGTCACTCACTCGAACTGGCCAAGCTTCGGCACGACGAAGAAGCCCTCCTTGAAGTCTGGGGCGAACTCCTCCGGACCAAACGCGAGCCCGGACGGAGTGACCTCGTCAGCGCGGAAGCGGATCGCGTCGGGACCGGGCACGAACACTTTGACCGTTCCGTTCGCCGGCACCGCGCTCAGCTGCGCCGCGTAATCGAGGATGCGCGACATCTGTTCGGCAAGCGTCGGCAACGCCTCTTCCTCTACATCGAGCTCCGCCAGCTGGGCGATGCGGAGGACTTCCTCTCGCGACACACTCATGCCCCTTCTCCTTCCCAATCGCGCTCGAGGCCCGCATAGGCGACGAGCAGTTGCTTGGTCCCGATATCCGGATCGTCGAAGTCCACGCTCACGCGCAGGTCGCGGCCTTCGCCCGACACCGCGCGCACGATACCGCCGCCGAATTTGCGGTGGCGTACCCGCTCACCTTTGACGTAGCGCGGCGCGTCCTGGGACGCTGCTTCGGGAAATCCGATGTCCGGCGGCAGCCGCCGCGCCGCCGCGCCACGCGGCCGTGACGGCCGTCGCGGCATCGCTCCCGACCCGCGCAGCGGCCTCCACGAGGGCGTCGTGCTCCGCTCCTCGACGACTTCCGGCGGAAGCGCGTCGAGAAAGCGTGACGGCTCCGCAAGCTCCAGCCGGCCGTTGCGATACCGCGTGCGCGCCCATGAGAGATACAACTTTTCGCGCGCGCGCGTGAGACCCACGTAGCATAATCGTCGCTCTTCTTCGACACCGCCCGGCTGCTCGGTCGAGCGACCGAGCGGGAAGAGTCCATCCTCCAGACCCGCGAGCGCGACGATCGGCCACTCGAGTCCCTTCGCCATGTGCGCGGTGAGCAGCGTGACGCCCGGCTCGTTCTTATCCTCGTCCACGGGCGTGATGAGAGCGGCCTGCGTGAGGTAGCGCTCGACCGGAGTGCCGGTGCCCTCGGCCGCATCGGCGTCCTGGACCTCGGCCCACGCGGCCGCGCCGGCGACCAGCTCGCGTACGTTCTCGATCCGCTCCATCCCCTCGGCACCCTCCTCGGCCAGATACTGCTCGTAGCCGGTGGTCGCGAGGATCGTTTCGAGCGCGGTAGCCGGGTCCGCCTGCCCCACCGCCTCGCGTAGCCGATCGAGCAGCGCAGCCACGCCCGCGAGAGCCTCCCGCACGTTGGGGCGCAGGTCGTTCACGCTTGCGGCGCGCCGCGCCGCCTCGAGCAGCGGCTTCTGCCACGCCGCCGCCGCCCGGCCAAGCACCGCGAGGGAGGCGTCGCCGATACCGCGGCGGGGGACGTTGACCATCCTGAGGAAGGCCTCGTCGTCGGCCGGATTGGCGATCAGCCGCAGGTAGGCGAGGAGGTCCTTGACCTCGCGCCGTTCGTAGAAGCTGATCGCGCCGATCAACCGGTAGGGAATGCCGCGGAATCGAAACGCCTCTTCGAGCGGACGGGACTGCGCGTTGGTACGGTACAGGATCGCCATGCCCTCGTACGCCACGTCGCCCTCGGCTGCGCGGCGGGCGAACTCGTTCGCCAGCCATTCCGCCTCGTCGCGCTCATCGGCCGAGCTCAGCAACGTCACGGGGTCGCCGCCCTTGGTCTCGGTGAAGAGCGTCTTGCCTAGGCGCGCTGTGTTTTCGGCGATGATACCGTTGGCCGCGTCGAGGATGATCTGCGTGGACCGGTAGTTCTGTTCGAGCCGCACGAGCTTCGTGCCGGGAAAGTCGTTCTGGAACGTGAGCATGTGCCGGACGTCGGCGCCGCGCCAGCCGTAGATCGCCTGATCGTCGTCACCCACGACGCAGAGATTGCCGTGCCGGCTGGCGAGGTGCTTCACCAGCAGGTACTGCGCGGCGTTCGTGTCCTGGAACTCATCCACGAGCACGTGCTGAAAACGATCCTGCCAGTACGCGAGCCGTTCCGGATGCTCCCGGAACAGCGTGAGCGGGTGGAGCAGGAGATCGTCGAAGTCCATCGCGTTGGCCTGCTTCAGCGCGGGCCCTAACGCGGCATAAATGTCGGTCGCGACCTTGATCATCGGCGTATCCATCTGCGCCCCGAGCTCCTCGGGCGTCAGCATCCGGTTCTTGGCGCTCGAGATCACGCCGTGAACTGTCCGCGGCGAGTAAACCTTGGTGGAGAGCTGCCGCGCCTCGAGCAGCCGCCTCACCAGCGCCTCGGAGTCATCCGCGTCGTAGATCGTGAAGTTCGGCCCGAATCCCAGGAGCGGCGCCTCGCGGCGCAGCAGCCGGGCCGAGAGCGAGTGGAAGGTCCCGATCCAGAGCCCGCGCGGATCGGCTCCGAGCAATTGGCCGATGCGGGTGCGCATTTCTCCCGCCGCCTTGTTCGTGAACGTGACGGCAAAGATCCGCTGCGGCGCGACGTGCAGCGTCGTGATCAGATGCGCGATCCGGGCAGTCAGGACGCGGGTTTTCCCGGACCCCGCTCCGGCGAGGACGAGCAACGGCCCACCGGGATGCTCGACCGCCTCCCGCTGGGCGGGGTTCAGGGGCAACGGCTGCGTCATTTTCCCACCCTGAAGGGTGGGCCCGGTACTGCACTGTCCTTAAGGACAATGATTCGCCGGGCGCAGGCTTCAGCCTGTGACATCACGTAAGCGGAAACTCCAGTACGAAAACGGAACCCTTGCCCTGCGCGCCCGGCCGGAACGCCACCCGGCCGCCATGCTGCTGCTCGACGATGCGGCGGGCCAGGGCCAGCCCCATCCCCCAGCCACCGGTCTTGCTGGAGACACCCGGCTCGAACAGCTGGTGCTGCATCTCCGGCGCGACGCCCGGGCCATCGTCACGAACACTGACGCGCGCCACAGAGTCGCCACCCTCGACTTCGACCTCGATCCGGCCGCCGCGGCCGCTCAACGCGTCGACGGCATTCTTCACGATCACCTCGAGCGCCCATTCGATCAGCACCGGATCGCCCGTCGCGGTCGGTCCGGCGCCCGGCGACCTGAGCGTGATCGTCACCGAATGCGCGAGGGTCGGCAGCCGCGGCCGGAAGTACGCCACCACGCGCTCGGCGACCGTGCCCAATCCGACGGGCTCGCGACGCGAGGGCCGACCAATGCGCTCGAAGCGCTTGGCGACGCGCTGCAGGCGCTCCGCGTCCGCTTCAAGATGCACGACCAGCTCGCTCCCCGGCGTACCCGGATTCTCCCGCAGGTAATCAATCCAACCCGTGAGGCTCATGAGTGGTGTGCCGAGCTGATGGGCCGACTCGCGCGCCATCGCCACCCACAGCCGGTCGCGCGCCGCAATGACACGCTCGCGCATGGCCCAGACCGCCAGTAACACGAGACAGAGGAACATCGCGCCCTGGAGCAGGGCCAGGCCGGTGAACGCGCGGGCCGCGGGCAGCGCGCCGTAGTGGATCGTGCCGACGCCGGGCTGAATCAACGGCGGGTGAATGCGGTCCAGCTCGGCGATCCAGGCACGACGCGTCGATTCGCTTGCCGTGTCATCGAACGGTTCATTGTCGAGCGCGGTGATACGGCCTGCCGTGTCCGTGACCGCGAGCGGGATGCCGAGCCGTCGCACTTCATCGGCAAGGGTGAGTAGCGCGTCGGCAGCGGCACCTTCGCGCGGATCGTTCAAGCCCGCGAAGACCTGGCCGAGCAGGCGGCTGGTCTCGCGCGCATCGTTGCGGAGGTGGCGCGCCACGATCCAGGCGTACCCGACCGAGAGGGCGCCGAATAGGAGCGCGGCGCCGACGAGCACGACGGGTCCCGCCCGTCTAGGCAATGCGGTCAGTGCCGACATACGGCACCAACGCCGGCGGGACGGTCACGGAGCCGTCGGACTGCTGGTGGGTTTCGAGCAGCGCCGCGATCGTGCGCGGCAGCGCAACACCCGACGCGTTCAACGTGTGCACGAATTCGGGCTTCTCGCCTGGGCGCGGGCGGGCGCGAATGTTGGCCCGCCGGGCCTGATAGTCAGTGAAGGTGCTGGAGCTCGAGACCTCGAGCCACTGGCCGACACCCGGTGCCCACGCCTCGAGGTCGTAGGTCTTCGCGGCCGAGAAGCCGAAGTCATTCGCCGGCAACACGGCGACACGATAGGGCAGCTCCAGTTTCTGCAACACCGCTTCGGCATGCGCGGTGAGCTTTTCGTGCTCGGCCGGTGAGTCGGCGGCGAGGCAGAATCGCACGAGCTCGACCTTGTCGAACTGATGGACGCGCAACAGCCCGCGCGTGTCTTTGCCCGCGGCGCCCGCCTCACGCCGGAAACACGGCGTATACGCGACGTAGCCCCTGGGCAGCGTCGTCCCGTCGAGAATCTCGTCGCGGTGAAGGTTCGTGACCGGCACTTCCGCCGTGGGCACCAGAAACAGGTCGTCCGGCATGGTACGATAGAGATCGTCTTCGAACTTCGGCAGTTGACCCGTGCCTGCCATGACTTCGCGCCGCACCAGGAGCGGCGGCTCGACTTCGACGTAGCCGTGCTCGCGCGTGTGCAGGTCCAGCATGAAGTTGATCAGGCCACGCGCCAGTCGCGCGCCGGCGCCCATCAGCACCGGGAATCCCGAGCCGGCGAGTTTGGCTCCACGCGGCAAATCGAGGATGCCGAGCTTGTCGGCGATCTCCCAGTGCGGCTTGCCGCCTTTGGGCGCCGGCGTTCCCCAGCTCCGCAAGAACGTCTGCTCATCCGGCACCTCGGGCAGCGGCGCGTTCGGGACGAACAATGCTTTCGCTTCGAGGGTCGTCTCGATCTGGCGCAGCTCCGACTCGAGAGCGGTGATCCGCTCACCCAGCTTCCGCCGTGCCGCTGTCGTTGCTTCTGGCAGTCCGCCTTGCGACTTCGCGACCAGCGCGTCCGCCTTCGCAGCGTCGTTGCGCTCCGCTTTCAGCGTGTCGAGCTGCGCGGTCAACGTACGGCGCTTCATGTCCAACGCTTCGATCTCGTCGAGCAGGCGGGTCAACGACGGATCGCCGCGGCGTGCGAGTGCGGCTCGCACCTGGCCGGGCGAGGCGCGCAACAACTTCAGGTCGATCACGTTTTAGTGGCGCGGCACGCCTGGTTCGAGGCCTCGATATCCGCAGTTGGCGTCGACCAGAATCGCGAAGTCGATCCGCCGCCCGTTAGCCGTAGTGGACGTGGTGTCGATCTCCAGTACGTGCAGCTTCGCGTACAACACCCCGGGCACCCCATACGAACAGGTGAAGGGACTTGAATGCAGGATGAGCACGGTGTTGACGTTCACCACCTGCGCGCTGTCCAGATTGTAATTGCCCGTGGGCGCGATTTTGATCGAGTCGAATTGCAGCGCACTGAGCTGCAGGCCGGACAGCTTGCCGAGCTTCAGCGCGCCGGTCGGATAGAGTCGCGCGGTCCCCGCGGTATCGATGTCGAACGCGAAATCGAAGGGCGAGCCCTGATCGGTGCGGACCGTGTGTTGGCTGATGATCGAGTACCCTGAAGGCAGCGACACCGGCGTGCCACTCAGCGCGTACAGCGACACCAACGAATCGACCGTGTTCGTGATGAAGGCCGCGGGCAATCCGAGGGGATTTCCGCACGCGGCGATCGCGGCACAAACGAGCAGACCTACAATGAGGGAGCGCATGGAGTGTGGACAACTTACAGGGCCGCGTTCGAGTGGGTCAACCCACAGTCGCTGCTTGACTTCGACATGGCGGAAACCTACGTTGGCCCTCCCATATGGCGACCATCCGCGATGTGGTCGAGGCGCTCAGCCGTTCCAACGGTGTGGACGCCGTAGTGGTGGTGGGCCGCGATGGGCTGCCCATTGACTCGCGCGTGGCCAACGGTGTCGATGCCGAAAGCGTGGCCGCAATGCTGCCATCGGCGATCAAGCAGATGGCGCAGCTGGGCGATGCCGGCGGCCGGGGCGACTTCACCTCCGCCGTGCTCGAATTCGGCCGTGGGCTCGCGATCGTTGCGGTCCTCAACGCCGAAGCACTCCTCATCGTGCTGGTGCAGCCCGCGACGAACGTGGGCGCCCTTCTGTTCGATCTGCGCCGACACCGCACCGCTATCGCTGGTCTGCTGTAACCTGACGGTCCGCCGGTGGCCAACTCCGCACGGCACCTCCTGGTGGTGGACGACGAGCCCCATATCGGGCTCGTCCTGCGTCCCTTCCTCGAGCAGCTCGGCTACCGTGTGAGCTTCGCGCGCACGCTCGACGAAGCCCGCAGCGCGCTGCGGGCGAATCCGGCGACCGACGGCCTGCTGCTCGACCTCCATCTGCCCGACGGCTCCGGCCTCGATTTCCTCCGCGACCTGCGCAAACAGGGCGGCACCGCCCGCCTTCCCGTCGTGGTCCTCACCGCCGAAGGCGAGGACCGAATTCTGCGCGAAGCGCGCCGGCTCGGCGCCGCTCTGGTGACGAAGCCGTTCAGCCCGACGAAGCTCAGCCAGCGTATCGCGATGATGTTTGGCGATGCGGACCCGGAGGCGTCGTGAGTACGTGGGCGGCGGTCCTCGCCGGCGGAGCGGGAACGCGGTTCTGGCCGCTCTCGACACCGGAGCGGCCCAAGCAGCTGCTGCCATTGACTGGCGACCGGCCGCTGCTCGCACAGTCGGTCGGGCGACTGCGGGGACTCGTGCCACCCGAGCGCACCTTGATCCTCACCGGGCCGTCCCTGGTAGACAGTGTCGCCGCGACGGTGCCGGAGGTTCCGCAAGCGAACATTTTCGCGGAGCCGCGCGCCGCGTCCACCGCGCCGGCGCTGGCCTGGGCGGCGCATTGGATCGCCAAGCACGAGCCCGGCGCCCAGATGCTGTCTCTGCATGCCGACTGGGCGATTGGTGACGACCGCGCCTTCCGCGCCGCCGCGACCCACGCGCTCGGCATCGCCGCCGAGCACGATGTGCTCGTGACCGTCGGAGTGAAGCCGACACGGAACGAGACGGGGTACGGCTACATCGTGCCGGGAAAGCCGCTCGGCAGCGCGCGCAAGGTGAAGCGCTTCATCGAAAAGCCGAGTCCCGCGCGGGCCGCGCTGTTGCGACGGCGCGCCGCGCTGTGGAACACCGGCCTGTTTGCCTGGGGCGCGGCGCGGTTCCTCGGTGAAGCCGGCGCGTATGCGGAAGAGCTCGCGCCCGGCTGGCCGGCGCTCACGAAGGGCGACGCGCCGCGCTTCTTTGCCGCGGTGACTCCGGTAGCCGTCGATGTGGCGGTGCTGGAGCGGACGACGCGCCTGGCGGTCGTGACCGGCGCGTTCTCGTGGGACGACATCGGCTCGTGGGACGCGCTGCTGCGCGTCCGACGGCGCGACGCGCGCGGCAATGTCACCGTGGGCAACGTCACGCTGGGTGACGACGTGACGAACTCCGTGATCTGGGCCGAGAATGAGGACGTCGCGGTCGTCGGCATCGAGGACATGGTGGTCGTGCGTGCCAACGGGCACACGCTGGTGATGCCGACCGGACATCCGGAAAAGCTCAAAGCGCTGGTACACCGTCTGTGACACACGCGCTGTATCTCCTCGATCCCGAACCCGGGCCCGCGTGGGCGCCGTTCGCCGGCATCCGGCCGCTCTCCGAGCTGCGCGCGGGCGCCCACCTCGTGCGCGAGCGGTGGGAGGCGTTTGTGGGCGCCGAGGCGACGGCCATCTTCGCCCTGCCGCACCTCGCCGGTTTTCCTGAGCCCGGCGTGCCGATCGTCGAAACACGACGCCCGGTTGCCGGGCCCGCGGTGATCGGCTCCTCGACGTTCGCCCCGCGGGGACTCGCGGGCCCGTTACCAGATGTTCCGGCGCGACTCACTCATGAGGGGATCACCGTCGGGTGGGCGGTCCCGGCGGGAAGCACCTGGACGGGTCCGGTCTCAGCCGCCCAAACAATGAATGTCGAAGGCGTGCTGCTTCGCGGCGTCCATGATCTCGTCAGCGCACTGGAGCAGCTGCTGCGCGAGGACGCCATAAGGCTGCTCGGCGACTCGGACGCGGTGCCCAAGGGCTCGATCGTGCTGGGCGACGCCGCATGGGTGTCGCTGCGGGAGGGGGCGATCGAGCCCGGCGTGTTCTTCGACACGCGCAACGGTCCCGTGGTCCTGGAGAGCGGAGTGGAAGTGCGGTCCGGGACGCGGCTCGAGGGACCGTTGTGGGTGGGAGCGAATACGCGGATCGTAGGAGGGGCGATCCGGAACTCCGCGATCGGGCCCTGGTGCGTCGTGCACGGTGAGGTGTCCACGACCGCGATGCTCGGCTATGCCAACAAAGGGCATTACGGCTTCCTGGGGCACTCGGTCCTGGGTCGGTGGGTGAATTTCGGCGCCGGCACCACGACATCGAACCTCAAGAGCACCTACGGTCCGGTGCGGGTGGACGTCGGGGGTATGAAGTTGGAAACCGGACACCAGTTCCTCGGGAGTCTCATCGGCGATCACGCCAAGACGGCGATCGGCACGTTGCTCGATGCCGGTTCCGTCATCGGCGCGGGCGCCAGCATCTTCGACGATGTGCGCGCACCCAAGTACGTCGCGCCGTTCTCCTGGGGAGGCTCCGCATCCGAGCGGATGACGTTGGAGAAGTTCCTCGCTACGGTCGAACGTGTATTGCCGCGCCGACACGTCGAGGTGACGGATCCGATGCGCTCCTACCTGGCGCGGTCCTTTGAATGGTTGACCCGATGAGCGACGCGCCGCAGCGCTACCGCCGGCTTGGCAAGTACGAGCTGCACCAGCTCCTCGGCGAAGGCGCGATGGGCATTGTGTGGAAGGCCTACGACACGGTGCTGCGGCGCTACGTCGCGCTCAAGTTGCTGAGCGCGAGCTTCCGCAAGACGAAAGACATGCAGGAGCGGTTCCTGCGCGAGGCGCGCGCGGCCGGCGCCATCCAGCACGCCAACATCGTCACCGTGTACGACCTCGGCGAGTCCGAGGGTCAGCTGTTCATCGCGATGGAACTGGTGGAAGGGCGCGATCTCTCCGACATGATCGCGCTGCGCGATCCGCTCGCGCTTGAGCGCAAGCTCGACATCGCCATCGAAGTCCTGACCGGCCTCCACTTCGCGCATCAGCGTGGCGTGGTTCACCGCGACGTGAAGCCATCCAACGTGCGCGTGATGCCCGACGGACGCGTCAAGATCATGGACTTCGGGATCGCGCGGCTGCAGAAGGCCGACGCCACTGGCTCAGGCGCGATCGTCGGCACGCCGACGTACATGGCGCCGGAGCAGATCACCAACGGCGCGATCACGCCGGCCACCGACGTCTTTTCCGTGGGCTGCATGCTCTACGAGCTGCTCTGCTACCAGCGGCCGTTCGAGGCGGAGTCGGTGCACGGCGTGCTCTACCAGGTGCTGACGACCGAGCCGCGCCCGCTCCGGACCGTGGCGCCGTCGATTCCGGCAGCGCTCGAGCGCGTCGTGGCGAAAGCGATGAACAAGGTGCCGCACGAGCGCTACGAGTCGGCCGGCCAGATGATGTCGACGCTCCAGCAGATTCGCGCGGCGCTGTCGGGCGCGGACGAAGAAGCGACCCAACCGCTGGGACGCTGGACGCCGCTGCCCCGCCCGATGTTGAAGCTGATCACGCATGCGTCGATGAGGGCTCGGATCGGGGTGCTCGGCGCGCTCGCCGCCGTCGTGTTGCTGCTGGTGTACGCGCCGGGCCAAACCGCCGAGGATCGGTCGGGCGCCGTAGTCGTGACTCCGCCGCCCCCGGCACCCACCGGTCTCGTCGCGCCTCCGGCCGCTCCGACCAGCGCGCCCGTCTCCATGGCCGTCAGCACGCGGCGCGACTCCGCCGTCGCCGCGCGCGACCGCGCGATCGCGGCCGGCGCGCAGAAGAACAGCGTGCCGGCGCTCATCATGGCGCAGTCGATGTTCGAGGCATCGGATCGGTCGTTGCAGCGCGGCGATCAGCCGCTCGCGCTGCGCGGCTACGTCGAGGCGGCGCAGGCGTACGGCCGCGCGCGCGACGAAGCGCGTGCCATGGATCGCGAGGCGCAGCACATGATCGAGCGCGTCACTCCGGTCGTGCAGGCCATTCCCACCGGGCGAGCCGCCTCCAATGCCGGCGTCTTCCTGGCGCGCGCCGAATCGCTGCTCCACGAGCAGGACTTCACGCTCGCCAAAGTCGCCGCGCAGAGTGCGGAGCAAATCGGGATCGATGCAGGCATCGCGCCGCCGAGCGTGCAACCGCCGGGGGCGCGGGACGCGATAGACGTGCTGCTGAGCGATCTCGGGCGGGCGCTCGCAAGTCAGCGCATTTCCAACATTCGCGTGTTGTATCCCGGCCTGACCGATTCGGAACGCCGCGGCTGGGAGGCATTCTTCCGCGACTGGAACCAGATCACCGCAAAGTTCACCATCGAGGATTTCACG
>WNGG01006122.1_pt1 | contig 23372 bp, 25 predicted proteins | sample 5400661 | NCBI WGS metagenome assembly WNGG01 (sample SAMN13153372, study PRJNA577476) | soil metagenome | isolation source: 100 cm soil or saprolite under Garry oak tree replicate 1 | place: USA:California | collected 2016-06-15
CGAGGCTGTCACGGTGCTCGAGGGCGCCCTGGAGCACGTAGGTGATGATCTCCATGTCGCGGTGGCCGTGAGTCGGAAAACCCTGGCCCGGCTGAACGCGGTCCTCGTTGATGACCCGGAGCGGCCCCCAGCCCATGAAGCGCTCGTCCCAGTACTCCGAGAACGAGAACGTGTGATACGTGTCGAGCCAGCCGTGGTCGAAGTGCCCGCGCTCGCGCGCCGGCCTGATGGCGATCATCCCGGGCCTCCTCTGACATTGTACCGGCGTCTCAAACCCTCGCGCGGCGGGGCTGATGTTCCAGATTCGCTCGCCCCGCCGGCGAGATTCTGACCACCGCCGCCCCAGGGAACCCGAGTTCGTCATGTTTCCGTAGAGTTACGGGAGCCGTCTGGCTGGCAGCTTCGTTGCTACTATAAGGACAGCGATGGGCTTCATCGAACGGGTCAAGGAGATCTGCGGATTTGGGCAACGCCCCCGCCACGCGCTGGCTCTGGCCGGCGGAGGCGTCGTCGGGGGCATGTGGGAGGTCGGGGCGCTGACGGCGCTCGAGGAGCGTCTCGGGCCGAGCGGCTTCGACGTCTACGTCGGCTGCAGCGCGGGCGCGGTCGTCGCCTCGGTGCTCGCGGGCGGCGTGCCCGCGGGCCGCCATGTACCACGCGATCGACGAGGATCGCGACGATCCGCTCAACTTCCGCCGCGGCGCCGTCTACGAATCGGATTCGCTGCGCGAGGCGCTCTTCCGCTTCGGCCGGCTCGCCTGGGCGGTGGGCAAGAGCGCCGTGCGCGGACGCGAGTCGGTACCCGACATCCTCGCGCGCGCCGAGCGCGACATGCCTTCGGGCTTTTTCTCGCTCGACGCGCTCGAGCGTCACATGCGCAACGGGTTCGCGGCCTACGGGCTCTCCAACGTCTTCGCCGAGCGACCGCGGCGGCTGCTGATCCCGGCGGTCGAGCTCGACACCGCCGAGCGCGTCGTCTTCGGCATGGGCCAGCTGAAGGACGTGCCCATCAGCCAGGCGGTCGCGGCGTCGTCCGCCATCCCCGGTTTCTTCGATCCGTACCCGATCAACGGACGCGATTACGTCGACGGCGGCGTCGGTTGGAGCGGCCACGCCGACCTCGCCGCGGAGACCGGCGCCGAGGTGGTGCTCTTGGTGAACCCGCTCGTGCCGGCGCGCTCGGGCGACGGCGACCACCTGCGCGCGCGGGGCGTGTACTCGATCATGGAGCAGGCGGGGCGGATCGCGAGCCAGAACCTTTTGCGCCTCGGCCTCGACGTTCTCGCCGAGCGCCACCCGCGCACGACGTTCTTCCTGCTGCAGCCGCCGGCGATGAGCCCGCTCTCGGGCCCGTCCATGGGCTTCGACGCCGCCCGCGCATCACTCCGCTTCGGCTACGAGTCCACGAAGGGCTGGCTGCTCGGCGACGGCGGCGAGGTCCTCGAGCGTCTGGCGGTCGTGTAGGACATGGGGGGCCCCGAAATGGCCCCAACGGCCCAAGGGCGAGGGTCGCGAACGCCCAGCGCCAGCCGACGGCGGCGACGACCGGCGGAATCAGCCAGATCGTCACCATGGTGAGCGCGAAGCCGACGCACGTCTGCGTCGTCAGCGCGGTGCCGACGTAGGCGGGCGGCGCGAGCTCGGTCACCGCCGTCGAGAACTGCGCCGAGTCGGCGACGACGGTCACGCCCCAGACGGCGGCGACGGCGAGCGTCAAGGGGGGCGGTCCGCCGAACGTGAAGCCGATCAGGATCGCGCAGGCGCCCGAGAGGGCCATCGCCGCCATCGTCTCGCTCGTCCGCCCCCAGCGATCGGCGATGGCGCCGCCCAGCCAGCAGCCGAGCGCCCCCAGCGCGATCACCACGAACGTGGCCGCCGCGGCGTCGGGGCCCCCGCCGGCGGCACGGAAGGAGTCGGCGAGAAATACGCCGATCCACGCCCACATGGCGTAGAGCTCCCACATGTGGCCGAAGTAGCCGAAACACGCGAGCCGCGGCGCGCGCTCGCTGAAGACGGCTGCCGCCATCCGGACGTCGAACCGCGCTCCCGGGAAGCGATGCGGGCCCTCGCGGACGAAGGCGAGCGTCACGACGGTGGCGAGAATGGCGAGGCCGGACGCCGCCAGGAGCGTGCCGCGCCAGGGAAGATCGGTCACGCCGCGGATCAGATACGGCGTGGCCGAGCCGACCGTGAGCGCGCCGACGAGGATGCCGATAGCGAGGCCGCGCCCTTCGCGGAACCACGTCGCCATGATCTTCATCGCGGGCGGGTACGCCCCCGCCATGCAGGCGCCGGTCACGAAGCGCAGCGCCAGCGCCGGGCCGACGTCGTCGATCCAGAGCGCGAGCGCGCCGTTGGCGACGGCGCCGAGCGCGGCGCTGCCGGCCATGAGCAGCCGCGGCGACCAGACGTCGGGCAGGTTGCCGAGGGCGCTCGCGAGGGTGCCGACGATGAAGCCGGCCTGAACGGCGATCGTGAGGCCCGCGGCTCCACCGTCGCCCAGCGCCCACTCGCGCCGTAGCGCCGGCAGCACCGCGGAGGCGCTGAACCAGAGGGAGAGGGCCAGGAGCTCCGCGAGCGACAGGACCGCCAGCTGACGCCAGCGCTCCGGCACGGACGTGATTACTCGATGACCTTCCTGCCGCGCAGCGCGGTGATCTCCGCGACGGTCATGCCGAGATCCTTCAGGACCGCGTCCGTGTGCTCGCCGGAGAGCGGCGCCGCCGACCGGATCGTCCCGGGCGTGTCGGAGAGCTTGATCGCGATACCGATCTGCCGGACGCGCCCGTGCGTGGGATGCTGGACGTCCACGATCATCTGGCGGTGGTTGATCTGTGGGTCGCGCACCATCTCCTCGACGTCGTAGACCTTGCCGACGCAGACATCCGCTTTCACGAGCAGGTCGTACCAGTCGTCGCGCGTCTTCGTCCTGATGAGCGTGTCGATCTCGCGGCGGGCGGCCTCCTCCTCGGCGTTCGCGGCGCGCACGAACTGGTCGGACGTGCGCGCGAACTTCTCGAAATCGGGCCGGCCGATCGCCCGACAGAAGTTCGCCCAGAGCCACGGCTCCGTGCAGCCGATCGTGAGGAGCTTGTCGTCCTTCGTCTCGTAGATCGCGTAGTAGGGATACGAGCCGCCGAGGAACCCTTCGCCCCGGCGTGGCGCCATCCCGTCGCTGAAGAAGAAGCGCATGTTCGGCGTGGCGGCGAGGAGCGACACGGTCGTGTCGAGGTAGGACACGTCCACGTGCTGGCCTCGCCCCGTGCGCTCCCGGGCGAAGAGCGCCAGCACGATGCCGAGGGCGCCGTGCATGCTCGCGCCCGCGTAGTCGGCGACGAGGTTCAGGGGGATCACCGGCTTGCGGTCCTTCTCGCCGATCAGGTTCAGCACGCCGGCGAGCGAGAGGTAGTTCATATCGTGCGCCGGGAAATCGCGATACGGGCCGTCCTGCCCGAATCCCGACAGCGAACAGTAGACGACTCGGGGATTGAGCGAGCGGATCGCGTCGTAGTCGGCGCCGAGCCGTTTCATCACGCCCGGACGGAAGCCCTCGACGATGACGTCCGCCGTCGTGGCCAGGCGCCGGAAGATCGCCTGGGCGTCGGGCGACTTCATGTCGAGCGTCATCGAGCGCTTGTTCCGGTTGACGAATGTGTGGATGGTCCGCCGCACCCACTCCTCACCCTGGGGCCGGTCGGGCTCCGGGGTCTCGATCTTGAGCACGTCGGCACCCATGTCGGCGAGCAGCATTCCCGGCATCTCGGCCGGCGGCACCCGCGCGAGCTCCAGGACCTTGATCCCGTCGAGAGCGCCCATCGCTACTCCTCCGCGCCGCCCAGCCGCGACGTGAGGGCGCGGATGTCGGGGATCGCCTCGAGGTGGCCGAGCTGGTCGGCGACGGCGAGGGCCGCGTCGCGCCCGAGAGCCGGCTCGGCGCAGCCGAGGAACTTCGCGCGCAGCCGCTCGTCGGAGAGCGGTACCCCCGGATGGCCCGAGGCGCCGCTCGGCGGCAGGTCGAAGGCGCGGCCGTCGGCGAGGCGCACGCTGACGCGGCACCACGCGTGCTGCTCGAGGCCGTCGGGGAGCGCCGGGTCCACGACCATGCGCACCCGGTCCATCAGCGCGCGGACGCCCTCGTCCCGCACGGGGCCGTCCGCGAAGGAGCCGATGTCCACGCGCCCGGCGCCGAGCGCCGCCGCGGCGCAGAACTCCATCGAGAACTTGCGCTCGAGCGCGTTCGACGGCGCGTGGTGACGGAGCACCTCGGGGACGAGATGGTTCACGCCGACCTCGACCGTGGCGACCTGCGCCGCCTCGATCGCGTGCCGCGCGCGCAGCTCCAGCAGCGCGTCGATCGCCGCGTGAGTGAGCGCGCACGACGGATACGGCTTGACCGCGATCCCCGAGCTGACGAGCTGCCACGTGCGACCCAGCTCGTCGAGGGCGTCGGGCAGGAGCTTGGCGCCGGAGAACGCCGCCGCGTACCCCTGGGTGCCGTCGAGCGCGGTGGACGACGCGGTCATGCCCTCGCGCGCCAGCATCGCCGCGCGGACGCCGTTCGCCGCGGCGTGGCCGGCGTGGTAGGGCTTGGTCATCGATCCGAAATTTTCCTTCAGCCCCGAGGCGAGCGACGCCGCGATCGCGAGCGCGTGACGGACGCGTGCCGCGTCCAAGCCGAGGAGGCTCGCCGCCGCCGCGGCGCAGCCGAGGGTCCCGATCGACGAGGTCGCGTGCCAGCCGCGGGCGTAGTGCTCGGGATTCAGCGCCTGGCCGAGCGTCGCCGAGATCTCGAAGCCGATCACGAACGCGACTGTCACCGCCGCCCCGTCGGCGGTCTCGCTTTCGGCGCACGCGAGCGCCGTCGACAGGAGCGGCACGCTCGGGTGCCCCAGCAGGGCGAAGTTCGTGTCGTCGAAATCGTGGGCGTGGCCGGCGGCGCCGTTGGCGAGCGCGGCCCAGCCCGGAGACGTGCGGAGCGTCGAGCCGAGCACGGTGCAGAGCGGAATACCGCCTTCCGCGCGCGCGACGGCGCGGACCGCGCGCGCCACGGGCTCGGAGGCACCCGCCAGCGTCACGCCGATCGTATCGAGCGCCGCGCGCCGCACCTGGACGATCGCCGCCTCCGGGCAGTCGGCGATCCCGGCGTGGACGACGAACTCGGCGAGGCGGGCGATCGCGGTCACGGCGGCGAGTATACTATCCGCCATGCCATCCGCGAACCAACGCATGAACCAGGCCATCGTCCTCAAGCGCCGTCCCGTCGGCGAGCCGACACTCGCCGACTTCGAGCTCGTCGAGTCGCCCGCGCCGACTCCGGGCGACGGGGAGATCCTCTGCCGGACGCTCTACCTCTCGCTCGATCCCTACATGCGCGGGCGGATGAACGACGTCCGCTCGTACGCGCCGTCGGTCGAGCTCGGGCAGGTCATGGTCGGCGGGACGGTGAGCGAGGTCGTCGAGTCACGCGATCCGTCGTTCCGCCCCGGCGACATCGTCGGCAACTACGGCGGCTGGCAAACATACTCGATTGCCAAGGCGATCGGCCAGGTCCCGTTCGCGGTGCGGAAGCTCGATCCCAAGGCCGCCCCGATCTCGACGGCGCTCGGTGTCCTCGGCATGCCGGGCATGACCGCGTACGTCGGGCTGCTCGACATCGGCCGGCCCAAGCCCGGCGAGACCGTCGTCGTCTCGGCCGCGGCCGGCGCCGTGGGATCCATCGTCGGGCAGATCGCCAAGCTCAAGGGGTGCCGCGCCGTCGGGGTCGCGGGCTCCGACGACAAATGCGCGCACGTCGTGAAGGACCTCGGCTTCGACGCGTGCGTCAACTACAAGACCGCGGACCTCTTCGGCGCGCTCAAGGCCGCGTGCCCCAAGGGCATCGACGTCTACTTCGACAACGTCGGCGGAGACATTCTCAAGGCGGCGCTGCGCCTGGTAAATCCGTTCGCGCGCATTCCGATCTGCGGCATCATCTCGCAATACAACGCGACAGAGATGCCGCCGGGACCCAACTGGGCGCCGATCCTCGTCAACCGGCTGCTCGTGCAGGGGTTCATCATCTCGGACCACGTGAACCGCATGGGCGACTTCGTCGCCGAGGTCGGCGGCTGGTTGCGCGAGGGCAAGATCCGCTATCGCGAGGATGTCGTCGAGGAGCTCGCGAAGGCGCCCGAGGCGTTCATCGGACTTCTGCGCGGGCGTAACACCGGCAAGATGCTCGTGAGGGTCGCGTGATGCGACGCCTCTCGCAGGCGCTGCTCGTCACGCTCGTCGGCGCGTCACTCGTGGCGGCGGCGCCGGCGCGCGTGAAGTCCGTCGGGACGATCAGCGCCGTGGACCCCGCCGCGCGCACGATCACCATCACCGAGGTCGGGCCGCTCGCCTCCGGTCGTGAGCCGCTCGCCGCGGTTCGCGTCACGCTCGACGACGACACCGCGGTCTTCTCCGTGAGTCGGGACACGCTCGGGACGGCCGAGTGGCCGGGCGGGTTCGTCGACTCCACCGTTCCGGCGACGAGCCTGGCGGTGGGCGACTACGTCATCGTCGAGTGCGAGCGCGCACCGGGACGGATAGTCGCGCGTAGGATCAGCGTCGTACGACCGCCCGCCCGATAAACCGGCGTCTTTTACCGTGTTCTCAGTGGCTTGGCATCGTACCTCAACGGATGTATAGTATCCGGCCATGGGCCAGGCCGAGTACCGCGAGGAGCCCTGTCGGAGTGCCTTGAACCGGGTCGAGGGAATGGCGTTCCGCTGGTCCCTCAACCCGTACATGGGCTGTGCGCACCGCTGCACGTTCTGCTACGTCCGCGCCTTCGAGCTGCGCGCCGACCGGCCGTCGGATGACCGGTACGGGCGCACGATCCGCGTGAAGGTCAACGTGGCCGACGTGCTGCGGACCGAGCTGGCGCGGCGCTCGTGGAAGCGTGAGCTCGTGGCCATCGGCGCCGCGACGGATCCCTACCAGCCGGCGGAGGGCCGCTATCGGTTGACCCGGCGCTGCATCGAGGCGCTCGGTGGCTCGCGCACCCCCTTGAGCCTGATCACGCGCGGCCCGATGGTCGTGCGCGACGTGGACGTGCTCCAGGCGGCGGCCCGTCGCGCCCCGGTCAGCGTCTCCTTCTCGATCCCGACGCTCGATCCCGAGATCTGGCGGAAAACCGAGCCGGGGACGGCGCCACCGCGCCAGCGCCTGCGGGCGCTCACGATGCTCGTGGAGGCGGGGATCGACGCGTCGGTGGGGATCGCCCCCGTCTTGCCCGGGCTCTCGGACGATCCGGCGAAGCTCGCCGAGGTCGTGCGCGCCGCGCGCGACGCGGGGGCGACGAAGGTCTGGTGCCGGCCGCTTGACCTGAGACCGGGCACGCGCGAGCACTTCCTCGAGAACCTCGCCCGCGACTGGCCCGAGATGCTCCCCCGGTACGAGCGGCTCTACACCCACCACTTCCTCCCGCAACGCGAGGCGGAACCGATCCGTGCGCGTGTTGAGCATTTGCGCGAGGAGATCGGCGTCGCCGACCGGCGGTCCGCGCCGATCATGCCCGACGGCGATCCCGAGCCCGAGCAGATGCGGCTGGCGATGTGATGGCCGCGGACGATCCCGTGACCTTCACGACGCCCTACAGCGTCCAGCAGGCCGTCGTGCGCCTCGGGGCCGCGGTGAAGCCGACGGCGTTTCAGACGCCGTTCCGCGAGGCCGTGATCGGACGCGTGTCGGAGATGCGCGTGCGCCTGCGCCGGCACCGGCCGTGGCTCCACAACGGCTTCGCGCCCGTCTTCTCCGGCGCGTTCACGATGCGCGCCGGCGCCACGACCCTGGAAGGCCGCTTCGGGCTGCGTCGCGCGACGCGCGCCTACGTCGCGTTCTGGTACGGCACGCTTGCGGTCATGGCGGCGGTCTTCACCGTCGCCGCCCTCAGCGGCGGACCGATGCGCGACAGCGCGCTGTTCGTGCTCCTGCTGGGGCTCCTCGCCGTTGTTCCGGCGCTGCTGATCCGGGTCGGCCGCCGGCTCGGCCGCGGCGACGTCGACTACATCTCGGACGCGATCAGGCGTGCGCTGGACTCGCGACCGGACCCGGCGAGGGCCGGCTGACGAACGTGCCGCGCGGCGGGCCGACGACGCGGCCGTCCTCGTAGGCGCGGGCGCCGCGCAGGAACGTCGCCGTGACCTTGCCTGTCAGCTCCTGACCCTCGAAGGGGGTGTAGCCCTGACCCGAGGTTGACTGAGCAGCGCGCACGGTGAAGGTGCGTGTCGGGTCGAGGAGCGCCAGATCCGCGTCGTAACCGACGGCGATGTCGCCTTTCGTCCCGAGGCCGAAGCGCCGCGCCGGGTTCCACGAGGTCAGCTCGGCCATCCGGGAGAGCGAGAGGCCGCGCTTGCTCCCTTCGCTGAAGACGCCGGAGAGCAGATGTTCGGTCCCGCCGAAGCCCGACTTGGCGAGCCAGATGTCCTCACGGTTGCCCGCGTCCACCTTCAGCTCCTCGCGACAGCAGGCGTGGTCGCTGACGATCCAGTCCACCTTGCCGCTGAGGACCGATCGCCAGAGGTACTCGACGTCCTCCCGCGGGCGTATGGGCGGATTGACCTTCGCCCAGACGCCGGTTTTCGCGTCGTCGTCGAGGAGCAAATGGCCGATGGTAACCTCGCGCCGGAAGCTGATGCGCGGGAAGACGTCGGCCATCGTCAGCGCCGCCTCGAGCGCCTTCCGCGACGACAGATGCAAGAGATTCACGTTCGGGCACGCGGCCTCGTTCGCGAGGTACGCCGCGATCCAGACGGCCAGGCCTTCGGCGTGGGGCGGTCGCGCGGCGGAATAGGCCTTGAGCCCGGTGAGCGCCCCCTGGGCCCGGACGATCCGCGTGTAGGCGCTGAGGATGTCGGCGATCTCACAGTGGAGACTGACGCTGACGTAGGGCGCGAGGTCCGTGTGCCCCCGCGCAATGCGGCCGGCGGCGCGCAGGATGAACTCGAAGTGGGCGAGGTCGTAGGCGTCGTCGGGGCCGATCATGAGGAAGCGCCGCTGCTCGTCCTGACCGGCGCTCCCGTGAAGACCGTGGCCGCCGTAGAACATGAAGATCTTGAACGACGGCACGCCGTGCCGCGTCGCGAGCGCCTCCATCTCGTCCACGTGGCCGGCCGCGATCGGCGCCAGGTGATAGGCGTAGTCGCAGTGGTAGCGGCCGGCGCTGAGCCGCAGCACCTCGGGGAAGAAGTCGGCGTAGGCGCCGCCACGGTTCAGGTAGTACTGCCCCGTGCGGAAATAGGTGAGCATCGTCGTCACGCCACCCGTGACCGCCGCGCGGCTCTCGGTCACCGCGTCGTCGGCGAGCGGCGAGTAGATGCCGACGTGCGTGTGCGCGTCCACGACGCCGGGGAAGGCGAGCCGGTCCCGCGCGTCGTAGACCTCGCGGGCCTCGGCCGCGGGGATGTTCCGGCCGATCCGCGCGAATCGGCCGTCCCTCACCCCGAGGTCGAAGCGCTCCGCGCCCGGATGCCGCGGGCGCACGACGCGCGCGTTCTTGATCAGGAGGTCGAGCGACGTCAGGCGGCGCCTCCCACGTCGATGCAGTAGAGGAGATCGAGGTCGCCGGGCGAGCACCCGAACTGCGTCAGCATCACGGCCACTTCGCTCCTGTGCTGCGTCGAATGGTTGACCTGGTGGAGCATCTGCTGCCAGAGCGGATAGGCCCAGCGCTCACCCTTGAGATTCGTGTACTCGACGACGGTCTCGAGCCGGCCGTCGGTGAGCCCCGCGACGAACCCCCGCGTGTCTCGCTCGATCGCGTCCCAGCGCGCTCGGATCGAGGCGAGATCGGGGAACTCGGCCGCCGCCAGCCCGGCGCGCGGAGAGCGCCCGTTCCAGCGCTCGAGGTGGATCCACTGGGCGCCCATCGTGTGCACCAGCGTGTCGCGTACCGAGCCCCAGCTGGCACCGCCGCCGGCCAGGAGCTGCAACGGGGTCAGCCGCGCCGCCGCGTCGAGGATGCGCGCGTTGGCCCACGCGTTGTACCGGAAGAGGGTTCGAATGGCGCTCGGGGTCATGCCGTAGGATCGATCGCGGCACGGCCCCTGTCAACGCGCCGCCCGCCGTGTTAGGCTCCCGCCATGCTGAGTCTGGTGATCAAGAACGGCCGCGTCGCCCGGCGGCGTGGATCCGCATACGCACCTGGCACACGCGATCATGACCCGCCCCGACGAGCCGGGGCTGACGCTCGGGCCCGAGGACGACACGAAGGGCATGGCGCACGGCGGGACGACGACGCACATCGACTTCGCCTTCGTGCGCCCGGGAACTCAGATCCAGCAGGTGGTCGAGCAGCGCGCCGCGCGCTGGAAGTCCAACTCGCACACGGACTACGCCTTCCACGTCACCCTCTGCGGCGCGCTCGATCTCAAGGCCTTCGAGTCGATCCCCGAGACGATCCAGGCCGGTTACCCGACCTTCAAGGTCTTCACGACCAACATCCTGCCGCCGCACCCCAAGCGCCACGGCAACCGTCTCGACTTCGGCCGCATCGGCTTCGCCATGGAAAAGGTCGCGCCCGCCGGCGGCCTCATGGTCGTCCACGGCGAGGACGAGGACCTCGTCCAGTTCAACTACGAGCGCTTCCTCGCCGAGGGGAAGGTGGACGGGGCGAACCTTCACCTGATCCACACGAAGCTCTCCGAGCTGCTCGCCTTCCGGCGCACCGTCGCGCTCGCGCGCTCGCATTCCGCCGCCGTCTATTTCGTCCACACCTCCGCCAAGGAGGGCGTCGACACGATCACCGAGGCGAGGGCGGGGGGATTTCCGATCTACGGCGAGACGCTCCATCAGTATTGCTGCTTCAACCACGAGCGCTACAAGCAGCCGCGCGGCTTCTGCTCGCACACGTATCCCTCGCTCAAGTTCCCCGAAGACCAGCAGGCGCTCTGGGACGGCCTCGTGCGGAGCGGGCTCTCCACGCTGGCGACGGACGAGTACCCGACGCCGCTCTCGATCAAGATGCGCGGCAACCGGATCGACGACGTCACCGGCGGCAACCTGGGCGCCGAGGCGCGCATGGGCATCGGCTGGAGCGAAGGCGTCGTCAAGCGCGGCATGTCGCCCCAGCGCTTCGCCGACATCACCGCCACCAACGCCGCGCGGATCTTCGGCCTCTATCCGAAGAAGGGGGTCATCGCGGTCGGGAGCGACGCCGACCTCGTGCTGATCGACCCGACCGTCCGGAAGACGCTCTCGCGCGACGACTTCCACGTCGCCGACTACAGCCCCTGGGAGGGCTGGGAGGTGTCCGGCTGGCCCGTGACGACGATCCTCCGCGGACGCGTCATCGCCGATCACGGAAAGCTGCTGGGATCGACGGCCGACGGTCGGTGGCTGTCGCGGAAGATCGACGCAGCGGTGCTGGCTCGGCCCGTCTGCTGAGGATCCGCTACTTCAGATACTTGTCGTACCAGTCGATGGCGGGCTTGGTCGCCTGCTCGAAGGCCTTCCCGTAGACGTCGTAGTGGGTGATGCCGGGGATGACGACGTAGGACTTCGGGCCCTGCAAACGCTCGTGGACGCGCTGGCCGTGGTTGCGATTGTCCATGAGCTCCTCGTTCTCGGCGACGATGATCAACACGGCCTGGTCGGCGCGGACGAGGCCGGCCTGCTCGACAGGCGCGTAGTAGACCATGTAGTCGATCATCGGGTGGCCGTGGAGCCTACCGGGCGTGCGCGGCTGAGGCGGCGGATACGGGAGCTCGCCCTTGGCGCGGCGGGTTGCGTATGCGCGCCAGGTGTCGAGCAATTGGCCCGTGCGACGCGAGTCGAACGAGCCGACCTGGGCGACGACGGCCTTGATGCGCGCGTCGTAGGCGGCGACGAAGAGGACGTGGCCCCCGCCGTAGGAGGTGCCCCACAACCCCAGCTTGCTGGCGTCCACCTCCGGCTGGGCCACGGCCCACGCGAGCACGCTCATGATGTCTTGCACGTGCTCCCACGGGTGGACGACCTCCCGCAGCTCGACGACTTCCGTCGTGTAGGGCTTGCCGTCCTTGCGCGGCTCCTGAGGCTTGGTCTGGACGAGGCGCCCGGCGCTCTCGCCCCAGCCGCGATAGTCGAACGTGATCGCCGTGTAGCCCGCCGCTGCAGATCGACGCGCCCCTTGTCGCCGAACGACTCGATGGGCCGGCCGCTCCGGGCGTCGAGCGCAATCATGGACGCGTGCCCCGTTACCATGATCACGCGCTCGTCCGCTCCGTCGCGCCAATAGGCGACGCCGCGGTGGAGCCAGCCGTTGTTCGCCGGCATGCCGAGCCTATGCGCCCCGGGGTCGAAGACCCACTTCGTCTGGCCGGTCGCGGCGTCGATCGCGGCGACCTGCCACAGCGACGTGCTCGTGTAAAGGACGCTGTTGACCATGACCGGTGTCCCCTCGTGATACCAGGCGGGATCGAGGTCGCCGTGCTTGTCGCCGACCGCGTGGTCGGGCGAGACCCAGCGCCAGGCGATCTTGAGGCTCCCCGCGTTCGAGGCGTCGATCTGGTCGAGCGGCGAGTAGCGCGCGCTCGCGTAGGTGCCGGCGTACGCCGGCCATTCTCCCCGCGCGAGCGCCGCCGCGGACTCGCCGGACGCGCCGGGGAAGGACACGCCGGGGCTCTGGCCGCTCGCGGGAAGTGTCAGTCCGAGCGTCAGGAGCGTGGCGCAGCCGGCCGTCTCCCACTTGGTCATGGAATCTCGAGCCTACTGGCCCGTGTGGATCGCCGCGGCCATCATCGCGATCGCCGCGCTGACGACGTCGTCCTGACCGTCGTTCGTCAGGATGGTGAAGCCGGCCACGATGACGCCGATGCGGATCGTGCCCTGCGTCAGGTATTTGAACTCGCCCGGAGCCGGAGCGCGGTCCGTGGCGGAGAAATAGTACCCGGGACCCGAGGTGCCCTTCACCGCCTTCACCTCGATGGTCCGCTCGACCGCCTTTGGCTTCGCCATCTCCGTCGCCTTCTGGACCAGCTGCTTCAGCACGTCGGCCGTGACCTCCGGCGCGTCCGGCCTCGTGCGCCACATCGGCGTCACGTAGACCGCGAAGGCCGGACCCTTGTCCTCCTTGAACAGGATCGCCGGCGGCATTCGGTTGGGAGGCTGTTGAATCTCCTCCTTCCACGACGCCGGCACCGTCAGCTGAAGCGTGCCGTGATCGGGCAGCGCGTAGCTGCGCGCGCGCGCCTCCTCGGCTCGTGCCGGGGCCACGAGCACGACGGTTGCGAGAGCGACCAGCAGGGCTCGGCGGATCGTGTTCATGTCGCACCCCCACGAGGCTTTCGCTTGGGCGGCAGCGCGCGGCCCCGCGCCAGGGCCTTGCCGAGCCAGACCTTCAAGCGTGGGGCGGACTTCACGACGGCCGGCGGCACGACCATCCATTCCTTCATCCGCCGCCCGCCCATCGCGACGAAGTGTGTCGCGCCCGGCAGACCCAGGAACCTCGTCCGGTCCTTCTCGCCCAGGCGCAGGATCATCCTGATCCCGACGAGCCCGGCGAACATGTTGCCATTCACGAAGACGGCGGGATAGCCGAACATTTTCCGCTCCTCCGCACCGCACAGGGAGCGCGCGCCGCGCTGGAACGCGCTGACCAGGGCCGGCGGCGAAGGCCGCCACTTCCGCTCAGCCAAGGCGCTCGCGCTGGGCGACCAGGAAGTCGCGCACCGCCCCATCTTCGCTCAGACCGATCGCGCGCGCGTAGGCTTGCTTCGCCGCCGCACCTCGCTCGAGCGCCGCGAGCAGGTGGGCGCTGAGCGCCCAATACGGCTGGTAGGTCTCGACCGTCTCCCGGGGGATCGCCTCCAGGGCTGCGAGTCCCGCGTCGGCGCTTCGCGCCTCGGCGAGCGCGGCGGCGCGTCCGACGAGGGCGCCGATCGTGGACGCCGTGCGGATCAGCCCCTCGTACAGGAGCGCGATCGCCTCCCAGTCGGTTTGTCCCGTCACTGCCCGCCGCGCGTGGGCCGACTGGATCGCCGCCTCGAGCTGGAAGCGCCCGACGTTGCCGGCGCGTGCGGCTACCGCCAGCGTCCGCTCCGCTTCGTCGATCATGGGCCGTGACCAGAGTGCGACGTCCTGACGGGTGAGGGGAACATACCCGCCGTCCGCATCGCGGCGCGCGGGACGCCGGGCCTCGCAGTGGAGCATCAGCGCGAGGAGGCCGGCGGCCTCCGGCTCGCCGGGCAGGAGCGCCCCGACGAGGCGTCCGAGCCAGATCGCTTCTTCCGCGAGCCCCCGACGTCGCGGATCGGCGCCGGCGACGTCCTCCCAGCCGCTGCCGTAGGCGGCGTAGATCGCGTCGAGCACCGCGTCGAGCCGCTCCGGCAGCTCGCGCGGCTCCGGAATCTCGAAGCGGACGCCGGCGTCCCGCACCTTGGCCTTCACGCGGACCAGCCGCTGACTCATCGTGGCCGGCGCGACGAGAAACGCGGACGCGATCCTGGCCGCGTCGAGGCCGAGGACGGTCTGCAGCATGAGCGGGGTGCGGGCGGCCTCGTCGATCGCCGGGTGCGCGCAGACGAAGAGGAGCTTCAGCCGGTCGTCGGGGAAGTTGCCGTCCGCGGAATCCGCGCCTCTGGTCTCCTCGATCATGACCGCGAGACCGGGCGCGGCGGCCGCCTCGACCTTCGCGTGCCGGGCTCCGTCAACGAGCCGTCGCTGCGCGGCCGCGAACAGCCACGCCTCGGGCTTGTCCGGCACGCCGGTGCGGGGCCACGTCTCGAGCGCCGAGACCAGCGCGTCGCCGAGCGCGTCCTCCGCCCGCGCGACGTCGCGCCACCGGCGGGCGAGGTAGGCGAGAAGCCGGCCGTACGAGGCGCGCGCCGCAAGCTCCGCCGCCTCTGCTGTCGTCACATCACGAGATTTGGGCGCACTTCGACGGCGCCCGTCGCCGCCGCCGGGCAGCGCGCCGCCCATTCGAGTGCCTTGTCGAGGTCGGGCACGTCGATCACGTAGTAGCCCCCGAGCTGCTCCTTGGTGTCGGCGAACGGCCCATCCTGTACCTGCCGCTTGCCGCCGTGCTGACGGACCGTGGTCGCCGCGCGCGGCGGTTGGAGCCCGGCGCCGCCGGTCATGACGCCGGCTTCGGTCAGGGCCTGGGTGTAGGCGCGGTAGGCGCCCCAGTAGGCGTCCTCTCTCTTGGCGTCGGTGCGGGCGCTGATTTCGGACTCGGCCTCGTAGACCAGAATCGTGTACTTCATGGCGTTTTCCCCTTTCGCGGCTGTGATCACTCAGCCCTATGACGGGCGACCGGGGTCTATTTCGACCGAGGCCTGCCGGGACGCGAACTCGTCGATCATGGAGAGCACCAGCGTGCGAATGGGCTCGATCAGCTTTGCGCTGCGGCTCACGAACTCGACCCGGACCACGTCCGCGGGGAAGCTGCCGTCGGGCATGAGCACGGGGGTGCGATTCGCCCGGGGGTCGTACTCGCCGGTGTCGATGCGCTCGTGGCGGGCGCCGTCGGCCCGCGTCCACGTGAGCGCCCGCTCCCGGCCGGGCTTGTCGTAGCAGAGCTGGAAGCCGTGGACGCCGCCGTCGGGGTCGTACCAGACGATCAGGTCGAAGTAGTCGTCCGACATCCACCGCCGCGGGAGATCGCCCGTGACGGGCTCGATCGGCCGGGTGGTCAGCATGTCCCGAGCCTACCGCGCGTCGTGGAAGATGACGCCGAGCGTCCAGCGCTGCCCCGAGAGGAGCCGGCTGACACCGTGGCGCATCCGCGCGCGATAGACGCCCCGCGCGCCGCGCACCGGGCGCTCGCGCGTCGTGAAGATCACAATCTCGCCCTGCTCGGTGGCGATGGCCTCGCCGCGCGACTGGGCCCGTGGCCGCTGCTCGACCAGGAGAAAATCGCCGCCGGTGTAGTCGACGTCACGCCGGCTGAGGAAGCACGTGAGCTGGATGGGGAAGACCACCTCGCCGTAGACGTCCTGGTGCAGGCAGTTGTAGCCGCCGGCCTCGTAACGGAGCATCAGCGGTGTGGGACGCGTCTGTCCCTTGCGGCGGCAACGCTCGAGGAGCGCCGGGAGGTCGTCGGGGTAGCGCGCGCGGGCGCCCAGCGCCTGCTGCCACTGGTTGGCGATCGCGGCGATGGGCGGATAGGCGTGCACCCGGAGCGCCTCGACGATCGGCGGCAGGGGGCGCGCGAAATACCTGTACTCGCCCTCGCCGAAGCGGTAGCGCGCCATGTCGATTCGGCTCCTGAACCGCTGCTCGTCCGGCCAGAGCGCGATCAGACCGGCGCACTCGTCGGGCGTGAGCACGGGCCGGGTCTTCGCGTACCCCCACTCGTCGAGCGAGCGGCCGATGGCCTTCCAGTCGAGGGCGGCGAGGCGCTCGTGGATCAGCGGTAGACGTCCGGCGCCTGCCGGACCGTCTTCCAGAAGACCGGATCGTGGCTGGGGAAGATCCGGCCGCCGGTCAGGCGCGCGATCGTTTTGAGCCTCTTGATCGAGTGGAGCGCCTGCGTCGGGTTCCAGACGACGCCGGGCACCCGCTCGTGCTCGACGTGCTCCTGCCAGTAGCAGCAATCGCCGGCGAGGATGACGGGGCCCGTCTGCGCCAGCTGCACGAGCAGCGAGTGGTGGCCGGGCGTGTGGCCGTCGCTCCGGAGAACCGTGACGCCCGGCACGAGCTCGGTGTCGCCGTCGAGGAGCCGCCAGCGGTGATTCGGCAGGTCGAAGTTCTTCCGATAGTAGAACGACGCGAAGAAAGACGCGGGGTTGTATGCGTAGGCGTACTCGTCCTTCTGCGCGATCAGCTCGGACTTCGTGAAGAACTCGGCGCCGCCGGCGTGGTCGTAGTGCAGGTGCGAGAGGACGACCAGATCGATGTCGTTCGTGGTGAGGCCGATCGAGTCGAGCCGATGCACCAGGAGATCTTCGTCGGTGAAGCGTGCGTGCGAGTCGTTGCGCATGAGCCCGGGGACGGCACGCGGGGAGACACCCGTGTCGAAGAGCACGAGCGCGTCCGACGTGCGGACCACGTAGCAGGTGATCGGAATCTGCGTGCGCGCCTCGGAGAACTCGCCGTAGAAGAGGAGCGAGCGCGGTGCGCCGAGAAAGCCGTTCTGCAGCGCGTAGAGGGCCTGGACGGTCATGGGATGAGTCGCCTCTCCCTACAGGCGGCCGGCGAGTCCGAGGAGCGCGGCGAAGATGACGATCTGAATCACCCAGCCGATGACGCATACGCCGACCGCACGCCCGGTCGAGGTGTAGTCGAGAGCCTGGCGGACGGCGATCACGACCGCGACCAGCACCCAGATGGCGACGGCGAACGTGATGAGCAAGCCCAGAAGCGGTATGAATCCCAGAATTTGGAGCACACCCGGCGCCTGGGCGAAGCCGACGGTGCGCATCAGCTGGCCGGGGTCGGCCTGGGTCCCGACTTCCGGCAGCCACTTGGTGCCGATCCACCAGGTCAGGTACGACCAGATCACCCAGCCGATGAGGCCGGCGACGACGCCGAACACGAGCCCGGAGACGCTCGGGTGACCGCCGAGCCCCGCCCCCACGCTGGCCAGAACCACGACGCCGGCGGCCTGGCCGGTGGCCCCGGCATCGTTCTCGACCTCCTCGTAGATGGCCGTGTTCAGCCGTGCCGCACCGAGCGCCCGCTCGCCGAAGGTCGCCATGGCGCCCTCCTTTCGGCGAGCACTCTACGCTAGAATCCTCCTGATCGGGGAGGCCGCATCACGATGGACTTCAGGCTGAGCGAGCAGCAGGAGCTGATCCGCAAGGAAGTCGCGACGCTCGCCCGCTCCTTCTCGCCGGACTACTGGCTCGAGCGGGACCGGAAGCACGAGTACCCGTGGGACTTCGTGCGCGCGTTCGCCAAGGCCGGGTGGCTCGGCATGATCGTGCCCGAGCAGTACGGCGGCTCGGGGCTGGGCGTGACCGAGGCGTCGCTGATGCTGCACGAGATCTGCGCGGCGGGCGCGGGCACCTCCGGCGCCTCGCCGATCCACTTCTACATGTTCCCGCCGATGCCCCTGATCAAGCACGGCTCGGAGGCGCTGAAGGAGCGTTACCTGCCGCGCATCGCGACCGGCGAGATCGTCATGTCGTTCGGCGTCACCGAGCCGAACGCGGGCACCGACACCTCGCGCATCCAGACGCGCGCCACGCTCCACGGCGACCGCTTCATCGTCAACGGCCGGAAGGTCTGGAACACGAACGCGCAGAACGCGACCCACATCCTCCTCCTGGCGCGGACCGAGACGCGCGAGCGCGACGCGAAGAGACCGTTCGACGGCCTGACGCTCTTCTTCACGCCGTTCGATCGGACGAAGATCACGGTCCGCGAGATCGAGAAGCTCGGCCGCGCGGCGGTGGACTCCAACGAGATCTTCATCGACGGCCTGGAGGCGCCGGCCGGGGACGTCGTCGGCCAGGTGGGGCGCGGCTTCTACCACCTGCTCGACTCCCTGAACCCGGAGCGGATCTTCACCGGCATCGAGGCCGTCGGCATCGGTCGCGCGGCGCTCGCGCGCGCGACCCGGTACGCGCGCGAGCGGATCGTCTTCGACCGGCCGATCGGCCAGAACCAGGCGATCGCCCACCCCCTGGCCCTCGCGTGGGCGAAGCTCGAGACGGCCGAGCTGATGTGCCTCAAGGCGGCGTGGCTCTTCGACAACGGCCTGCCGTGCGGCGCCGAGTCGAACACGGCCAAGCTGATGGCCGCGGACGCGGGCTTCGAGGCGTGCGACGCGGCGCTCCAGACGCACGGCGGCTACGGCTACGCCAAGGAGTTCCACGTCGAGCGGCTCTGGCGCGAGGTGCGCCTCTACAAAATCGCGCCCGTGTCCCAGCAGATGGTGCTCAACTATCTGGCGGAGCACGTGCTCGAGCTACCGAAGAGCTACTGAGGAGAAGCGTGACGGCGATGGAATTCGGGGTCTTTCTCGAAGAGCGACGGCCCGGGACGAGCGAGGCCGAGGCGTTCCGGGAGACGCTCGAGCTGGCCGACGCGGCCGAGGCGTGGGGGCTCGACGGTGTCTGGCTCGGCGAGATCCACTTCAATCCGACGCGCTCCGTGCAGTCGGCGCCGATGGCGGTCGCGAGCTTCATCGCCGCCCGGACGCGCCGCGTCCGGATCGGCATGGCCGTGTCGGTCCTTCCGCTCGCGAACCCGCTGCGGACCGCCGAGGAAGTCGCGACCGTGGACCACCTGAGCCAGGGCCGCTTCGACTTCGGGATCGGCCGCAGCGGCGCGGCGCGCGCCTACGACGCGCTCGGCATTCCCTACGGCGAGAGCCAGGCGCGCTTCGTCGAGGCGCTGGAGGTCATCCGGGAGGCGTGGAAGGGCGAGCGGTTCAGCTACCGGGGCAAGTTCTACCGGTTCGAGGGCGTCACGGTGGGGCCCCGTCCCTACCAGCTGCCGCATCCGCCGATCCGGATGGCGTCGAACTCCGACGAGACCTTTCCCTGGGTGGGCCGCATGGGACTGCCGCTCTTCGTCGGGCTCCGCGATCTGGATCTCCCGGAGCTGCGCGTCCACGTCCAGGCGTATCGCAGGGCGTGGACCGACGCGGGTCACCCCGGGCAGGGCGACGTGTGCCTGCGGATTCCCGTCTACGCCGCGCCGACGGCGAAGGCGGCGGTCGACGAGCCCCGCGAGAACACCCTGCACTTCTTCCGTCGCCACGTGGAGCTGCTGCGGACGGGGCTGGGGCGCGGCGACACCGGACCCGCCGATCGGCGGCGGGCGAAGGTCGAGAAGCTCGCCCAGACACCGTACGAGGAGATTCTCGAGACCCGCGTCGCGTTCGGGACCGCGGCCGAGCTGGTCGATCGGCTCGGGCGGCTGCGGGACGAGCTGGGCCTCTCGGGCGTCGTGGTCGAGTTGAACCCCGGCGGACTGCTTGCCATGGAGCCGATGGTGCGAACGTTGCGGATCCTGACGCACGAAGTGATGCCCGCGCTCAGGTAGGGGGAGAATGCCATGAAGGATGGGCTCCGGTTCGTCGACTCCGACATGCACATCATGGAACCGCCCGATCTCTTCGAGCGGTATCTCGACCCGAAGTTCAAGCATCGCGTCACCGTGCAGGTCGGCGGAGACGGCCGCCCGAAGCGCGGCACCTCCGGCCTGACCCTGGTCGACGGGCTGCCGACCTCCGACACGGACCTGCAGCAGTACCGCAAGCGCGTCCGTCCGGCCGCGTCGCAGACGACCCAGCCCCTGTCGGGCTCGCGGCTCTTCGATTCCGGCCGGCTGGACTTCGCCATCGAGCGGGACTACAACCCCGAGGCGCAGGTGATGGGCATGGAGATGGAGGGCGTCGACATCGCCGTGCTCTATCCCACGAGCGGTCTGGCGCTCATCGCCCGCGACAACATGGACCCGCTGCTCTCGCTCGGGCTCTGCCAGGCGTACAACAACTGGATCCACGAGTTCACCCGGTACAGCCCGGATCGCCTGAAGTGGGTGGCGATGCTGCCCGTCCACGACGTGCACCTGGCGTGTCGCGAGCTCGTACGATGCGTGCGCGAGCTCGGCGCCGTCGGGTCCTTCATCCGGCCGAATCTGGTCAACGATCACTACTGGCACTCGAACTACTGGGACCCGCTCTACACGATCCACGAAGAGCTGAACGTCACCTGGGGCTTCCACGAGGGCGTGAGCGCGCTCTACTCGCGGATGATCCCGCTCTACGGCGAGAACCGCTTCTACCGCCACGTGGCCAGCCACTGGATCGAGATGCAGCAGGCGTTGATCGCGATGATCATCGGCGGCGTCTTCGAGTTCCATCCGAAGCTCCGCGTCGGCTTCCTCGAGGCGCAGAACTCGTGGGCGCCCGGAATCCTCTCGCGGATCGAGTGGGACTATCCGCAATACCGCGAGTCGCACGCGCCCTATCTCGCGCTGATGCCGCGCGAGTACTTCCGCCGCAACTGCTGGGCCGCGGTCGAGGGGAGCGAGCCGGAGATCGAGGCGACCGCCGGGCTCATCGGCGCCGACCGGATGTGCATCTCGACGGACTACCCGCACTTCGACTCCAACTTCCCGCACGTGTCGGAGAACTTGTTGAAGAACGTCCCGCGCGAGGTCGCCGCGCAGATCCTGGCGGGCGGCGGGCACCTCTACGGCTTCGGCGAGGCCGACTTCAAGAAGGCCGACGTCGCCGCGGCGGCCGGGAGGCGCGCCTAGGGCTTCTTCAGCCGCATGTCCTCGTAGGGCGCGGTGAAGTAGAGGAGCGGGTTCAGGCCGATGCCGGCCTCCTCGACGCGGGGCCCCACGCCGTGCAGCGTCGCGGGCTCGAAGATCGGGACGTGCATGACGCGCTCGTGCATCAGCCGCTGCATCCGGTGCAGCAGCGCCTCGCGCTTCTTGCGGTCGCGCTCCTGCGCCTGCAGCAGGAACAGGTCGTCGAGCTCGGGATACCCGCCATAGGCGTAGGGGGACCCGCTGACGACGAAGGTCTCGATGCGTGAGGCGGCGTTGCCCTGCGCCGCCGTGGCATTCGCGATGAGGCCCTGCAGCTTCTTCGCCCGCCAGGCGTCGAGGAAGGTCGCGCGCTCCATGGTGCGCACTCGCGCGCGAATGCCCGCCGCGGCCAGATAGTTGCCGATGGCCTCGCCCATCGTCGTGAACGGTGGGAGCGGGGTGAGGTCGCCGGCATCGAAGCCGTTGGGATAGCCGGCCTCCGCCAGGAGGCGCTTCGCCTGCGCCGGATCGAAGGGATACGGCTCGATCCGCAGCGCGAACTCCATGACGCTCGGGATGATCGAGCCCGTCAAGCGCGAGAAGCCCAGCCGCTCGGCTTCGTTGAGGGCCTGCTTGTCGATGGCCAGGTTCGCCGCCAGCCGGACGCGGCGATCGTGCCACGGCGATTTGGGCTTCCACTGCTCCGGGAACTCGATCCACCACGTCGCGGACGGGATGACCTGCGCCAGCCGAAGCTTGGGATCCGCCTTGATGGTCGCGGCCTCCAGGCCGACCATGAGGTAGCCGATGTCCGCCTCACCGGTCTTGAGCATCGCCAGACGCGTCGTGCGGTCGGGAACGCCCTTGATGACGATGCGCGCGATCGACGGCTTCTTCCGCCAGTACTGCTCGTTCGCTTCGAGCGTCACCTCGATACCCGGCGTCATGTTCCCGAACCGGTAGGGCCCGAGCCCGACGGGCTGGCGCTGGAAGCCGTCCTCGCCGACCTTCTCGATGTACTTCTTGGGCACGATCCAGGCGGCACCGGTGGCCGGAGTGGCGTAGAAGACGAGGAAGTCCGGCCACGGCCGGTGGAGCACGAACCGGACCCGATACGGGTCGACGATATCCACGGACTTCACCCGGTCGTGGAGCAGCTTGGCCGAGGTGCCCCGGTAACGCAGGAAGCTGAACTTCACGTCTTCGGCGGTGAACGCGTCGCCGTTGTGGAAGCGGAGACCCTCGCGCAGCTTGAACTCGTAGATGAGCCCGTCCGGGCTCTCCTTCCACGACTCGGCGAGGCACGGCGCCATGTTGTTGCCGGGCAGGGGCTTGATCAGCGCGTCGTGCATCGCGTAGAGGAAGACGAACGGCGTGCCCAGCCCCGACGTCTCGGCGGGATCGAGAAAGGACGGGGCGATGACGGCGTCGAACGCGATGGTCAGCTGGCCGGGCGGCTGGCCCTGCGCGTCGGCGGCCCCGGCCGCCGCGACCACGAGGAGGATGGAAACAAGAGAGACGACAACGCGTCCGCCCATGGGCGTCTCCTCGGCTGCGCTCTATCTGAAGACGATGCTCGACGGACTTCCGGTCTTCACCACCTGACCCGTGGCCGACAGCTTGCCGCTGGACCGATCGACGCGGAAGAAGACGATCGTGTCGCTATCCTGGTTCGCGACGTAGAGCATGGCGCCGGCCGGATCGAGCGCGAAGAAGCGCGGGGTCTTGCCCTGCGTCGGCTCCCAGCCGACGGCCGTGAGCGTGCCTGTCAGCTCGTCGACGCTGAAGATCGCGAGGCTGTCGTGCCCGCGGTTCGAGCCATAGACGAAGCGCCCTGACGGGTGCACCGCGATCTCGGACGTCGTGTTGTTGCCGGTGAAGCTCGGCGGCAGCGTCGTCACCACCTGCACCGGCTTCAGCTGGCCCGTCGCGCCGAGACCGTACGTCGTGACCGTGGAGTCCAGCTCGTTGATGACGTACGCGTAGGGCTTGCTCGGGTGAAAGTCCACGTGGCGGGGCCCCGCGCCGGGCCGGGTCGAGACCGACGGCGGGGTCGCCGCGGCGAGCTTGCCGCTCGCGGTGTCGAGCTTGTAGACGAAGACCTTGTCGAGGCCTTTGTCCGGCACCACCACGAACCGGCCGGCGCGATCGAACGGGACGTCGTGCGGATGCGCGCTGGCCTGCTCCGTCCGGTGCGGCCCCGGATTGCCGGTCAG
>WNGG01012337.1_pt1 | contig 23349 bp, 30 predicted proteins | sample 5400661 | NCBI WGS metagenome assembly WNGG01 (sample SAMN13153372, study PRJNA577476) | soil metagenome | isolation source: 100 cm soil or saprolite under Garry oak tree replicate 1 | place: USA:California | collected 2016-06-15
ATGTGTTGCAGTATCAGGCTCAGGATGAGACGGGTGGCTACCTCTATCGCAAGGAAGTCGACCATGAAGCCTTCCGCTACTTTCGCGATGAAGAGCCCTACGACTACGGCAGTGGAAAAGTTGTGGAAAACCCCTACGGGTTTGTACCCGCCGTGTGGATTAAGCACATTGACGTTGGCGGTCGCTTTGGCAGTCCCGCCATGAGTGGCTCGTTTGGTAAAATCGATGAACTGAACAACCTGGCCAGTCAGGTGCATGACCACATCCACAAGTCGGTTGGTGCCCCCTTCATCTTCTGGACGGATGGCAGGCTCTCCAAGCTGGATGAGACAGCCAAGCGCCCCTTTACGATAGAGGAGTCGGAACCGTCATCTGATCAGGAGAGTATCCAGTACATCAAAGGCCCCAAAGATGGGCGCGTGGAAAGCCTGGTGGGCAACCTCTCACTTGCTGATGCTGGTGCTCGTATGGATAAGCTGTACGAGGAGCTTGAGCAGGATCACCCCGAACTTACTTTTTACAAGGAACTCAGAGCCATGTCGCAAGTCACTGGCCCCGCTGCTAGTCGTCTCGTGGGTGATGTGAATAGCAGGTTTGCAGAGGCAGCCGCATCCTATGACCAGGCCAACATCCGCCTCTTTCAGATGGCTGTGGCTATTGGCGGCTTCCGGGCGAACAGTGGCGCCTGGGGCAAACTCAACCGGCAACAACAGAAGTACCTCCCCTTTGACCTGGCCAGCTTTGAGCAGGGTGACCTCGATATGGAGATTATGCCCAGGCCACTACTCGTCCCGACCCGCATGGAGATTGGACAGGAGAATGAGCAGATGTGGCGTGGTGTGATGTTTGCCCAGAAGGCGGGCGTGCCACCGGAGTTCGTGTTGCAGGAAGCGGGTTGGTCAGATGACAAGATAGCCATGCTGGCAGCAACGGCCAAGGCAGCCCAGATTGCACCTGCACCACCTGTTACACAAGCAACACCACAAAATACACCGACTCCCGCATCAGGGACGGGGCAACATTAGAAAGGCAGATTGTGATGGACGATAAGCAATTTCATGAGAGTTCGGATAGAGGGATGAGTCTTGCCGAATGGCAAGATTGGATAGTGGATCTTCTCATAAAAAAGCATGATGAAGGTCTATCAGATAATCAACTTCGTTTTATATTTGCAGCAGAGTTTGATAGGCGCTATGGCACCAAGGAGGTAACAAATGGCCACAGGACAACAAGGCAAACGTGGAACCCCACCAGGACAATTCCCGATGAATAGCGGCAACCCACCGCCCAAAGGAGTCACGTCCAAAACAAGCATCCCCGCCAGGGATAAGGGACGCGACTCTTCTAGCGCGAGCGTCGGTGGCGCGGATAGTCGCCTCGGTGCGCACAATGCCCGTGTGCGCCGTGCTGGTGGAAAGAAGTGATTATTGAAGAAGGGAAGGGCAATGCAACACACGTTTGATTATATTTACAATGCTGATGGTACTTGTACTTATTGGTATTGTGGCAGGCAAGGCGTTGTACTTGCGTACGATAGCTTTTCACCCGAAATAGCTCATTGGTTTTGTGCTTCATGTTGGCAAGACTATGAAGATGATGATGTCCTTTTTCTTTCTATTGTTGAGGATAACAGACAGAAGGAGCTTGTAAAAAGAGATGACTGAGTCAGAACTCATTGAACAATTGGCAGATAAAGAGCATGCAAGCTGGGCACATTGGATGGAGTATCTCTTCTCAAAATGTACATCCACAGTGCATGGTGATGCTGTCATTCCAATGAAGCTTGCTTTACGTTGGAGACTTCAGGCGGATACACCCTATGAGCGACTCTCAGAGCAAGAAAAGCAATCTGATCGGGATGAAGTTGCTCATATCTTGCCCATTATCAAGGAGTACGTACATGCAGCAGAAACCAGCGACCAATAACTTTTTGTGATCATCCTTGACTTCATGATGAGAGGTATGTTACCCTTATGACAACAAACCCATCGCACAACACTGATCCGCCAGGTCAGGCACCAGGCAGTTCAGTACCCCCGGGCCAGGCGCCCAATCAGACACCCCCTCAGGCAGGCGGTGATCCACAACAACACCAACAGTCCTTGTCGCAAGAGGATATCCAGCGCATTATTGCTGACTTGCGCAAGGAGAATGCCGCACATCGCAAAAAGGCCAAAGAGCAGGAAGAGCAAGCCCAGGTGGCTGAGCAAGAACGCTTACGGCAAGCTGGCGAGTACAAGCAGTTAGCAGAGCAACATGAAAAGCGGCCGACCGAAGTAAAGAGTCTTGTTCCTGATGCGAGCGTAGCGGTCGAGAGCCGATTAGAGCAAGTGGCGAAACTTCGCCCACTCATCGCGCAGTTGGCGCAACAGGCACGCGGGCAAGCACCGGGCAATCGACCGAACCCGCCAGCGCAAGGCCAACCGTCTCGTGAGGACTTGGTGGCCGCCAACATGCGTGAGCTCAAAAAACAGCGAACCTACGGCATTTAATCTGCATAGTGTCCTTTTGACCGCTCTTGACAAGCGGGGAAGGAGAATATACCTTGGCTCTTATCGCCAAATCCGGCACGCCCTCGCTTGCTACCGTCGGGCCTGACCCTGGGGCTTGCAAGATGCCCACACTTCTGTCTGGCGACGCGATCGCCGCTGGGGACGCCTGCTATATCAACGCCGACGGAACCGTGTACCGCTCGATTGGCACAACCCTGAATGCCGCCGCTGCCAAAGTCAACGGTTTTGCCGTCGTCAAGGCCAATATCGGTGAGCCGGTCACCCTCATGCATAACGTCGTCCTCAACTATGGTTCTGGCCTCACTCCTGGCGTCGGATACTATCTCAGCCTGACTGCTGGCGCACTTGACTCTGTCGCTACGGCTGGTGGGACGGGTATTGTCGCTTTTGCCATCGATGCGACGCGCATCTTTGTTATGCTGAGCCGGTATTAAGGGAGGAATGACTAAACTATGGCTTACGGAACATTACAAACCCTTGATACCTTAGCATCGCTACGGGCCGCTTCCGGTAACGTAGCTGAGATAGGTGAGGACGTGGCCTTTGCCTCCATTGAGGCAGCCCTTGCAGCCCATAATCAACTCTTGCAAGAGTCACTCACGGGATTTGTCGACCAGACCACCGACCGTTTACGCCGTTACGGTGGGCCTGACCAGATGGTCATGGAAGAGTTGGATGAGTACGGCACGGCTGGGACGCAAAAGATTGCCGCAGGTGCAACCCTTGGCTTCCCGCTCAAGTTCTTTGGCGGGGCGCTGCAATGGACACGCTTGTTCTTCCAGAATGCGACGGGTGCAGAGTTGGCGGCGCAAGTGGACGCCATGATGGACGCCGACATCAAGAACATGCACAAGCAGTTGAAGCTGGCGCTGTTCACGCCCACCAACTCGACTTTTGAAGATCGGCGCGTTGATCATGTGAACTTGCCCTTGAAAGCGTTGGTGAATGCCGATAGTGCGCCTATTCCGATAGCGCCTGATGGCACTACCTTCAATGCAGCGTCGCACACACACTACTTTGGTGCGACTGCTGCCTGGTCGGGTGCGACTTCTCTTCAGATGAGCACCGATCTGACCGCTCTCACCACTACAGTGATTGAGCACTTCCTGTCGGGTGGCATTCAATTGCTTATCAACCCAGCACAAGAGGCCAATGTGCGTGCTATAACGACTGGGCCAGTCGTCTTTTTCCCGTACTACGACTCACGTTTAGTGCCATCCGTCAACCAGACCAACGCTATGGCAGACCTCGATGTGATGAACATCACCAATCGCGCGATTGGTGTGTTTGGTGCTAGCGAGGTATGGGTGAAGCCATGGGTGCCCCCGAACTACGTGATTGCGGTGCTGGTTGGAAGTCCACAGAAAGCGCTCGTGATGCGAACACGAAACGCTGGCAGTGGCGACCTGCAACTGCTCTTCGATAATGAGATTTTCCCACTCAGATCACGCTCTTATGGGCGCGAGTTCGGTTTTGGGGTGTGGAATCGCGTCGCAGGAGCTGTTTTGTACACTGGTGGAACAACGTATACTGCACCGGCAACTAGCTTGCTGTAAAGGTTAAGGAAGATGATGCCAGGTTTTACGATGAATGAGACTACCCATCGTTGCATGGTTGATGCTGTATTCTCTCGCAAGTTGCGCTTGAGAAACGCCTCCTGCGGCGTAACGTCGTCGAATTTCCGTGGCCTGCGCATCAGTCAGTTTAGCAAGAGCATGCTGCTCACCCTTCTGCTGGCGGTTCTTGGCGACTTTATCAGCCGTATTGTCGCCATCTGTGCCAAGAAACAAGTGGTCAGGGCGAACACACGTGGGGTTGTCGCAGTGATGCAGTACGCGCAAGTCTTCTGGTATAGCTCCGTAGTGCAAGCGATACGAAACGCGATGAGCAAGCTCAAGCGAGTTGGTTTTCTTCTCGATGCAGAAGATGCCATAGCCTTTGGGGTTCTTGGCTGCCGTCCAATTCCAGCATCCGGTGGACTTTTCGACTTTTGCCCAGAAGCGTTCTTCAAGGGGGCGTACTGTACTGGCGTAGCGACAAGCAGCGCTACAAAACTGGCCTCTTCCGGTCAAGACTATGGAGCGTTTCAGGGTGAAGATTGTGCCACAAAATTGGCAGATTTTCTCGACTTTACCTGGGGATATGTTAGAATGAGGATGCATGCGAAACTTGTCCTTTCGTGTGCCACGCCTCTGGAGTGTTCCACCACTCGCAGGGGCATCATCTTGCTTATTTCCCCACATTATACCACATCTAGGGAGGGTTTTCTCACATGGCATCACCACTCATCGCAAAATATCAGCCGCGCACGACGACACCGCCCACGTCGCACAAGAGCAACCTTGCCGTGGTAAAGGCAGCACTGAAGAAGGGAGGCAAAGTTGGCAACAAATAAATCGGACAAGCCAGAAGATCAACCTGCACAGACGCAACCCATGGCAGCGGTGCCACCCACACCGAGCGCGCCTCTTGATGAGGTGCCTTGGGAAGGTGGCGGCGGGCGCTTCATTGTCAACGGACGATTGGTTGACCATGAGGGTCGTCCACTCAACGAAGACGGCTCACTCAAGAAGGAAGAGGCATGAGCGCAGGCGACCTCACGCAAAAGCAACGCGATAAGCTTCCTGATAGTGCCTTTTGCGGGCGCGGTCGCTCGTTTCCGGTGCTCTCCCGCGCCGATATCCCCAATGCGGTGTCAAGCATGGGGCGAGCTGCCGACGATGCCGAACGAGCGCAAATCAAAGCCTGCCTCATCAGGAAGGCCAAGCAGTTTGGCTGGGTTGGCTCACTGCCGCAAGCTTGGCAGGATGAGCTGAAAGGAAAACAATCGTCATGAACCGAGCAGCAGCACTGGCCTACCTGCAAAACGAATATGCCGATATGGCCACAGAGGCAGGGCTTGACACCACGCCGCTTTTGCAAGCCTATAACACGGTGATTGACCAGTCCCTGAGAGGGTTGGAGTATCCAGAGGCACAACTGGGCACAACCGATGTACCTGATGCACTCGTACCGGCCTACCTGGCGCACCTGGACTACTTCGCGCTCTCGCGTTTCTTGCGTGTCTTTTCCATGCGCTTCAATGTGAGTGTGAGTGGTGCTGTGTCTGCCTCGCAGTCGGAAATCTTTGGACACGTCCATGTGTTGCGTGACATGGCAGAGAAACGCTTAGCAGGTTTGGGCTACTCCCCCACGCAAGCGTTTACGAGTGGGCGTTTTACCCTGGACTTCTTAGAGCCAAGTCAGGCGACAGGAGGGATGGGTTGATATGCCGGTACTCTCTGATGCGGCAATAAACCGCCTGGCGGGCTGGATTACGGATAAAGTGCTGAACGATGTGTGTGACATCCTGCGCGAGACACGGGTACCGACGTCGTCCGGTGGCTTTACCATCACCTATCCCAAGCACAACACCGACCCTATCCCGTGCGCAGTGATGAACAGCGGCGTGCCCCGCGAGCAGTTGCTGAGTGGGCAAGAGGTCGGCTTTATTCCCAAGATTATCCTGCTCCCCAAAGGAACGGATGTACTTGGGTCAGACCGCATCAAGGTAGGCACAATTACCTACCACGTGATTGACCTGCTTGCGCCAGAGAACAAACCGCTTGGTGAGCAGGAAGCCAAAAGTGTTGAGGCAGCTTATATTCACCTGAATGGTGTACAAGGTGAGCCCTTTGGAAGTGCAACGCCTTCTGCTCATCTGGAGATGCTTGTTATCAATCCAGAGGCGGCGGCAGTTTTCTTCAATGCACAGATCGGACAGGAGTTCGAGGTCCTGTTCACGCCACGGGAGTAACTTATGGCAAAGCTAGAGCAAGATGTGCATGTACATCTTACTTGGGATGCTGAACCAACCGAAGAGGCAAGAAACCTCATCCGAAACGAACTCTACAAGGCTCTGCAAGAAGCATCCTGGTTCAGAGAATTGGTGCAAGCAGAAGTACACAAGGTGCTCTTTGAAATTGAGAGTACACACGTCAAGAACACACCTATGTGAGGAGACGGACATGGCAGGTATTTCGGTTGAGCTCGTAGGACTCGAAGAGATGATTGGCGAACTGAAGGGCCTTGAGCTGAAAACGGAGGCAAAGGTGGTGCAAGCCGTGAGCGATGCGACCAACGACGCCCGTGATGCGTCACTGCCGCTTATCCCTGTCAGAACCGGCTACCTCAAGAGTAAACAAGAAGTCTGGTTTACGGGAAGCATCGGGGCAAATCTCATTTGGGGCGAGTTGCGCAATAAAGCATACTACGCCGAGTGGGTATGCTTTGGTCATCACACCCGTAGCGGATCCTGGGTCGCAGGCCGCGACTTCATGACGCCTGGCTACGCCGTTGGTGAAAAGAGCCTGATTAATCGCTTGAATGCCATTTATGGGGGATAAGGGGAAACGATGCCAGCGACACGTCCGGCTTTCATGTTTGAGTTACAGGTAGCGGTACAGACAAAGCTCACAGGCGATACGACGCTCATGGGTATCATCACCGGCGTCTTTGACATCGCGCCAGAAGGGCAATCGTTTCCGTACATCACCTATGGGCAGCATGTGGACGGCGTTGATCCAACCTTTAGCGGCAAGATGAATAACGAGGGCATGTTTCTGCTCGACCTCTTCTCGCAAGCGGGCTCTGATGACGAGTGCTACCAGATACTGGCCGAAGTTCGTCGGCTCTTGCAGACCACACCGACGAACCCACCTCTTTCACTGGCCGATTACGGCGTCGCCTACATCAACTATGACTGGTCAACCATCTTGCACGAGACGGACTATAACGTCAGGCATTGTGCGGTGCGCTTTCGCACGAGGGCCTACGAACTGTAAAGGAGCAAAAAAATGGGTGTCCCCTTGGCCGGAGTCTCAGCAAATATCAAGATAGGTGCCAATGCCGTCGCCTGGATGAATACCTGGACGGTGACGGCTAAAGCCAATGTGAAGGAAACGACGGCCTTTCAGTCGGCGAGTGGGTATGCGACCAAGACGGCGACCGTCAAAGAGTGGAGCGTCAAGATAGATGGGCCGTTGGACGCAACCGATACCAATGGTCAGGTGGCTCTCATTAACGGACTGGGCAACACCTTTGCCCTTGAAATGGATACGGACGCCGCCGGTACCCACAAATGGACAGGTTCCGCTATCCTCACCGGCATTGACCCCAAGTCCGACGCCAAAGACGTGAACCAGGTAACATTTTCTTTTGAGGGCACAGGTGTACTCGCCTTTGCGTGACGGAAGGACGGTAGAAGCACATGGGAGTTCCACTGGCTGGCGTTGGCGCCGATGTGTGGATGGCTGCTACGCCGTCCATCAATACCACGAACGAGACGGCTACCGACTCCGGCGACCACATCACCTATACCGCGAGTATCCACAAGTCCTGGGACTGGCAGCAACCCATCGTCGTGCAGAACTCGCCCAACGGTAGCACCGGCTGGGTGACGGTGACTGACTACACCTTCCAATATGCCGGTGGGGTGATTGTCTTTAACACGGCCCGCGTGGTCTCGACCAACAACTTCACGCGCATCTCGACCGGCTACTACTTCAACCTGACCCAACTCGATGATGCCACCGATTGGTCGTTCACCATCAAGGCCAATACGAAGGACACCACGTCCTTTCAGGCAACCGGCAACTACGCGCGTAAACTTGCCACCACCAAAGAAGGCTCCGGCAAGATTGACACGGTACGCTCGGACGGGCGCATCTTCCTCGAGCTCGGGAACGTCGTGGGGATGCAGCTCTACGTCGATAAAACGAACAATGTGCGATGGGACTGCCTGGGCATTGTGACTGGCGTCGATCCGAAGGCCGACTCCAAAGACGTGTTGATGCAAACCATGAGCTTTGACCTCTATGGCGGCTTTTACTTACGATCAACTTAGAAAGAAGGGACGAATTGCGAACAGAGAAGAAGCGCCTGCGGGCGCTACAAGCAGGTGAGGAACTGACGCTCTACGATGAAGAGGGTGACGAGGAGCTTGACACAAACGACGATACAGAGACGCACACCAATGGCAACGCACCGGAAGCAAAGGCACCGGAAGAGCCTGAATACCTGGAAACGGACAATGAAGATGAACTCCGCACCATCATCTCCAACATTGATGATGTAGTAGAGGTGCTACTGGATGTCCCTGAGTGGAAAGTGAGAGACAAAGACGGGAAAGAGCGGATTGTGCAGGTGCTCATCCGTTCGCTCACCACGTTTGAACGAACGCAATTTATTAGGGCGATGAACAAAAACGGCGTCGACAACATCGATTTTACCAAGATGTACGCTGACCTGGTGATTTTGTCGACGAGGCACCCGAAGACGAAACGACTCCTCTTCAAGAATGCTGATCGCGGGATGCTCAACACCAAGATGGGCGCAGCCACCGAACGCATTGCCATGCGTGCAGCTGATATCAGTAAGCTATCGCAAACGGCTCTGGATGCCATGCGAAAAAACTGGTAGAGCACCCGGAAGAGTACCGCGAGTTTCAGTTAATGGAGCTGTTCGGGTGCGCCACGCGGGGAGAACTCTATCTTCGTCTCAAGTCATCGGCCAATCTCGTGCGTTGGCTCTTGTATCTTGAGCGACGTGATGAACTGGAAAACGAACGACTCAAAGCCCTCGTCGGCGAGCAGCAGTAAGGAGGTCCCACCATAAACGTCGGCCAAGTCGTCGCCCGTTTCTCGGCGGATATCTCCAACTTTATGAGCGGTATCCAGCAGATGGTCAGTGCCTCATCCGGGCTGGCCAGTCATATCGGGTCGGTCGCACAATCCGCAGGGAGTGGTTTTCTCTCCATGGGTCGCTCGGTTGTTGGGGCAGTCGAAGGCATCGGGCGGTTTGTCTTCTTTGCCAAATACGCAGCTGAAGGGGCCGTGGGCCTCGCTACGGCGTTTTTGGGGCAAAACGCGGCTATGGAGCAAACCCGTATCGCCTTCGTGGGTCTGTTGGGCAGTGGCCAGGCCGCCGATACCATGCTCCGCCAACTGCAAAGCTTCGCCGCCGCGACCCCTTTTGAGTTCACCGAACTTACCAAAGACACCCAGATGCTTATCGGGATGGGCTTTGCGGCCCGTGATGTGATTCCCATCATGACCGCCGTGGGTGACGCCGCCTCCGGTGTGGGGGCAGGGGCCGAGGGCGTGAACCACATCACCCTCGCTTTGGGGCAGATGCAGGCCAGGGGCAAGGTGACCGGCCAGGATATGATGCAGATGACCGAGGCAGGCATTCCGGCCTGGCGAATACTGGCCGACTCCATGCACCTCTCGGTGGCACAGGTGCAGAAACTGAGTGAGACGGGCAAGCTCGGCGCTGACTCAGTGACGGCCCTCTGGCATGGCATGGAGAAGATGTACGGTGGGCAGATGGCTGGCCAGGCGTCTACCTTCAATGGACTTCTCTCGACTTTGCACGATAACGCCGTGATGGCACTGATGGCCTTTGCTGGCCCTATCTTTGCCATGGCCAAGTCGGGGCTGCAACAACTCACGACGTTGGCCGGTTCGCCCGCCTTTGCCGCTTTTGCGACAACGATGGGTGTGCAAGTGGGTGCCGCCCTCGCTCGCGTCGTGACCTTCATTCAACAAACCGTGCAGTGGATACAGGCCTTGTATGCGCGACTCGCGGCCAACGGCACGCTCACGGCCTTCAGGGATATTGCCTCATCCCTTGGGCAAATCTTGATGAACGTGGTAAACGCGGCCTTGCTCTTATTCGGCATCCGCCTACAGGATATCGGGACGAAGGGCGGCAGCGCCAAGTCTTCGGCACAAGGGGTGGCTGATGCCATTCGTGCCATTTCGGCCGTGATTGGGACGGTCGTGGGTGGGTTGGCCTCCCTGACTGCCCTCTTTGCCGATGGGGGCATCAAGGGAGACCTCTTCCGGGCCGCCTTGTGGGGCGTGGCCGGGGCCTTTGTGGCGATCAAAGCTATTCAAATCGGGACAGCGATTGCGAGCTTTATCTCGCTGATTCCTACCATGGTCGGGCTCACCCTCCTCTGGGCGGGGGCGACCTGGACGGCGGCCGCCGCCATGATTGCCGCGACCTGGCCCATTCTGGTCGTGATTGCCGTCGTCGCGCTTCTCGCGGCTGGTGTGTATCTGCTTATCCGCAACTGGGGCCCCGTCTCTGCGTTTTTCGCCTCGCTTTGGGCGAATGTGGTGAGGATATTTCAGTCGGCCTGGGGTGCCATCACCAGTGGGGTGAGCCGTTTTGTCCAGGGAGTGATTACTTGGTTCGAGAATCTCTACCACGCCATCGTCGGTGGCTCGATCATTCCCGATATGGTGAATGGGATTATCAACTGGTTCGCGAATCTCGCAAGCCGGGCTCTCTCGATGATCGCCTCGATGATAGCCAACGTGATTATGAAATTCCTGGATATGCGTTCACAGGCTATCTCATCCGTCCAAAGTATGGTCGGGGGCGTCGGGGGCGTACTTGGGCAACTGGCAGGCATTGCCGCCAGTGCGGGGTCGGCCTTCATCAGTTCGCTGGTGGGACAAATTAATGCCGGCATCGGCTGGGTGGCCAGTGCGGTCGGCAATCTGGTTTCATCTATCTGGAATATGATGCCACACTCACCGGCCAAAGAAGGGCCGTTGCGCGACCTGGATAAATTTGGTCCAGCACTCACTGGCGGCTTTGCTGCTGGTATCCGCCGCGGGTTGCCTGAGGTGCGCACCGCGGCGCAAATGATGGTCGAACCCGTACACAGTGCGGTGACGCCAACGCTTCCGCGCGCGAGCACCGTCCCGACGAGTGGGGGAGGGAAACAAACCGTGATTAACCTGGTGGTGGATGGTCGCGTCATGGCCTCCGCTTTGGGGGGCAGTATCTACAAAGAAGTGGTGCTTCAGTTAGGAGCGCACCCATCATGAGCGATGTGACTCTCACCTGCACCGTAGGCGGCGTTTCGGTTGCCTTGTATAGCAAAGTACAAGTCTCCGAACGCGCTAATCAACGCACGACCGCGAGCTTTGGGATTGTGGACACCACCAATACGCTGACCATTGCTCAGAATATGAAGGTGGTTCTGCAAGAGAACGGGGTCAATAAGTTTGTGGGCTATGTCGATACATCCGACCGGCAGGTGATTGTCAGCAATGCCTCGTTAATCAGTATCTATGATGTGTCGTGTAAGGACACACAATACCTCTCTGATAAAATGACGTACACGGGTGATGAACTGACAGGCGTGACTTCTGGCGATGCCGTGGCGCTCATCCACCAGAATGCCCTGGCAAGTCAAGGAGTGACGGCTAACTATCAAATTGACTTAAACAAGACAACCGCCGACTTCACTCCTGGGACGCATACCAACACGTACGCAGTCAATGATAGTTTGCAGCTTGCTCCTGCTGGTTCAACGTTTACGATCAAAGAAACACTGAATGCTGACTGGAATGCTGGCACATTTATACCGCTTGGCGATGCGAATACAGGGATGACGTATGGCTCAGACAACATATTTTTATCATCAAATAATGCCATTAAGTTGACCGGCAGGGCTAATGCGCTCGCCGGAACAAACTTGTATGTGTATTACAATATTTTTACGTTTAGTGGGCGTGTTGTAACAGCGGGTGATTTTTTTGTGTACACCATCTGGGTGTGTGGAGATAGCCCAGTTATTTCTGGTGGACTTGATTTAGTCTTTACCGATGGAACAACGCTGCGCGATCAATCATGGGGGCCGGTGGATGGTGAGAGTATTTCAAGTCACCCAAAAACCGATTTAAGTCTATCAGCTAAAGACACATGGTATTTCCGCACTATTAATATGGCGTCAGGGGTAGCTGGCAAGACAATTCATCACTGCGTGATGGCCTTAGAGGGAGATAAAGCTGGCACCTATACCATCTATGTGAAGGATGTGCGCTATTGCAATAGTAGTTTTACAACGCTGGATGCTATTTTTAATGATACACATCCTATGGTGAGCCCAACCATTCAAGGGAGCGTAGGATATGACAACATTGTTTTATCACAAGTCAAAGCCTATACACAAACGGGATGGCGCAAGAGTCCTAATTATACGAACGGTGTGTGCAATGTAGCGGGTAATTCTCTTATCTCGTGGACGGCTGATGAAACGGTTCAGAGAACAGCGCCGAACACCATCTACCCCCCACAAATAACGGTTGAGAGCAGCATTGATGGGGGGAACACCTGGCAGTTCTGTACCAACAAACAACCCATCCCTAACCTTATGCCAGGGATGAGTGTGTCTGGGAAAGTATTCAAGTTGCGTCAGACTATGAATGTGGGAGGGCCTAATCCCGAACTCACGCCTGTCATGCATGACTGTGATTTGGTGATCCAACCGTGTCCAGTCGCCACAAAAAGTGATTATGCCGTTTCGGGTTTCGCGGGTGACGCAAGCTTTGCGACTGGTACAAACACACGGCTAACCAATGATGCTACTTTGGGTCTCTATATGACAGGATACACAAAGATATGGAAGGGTTTTGGCTCACTGACGGGGCAAACGGTATGGACAGCATCCTCATTTGGTGCGCAAGAAGATTATATTAATTCACTCAGGTTAAATTGCTACGGGGTAGCTGATGTAAGATCACAGTTTTCTTGGGTTGGGAACTATGCTGATTTCACTCTAGACATTGATATCAATACCTACAACGCGACTGGTATCTACGGGGTGGTATACCGTACAACATTTTGGGGCAATGCCAATGACACCTACGGCTATTTTGCCGGCATTGATATGAGCAACCAGTTATTAGTGTTAGGACATGGAAGCAATTCAAGTTCAGGGGCCTGGACACAAGTCACGACAGCTCTTGGCTTATATCAAGCCAATACTGTCTATCACATGCAAATCGTCGCTTCTGGTACCAGTCACAAGATCTACATTGACGGCGTGCTCTTAATCAATACAACGAATAGCTTTACGACGGCATCAGGCGGGGTAGGGGCACGATTTTATAATCCATCATCCGGCGTCAATCAGAATGCCTATTTTTATAACTTCGGTATTATTTCAGGGACAAACTTGACATCTACGCGTACATGGCCTTCGGCCAGTGTATCGGCGGTTGGCATTGTAGAGAGTTCAGTCATGCAATGGAATGCGACTGTCCCTGATACCGCATCCCTTGATATACAGGTTTCGTTAGATGGGGGGAGTACGTACCAATCATGCACCAACAATGCTACCATACCGGGATGTGCGAATGGTGCGAACCTGTCAGGGAAGTCACTGCTCATTAAAGCAGTCTATGGCACAAATAATGTTAGCGCTGTACCTGCTCTCTTTGGATTAACGGCGATTATCTCCAGTGATTTCCAGGCATCAGGCAATTGGAAGTCGCCTACGATGAACGTCTCTTCCGTAGGCTACGTCGGCTCGTCCTCATTCACGTGGGTGGCCGATGTCCCTGCCAATACGACTCTCGTTGGCAAAACCACGCTTGACAATTCGACCTATACCACCGTCACGTCCGGCTCGGCAGTGGCAGGATTGAACTCACAACCGGATCAGATGAGTGATAGTTTCACCACGAACACCTCAGCCAACTATACGTTGACTTTTCAGACTGGCGGTTCTGTCCCAACCTTGACGTACGACACGCCGAACTCGAAACTCACGATATCCGGGGGCGTGACTGGGCATGCCAGGTGGACGCTCGCCAATACCGTCGTCAATGGAACACTCACGGCTCTCGTATTTTCTAGCGACAAAGCGGGCTTCCTCTTCCGCTATAGCGATACCAGCAATTTCTACCGAGTTGTCTTAACGGATAGTACAGCCGTCTCGAACCAGCAGATGGCCACCATTGTACGCTGCCTGAGTGGCACTATAACGCAAATTGGACAGGTTTCCATCGACTTTGTGCATAGCACCTACCATACACTTGTAGCTAGTGCAGTGGGCAGTGTAGTGACATTACAGTGGGACGGTGTGCAAGTCTTTACTTACACGGATGCAACGCCGGTCGCAGGCGTTGGCGGTGCAGGTCTCTACTCCAACGGTGGGTCGATGGTGGTCTACAAGCTGGTGGTGCAGGGGAATGGCGCTTTGGCAACATCAACCACCGTTGGCTCACAACTTCTGCTCACTTCGTCCGATCCACTTTACACCCCAGTCGTGCATGAGTCCGTCCTGAACGTGCGCGGGCCACAGTTAGAGACGGGAAACGTGCTGCAAGCGACGAAGTATGCCTATGCTCAGGCAACGGCCAATATTGCGGACGCCGCGAAGCAGAGTAACATGCTCTGGAAAATCAATCCCGACCTCTCTCTCACGCTGTATGGACGCACTTCGAGACTCGCAGCCTGGCCGGCCTGGACAGGTATTAAGGCCGATGGAACTTCTGATGTCCTGATGTCGAATGCGCCCAAGCTCTCGGCGCAGTCCCCCTTATATCGGAACCGCCAGTATGTCACCAATGCCTACCAGTTGGTGAATAGGAGCGCGCAGATACTTGGAGACAGTTATGCCAGTTCTTGGTCGTTGGCGCTGCCTGTCGACAGCATCACGACTTTTCAAGTCAACGGCCAGGATAAAACGGTATCACTTGGTGGAAGCTCAGGCTTCGATTTTTATATCAATGGCACCGTGCTCTCACAAGATGCCGCCGCTCCATTGCTGACCAACGACGAATTGACCAATACAGTATTCTCTCAAGAGACTGGGAGTTCACCACGATGCGCAGCGGGTTAAGCGTAGGGACAATCCTCACCAGCTTTGCTCCTGAGTATGGGCTAGTGGACATAGACGCGCTTATCACCGCAATCACCACCGATTATTTCATGCATGGAGCGCTGAGCAGTCCCGTGTATGACATCCAGTGTAGTGAAGGACCTGCTATCGGCACATGGGCACGGTTGTTTATCCCGACGTGAGGAAGGAAGGAAGGAAGCAATGATGTTTAGTTGGCTCAACGAACTGCACGAGCTCACCCAAAGGGAGCCGCGTGACCTGCCCTGGGATAGCGTGGCAATAGTTCGCAGGGAATACATGTACCTGCTGGACTACTATAAGCGCCACTACGATATGGAACTCACGGATGATGGATGGGTTGGCAGACCCAAACCGAGCTGGCGGAGAACGTGTGTTGAGTGTGGCAGTAACTATGTTGTCGATGGGCAACGGTGCGCATGTTGCGCCGATGGATTGTAAGGAGTACCTGCTATGGCAACACTTTTAATCAACTATCATAAACTGGCAACAGGTGAAGACCCGGCAACAATCTATGCCGCACATACGTGCCCGCTAGACGGTTACGTCTATGCCTGGGGGGATACAACCGATAGCACAGTTATCTGGTTTCTGGCGACTTGTCCGGTCGATGCGATACGCACCAAACTGACCAATCGCATGACAGGGATTGTGTCCAATGTCTATGGCGACCAGCAAGACCCTGACCCACACATACGTATTCAGGCCATTATTACGAAAGCCAAAGAGACGGCCAAGGGGTGGCTGACACAAAACGCCACCCCTGCGGTTGCTAATTTTTTAAGTGACGACGCGATCTTATTTAAGATCATCTTTGCGGAATTGGTTTCGCAAGGCATTATTGCGTAACCACGCAAGCGGGAGAAATAGCCTACGTTTCTCGCACATGAGAGGCGTAGAGGGAAGGAGAACGACAATCGCGGACTTTACCACGATAAGAAGCCAATTTAATTCAGGTACGGATGCTGCACCAACATGGAATACCATCACCTTTGGTGGATCTGCCGGCGCGAATGAGCTACGCTGGTGTGCCACTGGCGCTGGCACAACAACGACAGCCAGTGCATCATGGCCGCAGTATGCTCGTCCCGCTTCAACGGGCGCTGTCCCTGAGATGTGGGGCTTTAGTGCCGATGCCACAGGCATTAAATGCACAACCTATGACGGGAATAAAACCTTTGCTAACGTCATGTGTATCGATTATGACGCAGTTGGCACCTATGCCGCCGCGCCCACACTCTCTGCATGGGGCGACAATACCCACGTTGCGCCAGTCGCGGGCACACAGCCAGGCGCGTTTGCTGGCTCGCCTATCGTCAACGGACACGCCACGGACACATCAAGTACCAGCTATCTCAAAGGCACCCTTTATGGTGATGACCAGACAGCCAATCCGGCAGCAGGCAATGCGGGTACCACGCTCGCGGTCACCTCGGGGACAGCGGGCTCTGTCTCTCCAGGTGCGGCGGCATGGTTAGCCACCTGGCAATCGCTGCAAGGGGCCATCCAGTACATCACACATAGACGTACTCCTGCTGCCACTACAGCAGGAAAGATATTCTTCTCACTGGCCCTGTTTTCAGGCCCGAATATGTCGTTAGGGACTATCACGCCGGTGGTCACGTTCACATATAGTTATGTATAGTATTAGTGCAACAAAGGGCCTCTTCTATGGAACGGCTCAAGTTCTTCCATCAGGAGATCGCCTTTCCTGACATTGCAAACACTATGAGCAACTTTGATGTTGTCAAAAGTATGAGAACCACCACGGGAAGGAGGGATAACATGGTCAAATTGCATATCATTGAGAGTCACGATACCATGGCAAATGTGACAAACAAGCCCATCCCGTTCAAGGATACGCTCATAGTTGACTGTTTCAACGAGAACACCATACAGGCGGGCATGTTTACGCATGGACTGCTCTCTCTTTACATAGGGATGTTTTTCATGCCATCGGGCGAGCTTTTCCGCATTTTTCCGTGCATATTCGGGATTGCTTCTAAGCTTGATGGTCTCCGATCTTCGCTTCTCTCTTTTGCGCTCAGGACTCATGCCTCTAAAGCGGTCATAGGCTTTCAGTGTGTCATGGTTCTTCAATCGGTATTCAGCCAGGTACGTAGCAGTGCATTCTTTACACGAGGGGGTAGTTCCATCCTTTTTCGCCTGATTGCTTTCAGGGAAAAGATCAAGGTCTTTAAATTGAAGGCAGGATGTACAGCGTTTGTCAAGAATGATGAGAAGCGGCTGAGAGCCAATAAAGCGGGTATCAACGTGGTACAATACTTGCATAGTTACATGTCTCCTAACCAGATGTGTAGCTTAGAGGCAGATCCGTGTTATCAGCGCGGGTCTGTTTCGCGTTTTGGTACCCTCATTATACCATAAATCCGCTTGTAAAGCAAGTTTAGGAGGTATATTCTATATGGGAATAGGAACCAGCTTGAATGCATTGGCGAACGTCATCGACCCAACGCAAGCGTACTGGTCAATACTCCTCACCACAGGCAAGACACGTTCTGAACGTGACCTTGTAGGCACGTGGCATAAAGGAGTACGCGGCGTGCGCAGGCTTGACTGGGGAGACGATATTGTCAGTACAGGCGATATCGCGCGCATCAAAGAAATAGCGCTACACTGTCCTGATGGACAGAAGGCGGTGCTAGAAACGATGCACTTCCAGGAAGAAACCGTCACGCGCCTTCCCGCCTTTCAGTTCAAAACACGCAGCATCTCCGTGATAGACGGCGGTGGCGCAGGTTTAGAGTACCAGGTGATAGGGCGCGTTGTTGATACAGCGACAGGGAAGTGTGAGTGCTTTATATGGGACTACCATCCGCGGCTCGGTACGCCGCATCTCATTGCCTATAAGTCAAACATCCGTGAATTTGGCGCATGGAAAAACACGATGATGCCTATCGGGGCATTGAGTTTAGAGGTACAGGGATTTCGGTTATAGGAGAAAGAAAGATATGGCGATTATTCCATTAGACAATGCTCATTTTACACAAGCGTTACTCAATGATGCACTTCAGATGCGTACGTTTATTGATTTTGTCAACGCGCGTTATAGCGTCTATAACCAAAGCTGCTCTACGAGTAATATGACGGCTGCTGGTCTCTCATCAGGAGACCAATCAACGGTGCTTGCATTCATTTCTGACTTGTATCGACTCACGCAATTGATGAGCGGCACGGTGCCATCGAATGCAGCAAACATCACCTATGATGTGAATGCTATTCTAGGTATCCTCTAGCGGTGGCAACTGCATTAACTGTTGCCCCTAATAGCTTTGCGGCTTCTTCAACGCTTTCAACGGCAAACCAACTTGTAACAACGTCTGGTGGCACTACAGGTTCAGCGCTTACGATTAAATGTGGTGCATCAACCGGCTGGGGGGAATTACAAGGTCAGTCTGATGCAAATAGTTGGGAAGCTCTTGGAGCAATGGGCACGCCCACAGGTTTAGGATGGTTTCTGGATGCATCGACGCTTGACGGCAAAGTCATCTTAGCTGGTTCATGGTCAGCTATCTGGAAGATGAAAGCGTCGGCGACAGGCCCTGTTGGCGATATCTCTGTCAATGCTTATGTGTATAATTCTGGCGTCTACACATTTATCGGCTCTCTCGTTAAAACAGGCTATACATTTACTACCACTGCCACTGACATTGGACTGACTGCTGCTTCTTTTCCTGCGGCCTATTTTCCGACAGGTTCACATCTCTACATTGATTGTTGGCTCAACATCACATCAAACACAAGTGGCTCAACGCGCACGATTTCAGTCGCACAAGGGACATCTTCGGGAACGGCAGACTTTACTACTGAAAAAATCGACACACCAGGCTATGCAACGCAAAGTGTGCGTGATATTTCTAGCCGCTTTAGACAGATGTCAGCGTCAGTTCTCAAAGATGCAAAGACGCGCTTTCGCCAAAGAAGTGCGGATACGCTCAAAGACACGATCACGCGCTTTCGTCTTCAAGTTAGCGGTACACAGTCTATTCGTGACGCGCTGACGCGCTTTCGCCAGAGAAGTGCGAATGTTCTCAAAGACACGATCACGCGCTTTCGTCAACAGTCTGCAAGTCAACTCAGAGATGTCTCAATAAGACTGCGTATTGCCTGGTATAAAGACACGAGCACACGCTTTCGTCAACGCTCTGCCAATGTCCTCAGAGATATTTCAACAAGACTGCGTATTGCCTGGTATAAAGATGCAAGCACGCGCTTCAGACAACGCTCTGCCAATGTCCTCAGAGATATCAAAACGCGCTTTCCTTATAGCATCAATGACACTCCTTATGTCTTTACATACTTTCAGGATAGTCCAGACCCATCCACATCACCTACAATTACTCAGGCATCAAGTCAATTCTGGACTGACCTTGGAACGCTCAATACTCTTCTTGGCGGTGGATTGTGGGTGCGCTACCAATATGATTGGCAGAAATATGAAATCAATCCAGCGTCAGTCGTTGCAGAACCTCCAGCAAATACTCCCAACTATTATGACGGCGTAGATGCTGCTCATAGTGCTGTGAAGACAATGGATGCATTTATTCAAGGATGCAATGCCATTGGTGTCAATGTTTTATTGACGGTACAAAATGCCCCTAATAACTATCTTATTTTTGACGACTCTGGTACGAATGTCGGCATTACGAATGGAAAACTTGGCGGCCCGCAAGCCTATACCCGCTTTGCATCCTATCTTGCTACACGCTATAACGGTGGTGCAAATGGGCATATTGAAGCGATGCAGATTGGCAATGAAGAATTTGATACCGTATTTGGCAGAACAGGAGCCGCACTTCCGCCTACAGTCAATGCCGCTATTCCTGCCGTTCGAGCTATCAACTCAAGTCTCATTGTTGGAATGAATTGTGTAAGAAAGACACCCACCAACCCACAGACACACATCACGAACTGGTGTAACACCGTCATTAGTGGTATCACTGTTGCTGCCAACTTCCCTGACTTCTTTGACTTTCACTTTTACAAGAGCGGCACGTTTAACCCTGACCCCACTACGCAGGACTCTAACTGTGTTTCTGTTGATACAGAGCTTGGTCTTATCGACACTGCTCTTGCTACCTATGCACCAACAGGGCACACAAACACTCCTATCTGGTGTCTTGAGACGGGCTGGACTATCGACGACATTGTTGGCAATCAGACCACCCTCTATACAACCCTCTCAGGCACGATTGCAGAGTCACAGACGACGCCCTTTACCTTTACCGCCGCCTCTGGCACTGGTTTCCCGACAGGTGCATTCTATATCATCATGAAAAACGAGTGGATGCACTGCAGTAGTCGCTCTGGTACCACCTTTACCGTTGACCAAAGAAATCTTGAGAGCGATGGCGCTGGGAACACCAACTTAACGCATGCCAGTGGGGAAACAATTCAGTATGGAGATATCATCACTGATGCGAGTAGAGCACCCTACTATACTGCTATGTATGAGGCACTGCGCACACACAACCCTAACCCATTAGGAAAAGTGGGTATCTGGACGCTCGACTATAAATCACCAACTATTTCAAATTCAAGCGTCAGTTCTACATGGGGCACAGGTGTAGGTAGCTCGTGGAATGCCATCACCTCTTACATGACGAGCTATCCGAAGTGGACATCTCAAGCGCTGCGCATAAAAGATGTATCCACACGCTTCTTGTTACGAAGCGCCAATGTACTCAATGATATCTCTACACGCTACCGTCAGATGTCAGCGGCGCTTTCCAAAGATACACGGACACGCCTTCGTCAGATGAGTGCCTTTCAATTAAAAGATGTATCTGCACGACTCAGACAGATGTCAGCTGCGTCACGTAAAGATGCGACAACACGGTTCCGTCTAGCATGGTATAAAGATGCAGCTTCAAGGCTAAGGCTGATGTCTGCTCTTCAATACAGAGATATTGCTGCACGCCTCCGTTTAGTGTTGGGTATCAACCTCAAAAACATCAATGCCCGCTATCGGCAGATGTCAGCGGCTCAACTCAAAGACGCTTTTACTCGCTTCATTCTTACAGGCGCTAACCAACGCATGAAAGATTTGTCAGCGCGTCTTCGCTTAATGTCCGCCTCGCAATTCAGAGACACGAGTACACGTCTGCGTCAGATGAGCGCTTCTCAATTCAGAGACGTGTCTACACGATTGCGCGCAATGTCAGCGGCGCTTTCCAAAGATACACGGACACGTCTCCGTCTGATGTCAGCGGCCAGTCTGCGTGATGCAGCCGCGCGCCTGCGTCTGATGTCCGCTCTTCAATATAAAGACATCTCTGTACGTCTTCTTCTAGCTACTGCTAACCAACGCATTCAAGATCTTGCAGCAAGATTGCGTCTGATGTCAGCTGCTCGTCTCAAAGATACAGCTACACGTTTCTCTCAAGTTGCAGGCATCAATCTCAAAAACGTGACCGCACGACTCCGTCTTATGAGCGCTTCTCAGCTTAGGGATGCACCTACGCGCATGCGCCTTATGCAGACGAATTTGAAAGACACCAGGACTCGACTTCGTCAGATGTCTGCTCTCCAAACGAAAGATGCATCGACACGCTTGCGTCAAATGAGCGCGAACCAATTAAGAGACGCTGCCACAAGACTTCGCCTACTCCAAGTGGTCACCAAAGATACGAGTAGTCGTGTGCGTGTGATGAGCGCACTCCGCGTGAATGATATCGTGACGAGGCTCCGCCTCATGTCCGCGGTGCAGTTCCGAGACGCGTTCACGCGCTTGCGGATGAGAAGTGCCAATCAACTGAAGGATATCGTCGGACGGCTCGCGCTCCTCTCACAGCCTCAGAGGAAAGATATGACGGTGCGTGTGCGCCTCATGTCGCCGGCCCAAACACGCGATGTGACAACACGCCTGCGGCAGAGGAGTGCGAACCAACTCCGTGATGTCACGCTCCGGCTCATCGTCGCGCTGGCTCAGCAACGCACCAACAATGTGGCCGCCCGTTTCAGAGTCCGAAGCACCAACCAGGGGCGCGATATGAGCATGCGCCTGTGCCTGTATGAGCGCGTGCCTAATGCCGATGTCCGCTTACGCCAAGGGGAGGCTCACATGCAGACACGCCGCGGGACGGCCTCGGCGCGTTCGCGCAGTGGAAGTGCTACAGTGGAACTTCCATCATAACTTTTAGGAAGGAGAAGAGAGAAATTCATGACCGTCGTTTGTCAGCACACCCGCAAGCTTTCGCTAGGGGCTTGTGTCTACCCTTTACGCAAGATACTGATTATTCCAGTAGTCTCTAAGTGCGTGACACGTTGGGATGGCTGTACAGAGCGGTTCAACCAACCGCTACGTAACGCCTTCGCGTACGTCACCCCACGTAGTAAGGACTCTACAGGTTGAGCTAGCAGAGAAGCTGTTAGGCTTCATGCCGAACTACGCATGTGAGACAGTCTAAGCGATGTTGGAATTCTCCAATCATGCGAAACAGTTTCTTCCCTCCCGTGAGGGAAAGTGCCTTAGCTTGTGGGCTGTCTCTACAGATATATTCTTATTGTTGACTTGCAAACCGGAAGAGGTTTTGATGATTTATGAAGATTATAGTCCGATCTACGTTGGGGATACTGGGAAGCCTTTTGCGCCCCTCTTCCAGATGATTGACCCCACGAGCGGACAGTTGGTGCCTTTCCCTCTGACCGGTCTCACCATCTCAATGAAGATGAAAGAGCAGGAGTCAGGGGTGCTCAAGGTGTGTAGTGGCCCCTGGACGATTGATGACGCGTTGGGGGGAAAAGCGCACTACGCTTGGCAGTCCACTGATGTGGACACGGCGGGGATATGGCTCATCCAAGTGGCCTGTACCAATGGAGCTGGGCAAGTGGTGCATGCCGATGTAAAAGTGCTCTCAATTCAGGCCATTTTTTGAATTTAACGGAAGAAGGGAGAGTCCAGAATGGATATACTTCTCGTGCTGCGCCTCTTGATCACGTTGACGTTTCTTATCCTGGCCGCAGGTGGACCGTATGCCATCGTGCAATTACGGCGGTTTATCATTGTCTATACGCAACGCCACGTGGCGCTCGAGCTGCGTGTGGCGGCACTTGAACGGGAGATACAGGAGATGCACGCGGCGCAAAACCAGGAGCCCAAACACCTAT
>WNGG01008297.1_pt1 | contig 23348 bp, 17 predicted proteins | sample 5400661 | NCBI WGS metagenome assembly WNGG01 (sample SAMN13153372, study PRJNA577476) | soil metagenome | isolation source: 100 cm soil or saprolite under Garry oak tree replicate 1 | place: USA:California | collected 2016-06-15
CCGCGGCAACTCCTGATTCACGGGCGTGTCAAGTCGCCCGGCGAAGAGTAACGGCCACAAAAAGGCACAAAAATACATCTGTGGTTTTTGGCCTCTTTGTGGCTAGAAGGGGTTTCCCAGTACCTGCAGGAAGCGAGCCCACGTAGGAAGCGTTGGAGTCGTGACCGTTACGAATCCCGAGGATTTTCTGGCCCGTTTGGTCCAGATTCGGGATGCTGCCCAGCAACGGGCTTTCATCTCGAATGCCGCCAGTTTGCCTAGCCAGGCATTCGTGGAGTCCATCTCAACAAAAATCCGCGAACTCCTGCCGCGCGACCCAGAACTGGCGCAGGTTCTTGCCGAAACCAACCTCTATATTGCCTCACTGTTGGATCAACCCTTAGCGTGGGCTTACGCCAATCGCTCGCTGGCGCAGGTTCTCTATACGATGCGGAGGTCGGCCGAGGCGGATGCCTATTTTGAAAAAGCGGCCGACCTATTTGAAAGGGCCGGACTCCGCGGGGAGGTCGGACGCACACTCGTCGGACAGATGGATAATTTGATGTACCTGAGCCGGTACAGCGAAGCACTCGATCTGGCCGAACGGGCACGCGCCGCGCTTGAACAAGCGCAGGACGTCTCTTATCTGTCAACGTTGGAGATCGCGCTCGGTAACGTCTATTACCGGCTTAATCGGTATTCCGAATCTCTGAGCCATTACGATCGCGCTCAAGAATTGCTCGAGAATACAGACAACACACAGGCGCACGCGTCGCTCGCCTCGATCGGTCTGAACCGCGCATACGTATTAACCGAAATGAATCGGTTTGACGAAGCGGTTCAATCTTTCCAGATAACGAAAAACCACTGCGAACGCCACGGCCTTTCGTTGTGGGCCGCGATTGCGGACCGCGGTGTATCGCAGATGCACTTCCGCCGCGGTAATTATTCAACCGCGTTGCGCATTCTCGAACAGGTGAGGCGGCGCCACGAGCAACTCGATGACGCACGTCGCGTCGGTTTGTGCGACATGGATCGCGCGGAAATTTATCTCGAACTGAACCTGTTCGCTGACGCGGCCGACATAGCTGCACGCGCCTACGACATCTTCCAGAGGCTCGGTAATCGGTATGAAACGGCAAAGTGCTTGACCTATCAAGCGATCGCATATTTCAAGACATTCGAGGACGAGGATGCCGAAAAAGCCTTACTTGCCGCGCGCGAAATTTTCGTCAACGAGGGAAACGATTTGTGGGTCGCTGTCGTCGACTTGTGGCGGGCTCAGCTTCTCACCCGACAGCAGCAATTTTCAACAGCTCAGGAATTGGCCCAACGCTCTGCTGAAATTTTCGAAAGGCAGCAGGCACCAGCACGCGCGGCGAATGCTCGTGTGCTTTCGGCTCAAAGCTTTCTGGAGTTGGAGGAGAGGACCCCGGCTCTGCGGGAGGCGCAAAGGGCCCTGGATGGGATCGAAGGATATCACGCGCCATGGGTATCCTATCAGTGTTACAACACGCTGGGTCGTTTGAAGGAACTCAACGGATCCATCGACGAAGCCGAGCAGCTTTACATGAAAGCGATCGATCAAATGGAATCCTTGCGGGGCAATATCCGGCTGGACGAAATGCGGTTGTCCTTCGGCCGGGACAAATATCAGGTCTATGAAAATATGGTCAATCTGAAACTGACCAAAAACGATCCCCGCGCGGCATTCCAGTTTGTCGAACGCTCGAAGTCGCGAACGTTAATCGACCTGCTGGAGAGGAACCTCGAAACCGTATGGGACACTGGTGTGGATGACTCTCCCAGGCTCCAACGCATCCGGAAAATTCGCGAAGAACTCAACATCTTTTATAGCCGGCTCAACGAGATCGGCGCGGCTCGGCCGACCGGCGACACGGCCACACAAGAAGAAATTGCCAGGCGTGAGCAGGAACTCGTGGAATTGCTCAGGGAAGTTGGATCGGAAAAGTCCGGTTGGGCGACACTGCAAAGCATGAAGATTCCCGACGTCGAAGAAGTGCAGGCCATGCTTCAAGCGGACGAAGTGTTAGTGGAATATTACACGATCGGCGATCGCTTTCAGGCTTTCATCATCAGCCGAAACAAATTCGAGATCGTCCGGAACTTAACCACGACGAGCACCGTGCGAACGGCCCTGAAAGGTTTTACGTTTCAGCTCTCGAAGTTTCATCTCCAAGCTGCGTATTTGGAATCGCACGCGCAGCTTCTCCTGAAAGCGATTCAATATCATCTTCGCGAGCTTTACCGTCACCTAATCGAACCCATTCAAGACAAGCTTGACCGGCCATCGTTGATTTTTGTTCCGCATAATGTTCTTCACTATGTCCCATTTCACGCGTTGTACGACGGCGCAAATTACCTCGTCGATGCGTACGCCGTCAGCCGCGGCGCCAGCGCCTCGGTACTAAAGATTTGCCGCGAGAAGAAAATCCAGAGGACCGAACAGGACCTGGTGTTGGCGGTTCCCGACGAGATGACGCCCTATATCAATGAAGAGGTCGCTGCACTTCGCTCCCTTCTACCCAAGGGCCTTTTTTTTGTCGGGCGTGAAGCTCGGGAAGATAAGCTGCGTCGATATGGTCCCACAGCCGGCAAACTGCACATCGCAGCACACGGAATTTTTCGCGCCGACAATCCGATGTTTTCTTCACTGAAGTTGGGTGATAGCTGGCTGAACCTTTTCGATATATTCAACCTGCAACTTGGGGCGGAGTTGACGGTGTTAAGCGCGTGCGAAACCGGAATGAGCGCCGTGTGGGAAGGAGATGAACTACTCGGACTGGCTCGAGGCTTCCTTTATGCGGGGACTCCATCCCTTGTCGTCAGCCTTTGGACCGTTAACGATCGCTCGACAGCCCAACTGATGCGTCGTTTCTACGAGGCTCTCCATCGCGGCGCTTCGAAAACGCGCGCGCTTCAGGAGGCCATCCTAGAGATCAAAGCCGCGTTCCCGCATCCTTACCATTGGGCTCCCTTCATCTTAATGGGAAAGTCTTAAGGCGGGTCTGCTCGCTGACTGAGCAGTAGCGCTCCAGATGAGAATTGAAAATTGATTGATGAGTAATGATTAATATAACTGCGGTAATCTAGTGTCATGCGTGATTTGAAATCCAGGTCGGAGACCGATTCCGGTATCGAGTTGGAAGGGTTCTCGAGACCTAATGGCGAAGCGCATACTGAGTTGCCGGGCGACTATCCCTACACGCGCGGAATCCAGCCGACTATGTACCGCGGCCGGCTGTGGACAATGCGTCAATATGCTGGATTTGGATCCGCTGCCGAAACAAATCGACGGTTCAAATACCTTCTTGCCCATGGACAAACGGGACTTTCCGTCGCTTTCGATCTGCCGACACAGATGGGATTGGATTCGGATCACGCGCTTGCGGCTGGTGAAGTTGGGAAAGTGGGTGTAGCCATCGACACGCTGCACGACATGGAAACGGTCTTTGAGGGCATTCCGCTGGACAAAGTCTCCACGTCGATGACTATCAACGCCACCGCCGCGATCCTGCTTGCGATGTACATCGCTGTGGCAAAAAAGCAAGGCGTGTCACCGCTGGTCATCAACGGCACGGTTCAAAACGACATTCTGAAGGAATATATCGCGCGCGGTTTATACATCTACCCGCCACGTTTCTCGTTGCGGCTGGTCACGGATGTTTTCGGCTATTGCCTGGAAAACGCCCCCAATTGGAATACGATTTCGATCAGCGGCTATCACATCCGAGAGGCAGGCTCCACGGCGGTCCAGGAGCTCGCCTTCACCTTTGCCAACGCGATCACGTATGTCGAAGCGGCACTCGATTCAGGTTTGAACATTGATTCATTTTCGCCGCGGCTATCGTTTTTCTTCGATACCCACAATGATTTTCTCGAAGAGATCTCCAAGTTCCGTGCCGCCCGCCGCATTTGGGCGAAGATTGCTAGAGAACGGTTTGGCGCCAAAAATCCAAAGTCGTGGATGCTGCGATTTCACGCGCAGACCGCTGGCTCATCGCTCACTGCACAACAACCGGACAACAATGTCGTTCGTGTGGCGATACAGGCCCTCGCCGCAGTCCTGGGCGGCGCGCAATCCTTGCACACGAATTCGAAGGACGAGGCCCTGGCGATCCCGACTGAAGAGGCGGCGCGGCTGGCTCTTCGGACGCAGCAGATTATCGCCTACGAATCTGGCGTCACGAACACGGTTGATCCGGTTGGCGGATCTTACGCAATCGAGACGCTTACTGAAGAGATGGAAGCCCAAGTTGGACAATTACTTGAAAAGATCGACGGCTTTGGCGGCATGCTGCCGGCAATCGAGAGCGGCTGGGTACAGAGCCAGATTCAAGAAGCCGCATACCGGTATCAGCGATCGGTTGAGGAGAAGCAGCGCATCATCGTAGGAGTCAACCAGTTTCAAACCGATGAGGAACAGAAAATTCCCATTCACATTTCGGACCCTGAGCTTGAAGCAGCCCAAGTCGAAAATCTCTCTAAAACCCGAACCGGCCGCATTGTGTCTGCCGCCCGCGGAGCCCTCGAACGTCTAGAAAATGCCGCAAGAAGTTCGGAAAACCTCATGCCGTACATTCTTGAAGCCGTTGAAGCCTACGCCACCGTGGGAGAAATTTCGGATGTTTTCCGCAGAGTCCACGGCGAGTACCGGGAGGCTTTGACCATTTGACCAGCGTTCTCGAAGTCAAAAATCTCAAAACCTATTTTTTCACGGAAGAAGGAATCATCAAGGCCGTCGACGACGTTTCCTTCAATGTTCCGAAAGGGACAGCGCTCGGTCTGGTCGGAGAAAGCGGCTGTGGAAAAACCGTGACGGCGATGTCGATTACTCGTCTCATCAGCGCTCCGGGGCGAATCGTCGGCGGCGAAATTCTGTTTAACGGTTACGATCTTCTTTCGAAGTCCGAAAAAGAGATGAGGCAAGTTCGAGGCGCGCAGATTGCGATGGTTTTCCAAGAGCCGATGACCGCGTTGAATCCCGTTCTTCAAGTGGGCTTTCAGATTGCTGAAACCGTCCTCGCCCACCAAAACGTCTCCAAGCGTGAAGCTTGGGCGCGCGCAGTGGAGGCGATGAGAGCCGTTTCCATTCCGGATGCGGAAAACCGCGCTAAGGATTATCCGCATCGGCTCTCCGGAGGTATGCGCCAGCGCATCATGATTGCGATGGCGCTCGTATGTCATCCGGCTCTCATCATTGCCGACGAACCCACGACCGCTATCGACGTTACGATTCAGGCACAGATTCTCGAGTTGCTGGACAGTCTCCGTGAACAATATCAGCTATCGCTGATTCTGATCTCACACGATTTGGGAGTTGTCGCGGAAGTTGCCGAAACCGTTGCAGTGATGTATGCAGGCAAGATTGTCGAAATCGGTCCTGTGATGGACATTTTTCACAATCCGAAACATCCGTATACAGAGGGGCTTCTTCGATCCGTTCCTCGTCTTGGCTCCAGCGCTCAAAAAAGAGACCGGCTCGAGGTGATCGAGGGTATGGTTCCGAACTTATTGCGCCTTCCCGATGGATGCTCGTTCGCGCCACGCTGCTACAAAAGAACTCTTGAATGCACGCTCTCTCCGATTCCACTCGAGCACGTATCCCGGAGCCACGGGGCCCGTTGCATTCATGCCTGATCGAGCCGAGCCTCTGCTGAGCGTTCGAAATCTCAAGAAGTATTTTCCAATCCGCCGGGGCGTTTTCTCACGAATTGCGGCTTACGTAAAGGCGGTTGACGACATCGGCTTCGACATCAATAAAGGAGAAACGTTCGGCCTGGTCGGTGAATCTGGCTGCGGCAAGACCACTGCCGGACGCGCAATTCTGCGTCTCATTGAGCCGGACGCGGGGACTATCCGGTTCGACGGTGTGAATCTTCTCCAATTGCGAAAGCATGAATTGCGGCGCAAACGGCGCGATATGCAGCTCATTTTTCAGGATCCCTACGCATCATTGAATCCCCGCATGACAATACGGTCGATCGTCGGAGAGCCCTTTGCGATTCACCGGTTGGCCGGCGGCTTGGAGCGAGAGCACCGGGTCGCCGACCTTTTGAATATTGTGGGCTTGGATCCCGCCATGATGAACCGGTATCCGCACGAGTTCAGCGGCGGACAGCGGCAGAGAATCGGTATCGCGCGGGCGCTGGCGCTTAAACCAAAACTTATTGTTGCAGACGAACCGGTCTCCGCGCTGGACGTCTCGATCCAGGCGCAGATCATCAATTTGTTGGCTGATCTCCAACAACAGTTTGGATTGACCTACCTGTTCATTTCGCATGCAATTCCGGTTATCGAACACATCTCAACTCGTATTGGAGTCATGTATCTCGGTAAGTTGGTCGAGGTTGGGACAAGCGCCGAGATCTGTTTGGCACCGAAGCATCCTTACACGCAGGCGCTGCTCAGCGCCGTACCAACACCTGATCCTGCAGCAAAGAAACGGCGTATCGTACTACGTGGTGAGGTACCGACTCCGATTAATCCGCCTGGCGGATGCCGTTTCCACACACGGTGTCCCATTGCGGTGGAACGCTGCAAGACGGAAGAACCACCGTTGCGGCAGATCGAAGCCGGCCGGGATGTCTCCTGTCATCTGGTTTGATGTGTGGACGCCATGATTTTCGAGGTGCTCACGAAAGATCCCAAGACACGCGCGCGGCGTGGCCGTTTGCAGACCGCGCATGGCTTTGTGGAGACACCGGTTTTCATGCCTGTCGGCACGCAAGCGACGGTCAAGTCGATGACGGGCGATCAACTCCAGGCTCTTAACGTCGAGATTCTATTGTGCAATGCGTATCACCTCCTTTTGAGACCCGGACATGAGACGATCCAGCAATTGGGAGGACTGCATCGCTTCATGGCATGGGACCGCCCGATCTTGACCGACAGCGGTGGCTACCAGGTATTTAGCTTGAGTACCCTGCGCGATCTCGACGAAGACGGCGTCCGCTTCCAGTCACACCTGGATGGGAGCACGCACTTCTTGAGTCCAGAAAAGGCCATTGACGTTCAGGCCGCGCTTGGTTCGGATATCATGATGATCCTCGACGATTGTCTCGCATATCCCGCAAGCCGCTTCGAAACCGAAAAATCGATGCACCGCTCCCTTGTTTGGGCTGAACGCTGCAAGAAGCATTGGGAAGGGCGCACACCCGGAGAAATTCGGGGTCAGACGGGTCAATTCCCTATTTTCCAAACCAAAGCCCTTGAATCGGAAAATAGGGAATTGACCCGTCTGACCCCGAATTTCCCAGCTCTGTTCGGAATTGTTCAGGGCGGCATCTATCACGACTTACGCCGGGAGAGCGCAGTACGGCTCGCCGCAATGGACTTTCCCGGTTACGCGATCGGCGGTCTCGCGGTGGGAGAGCCGAAGCCGCTAATGTACGAAATTATCGATGAGGTTGAGCCGCATCTGCCCGCAGCCAAGCCACGCTACCTGATGGGAGTGGGAACCCCCGCAGATTTAGCCGAGGCGATAGCACTCGGCGTCGATATGTTTGACTGCGTAATGCCGACGCGGCACGCCCGCAACGGATGGCTGTTCACGAAGCACGGACACATTGTCATCAAGCATGCCAAATACAAAGACGATCCGGATCCGGTCGACTCGACCTGTAGCTGTATGGTGTGCCGCAGATATTCCAGAGCATACTTACGGCATCTTTTTATAGCCAACGAGATCCTCTCCTCGGTGTTAAATACTATCCATAACCTACACTTCTACCTTGACACAATCTCTAGAATCAGGCAGTTTATCGAACTTCACCACTTTGACGAATTCCTAGCAGAAGTAAGGAAGGCTGGGTTTACGCCCAGTTGATGAATACCGTGCTCTTTCAGCAGCAGACGCAGGCCCCGGGCAGCATCATTTCTTTCCTACCGCTCATCTTGATCCTGGGAATCTTTTATCTCATCGTGTTTCTTCCGGCGCGCCGGCGCCAGAAGAAGCTCCAGACGATGATCGATAATCTCAAGGCAGGCGATAAGGTCATCACTTCGGGAGGGATTTACGGTACGATAGTGGGATTCAAAGACGACCGCATTCAACTCCGGGTAGCGGAAAACGTCAAGATCGAGCTTTCCCGCAACGCCGTCACTGCGTTGCAGGGATCGGAACAAGAGTAAGGATATGAGTCAACGAACAAGATTTTTGATCATTCTTGGTGTTACGGTGCTGTCGATCGCATTGTTTGCGGGATTCCCGCCGAGTGTCGCCAAGATGAAAGAAAAGGTCCACCTGGGGTTAGACCTCAGAGGCGGCACCCATTTGGTGCTGCAGGTCGTTACCGACGATGCAATACGCGCGGAGACCGACCAGGCGATCGAGGGCCTTCGGCAGCAACTCCAACGCGAGAACATCATTTTCCGGCAACTGACTCGCAGTCAGAACAACACATTGCAAGCTGTCGGGGTTGATCCCTCGAAAGATTCGGATTTCCGGCGGATTTTGAATGAACGTTTTACGGAATGGGATCTGATCTCGACAGCAGGCGAAGTCCCGAACACCTACACGATACGACTCAAACCTGCTCAGGAACAGACCTATCGCGATCAATCCGTCGATCAGGCAATCAATACGATCCGCAATCGAATCGATCAACTCGGTGTCGGTGAAACTATCATCCAAAAGCATGGCGGTCCCGGCGAGAACGAAATCCTGGTTCAGCTCCCCGGTGTTGATGATCCAGCGCGCGTCAAGAACATCATGCAGTCGACAGCACTACTCGAACTGAAACTTGTCGACAGCGGGCCGTTTCCGAGCGCGGCCGCAGCGGCGCAGAACTATGGCGGCCTTGTTCCGGCAAACCTGGAAGTGCTGCCGTCGGTGGAACGCGGGGTTCCATCGGGCGGTGAAGGATCGTATTACGCCGTACAGCGGGTCGCGTCGATTTCCGGGCGCGATCTCAAAGGTGCGTATCCTTCGCGTGACGAGAATGGCCGTCCTGCCGTCAGCTTCAATCTCAATGCGGATGGGGCACAGCGCTTTGGGCGAGTGACGGAGGAAAATATTGGAAAGATGCTGGCTATCGTGCTGGACGGACGAATCCAGTCCGCGCCGCGCATCAACGGACGAATCACGGATTCCGGAATCATCACCGGCGGCGCTACCGGGTTTGCGCCTCAAGCGGCGCAGGACCTTTCTTTGGTCCTGCGCTCCGGCGCGCTGCCCGCATCGATCAAATATCTGGATGAGGAAGTTGTCGGGCCGACGCTAGGTGCGGACTCGGTCCGCGCCGGGCTGACCGCCGCGATTGTGGCCATGATGTCGGTCGTCGTTTTCATGCTCTTTTACTACAGATTGTCCGGCCTGAACGCGACGGTAGCGATGGTTTTGAATCTTGTTATCCTTTTTGGGGCTCTGGCGTATTTTGGCGCCGCATTGACCTTGCCCGGAATTGCAGGTGTCATTCTCACCATCGGTGTCGGTATCGATTCGAATGTTCTTATCTTCGAGCGCATTCGCGAGGAGCTGCGCGCCGGCAAAACTGCTGTATCTGCCGTCGTCACAAGCTTCAAAAGAGTCTTTGTTACTCTAATCGACACCCATCTGGCGGCGCTGATTTCGGCCATCTTCCTGTTTCTGTTCGGAACAGGTCCTGTAAAAGGCTTCGCAGTGACACTGGTGATCGGGCTGGTCTCCAATATGTTCACCGCCGTTTTTGTGTCGCGGACCTTGTTCGAATGGGTATTGAATCGACGACAGCGCTCGGAAACAGCGCTGAGTATTTGAGATTTTAACTGTACCGGCGGTCCGCGGAGCGCCAGCGCGGCAGCGCGCAGCCTCAAGGAATTGACCGCCGCTACAGTAAGAAAAGATTGGAACAACGGGCAACGCCCGGTGTCTAAAGGGTATCTTCGGATGATTGAAATTTTCAGAGACGTCAAGGTTAACTGGCTGGGTAAGCGCAAGCTGTATCTGGCGATTTCCGGCTCGGTCATGCTGCTGGGACTGGTTTCACTGGTGGTCAAGCACGGGTTTCGATACGGAGTCGATTTCAGGGGCGGCACGATCGTCACTGTCCGGTTCCAGCAGAAACCCGAGATTGAAAAAATCCGGCAGTTGTTGCGTGAGAATGGGGCACCGGACAGCCAGCCGCAGGAACTTGCCGGGCGCAACGATGTTTTGATTGAGTTCCAGGGTGCAAAAGAGGAAGATGCAAGCGCCGGCAGAAGTACAATTATCAACGCGCTAAATAAAGGATTTCAGGGAAAGTTCGAAGTGTTGAGTGCCACCTCAATCGGCCCCAAGGTGGGCGACGACCTGAAACGTCAGGCCGTGTTGGCCACATTGTACGCGTTGGGCGGGATGCTCATATATATCGGTTTCCGATTCGATTCGTGGATTTATGGCGCGGCCGCAGTCTTTGCAGCCTTCCATGACACGCTGGTGACGCTCGGGTTATTCTCGATCTTCAACCGCGAGATCAACTTAACGGTGATCGCGGCCCTCCTGACGCTGGTCGGCTATTCCATGAACGACACGATCGTGGTCTTCGACCGGATCCGCGAGAATTTGAAGATCCGGCGCCGCGACGCGCTCGAGACGGTTATGAATGACAGCATCAACCAGACCTTGAGCCGAACGATTCTCACTTCCGGATTGACGTTTTTGACAGTCGTCGCGCTGTTCCTGTTTGGGGGCGAAATCATCAATCATTTCGCATTCGCAATGGTCGTGGGAATCATCATAGGAACGTACTCGTCGATCGCAATCGCGGCACCACTGGTTCTTGTTTACACGAATATTCATGGACGGGCTGTTGCGCCGGTTGCCGCACCGGTTCGTCCGGCCGCTGCGACGAAGATGATGAAGGGAGCGAAGCCGGCAAAGGTGAAGTAGAAGCGCCGCTGTTTTCTGGACGTCGACATAAAACAATGCCAGTTCGGGCGGGTTGACAGGTTAGGGAATGCACTGATATAAGTCTCCATCCTGTTACAGATACCTGCCTCAGCTTAACCGCCACCGGCGTTCGTAGCGTAAAGCGCGGAAGAGTTTCAGGAGTTTAGAAAGGGAGGTTGTATGTTCGAGGATTCCTTGATCGAATCCGGCGGACAGGAAAAGGCCAGGAAAGGCACTACGGTGCTGATCTCGACAGTTGTCCACGTTCTGCTGATCGCGGTCCTTATCCTGATTCCGCTGATTTCCTATTCAGAGCTGCCGAAGCAACAGCTGATGACCTTGCTGATTGCTCCGCCGCCGCCACCACCGCCGCCACCGCCGCCGCCGCAACAAGTCGCGCCAGCGCCTGTGGTCCAAAAGGTCGTTCAAATTGATCCTGGTACCATCGTTGCGCCGACGGAAATTCCCAAGGAAATTGCAAAGATCGTCGATTCCGGTCCCCCTCCCACGGTTGGAGTCGTCGGTGGCACCCGTTCCGGAGCATTGTCCGGCGTTCTCGGAGGAGTGCTCAAGGCTCAGGAAGAAGCAGCACCAAGCCTGTTTATCCGCCTCTGGCAAAGCAGGCTCGAATTCAGGGCGTCGTGGTTCTGGAGGCGGAAATCAGTAAGGAAGGAACAATCGACAACCTTAAAGTCGTTACGGGCCACCCGCTGCTGATTCAGTCGGCGATCGATGCCGTGAAGCAGTGGCGCTACAAGCCGACGCTGTTGAACGGCGAACCGGTGCCCGTCGTGACCACGATTACCGTAAACTTCGCTTTCTCACAATAGATAAGCGAGTCTAAATATCTTTTGAGAAAATTCAGCCTGCTAAGACAGGATTGAGGAGGATTTTAACTCTATGCTTTTTGTCAAGCTTAACTTTTTTGCACTGATGCTGCTGCAAGGCAGCGAGGTCAGCTTTGATCTCCGCTCGATGTGGGGCAACATGGGTTTCGCTGCCAAGGCCGTCGTCGTTCTGCTCGCCATCATGTCGGCCTGGTCGATCGGCGTCATGATTGATCGTTACATCGCCTTCAGCCAGGCTCGGAAGCAGTCGCGCGAATTTGCTCCCGCCGTTGCCGGCTGCTTGAGAGAACGAAAGATCGAAGAGGCCATCAGCGTTGCCGAGCAGAACAAACGCAGCCATTTAGCTAAAGTTGTTGAAGCCGGCCTTCAGGAATTCCGCGCCCATGCCGAATCCCGCGAAATCTCCGGTGAACAAATCGAGTCTTCCCGGCGTGCTTGCGAGCGCGCGGAAGCCATCGTGAATGCCGAACTCAAACGCGGGCTATCAGGTCTTGCAACCATTGGTGCAACTGCTCCTTTCGTGGGACTCTTTGGAACCACCGTCGGTATCATCAACGCGTTCCGCGGCATGTCGTCGGAAAAAACTGCCGGTCTATCGGCTGTCGCAGGTGGAATTTCCGAAGCGCTGGTCACCACGGCTTTCGGTCTGTTCGTGGCCGTGCCGGCCGTATGGGCGTACAACTGGTTCACCAACAAAGTTGAAGCATTCGGCATTGAGATGACGAACTCCTCATCCGAATTGATCGACTACTTCATCAAGCAGAGCGGCGGAGGAAAGAGGTAAGCCATGGGAATGGGAGGCGGCGGAGGCCGAGGAGAAGTTACCTCCGAAATCAACGTCACGCCGATGGCGGACGTGATGCTTGTCCTTCTGATCATTTTCATGGTGATTACGCCAATGTTGCAGAAGGGCGTTAGCGTCGAACTCGCGAAGACAAAAAATCCCATCGACATGAAAGAAGCCGATCGGGATGACGCAGTTCTGGTCGCTGTGACTCGCGACGGGAAGTTCTATCTCGGACAGAACAGAGTAAGCATCGACGACCTTGCCAGCAAGGTGAATGATCTTCTGGCAACCAGACTCGAAAAGAAGGTTTTCGTCAAGAGCGATCTCCGCGCCAAGTATGGCGATGTCGTTCAGGTTGTCGACAACATTCGAAACGCAGGTGTCGATCAAGTCGGCTTATTGACCGAGCGGCTCGACGATCAGGTCCGCAGGTAGGAGGTAGCAGCGATGAAGAAGAAACGCAAAAAAATAGAGGCAAAGGCAGATATCAACGTTACCCCGTTCATCGACATTCTGCTCGTGCTGTTGGTGATCTTTATGACGATCACACCGTTGACACCGAAGGGTCTTGATGCGGCAGTTCCGCAACCGCCTCCGCCAGGTACACCTCCACCGCCGCCGGATGAGCTCAACAAGACGATCGTCTTGTCGATCGATAAAGCGGGAAACCTGAAGATCAACCAGGACAGCGTCGAACTTCGTTATCTGGGAGATCAGCTTCAGGAGATCTTCAAAACCCGCAACGAGCGTACGGCTTTCGTTAACGCCGATCCGGAGTTGCTCTACAAAGACGTGGTTGAGGTCATCGATGTCGCGAAGGGCGCCGGTGTCGACAAGATCGGCCTTATGACCGAACAAATCCAGGCTGGCGGCAGATAGGAGGCATACGATGACGCGAGAGACGAAATGGATGCTCGCCACCGTGGCCATGCTGGTCCTGGCGTTGACGGGCTGCGCAAAGCTGCAGGCGCGCGACAACCTGAATAAGGGCGTCCGCGCATTTCGAGAGTCGCACTATGAGAACGCTGTGAATTATTTCAAGCAGGCTGTGGAGTTAGATCCCGATCTCACGACCGCCCAGATCTACCTCGCAACAGCCTATTCGCAGCAGTACATTCCCGGCGGCCGTTCCGAGGAGAACGATAAGAACGCGAAATTAGCGATTCAAACATTCGAAAGTGTGCTTCAGCGTGATCCGAACAACGTCAATGCCATCGCCGGACTGGCCAGCATGTACCAATCACTCGGCCAGACAGACACGAGCCAGTTCCAAAAAGCGCACGATTACTACATGAAGTACGCACAGTTGGATTCGAGCAATCCGGTCCCCTACTATGCGATCGGCAGCGTGGACTGGATCATGGTCTACAACAAGAACAATCCGTTACCGGAAGAGGAACAGGCGAAGTTCATCGAGGAGGGTCTGGCCAACCTCGACAAATCTCTCGGACTGGATCCGAATTACGAAGACGCGATGACCTACAAAAATCTCCTGTACCGGGAAAAAGCGCGTCTGTCGGAAAGCGAAGACGAAAAGAAACAGCTTATCGCTCAAGCCGACGAATGGTTTAACAAGGCCCTGGAAACCCGGAAGAAAAATGCAGAAAAGAAAAAGCTTCCGGGCGGCGAGGCTTCCAGATAGCCGGTAGAAGTTTAAAAGAGCCTTCGGCCTTGACTATAGCGCGGCGGTGCATATACCCGCCCGCTAGAGTTAAGACGAAGGCTTTTTTCATATAATTTGGTTACATGATTCGCTTGGAAGAAATTCTCGACAAGGTCGAGAAGCATCATCCTGGGGACAAATTGGACCTCATTCGCCGGGCCTACATTTTCTCGGCGAAGGAACATAAAGGACAGGTCCGCGCTTCCGGCGAACCTTATCTGACCCACCCCTTGGAAGTGGCCAACCTGCTGGCGGAAATGAAGATGGATGCCGTTACCGTCGGTGTGGGCCTGTTACATGATGTCGTCGAGGACACCCTCACCACGCTCGAAAAGATCGAGGAGCTGTTTGGGTCCGAAGTCGCCCACATCGTCGACGGCGTTACGAAAATCAGCCAGATTCAATTCACTTCGAAAGAAGAGAAGCAGGCGGAAAACTTCCGGAAGATGCTTCTGGCGATGACGGACGACATCCGGGTCATCATGGTCAAGTTCGCCGACCGTCTTCACAACATGCGTACACTCGCGTATCTCCCCTCGGAACGGCGTCAAGCGATCGCGCGAGAGACTTTGGAGATCTATGCTCCGTTGGCCAACCGGCTCGGCATGGGGAAAATCCGCGGAGAACTGGAGGATCTGGCCTTCAGCTATCTCGACGCGAAGGCGCATGAAGAACTGAAAGACCTTGTCGAGAAGAACCGAAAAAAGCACGAAGCTTTTCTTGCCGAAGTGACGGGAATGGTTCAACAGAAGATGCGCGAGCACGGGATTCCGTGTTTCACCCAATCGCGCATCAAGCGGCTCTACTCGATCCATCTGAAGTTGAAAAAGCAGCGCATAGCCATTGATCAGGTTTATGACCTGCTGGCGCTTCGCCTCATCACCGATAGCGTGAAGAACTGCTATGCTGCGCTCGGCGTGATTCACAATACGTGGCGACCCGTTCCCGGACGCATCAAAGATTTCATTGCCATGCCTCGCCCGAACATGTACCAGTCTTTGCATACTTCCGTTATTGCGGGCGGGCAGCCGTTCGAGGTGCAGATTCGGACCGCGGAAATGCATCAAATTGCCGAAGAAGGTATCGCGGCCCACTGGAAGTACAAAGACGGCAAGCTGGTCGCGGATGACCGGGAAGACCAGCGCGTATCCTGGCTCAGGCACCTTGTGGAGCTGCAACAGGAGATGAAGGACCCTGCCGATTTTCTGAGCACGCTGAAAATCGATCTCTATCCCGCAGAAGTCTATACCTTCACGCCGAAAGGCAAGGTCATCACGCTTCCGCGCGACGCGACGCCCGTGGATTTTGCCTATGCTATCCACACGGAGGTGGGCCACACCTGCGTGGGCGCCAAGATCAACAATCGGATGACGCCGCTGCGAACGAAACTTCGAAACGGCGACATCGTCGAGATCATTACTCAATCGGGACACAAGCCAAGCCGCGATTGGCTTTCATTCGTCAAGACGTCGCGCGCCCGAAACAAAATCCGCCATTGGCTCACGGAACAGGAAAGCGAGAAAGCGATTGAACTCGGCCGCAAGATGGTCGAAAAGGAAGCTCGGAAATATAAACAGAGCGTCAAAGAACTGCTTGAGGGCGGCAAGCTCGACGCCATTCTGCCGGAATACGGCTCGAGCAAAATCGAGGATTTGCTCTCGGCGATCGGTTACGGGAAGGTCTCGGCGAAGCAGATTATTGCGCGGCTGGTTCCGGACGGGGTGAAGGAAGCGGTACCCGAAGAAGAGTCGAAGATCACATCGGTCGTCAAACGTGTTTTCGGATTGGGAACCGACGCAAAACTTCAGGTGAAAGGTTTTGACGATCTGCTGGTGTATCGAGCGAAGTGCTGCAATCCGATCCGCGGCGAAGAAGTTATCGGTTACATCACGCGCGGCAAAGGCGTCGCGGTCCATTCGAAAAATTGTCCGAACGTCCAAAATCTCTTGTACGATGCGGATCGCAAGGTCGATGTGGTATGGGCAGGGGCCGCGCCGGCCGCAGAATCCTACGCAGTTCCGCTGACGATCGTGACTGAGGACCGTCCAGGGATGCTGGCCGAAATTGCGGCGGCGATTTCCGACGTGAAAGCCAATATTTTAAATGTGGAAGCGCGGACTGCCGACGAGCGCGGAACGATTGATATTTTACGACGTAAGCCGATCCTCGAAAACTCTAAACATTGCGCGATAGGCGTGGGGGGACCGGCCAAAAGGCCATCAAGGAGGCCGCGAAGCGGCGTACCAACTATGGCTTGGCCGGTGGGCCCGACGCTAATTAATGTCTCATGAACAAAGAAGTCATCTCAACGCCTCTGGGTCCGTCGGCGCTTGGACCTTATTCCCAAGCAATACGGGCCGGTAACCTGTTATTCGTTTCCGGCCAAATTCCGCTTGATCCGTCGACCGGACAGATCATCCCGGACAAGACCATTCAGGCGCAAACGCGCCGCGTACTTCAGAACCTCCTCGCCATCGTCAGCGCGGCTGGCGGTTCTGGTGAGAACATCGTAAAGACAACCGTATTTCTTCGAAACATGGGCGACTTTGGGGAAATGAATGCCGTATACGGCGAATTCTTTCGCCTCAGGCCGCCTGCCCGCTCCACGATCGAAGCCTCTCGATTGCCTCGGGACGTCTCGATCGAGATCGACTGTATCGCGGTTATTTGATACGTCTGCGTAACTTCACGTCGAGACCAATGTTTCCCAGCTCGTCTCGAGACGCTTGGACGGATGTGTTACCGCTGACGAAATACTCAATCAGGATGACCTGCTGGCGGTTCGAGGAAAGATCCTGAGAATACGTAACCGATAATTCCTTCGTCACCTGCCGCGATACAGAAATTCGCGTGCTGGAGTTATTCTCGGCACCGACCTGGAAGGGCTCCAGCCGGACACCCGTGCCGGTCCCAAGTACTCCCAGACGATTCCCCACGCGTTGCTGCAAAAGATCGAAGAGAATAGACGCCGCACCACTCTGGAAAAGCTGCTCACTTGTGGGGGGGCTGCCGGGTCTGATATTGGCAATCTCTTCACGCGTTCGGCCGCCGGCGATCAAGCTGACGATTTCCAATTCAGGCAATGGCGGATCGGATCGCATGTTCAGACGCAGCTGATCGCCGCGCCCGGCAACCGTCAAAATCACGCGATAATCCCGCACCTGCGACTCGGCCTCGATATCGACCACCGGAACTATTCGCAACGGATCTACAAAATCGATGTTGCCGCGCGTGACCGTGTAGCGATTTCCCTGAAAGACCAACGTTCCACCACTCGCCTCCACATGGCCGGTCAGAGACGGCTCGGCAAGCGTACCTTTGAGGTCGACATCGACTCTCGCCTCGACATCCGCCATTGGATTTTGAATCGTGATATTACGGCTGCCTTCAATATGTACACTCAACTGCAATCTGCCGGCGGGAGAAGGCCCCACACTCAGATTACGTTCCGTCAAGAGCGCAAGAAATTCTTCGAAGCTGCTGCGGTATGAGAGGCTTTCGATCTGAACCCTGCCTTCAAGACGGGGGGATGCCCAGTTGCCTCGCAGGTCCAAACTGCCGTCGACCACGGTGCGCAGACCTTCGGGATACCGAAAACGCACGTTGTCTGCGTCGATGTGAATGTTCATCGATTGCAATCCGCCGCGTTCGAGTAAGCCTGTTCCTTGTGCCCGGACTGTCCCGCCGCTGACCTGGCCGGTAACATTGGAAAGGTTGACCTGATCGCGATTGAAGAATACGTCGCCGTTGACATTCGTCAAGCTGGCGAAGAAACGCTCGCGCCGGAATGAACCGTTGTTGATGTGCGCAACTCCACGAAGGTCCGGCATCTGTGGGGTTCCTGTCAGCGCAACCTGAACATTTACCGATCCGCCCGGCTTCCATTCCCGAGAGGCGACTCCAAGCAAGGCCAAATCCAGTTGCCCGCTCACATCGAGGTTGACCGGCGTGTGTTCGGTAAAAGCAATTGTGCCTGCAACGTTGACTTGAGTCGCCTCACCCTTCAGCGTGACGCCGATGAGGTTCAGCCGGTCGGAATTGAACTCGATAGTAAACGGTTTGGTCGTCTGAAGTGGCACATCCGGCACATCCTGAAGACGCAAATCGGCCGCTTCAATCTGTCCTTGTCCCCGCAAACGCGTGCGGTCTGTCAATAGCCCGGACAAAGTCACGTTTCCCGTCGCGGTAACCGTAGCTGGAATCCTGGCGAGCCTCTCGACCGGATATTGTATGAATTTCGCTTGCGCTGTGAACGGATAACCGGTTGCCGCGGTGTCCAGCTGCGCCGTGAGATTAATGTTCTTGCCGGTATTCAGCCTTAGATCCAACTTCGATCCCATCGAAGCCAGTTCGACCTGAGCCTGTGGGAAAACCTCGCCCTGAATCGACAGATTTTGGATTGTTCCGCTACCGCTGATATTCGGCTGTTTTGTGGTTCCCTCTCCGCGAACGTTCGCCTGCCGGATGACACCTTGAATAACATCGGGCAAGCCGGCTGGGTAGAATGTTGCCAGATCAACCGAATTTACACGCGCCGAGAATTTCAAAGCGTCGTTGGCGCGATTGAGCGTGACGTTGCCCGTGAGCGTCGAATCATTTCGCTGAATCGCGAGCTGGTCGATCTCAATGACCGGTTCCGAATACCGGACATACCCATGAGCGTTTCCTATGGCGCGGTTATCGATGGACAAATTCTCTGCTCGAATGTCGCCCTCAACTTTTACTGTAGGCGCAAGTGAAGAGACATGAACGTCACCGGCAAAACTTCCGTCGAAAGTGCGATTAATGAATGATCGAAGATCTTGCGCTGATACGCGGCTCGATTGCACTCGCAGATCCGCCGTTGAGCCTGAAAGTGCTGTGCTCCCGTTGACCAGCAATTGGGATTCGCCGTAATTAATTCGAACGTTTCTGAGAACGGCGACCTCCGAAGGAGTATCGAGACGCACCCCGCCCGATGCCTCTTGGATTTTCCATTGGCGAAATACGTGATTCGCAAGTGTGAATTCTCCGTCAAGGACGGGCTTGGAAATTGCACCGGTCAGGCGTCCGTCGAAAGTCCCTTCTCCGTTCGCATCCGCGTAAACGAATGCGATGTCCTTTAAATTCGATGAAGCCAGATTCACCTTCAGATCAGACATCTCGGGTTGAATCAGCCCGTCAGCTCTCACGGTAGTTGAAAACAGCCTCACGTCCGCATTGGCCACACGCGCCTTGCCGGGACTGAGTTGGTAATCGCTCCTGCCGTCCAGCGGCAGAGGAATAACCCCGGGCGCCCGCGGTGGACTGTAGCTGGCCAGATCTGCATTTCCGCCGAATTCAAATCGGGCGAGCCGTCCTTCGAACCAGCCGGTCAATGTACCCGTCAGATTTGAGAAGACCCGGTATTTTCGATCCCAAGGATACACACGTACAAGAGCCGCAGCATCGATTTGCGCGTAACGAACATTAAGATTCGTTCGCGAGGGTCCAGGAAGATCTTCAACAACAATATCGCCGGTGACGGAACCGCCGGCCACGGCGGTCTTCATGTTGTGAACCGTGAGGCGTTTTTCCGGGTACCGGTAGGCGTATTCGCCTGCCGATTTGCCTGCGTGCCATCCATCGAAATCCACTTCGTTCGCTGATGTTTGACCTTGCGTGGAAAAATAATCGGAAGCGAATTCGAGAAATCCGGCTACCTCGGCGTTGCCGCCAAAGGTGTCCTCGGGGAAGAAATAATTCAGAAATGGAACCTGAACGTTGCCGCTGTATGCGAGCTTTCCCGAAATATTTCGGCTCAACAACTGGTTGATCCTGCCTTGGAGCCGTACTGCGGTACGACCCGAAGTGATGGAAATCTTATGGGCAACCAGGGTCGCGCGAGTATAGTCCGCGTCCGCGGCAAGAGTGTAGGGAATCGAGCGCTGAGCTTGGGAAGACCGGTCGAGGATCCCGTCGTAACGGAAATGACTTTCAAGAACTTCGTGCCCCGCGTTGTAGTTCAGAACGGCTGCTACCTTTTGGGTCGAAAAATTGAGGTTGATCCTCCGCTCATTCAGGAGCGCCGCGCCGCCGAGCACATTGAAGTTTTTGATGGAGATTTCGAAACCGAAAGGATTTCCTCCGGGCCCTCGCGCTGGTGATGGAATGTTGGTCCTTCCGTCCGGCCCCACAATAATGTGAAATTCCGGGCCGCTAAACGTCAGTTCGAAGAGGTCGATCTTCTTCTCGAACAGCATTCGGAGGTTTAAACCGACATCGATGCGTCTGAAGTGAGCCAGGGGCTCTTCTTCTGCGGGCTCAAGACCGCGTAAGGTCAGATCGTCCAGCCAGACCCGTCTGTGCCGGAAGCTCCACTCCATGTTCTTGAGTGTTACAGCGGCGCCGGTTCTCGATTCGATTTCATGCACAACATACAGATGCACTCGGTCCTTGAAAACCGGTGAGTTCAGATACACAACAATACCGCCTGCCAGTGCCCCCACGATGAGTGCCAGGACAACAAGAACCAGAACGATGCTGCGCCTATTTAAAAATCTCAATCTTGCTCTTTCTGCGAATCGCTTCCAGCCAGATATTGATCTCGTGGTTCAAAGCTTCCTGAAAAACATTGTTCCGAACCGAGTCCGCGACGCTTTCCAGCGTCGGGATGGCCGCCACGCCGCGTTCTTTCGCGGCCGGAACAAATACGTTTTCGTAATAACGGCGTATATCTTCGTCCGTAGGATGAATGGACTCTCCCCAGCGCTTGTCGAAATACTTTCGCATCCGAATACGCAGACGGACCGATTCGCGAACTTTCGCTAGCGGCAAGTCGGAACCGGGGCCGAACTTACGCATTTCGGCATCGATTTCGCCATCGGTAACGTCGGCGGTAACATCCGTCATATTCGTTTCGATCAGGTAATCATCGATCACGTGCTGGAGGAGAGCCGCCTCATCCTCAATCGGCTTGTCGCCGAGCGTTCCCCGGATCTCACGCTGCTGGCGCATGTCACTCGCCGTGATGATGTGCCCGTCAACGACAGCCACAATGCGATCGATCACCTCCGCACGAATGGCGAGCGGCGACGACAAACAATACAAAAGCAGCAGCACCCGTTTCATAAGCTAAAAAGGATTCCCCAGCGTGAAGAACACCTTAAAGCGGTCCTCTCTCCTATATAACGGTTCGCCCGGCTTGAGGGTAGATAGATCTTGCACTCTGAATCTGAGCTTTGGATTCAAATTGATTCCAACGTCGATGCGCACCGGGCCGAGTGGGGTCTGGTAGCGGAGGCCGAATCCGGCGGTGTGCGTAAACTGACTGAGATGGATATCCGACAACGTTGAAAATACATTACCAGTATCGTAAAAAAGAGCGGCGCCCAAACCCTTAATGGGAATGATGCCCAAGGGGGTCCGATATTCGAAATTACCGATCGTCATCGCGTAGCCGCCCTCAGGTACGGCATCGTCGAATGAAAAACCCCTGAGTGTTGTCGACCCACCTGCGAAATAGCGTTCCGTGGGTGGCAATGATGTTGTACCTCCGAAAGGATGGTTCCACCCTAGACGAACCGAGGTTGCGAGTACTCCGCGAGGAACCGGGGTATAAAAACTGTACAGGTTATACAACGAAGTGAAATTCAATTCAGAACCAAAGGCACGGCTTGCGATCTGAAATGTCGTCGTATTGAACGAACCTGTAGTCGGATTCAATGGATCGTTTCGGCGGTCTTGAACGTAGGACGTGCCGAACCGCGCGATTTGGAAAATGCCCCGTTCCGTTTTAAGTTTTTCTGCCAGAGGATTCACACGAATATCCGCCAGGTCGACCGTCTGATACCCCATCGTAAACAGAAAGTTTTGGCTAGGGGAGAAACGCTTCAGAGTTTGCAATGAAAAGTCGAGCCGGTTCGCGGTAAAAGAGGGTCGTTCCGTGTGTTCAAAGAACGCAGAGGCGAAACCATCGAGGTCGTGATTGAACAACCGCGGTTCACGAAATGTCGATTGAGCAAGCCGCTCCCTGATGCTGCCTCGAACTCGAAAGCTGATTGAACGATCGAGGCCCCACAAATTGTTGTGAGAGATTTCGACCGTGCCCCGCACGCGTTCGTACTCCTGGTAGCCGATACCGTAAGTGAGCAAAATCGGTTTTGCATCTTCGACCTGAATTAATAGATCGCGTGTGTGCGGTTCCATTTCCGACAATGTTACGATGTCGACCCTGGTGAACAAGCCGGTGGCATACAGACGCCGTTGACCTTCGAGAACCACTTCCGGATTGTAAGGAGTATTTGGATAGAGACCGCTATTTCGATGGATGATTTTGTCCTTCGTTAATGTATTTCCCTCCACGAAAATCCTGCCGATTTGATAAGACTCCCCTTCCGTTATCACAAATGCGACGCGCATCCCGTGATTCGATTCGTCATCCATCACGCTACGCTCGACGCGAGCATCCGCGTAACCGCGCGCGTAGTAGTACTGGGTAACGGCAGCACGCGCTCGGTCCACCACCAACGGTGTGTAGAGATCTCCTTCCTTCAGTTGCATCGTTTTGCGCAATTCGGGTTCGGAGATGGCGGAATTCCCCACGATCACAATAGAATCGATCGGCACCTGGCGCCCTTCCTGAATTTCGATCATGATGTTGATGCTATGATCGACCTCTGCGTAATTGCCTTTGACGACGGTTCCTTCGAAGCCGGCATTGCGATACATCGTCTCAATCGTCCGGACATCCTCATTAAGCGCTTCTGGGCTGAAGAAACTTGGATTCAAAAGCTGTCCTTTTCGAACCTTCATGCGTGCTCGAATGTCGTCGGTGCTGAAATGTTGATTGCCTTCAATTGCTACCGATAGGATTCCGTGTTTCATACCGGGATCGATCGGATAGTTGATCTGAATGGCATTGTCTAGGGGCGCCGGGATCAAGTCCTTCCCAACCATGGCTTCGAAGTAGCCTTCCTGTTGCAAATATCGGAGAATTTGCGCGCGGCCTTCTTCGACGAGGTCCTCATCGACCGAGCCCTCTTCGAAAACGGGCACGAGGTCCCGCAATTTCTTTTTTGAAATTTTGAATCCGGGCGTCTCGACAAGCGTGAATTGGCCCGGCTCGATCACCACATCAATGTCGACCGTATTCGTCGAGGACTGGTACATGCGATTTTCTGTGACTTTCGTATTCAAAAAGCCTAGCTCCGAGAACTTGGCGCGGATATTTGCCTGACCCTT
>WNGG01006594.1_pt1 | contig 23347 bp, 20 predicted proteins | sample 5400661 | NCBI WGS metagenome assembly WNGG01 (sample SAMN13153372, study PRJNA577476) | soil metagenome | isolation source: 100 cm soil or saprolite under Garry oak tree replicate 1 | place: USA:California | collected 2016-06-15
CTCGGGGTGTGCCGACCCCGAGGCGCGCCACGGCTTGGCCGGGGCGCGTCCGAGCGCGGGGGGTCTGGGGGCCATCTCGGGGCCCCCAGGAAGATAGATGAGCGCGCTGACCCCGGCCCAGATCGTCGGCGAGCTCGACCGGTACATCGTCGGTCAGCACCGGGCGAAGCGCGCGGTGGCGGTCGCGCTGCGCAACCGGTGGCGGCGACAGAACCTGCCGGCCGAGCTGCGCGACGAGGTCGCGCCGAAGAACATCATCATGATCGGCCCGACCGGCGTGGGGAAGACGGAGATCGCGCGGCGCCTGGCGCGGCTCGCGCAGGCCCCGTTCGTCAAGGTTGAGGCGTCGAAGTACACCGAGGTCGGCTACGTCGGGCGCGACGTGGAGTCTATGATCCGCGACCTCACCGAGCTCGCGGTCGGCATGGTCAAGGCGGAGCGCATGGCCGAGGTCCAGGAGAAGGCCGAGCGGCTCGCCGAGGACCGGCTGCTCGAGCTGCTCCTGCCGCGGCGCTCGGCGGAGCCGTTCTCGAGCGGCTCGCTCGAAGAAGTCACGCCCGACGCCTCGCGCGCGACGACCCTGGAGAAGCTCCGCGCCCAGCTCCGGGAGGGGAAGCTCGACGAGCGGATGGTCGAGCTCGAGACGCAGCAGGCGGCGATGCCGCTCGTCGAGGTCCTGGGCGGGCAGGGGCTCGAGGAGGTGGGCCTCCAGCTGAAGGACATGCTCTCGAACCTCGTGCCGGGCCGGACCAAGCGGCGTCGCGTCCGCGTGGCCGAGGCGCGGCGCCTGCTCGTCCAGGAGGAGGCGCAGAAGCTCGTCGACATGGACGAGGTCGTGACCCAGGCGGTGCGCCGCGTCGAGGACTCCGGCATCGTCTTCCTCGACGAGATCGACAAGATCGCCGGGCGGGAGCAGGCGCACGGGCCGGACGTGTCACGGGAAGGGGTTCAGCGCGACCTCCTGCCCATCGTCGAGGGCTCGGCGGTCAACACCAAGTACGGCATCGTGCGCACGGACCACGTGCTCTTCATCGCCGCCGGGGCCTTCCACGGCGCCAAACCCTCGGACTTGATCCCCGAGCTCCAGGGCCGGTTCCCGATCCGGGTCGAGCTGGAGCCCTTGACGCGAGACGATTTCGTCCGCATTCTGACCGAACCGCGGAACGCGTTGATTCGACAGTACGTCGAGCTGCTCCGCACCGAGCACGTGACGCTCCGGTTCCTGCCGGAGGCGGTGCAGGCGATCGCGGAGATCGCGATGCAGGTGAATACGAGCACGGAAAACATCGGTGCGCGGAGGCTCTACACGGTGATGGAGAAGCTCCTCGAGGACGTGTCCTTCGACGCCCCGGATCTGGGGGGCAAGGAGCTCGTCGTCGACGCCGAGTACGTCCGCCTGCGCCTCGCCGACGTGACGCGCGACCAGGACCTGTCGAGGTATATCCTGTGACGGCCGACAACCTCCGGCGCGTCGAGATCCTCATGGAGGCGCTCCCGTACATCCGGGAGTTCCGGGGCCGGACCGTCGTCATCAAGTACGGCGGCGCCGCCATGGAGCAGGCGGACCTCAAGGACACCTTCGCGCTCGACGTCATCCTCCTGGCGCTGGTCGGGATCCATCCCGTGATCGTCCACGGCGGGGGTCCGCAGATCGACGCGCTCATGAAGCGGCTCGGCAAGGAGCCGCGCTTCGTCGGGGGCATGCGCGTGACCGACGAGGAGACGATCGAGATCGTCGAGATGGTTCTCGTCGGCAAGATCAACAAGGAGATCGTCGGCCTGATCAACCACCACGGCGGCCGGGCAGTCGGGCTGTCGGGCAAGGATGCGAGCCTCCTGCGCGCGCGGCGCCGGCCGCACCGGCTGCCGAGCGGCGAGGAGGTGGACATCGGGCTCGTCGGCGAGGTCGTCGCCGTCAGCGCCGAGCCGATCCGCCTGCTCGAGGACGCGGGCTTCGTCCCGGTGATCGCGCCGGTCGGCATCGGCGACGCGGGCGAGACGTACAACATCAACGCCGATCTCGTCGCCGGCGAGGTCGCGGCCGCGCTCGACGCCGAGAAGCTCATCCACCTGACGGATGTGCAGGGGATCGTCGGCACGGACGGGCGACTCGTCAGTACGCTCGCGCGCAAGGACGCGGAGCGGCTCGTGCGCGAGGGCGTCATCGACGGCGGAATGTTGCCGAAAGTCGAGTCGTCCCTGCGCGCGCTGGAGGCGGGCACCGCCAAGGCGCACATCATCGACGGGCGGGTGCCGCACGCGATTCTGCTCGAGCTGTTCACGCGTGAGGGTGTCGGGACCGAAATCGTCCTGTAGACCGAGGGAGACATGGACACGAAGACGCTGCTCGACTGGTCGGCGAAGTACCACACGCCCAACTACGGTCGGACCCCGATCTGCCTCGTGCGAGGCGAGGGCGTCCGCGTGTGGGACTCCGACGGCCGCGAGTACCTCGACTTCACCTCCGGCATCGCCGTGACCGCGCTCGGCCACTGCCATCCGGTCATCACCGGGGCCATCCGGGAGGCGGCCGCGACGCTCTTGCACGTCTCGAACATCTTCAACAACGCGCCCCAGGTGCACCTGGCCAAGTTGCTGGTCGAGCACTCGTTCGCCGACCGCGTGTTCTTCTGCAACTCGGGCGCCGAGGCCAACGAGGCGGCGCTGAAGATCGCGCGCAAGTACGGCAAGGAGCGACTGGCCACCGACCGGTACGAGGTCATCGCCACGCACAACTCGTTCCACGGCCGCACGCTGGCGACGGTCACCGCGACCGGCCAGCCGAAGTATCACCACGGCTTCGAGCCGCTCATGCCGGGCTTCAAGCACGTGCCCTACAACGACCTGCGCGCGATGGAGCGGGCGATGGACAGCCGCACGGCCGCCGTCCTGGTCGAGCCGATCCAGGGCGAGGGCGGCGTGAACGTCCCCGACGACGACTATCTGCCGGGGCTGCGCAAGCTCTGCGACGAGTCGGGCACGCTGCTGATCTTCGACGAGATCCAGACCGGCGTGGGCCGCACCGGGCGCCTCTGGGGTTACGAGCACTCCGGGGTGGAGCCGGACGTCATGACGCTGGCCAAGGCGCTCGCCAACGGCATCCCGATCGGCGCGATGCTGTGCCGCGAGGACGTCGCGTCCGTCTTGACCGCGGGGTCGCACGGCTCGACCTTCGCGGGCTCGGCGTTCGTGACGTCGATCGCGCTCGCGACCCTGACGACCCTGATCGCGGAGAAGATCCCGGCGAACGCGGCCCGGATGGGGCGGGAGCTGATGGACGGGCTCGGCGCGCTCCGGGCGCGTCACGCGACCATCCGGGACGTGCGGGGCAAGGGGCTCCTGATCGGCGTCGAGCTGTCGCAGCCGGTGGCGCCACTCGTGGACGCGTGCCGCGAGGCGGGGCTGCTGGTGCTCTCCGCGGGCGAGAAGGTGCTCCGGCTGGCCCCACCGCTCATCGTGGACTCGCGCGACTGCGCCCGCGCGCTGGAGATCGTGGCGACGTGCCTGGACCGCCTGGCGGCGTGAAGCACTTCATCTCGGCCGCCGACCTGACGCGTGAGCGGGCGCTGCACCTGTTCGCCCTCGCGGCGGACCTGAAGCAGCGCTGGAAGGCCGGCCGGCGCGGTACGCCGCTCGAGGGCCGGTCGCTGGCGCTGATCTTCGAGAAGCCGTCGCTGCGGACGCGGGTGACCTTCGAGGTCGGCGCGCACCAGCTCGGCGCCCGGGGCGTCTACCTCTCGGGCCCGGAGATCGGGCTGGGCACGCGCGAGTCCGTGCCGGACGTCGCCCGGAACCTCTCGCGCTGGGTCGACGGCGTCGTGGCGCGCGTCTACGCGCACGCGACGGTCGAGACGCTGGCGCGGCACGCCACCGTGCCCGTGATCAACGCGCTCTCCGACCACGAGCACCCGTGTCAGGCGCTCGCGGACTATTTCACGCTCTGGGAGCGCGGCCTCGACCCGGCGAAGGTCCGCCTGGCGTGGATCGGCGACGGCAACAACATGTGCCACTCGCTCCTGCTCCTGGGCGCGCTGCTCGGCACCTCGATAGTCGTCGCGTGCCCGCCGGGCTACGAGCCCGCCGCGTCCGTCCAGGCGACGGCGCGACGGCTCGGCGGCCGCTTCGAGATCACCGAGGACGCGCGTGCCGCCGCGAGCGGCGCGGACGTCGTTTACACGGACGTGTGGATCAGCATGGGGCAGGAAAAGGAGCGCGACCGGCGGCTCGAGGCCTTCGGCCGCTATCAGGTGAGTCCGACGCTCCTCGGCTTCGCCAACCCGTCCGCGGTCTTCATGCACTGCCTGCCCGCGCACCGGGGCGAAGAGGTCGCCGACGCCGTCATCGACGGACCGCAGTCGATCGTCCTCGACCAGGCCGAAAACCGGTTGCACGCCCAGAAGGCGGTGATCCTCGAGCTGCTCGGCGGCGAGGGCGACGATGTCTGACGCGAGGGTCGGCGAGCCTATCAAGCGTGTCGTCCTCGCGTACTCCGGGGGACTGGACACCTCCGTCATCCTCCGCTGGCTGATCGAGACCTACGCGTGCGAGGTCGTGGCCTTCTGCGCCGACCTCGGCCAGGGCGAGGAGCTCCTGCCGGTCCGCGACAAGGCGCGCCGGACCGGCGCAGCCTCGGTGCACGTCGTAGACCTCCGCGAGGAGTTCGTCCGCGAGTTCATTTTCCCGATGCTGCGCGGCGCGGCGGTGTATGAGGGCGCGTACCTCCTCGGCACCTCGATCGCGCGACCGCTCATCGCCAAGCGGCAGATCGAGATCGCGCTGGAGGAAGGCGCCGACGCGGTCGCCCACGGCGCCACCGGCAAGGGCAACGACCAGGTGCGCTTCGAGCTCACCTACGCGGCGCTTGCGCCCCAGCTCCGCGTCATCGCCCCGTGGCGCGAATGGAGCCTGAACTCCCGCAGCGCGCTGCTCGAGTTCGCGCGCGCCCACGACATCCCGGTGCCGGTGACCGCCGAGCGTCCGTACTCCATGGATCGCAACCTCTTCCACATCTCGTACGAGGGCGGCATTCTCGAGGACCCGTGGACCGAGCCGCCCGACAAGATGTACCTGCTGACACAGTCGCCCGAGGCGGCCCCGGACGTGCCGGTCGTGCTCGAGGTCGAGTTCGAGGCCGGCGATCCCGTTGCGGTGGACGGACGGCGGCTCGCGCCGGTCCAGCTGCTGACGCACCTGAACCGGCTCGGCGCCGAGCACGGCATCGGACGGGTGGACCTCGTCGAGAACCGCTTCGTCGGGATGAAGTCGCGGGGCTGCTACGAGACGCCCGGCGGCACGATCCTCGTCGCCGCGCGTCGGGCGCTGGAATCGATCACGCTCGACCGCGAGGTGCTGCATCTCCGGGACAGCCTGGTGCCGCGCTACGCGGAGATGATCTACTACGGCTTCTGGTTCTCCCCCGAGCGCGAAGCGTTGCAGCGCCTGCTGGACGAGTGCGCGCGGGACGTCACCGGAACGGTCCGGCTCAGGCTGTACAAGGGCAACGTGCTGATCGCCGGTCGCCGCTCACCGCGCTCCCTCTACCGGACCGACTTCGCGACCTTCGAGGCCGACAGCGTCTACCGTCAGCGGGACGCCGAGGGGTTCATCAACCTCAACGCGCTCCGGCTGAAGATCCGCGCGCTGCGCGACCGCAGGGGCTGAGTCGTGCGCGTGGAGGTGGCATCCACGCCGGACGCGGTCGCCCCGGCCGCGCTCCCCGGTGCCGCCGTGGTCGTCGTGGACGTCCTCCGCGCCTCGACGACGATCATCACCGCCCTCGCCAACGGCTGCGCCGCCGTCGTGCCCGTCGCCGATCCCGAGGAGGCGCGACGCCGGGCCGCGGCGATTCCGGGCGCCCTCGTGGCCGGCGAGCGCCGCGGCGAGCCGCTCGAGGGTTTCGACCTCGGCAACTCGCCGCTGGAGTTCGCGGCGGAGCGCGTGGCCGGGCGGACGATCGTCATGACGACGAGCAACGGCACGGGGGCGCTGATCGCCGTGCGCGGCGCCGCGGCCGTCGGCGTCGGGGCGCTGGTCAACGTGGAGGCCGCCGCGACGTGGGCTGCCGGCCGTCGCCGCGACGTCCTCGTCGTCTGCGCCGGCGAGCGGGGCGCGCGCTCGCTCGAGGACTGGGTGTGCGCCGGCCTCCTCGCGGAGCGTCTCGCGGGTCGGATGCCCATCACGCTGGGCCCGGGAGCGGTGGAGGCGTCCTCCGCCGGCCGGGCCTACGCGGCCGACCTGGGACGGCTCGCGCGCGACTCCCGATGGGCGCGCCACCTGACGGCCTCCGGGCGGGGGGCCGACGTGGCGACGTGCCTGGCGCTCGACACGATGTCGCTCGTGCCGCTCTATCTGGCCGACGTTGACAAGGTCCTTTCGGCCCACCCATAATGTGTCGCGGAGTCGCGGCGTGAACCTTCCGATCGGCCTGACGCTCACCCGCATCGTCGCGGTACCCCTGCTGATCCTTTTCCTCATCTCCTCCTCCCGGGTGCACGCCCTGATCGGCGCGGCGATCTTCTCGGCCGCCGCGCTGACCGACTGGCTCGACGGGCTGATCGCGCGACGCCGTAACCAGGTGACGACCCTCGGGACCCTCCTCGACCCCGTCGCCGACAAGCTCCTCGTCGCGGCCGCCCTCGTGTCGCTGCTCACGATCGACAAGGTCGCGGCGTGGATCGTCGTCGTGATCATCGGGCGCGAGATCGCCGTCACCGGGCTTCGCGCGGTCGCGGCGTCCGTGGGTGTCATCGTGCCCGCCTCGCGGCTGGCCAAGTGGAAGACCGTGAGCCAGTACGTGGCGGTGACGCTGCTGATCGTCGAGAAGGGCTTCGGCTCGGCAGAGTTCCACGTGGTCGCGACCGCGGTGCTGTGGGTGGCCTTGGCGTTGACGGTGGTCTCGGCGGTCGACTACTTCCTCCGATTCTTCCGGAAGGCGGACTACCGCGCGATCGTTCCGGAGGAAGACCGCTGGTCCTGAGCCTTCTCGCGGTCGCGGCCGCGTTCCTCGTGGGTGCGGTGCCGGTCGGTTACCTCGTCGGGCGGGCATGGGGTGGGAGCGACATCCGTCAGCAGGGCAGCGGAAACATCGGAGCCACGAACGTGCTGCGGACCCTCGGCCGCGTGCCCGCGATACTGACGCTGCTCGTCGACATCCTGAAGGGGTACCTCGCGGTGGCGGTTGGCGGCGCGTTGGCGCCGGGGCACGCGGCCGCGGTGGCGGCGGTCGCCGCCGTGGCGGGGAACTGCTGGTCGCCGTTCCTCGGCTTCCGCGGCGGCAAGGGCGTCGCCACCGGCTTGGGCGCGCTGCTCCGCCTGGCGCCGCTCGCGACGCTCGCGGCGCTGCCCGTGTTCGTGGCGGTCGTCGCGACGACACGCTGGGTGTCGCTCGGGTCGCTGCTCGGCGCCGCGTGCGTGCCGCTCGGAGCCCTCGTCCTCGGCTCGCCGCCAGGGGTCGTCCTCGCCGCGGCCGCGATCGCCGGCCTCGTGATCGTGCGCCATCGGGACAACATCGGCCGCCTGCTCGCGGGCAAGGAGCACCGGCTCGGTGAGCGGCGCGCCGAGACGTGATGGCGGCGAGCCTGTGACGGACATCGCGATCGTCGGGGCCGGGAGCTGGGGTACCGCGCTCGCCGCGCATCTGGCGCGGACGGGAGCGGCGGTGACGCTCTGCTGTCACGAGGCCGAAGTCGCGGACGGCATCCGCCGCCATCGCCGCAACCCGCTGTACCTGAGCGACGTCGAGCTTCCCCCGGCCGTCGAGGCGACGACGGACACGCGCGCCGTCGGCGGCGCGGCGCTGATGGTCGTTGCCGTGCCCAGCGAGTTTTTCGCCGCGACGCTCGCGACGCTACCCGTGTCGACGGCGCCGATCGTCTCGGCGACCAAGGGGTTCGACCCGAGGCGGCACCTGCGGATGAGCCAGCTGGTCGCCGAGCGGTTTCCGGGTGCGCGCGTGGCCGCACTCTCCGGCCCGACCTTCGCGCGCGAAGTGGCCTTCGGCCGCCCGGCGGCGGCCGTCGTCGCGTCGCCGGACGACGCGCTCGCGCGGGACCTCCAGCAGAGGCTCGGCTCGCGCGAGTTCCGTCTCTATACGAACCGCGACATCGTGGGCGTCGAGGTCGGCGGCGCGACGAAGAACGTGATGGCTATCGCCACGGGGCTCGCCGACGGCCTCGGCCTCGGTGAGAACGCGCGCGCGGCGCTCGTGACGCGCGGTCTCGCCGAGATGACCCGGCTGGCCTCGGCGCTCGGCGGCGAGCCGGCGACGCTCGCCGGGCTTGCGGGTCTCGGTGACCTCGTGCTGACCGCCACCGGCTCACTCTCGCGCAACCGCGCGCTCGGCATGGCGCTCGCGCGGGGCGAGTCGCTCGCGACCGCGCGCGACGCGACGCGGATGATCGCGGAGGGTGTGCCCACCGTACGCTCGGCGCTCGCGCTGGCGAGCCCGCACGGCGTGGCGCTACCCATCTGCGGCGAGGTGGCGGCCGTGCTCTTCGACGGCAAGCCGCCCGCGGCGGCGCTGGCGTCGCTGCTCGGCCGCGCCACGACGCGCGAGGACGCGCCGGTGGGAGGGCGCGATGCCTGAGCTCCGCAAGGACCCGGTCGTCGGACGCTGGGTGATCATCTCGACGGAGCGAGGCCGACGCCCGTCGGATTTCCACCGCGCCGCGCCGGCCGCGACCCCCGGGGTGAGCTGTGCCTTCTGCGAGGGGCAGGAGGAGAAGACGCCGCCGGAGATCCTGGCCGGCCGGGCTCCCGACTCGCCGCCGCACGGGCCCGGCTGGACGTTCCGGGTCGTAGGTCATCGTCGAGACGCCCGCGCACCACGCCTCGTTCGCCACGCTCGGCGCCGACTGGCTCACCGAGATCCTGCTCGCCTGGCGCGAGCGGATCGTGGACCTCAAGAAGGACCCGCGCTTCGAGTACGTGCTGATCTTCAAGAACCACGGCGCCCTCGCCGGTGCGTCGCTCGAGCATCCCCACTCGCAGCTCATCGCCACCCCGATCATCCCCGTCATGGTCGCCGAGGAGCTGGTCGGCTCGTCGAAGTACTACGGGATGAAGGAGCGGTGCGTGTGGTGCGACATCGTGCGACAAGAGCGTCGCGCCCGGAAGCGCTTGATCCGTGAGGCCCACGGATTCGTCGCGCTCGCGCCCTTCGCTCCACGGTTTCCGTTCGAGACGTGGATCCTGCCGTCCGGCCACCAGTCGGCGTTCGAGGAGTCGGACGTCGACGACCTGCGTGGTCTCGCGGAGGTGCTCGGCGACTTCTTCCGCCGTGTCGGTCGCGTCCTCGGCGATCCGGCCTTCAATCTCATGCTGCACACGGCGCCGCTCCGGGAGGCCGCCCTCGACCACTTCCACTGGCACGTCGAGGTGATTCCGAAGCTGACGAATCCGGCGGGCTTCGAGTGGGGGAGCGGCTTCTTCATCAATCCGGTGCCGCCGGAGGACGCGGCGGCGGCCCTGCGGGAGGGCGCCCGCTGAGCCGTGGTATCATCGACCGCTGGTTTGCGGGAATAGCTCAGTGGTAGAGCACGACCTTGCCAAGGTCGGGGTCGCGGGTTCGAATCCCGTTTCCCGCTCCAGCAATTCTTTTCCGCGGACTGGGCGGCGTACCCAAGTGGTTAAGGGAGCGGACTGCAAATCCGTTATGCGGCGGTTCGAATCCGCCCGCCGCCTCCATTCCGAAGAGACGTCCAGCTTCCGCTACCGTTCCCTATCTTTACGCTGCTGGCTTTTTCGCGAGCCGCTGGCACCGGACCGATACACGCGGCGGTGGTCTCGAGTGTCTCGGAGCAGGGAGGAGATCGCGCGAGTACTCGAGCTCCGACACTCTGGGATCTCGACGAAGGCGATTGCGCGGGATCTGCATATTCCACGCTCGACCGTTCGGTATTGGCTGGAGCGATCTGCTGGTGTAGCCCAATCGGAAGAGGCGATCGGCTTAAAACCGATACAGTGGGGGTTCGAATCCCTCCACCAGCACCAACAGCCGGCCTACGCATACCTGCTCGGTATGTATCTCGGAGATGGATATATCGCCCACACGCCACGGACGTGCGCGCTGCGAATCTCCCTCCACAGAAAACAACAAGACATCGCCGATCGTGTGACACACGCCATCTTGCAGTTGGTGCCCGGGCGGCATGTGGGGCGGACGTATCGTCGCAACTCAGCCGCCATGGACCTGTTCTGCCATTGCCAGGATTGGCCGAAGATCTTCCCTCAAGACGGGCCGGGGCGAAAGCACACTCGCGCGATCGCACTCGCGCCATGGCAAGAGGAGCTCGTCGCCCAGTCGCCGGAAGAGTTTCTGCGGGGGTGCATCGAGTCCGACGGAAGCCGACATCGTCGTATCGTCAACGGCAAAGATTATCCCGCGTACTCGTTCAAGAACTACTCGCCGGACATCCTGGGGTTGTTCACTTGGGCCTGCGACTTGCTAGGGATCCGATGGCGTCGTGCGAACCGCGTGAACATCTCAATCGCTCGGCGCGCGGACGTGGCCAGGCTCGACGCGCTCATGGGTCTGAAACCGGCGTGATATCGTAGCCTTGATGTTCGCCTCTCCCGGCCCCGTCGCGTTCCGCATCCCCGCGGTGTTCGGGTATGGTCCGTTTCCCATCCGCTGGTACGGCATCCTCATGGCGACGGCGATCATCGTCGGCGTGTGGCTCATGTACCGGGAGGCCAAGCGCGTGGGGCTACCCGCCGACGATCCACGGAAGCCTCGTGCTCGGTCCGCTCGTCGGCATCTGGCTCGCGGCGCGCTGGAAGGTCCCGGTGCTGCGCGGTCTCGACGTCGCGGCTCCCTCGCTCGCCCTCGGCCAGGCGATCGGTCGCTGGGGGAACTTCTTCAACGAGGAGGCGTTCGGGCGCCCGACCGACTTGCCCTGGAAGCTCTACATCTCATGGGACGCGCGCCCGACGCGCCCGATGGACTTCAAGGCGTTCGACTATTTCCACCCGACGTTCCTCTACGAGTCGCTGTGGGACCTCGCCGTCTTCGGGATGCTCGTCCTCTGGCTCCGGCCGCGCCTCGCGGCGCGCCCGGGCGGGCTGTTCTTCGCGTACGTCGGCCTCTACTCCGTCGGCCGCTTCGCCATCGAGCAGCTGCGACTCGACAGCTTCTATCTCGGCGGCTTCCGCGTGCCCCAGCTCGCGAGCCTCGTCGGCATCGGTATCGCGCTGATCGGGCTCGCGTGGTCCGGCCGTCGCGGCAGGCCGGCGCCGGCCCACTAGCGGTTCGCGCGTCACCGTGGCGGTGAGGCTCGAGCGCGTGGGTCCGTATCTCTGGCGGATTCCCCTCGGCACGCGGCCGGGGATGCGCGTGCCGGGGCTCGTCGTCGCCGACGACGCGCTGATGTCGCAGATCCGCACCGACCTTTCGCTCGAGCAGCTCGCCAACGCGACGACCCTGCCGGGCATCGTCAAGGCGGCGTTCGCGATGCCCGACATCCACCAGGGCTACGGTCTGCCCGTGGGCGGCGTCGTCGCCACGGACGCGCGCGACGGCGTCGTGAGCCCGGGCGCGATCGGGTTCGACATCAACTGCGGTGTGCGGCTCTTGCGGACGGACCTCGAGGCGGAGGCGATCCGGCCGCAACTGCAGGCGCTCGTCGACGGTCTGTACAGGGCGGTGCCGTCCGGTGTGGGCGCCGGCGCCACCCTGGCGCTCAAGACGGCCGAGCTGGCGGATGTCATGCGCGATGGTGCGGCGTGGGCCATCGCGCGCGGCTGCGGAGAGCCCAGTGATCTCGCGCGGATCGAATCGGGCGGTCGCCTCGAGGGCGCCGCGCCGGACCGCGTGTCGCCGCGCGCGGTCGAGCGCGGCCTGCGCCAGCTCGGCTCGCTCGGCTCCGGCAACCACTTCTTGGAGATCCAGGTGGTGGACGAGATCTACGACGAGGCCGAAGCCGCGGCGCTCGGCATCCGAGTCGGGCAGGTGACGCTGCTGATCCACACGGGCTCGCGCGGCATCGGCCATCAGATCTGCACCGACTACCTCCGGATCGCCGAGGCAGCTCTCCGGCGCTACGGTCTCAGCGTGCCCGATCGCCAGCTCGCCTGCGCGCCGATGGACTCGCCCGAAGCCCGGGACTATCTCGGCGCGATGCGTGCCGGCGCGAACTTCGCATTCGCCAACCGGCAGGTGCTCGCTCACGCGGCGGGCGAGGTCTTCGAGCGCGTGCTGGGTCTCGCGACGGACGCCCTCGGGATGAAGATCGTCTACGACGTCGCGCACAACATCGCCAAGGAGGAGGAGTACGAGGTGGACGGCGTCCAACGGCGGCTGCTCGTCCACCGGAAGGGAGCGACGCGCGCGTTTCCCGGGCAGCCCGTCCTCGTCCCCGGCGACATGGGGCGGTACTCGTTCCTGCTCGTCGGCACCGAGGCGGCGCTTCGGGAGACTTTCGGCTCGACCTGCCACGGCGCCGGTCGGCTGATGAGCCGGACGGCGGCGGTGAAGGCGGCGCGCGGCCGCCACCTCGGCGAGGAGCTCGCGGCCAGAGGTATCGTGGCGCGAGCGGGGGGCCGCGACGCCCTCGCGGAAGAGATGCCGGAGGCCTACAAGGACGTCAACGACGTCGTCGACGTCGTCCACCGCTTCGGGATCTCGACGCGCGTGGCGCGGCTCAGGCCCCTCGGCGTGATCAAGGGCTGAGTCGCGACATGCTAGACTAACTCTCCATGTCGTGGACCCTCAAGAAGAAAGCCCAGGCGCTCCTCGCGGCCGAGGCCGGCACCGTCCGCAAGGACTGGGGCGGCCGGGTCGCCGTGGCGCTCGTCTACCCGAACACCTACGCCGTCGGGATGTCGAACCTGGGCTTCCAGACGATGTACCGCCATCTCAACGCGCTGCCGGACGTGGTCTGCGAGCGCGTGTTCCTGCCGGACCCCGCCGACGAGGCCGAGATCCGCCGCACCGGGAGCGCGCCGTTCGCGCTCGAGTCGCTCCGCTCCCTCCACGACTTCCCGCTGATCGGCTTCTCGATCACCTACGAGGGCGACTACATCAACGCGCTGCGGCTGCTCGACATGGCGGGGATCCCGCTCCGCGCCGCCGAGCGTGGGCCCCGGGATCCGATCGTGCTGATGGGCGGGGTGTGCGCCTTCTCGAACCCGGAGCCGCTCGCGCCCTTCATGGACTTCATCGTCGTCGGCGAGGGCGAGGAGATCGCCGGCGAGCTCGTGGCCGCGTACCAGGGCGCGGGCGGCGACCGTGTCCGCTTCCTGGGCGCGGTATCGGCGCTCGAGGGCGTGTACGTCCCGTCGCGGCACGAGGCGTCCTACGGCTCGGACGGCGCCCTCACCGACGTGGCCCCACTCGGCGGAGCGCCGCGCGTCGTCGTCAAGCGGCGGCTCAAGAACGTCGACGCGTTCGAGACGATCGCGGCGGTCAAGACCCCGAACGCGGAGTACGGTCACATGGCGCTCCTCGAGGTGGGCAAGGGGTGCGGGCGGGGCTGCCGCTTCTGCCTCGAGGGTCAGGTGTACCGGCCCGTGCGGCACCGTTCGGTGGACGCGCTGCGCGCGACGATTGCGCGGTTCAAGGCCGAGGGCGAGACGCGCGTCGGCCTCGTCGGCGCCTGCGTCTCCGACTATCCGTGGATCGGCGATCTCTTGAAGATCGTCGCCGACGAGGGCCTCGAGCTTTCGATCTCCTCGCTCCGCGCCGACAGTCTCACACCGGACCTGGCATCGGCACTCGCGCGCGGCGGCCACCGGACGCTGACCGTCGCGCCCGAGGCGGGGACCGAACGGCTCCGTGGCGTCATTCGGAAGGCGATCACCGACGAGCAGCTGATGGGAGCGTGCGATCTCGTTCGCGCCAACGGCATCCCGAATCTGAAGACCTACTTCATGATCGGCCAGCCGACGGAGACGGACGAGGACGTGGAGGCGATCGGCGACCTCGCCCGACGGATGCTCGAGCGGCTGCGCGTACCCTCGCCCGACGGCCGGCCGTTCGGGCGGCTCACGCTCTCCGTCTCGTCGTTCGTGCCCAAGCCCTGGACCCCGTTCCAGTGGGCGCCGTTCGACGGCGCGCAGCGGCTCTCGGCCAAGCTGGAGACGATCAAGCGCTCGGTCCGCCGCCTGGCCAACGTCCGCGTGCTCCACGAGAACCCGCGTGAGGCGGAGCTCCAGGCGCTGCTGGCGCGGGGCGACCGGCGCGTCGGCGACTTCCTCGAGATCGCCGCGCGTCTCGACGGCGACTGGCGGCGGGCGCTCCGCGAGTGGGACGGCGACCCCGCGCGCCATACGACGCGCGCCCGCCTCGTCGACGAGCGGCTGCCGTGGGATCACTTCGACGTCGGCGTCAAAAAGGCGGGCCTGATCCGCGAGTGGGAACGGGCGCACGCGCCGGCGGCGGCGGGAGCCGCGTGATGCGTCTGGACGACACCCGCTGATGCGTCTGGACGACACCCGCTGATGCGTCTGGACGACACCCGCTGATGCGTCTGGACGACACCCGCTGATGCGTCTGGACGACACCCTCGGACGCCCGCTCCGTAACCTTCGGATCTCCGTCACGGACCGCTGCAACCTGCGCTGTCAGTACTGTATGCCCGAAGAGGACTACGTCTGGCTGCCCCGGGACGAGATCCTCCACTTCGAAGAGGTCGATCGCCTCGTGGATGTCTTCATCGGGCTCGGTGTGGACAAGGTCCGGCTGACGGGCGGTGAGCCATTGCTCCGGCGGGACGTGCCCGGGCTCATCCGTCTCCTGGCGGCCAAGCCGGGCCTCCGCGACCTCGCCATCACCACGAACGGCGTCCTGCTCCGCGAGCAGGCCGCGGCGCTGAGGACGGCGGGCCTGCACCGCGTGACGGTGAGCCTCGACACCCTCCGTGCCGACCGCTTTCTCGCGCTCACGCGCCGTGACACCCACGCCCAGGTGCTCGAGGGAATCGCCGCGACCGCGCGCGCGGGCTTCTCTCACACCAAGCTCGACACGGTGGTCGTGCGCGGTGTGAACGACGACGAGATCGGCGACCTGATCGAGTTCGCCAGGGGAGTTCCCGCCGAGATCCGCTTCATCGAGTACATGGACGTGGGCGGCGCGACCCGCTGGTCCATGGACCGCGTCGTCTCGCGGCGCCAGATGCTCGACGTCGTCGCGCGTCGCTATGGCCGCGTCGAGGAGGTCGCCGAGACGACGAGCGCGCCGGCCGACCGCTACCGGCTGCCCGACGGGACCGTCTTCGGGATCATCTCGTCCACGACGGCGCCGTTCTGCCGCTCGTGCGACCGGAGCCGGCTGACGGCCGACGGCATGTGGTACCTGTGTCTGTACGGGCAGCAGGGGACCGACCTGCGCGGCCCGCTCCGTCGCGGCGCCTCCGCGGACGAGCTCGCCGCGCTGATCACCGGACGCTGGCGGGCGCGCGACGACCGCGGCGCCGAACAGCGGCTGGCGCAGCGCGAGCGCGGGCCGCTGGTGCAGATCGCGCGGCTGCGGGAAGACCCGCACCTCGAGATGCATACGCGGGGAGGCTAGCGTGGCCGAGGCCGACGAGGTCCGGATCGACGTGCAAGAGCGCGGCGCCCGGGGCCAGGCCTCGAGCCGGCGGCTCTGGGTCCAGCTGCAGGTGTTCGGCGGCTGCGCCGACGCCAAGATGCTCGCGCACGCGCTCGAAGCCCGCGGCGTCGAGGGCGCGCTCTACCAGGACGTCAACGATCCGCGCGGCGTCGGCGTGCTGGCGCTCGCCGAGGACCCGGCGTTCTTCGTCGGCGGCCTCCGCGAGCTGCTGGGATCCGAGCCCTTCGCGGGCCTCGCCCACCGTGCGGCGCTGACGATGCTCGGTCGGACCTACGCCTCGGGCTTCGAGCAGGATGTCGAGGACTGGCTCCTCGCCCGGCCGCGCCGCACGGTGCTGAACGCGGCGTGGCCGTGGGGGATCTGGTATCCGCTTCGCCGCAATGGAGCCTTCGCGCGGCTCACGCCCCAGGAGCAGGGAACGATCATCCGCGAGCACAGCGTTCTCGGGCGGGCCTACGGCGACGCCGACCTCGCCCACGACGTCCGACTGGCCTGCCACGGCGTGGACACGAACGACAACGATTTCGTCATCGGCCTCGTCGGCCGGGACCTGCACCCGCTCTCGCACCTCGTGCAGGCGATGCGCAAGACCGCGCAGACCGCGGAATACCTCCAGACCCTCGGCCCGTTCTTCGTCGGCCACGCGCTCTGGCAGAGCCCCCTCGCGCCTTCGTTCCGGGCGCGTGGCTGAAGTCCGCGGCGTGCGTCTGAGGAAGACGCTGGCCGAGTTCATCGCGCGCGAGCGCGTGTGTCGCTTCGCCACCTCGGGTGCCGCCGCGATGCCGCACGTGGTCCCGGTCTGTCACGTGCTCCACCGCGGGCGGATCTACATCGGCTCGGGCGACACGGGACGGAAGGTCGAGAATATCCGCGAGAACCCGCACGTGACGGTCGTCGTGGACGTGTACTCGGACCACTGGCCGACGCTGCGGGGCGTGATGGTCCAGGGGCGCGCGCGGCTCCACGCGCGCGGCGCGCGCTTCCGGCGCATCCGCGACCTGCTCTACGCGAAGTACCCGCAGTACGCGCGCTCTGCGGCGCTCAGCCCCTCCGACTCGGTGATGGTGGAGATCACGCCGACGCGCGTCTTCTCCTGGGGCCTCGACTAGTCGCCTGGGCGCCGCCGCGACGGCCCGCGGTCGTGGGCGTCCTCGGCGCGCTCGTCGCCGCGCTGTTCCTGCCCCCGCTGGTCGACGGGCTTCCTCTCGCCGGCCAGCGCGCGCTCGTCGTCACACTGATCACGATCGTGCTCTGGACGACCGAGTCCCTCGAGGCCGGCGTCACGGCGGTGCTGAGCGTGACCCTCCTCGCACTGACCGGGGCCGCCGGCGGGATGCGCGCGGCGCTGCAGGGGTTCGCGAGCCCGGTCCCGTACTTCCTCGTCGGCGTGCTCACCATGGGCGTGGCGGTGGTGAAGAGCGGTCTCGCCGAGCGGCTGGCGCGCGCGATTCTGGTCAGGGCGCGCGGGCGCAGCCTGGCCGTCTACGTGCAGCTCGTGCTGGCGTTCCCGGTGCTGACCTTTCTCCTGCCGTCGGCAACGACGCGCTCCGGGATCCTGATCCACATCTACGACGAGGTCTTCACGCTGTCCGGGGTGCCGCGCGGCACGGACGTCGCGAAGGCGGTGTTGCTGGCCCTCTCGTCGATCAACCGGCTGGCCTCCACCGCGCTCCTCACCGGCGGGATCACGCCCGTGATGAGCGCCGCCATCATCGGGGGGATGTCGTGGACGGGTTGGTTCGCGCTGATGGCCGTCCCGTACTACGCGCTGCTCGCCCTGGGCGGCGCGCTCACCTGGGGCCTCTACCGCCGCGGCTTGCGGCGCGGGCTGCCCGCCCCCGAGCGGGAGCGGCGACCGCTGACAGGCTCGGAGTGGCGTACCGTCGGCATCATCCTGGGGGCGTCCGCGCTGTGGCTGACCGACGCCGTCCACCACCTGGACCCGGCGTTGCCGGCGCTGCTCGCTTTCGTGGCGCTCCTGATCCCGCGCTTCGGCCCGCTCGTCTGGGCGGATCTCGAGCGCGGCGTCGGGTGGGCGAACTTCTTCGTGATCGGCTCCTCGATCTCGCTGGCCCACGTGCTCGGCGCCAGCGGCGCCGCGGCCTGGCTCGCGCGCGTGCTGGTCGGGAGCGTGCCGGCCTTCGGCGAGAGCGCGCTCGCGACGATCGTTCTGCTCATGCTGGGGGCCACGGCCCTGCGCGCGCTCGTGCCGAACATCTCAGGATTTCTGGCGCTGGCGCTGCCGATCGCCATGTCGGTCGGGCGGGAGGCGGGGCTGAACCCGGTGGTCTGCGCGCTGGTGGTGATGATGACGGGCGACGCCGTCGTCTACTATCCCGCCCAGAGCGCGTCGGCGCTCGTCATCTACGAGCGCGGACACGTCTCGATCGGCGAGGTGCTCCGCTTCGGGCTCTGGATGACGCTCGTCGGCTGGGTGGCGATCCTCGCCGTCGCCCTCCCGTGGTGGACCCTCGTCGGAGAACCCCTCGCCGGTAGATAGCCGGGGGAGTCTGAGGGGGGTCGCCCCCCTCAGCGTGGTAACAGCCGGGGGAGTTCGAGGGGGGTCTTTACCACGTCGAGGGGGAGCGACCCCCCTCGAACTCCCCCGGCTCTCATCACGTTGTCGTTAGGCCAGGGGAGCGGGAAGATCCGAGGCGCCCATCAGATAGAGATCCACGCCGCGCGCCGCGGACCGCCCCTCGGCGATCGCCCACACGATGAGCGACTGGCCCCGCTGCATGTCGCCGCAGGTGAAGACGCCCGGGACGCTCGTCATCCAGTGCGGGTCGCGCCAGACGTTGCCGCGCTCGGTGATCTTCGCGCCGAGGTCCTGCAGCATGCCCGGCCTCTCGGCGCCGAGGAAGCCCATCGCCAGGAGCACGAGCTCGGTCTCGAGTGTGAACTCGCTGCCGGCAATCGGGCGGAAGTCGAGCCGGCCGCCCTCACGCACCATGTCCACCTTGACGGCCTCGAGCGCGCGAACGCGTCCCGACGCGTCGCCGAGGAAGCGCTGCGTGGAGACGGCGTAGACGCGCTCGCCCCCTTCCTCGTGCGCCCCGGAGACGCGGAAGATGTTCGGCCAGAGCGGCCAAGGGTTGTCGGACGCGCGGGTGTCGGGCGGCCGCGGCAGCAGCTCGAACTGGTGCACGCTCCGCGCCTCCTGCCGGTGGACCGTGCCGAGGCAGTCGGCGCCCGTGTCCCCGCCGCCGATGATCACGACTCGCCTGTCCTTGGCGGTGATGAACTCGTCGTCCGAGATCTTGTCGCCCTCGCAGCGCTTGTTCTGGAGCGTCAGGTAGTCCATCGCGAGGTGAATGCCGTCGAGCTCCCGGCCCGGCACCGGCAGATCGCGCGGATGGCAGGCGCCGCCGGCGAGGACGATCGCGTCGAAATCGCGGATGATGTCGGCGACGGGCAGGTTGACGCCGACGTGCGCGCCCGTCTGGAAAACGACGCCCTCCTTTTCCATGATCCTGAGACGGCGGTCGACGAAGCGCTTTTCCATCTTGAACTCGGGGATGCCGTAACGGAGCAGGCCGCCGATCCGGTCGGCCCGCTCGAAGACGATCACGGAATGACCCGCGCGGTTCAGCTGCTGCGCGCAGGCGAGGCCGGCGGGTCCGGAGCCGACGACGGCGACGCGCTTGCCCGTGCGCTTCGTGGGCGGCTCGGGACCGACCCAGGCCTCCTCGAAGGCGCGCTCGATGATCGTTTCCTCGACCGCTTTGATCGTGACCGCGTCGTCGTTGATCCCGAGCACGCACGACCCCTCGCACGGGGCGGGGCAGAGCCGGCCGGTCCACTCGGGGAAGTTGTTCGTCGCGTGGAGACGGTCGATCGCGTCGCGCCAGCGGTCCTTGTAGACGAGGTCGTTCCAGTCCGGGATGATGTTGCCCAGCGGGCAGCCCTGGTGGCAGAACGGGATGCCGCAGTCCATGCAGCGCGCGGCCTGCTTCTTCAGCTCGTCGTTCGGGAAGGGGAGGTAGACCTCCTTCCAGTCACGCACACGCTCCTCGACCGGCCGCGTCGGCCACTTCTTGCGCTGGATCTCGAGGAAGCCGGTGACCTTACCCACTCGTGGCCCCGACGAGCTCGGCGAAGGTCGGGTCACGCCCCTCTCCGCGCGCCCGCGCCTCGGCGGCGAGCACGCGCTTGTAGTCCTTGGGCATGATCTTGACGAACTTCGGCTGCAGCGCGATCCAGTCGCCGAGGATCGCCGCCGCGTACGTCGAGGCCGTCGCGTCCACGTGGCGCTGGATCAGCTCGCGCACGAGCGCGATGTCGTCGGCGGAGGCGAGCGGCTCGAGATCCACCATGCCGAGGTTGCAGCGGCGACCGAAGTCGCCGTCCAGGTCGAGGACGTAGGCGGCGCCGCCGGACATGCCCGCGGCGAAGTTCCGGCCGGTCCGCCCGAGCACGACGACGCGCCCGCCCGTCATGTACTCGCAGCCGTGGTCGCCGACACCCTCGACGACCGCGTGGGCGCCGCTGTTCCTGACGGCGAAGCGCTCGCCGGCGATCCCGCGCACGAAGGCCTCGCCGCTCGTCGCGCCGTAGAGCGCGACGTTGCCGATGACGATGTTGTCCTCCGCCGCGAACGTCGAGCCCTTGGGCGGGAAGACGCTCAGCCGCCCTCCCGACAGCCCCTTGCCCCAATAGTCGTTGGCGTCCCCCTCGAGCGCCAGGGTGATCCCGCGCGGCACGAAGGCGCCGAACGACTGCCCGGCCGACCCGCGGAAATGGATGCGGATCGTGTCGGGCGGCAGCCCGTCGGCGCCCCAGCGCCGCGTGATCTCGTACCCGAGCGTCGTGCCCGTCGTGCGGTTCACGTTGCGGATCGGCAGCTCGAGCTCGACGGGCCCCCCCCGCTCGATCGCCTCGCGGCAGGCCGGGATGAGCGTGGTGTGGTCGAGGGAGCGCTCGAGCCCGTGATCCTGTGGTCGCACGCGGTGCCGTGCGACCTCGGGAGGCATGTCGGGCTGGTAGAGGATCGTCGAGAGATCGATGCCCTTGGCCTTCCAATGGTCGAGCGCCGGCCGGAAGTCGATTCGATCCACCCGCCCGATCATCTCGTCCATCGTCCGGAAGCCGAGTCGCGCCATCTCCTCGCGCAGCTCCGCGGCGAGGAAGCGGAAGAAGTTCACGACGTGCTCGGCCTGGCCGGCGAAGCGCCTGCGGAGCGTCGGGTCCTGGGTGGCGATGCCGACGGGGCAGGTGTTGAGGTGGCAGACGCGCATCATGATGCAGCCCAGGACGACGAGCGGCGCGGTCGAGAAGCCGAACTCCTCGGCGCCGAGCAGGGCGGCGATGGCGACGTCGCGGCCCGTCTTCATCTGGCCGTCCACCTGCACGACAATCCGATCGCGCAGCTTGTTGAGGACGAGCACCTGCTGCGTCTCGGCCAGGCCGAGCTCCCAGGGGACCCCGCCGTGCTTGATCGAGGTCAGCGGCGATGCGCCGGTGCCGCCGTCGTGGCCCGAGATGAGCACGACGTCGGAAAACGCCTTCGCGACGCCCGCCGCGACCGTGCCCACGCCGATCTCGGCGACGAGCTTGACGTGGACGCGCGCGATCGGGTTCGCGTTCTTGAGATCGTGAATCAGCTGCTTGATGTCCTCGATCGAGTAGATGTCGTGGTGCGGGGGCGGCGAGATGAGCCCGACGCCCGGCGTCGCGAAGCGCACCTTCGCGATCCAGGGGTAGACCTTGTGGCCGGGGAGCTGGCCGCCCTCGCCGGGCTTGGCGCCCTGCGCCATCTTGATCTGCAGATCCGTGCAGTTGACGAGGTACTCGCTCGTGACGCCGAAGCGACCCGAGGCGACCTGCTTGACGGCGCTGCGCCGCCAGTCGCCGTTGGGGTCGCGCGCGTAACGCGCCGGGTCCTCGCCGCCCTCCCCGGTATTGGACCGGCCGCCGATACGGTTCATCGCGATCGCGAGCGTCTCGTGGGCCTCCTGGCTGATCGAGCCGTACGACATCGCGCCGGTCGCAAACCGCTTGACGATCGATTCGACCGGCTCCACCTCGTCGAGCGGCACCGCGTCCGCGGCATAGTGGAGCTGCATGAGACCGCGCAGCGTCGCCATCTGCCGGCTCTGGTCGTCGCAGATCCGTGAGTACTCCTTGAACGCCGTGTAGCTGCCGGAGCGCGCGGCGTGCTGGAGCCGCCCGATCATGTCGGGGTTGACCATGTGGTGCTCGCCGTCGCGGCGCCACTGGTACTCGCCGCCCCAATCCAGCTCGGCCGCGCCGACCGGGCGGTCGGGGAACGCGTGGGCATGGCGGCGGCGGACCTCCTCGGCGACGACGTCGAGGCCGATACCGCCGACGCGCGAGGCCGTGCCGGTGAAGTACCGGTCGACGACGTCGCGGTTGAGGCCGATCGCTTCGAAGATCTGCGCGCCGCAGTAGCTCTGCAGCGTCGAGATCCCCATCTTCGCCATGACCTTGAGGATCCCCTTGTTCAGCGCCTTGACGTAGTTGCGTACCGCCTTGGCGCGATCGACGTCGGTGAGGATGCGCTGGCGGATCATGTCGTCGAGGGTCTCGAACGCGGTCCAGGGATTGACGGCGCCCGCGCCGTAGCCGATCAGCAGGCACATGTGATGGACCTCGCGCGCGTCGCCGGTCTCGATCACGAGCCCGCACCGCGTACGCTCGCCGCGCCGGACCAGGTGGTGGTGCACCGCCGCGGTGGCGAGGAGGCTCGGGATCGCGGCGTGGCCGGCGTCGAGGCCACGGTCCGACAGGATGAGCACGTTGCACCCGCGCGCGATCGCGTCGCTGGCGGCATGCTGGAGCTCGGCGAGCGCCCGCTCGAGCCCGGCGGCGCCGTCGGCGACGGGGAAGAGCATGGCGAGAATCGCCGACCTGAACCAGGGGTGGTCGAGGTGCCGGAGCTTGGAGAGCTGCTCGTTGCTCACGATGGGATCGGGCAGCACGATCTGCCGGCACGACTCCGGCTCCGCGTGGAGGAGGTTGCGCTCGGGCCCGACCGTGGACTCCATCGCGGTCACCAGCTCCTCGCGGATCTGATCGAGCGGGGGGTTCGTGACCTGCGCGAACAGCTGCTTGAAGTAGTCGTAGAGCGGGCGCGGGCGCTCCGAGAGCACGGCGAGCGCGGTGTCGGTCCCCATCGAGCCGATGGGCTCCTCGCCGTTCTTCGCCATCGGGAGCATGAGGATGCGCAGATCCTCGTGCGTGTAGCCGAAGGCGAGCTGACGGCTGAGGACCGTGGAGTGGTCGGACTCGGACACCGGATGCGCGGGCAGGTCGTCGATCCGGACGAGGTTGTCCTGGAGCCACTGGGCGTACGGGCGCTCGGCGGCGAGCCGCGCCTTGATCTCCTCGTCGTCGACGATCCTGCGCTGCGAGGTGTCCACGAGGAAGATCCGTCCCGGACGAAGCCGCCCCTTCAGCAAGATTCTCTCGGGCGGAATGTCGAGCACGCCAACCTCGGACGCCATGATGACCATGTCGTCCTTGGTCACGTAGTACCGCGAGGGACGGAGGCTGTTCCGGTCGAGGACGGCGCCGATGACCGTGCCGTCGGTGAACGCGATCGACGCCGGGCCATCCCACGGCTCCATCAGCGAGGCGTGGTACTCGTAGAACGCGCGCCGGGCCGGCGTCATCGACTCGTGGTGCTGCCACGGCTCCGGGATCATCATGAGGATCGCGTGGGGCAGCGGGCGCCCCGTCATCACGAGGAACTCGAGCACGTTGTCGAAGGTGGCCGAGTCGCTGAGTCCCTCGCGCGTCACGGGCAGGACCTTCTTCAAATCCTCACCGAGCAGGCCG
>WNGG01007454.1_pt1 | contig 23342 bp, 20 predicted proteins | sample 5400661 | NCBI WGS metagenome assembly WNGG01 (sample SAMN13153372, study PRJNA577476) | soil metagenome | isolation source: 100 cm soil or saprolite under Garry oak tree replicate 1 | place: USA:California | collected 2016-06-15
TCGCCGCGCGAGAACGGATGGCCGAGATCGCCGAGCATCTGGCGCGCGGCGGGCCTGATGTCGATCTCGGCACCAGTCAGTCCCAGCGCGCGGATCAGCGCCCAGGCGTTGGCCTTGGTGTGCTCCGAAGTGGCGAAGCCCGGCAAGGTATAGGCGAGAACGTTCGTGCGCGGCCGGCCGAGGCGATCCATGGCGCGGGCGGCAACGATGGCGGCCTGGGTGGAATCGAGCCCGCCCGAGAGGCCGATCACGGCGCGTTCGGTCGCGGTGGCCTCGAGGCGCTTGGCCAATCCCTGGACCTGGATGTTGTAGGCCTCGTAGCAATCTTCCCGCAGCCGGCGCGGATCGGACGGCACATAGGGGAAGCGCTCCACCGCGCGCTCGAGCGGCACGACGGTTTCCGGCGCGTCGAGCTCGAACGGCACCATGCGGAAGCGCGCGACGCGCTCCGCCTCCTGGCCGGCGCAATCGCCGAAGGTGTTGACCTGCATGCGTTCCTGACGGATGCGTCCGAGATCGACATCGGCCAGGATCAGCGCCGAGTCCTTCTGGAACCGCTCGGTTTCGGCCAGACGCTCGCCGTATTCGAAGATGGCGGCGTGTCCGTCCCAGCCGAGATCGGTGGTCGACTCGCCCGGACCCGCCGCCGAATAGATATAGACCGCGATCGCCCGCGCCGATTGGCTCGCGCACAACAGCCGGCGCGTCTCGGCCTTGCCGATGGTGATGTTGCTCGCGGAAAGATTGACCAGTACTTCGGCCCCGGCCAGCGCCGCCGAGGTCGAGGGCGGCAGCGGCACCCAGATATCCTCGCAGATCTCGACGTGGAAGCTCAGGTCGACGGAACCGGCGGAGCGGAACAGGAGGTCGACGCCGAACGGCGCCTCGCGTCCCGCCACGCTGATCCGGCGGCCGTGAATTCCCGCACCGGGGGCGAAATGCCGCCGCTCGTAGAACTCGCGGTAATTCGGCAGATAGGCTTTCGGCACCACGCCCAGTACCTCGCCGCGGTGGATCACCACGGCGGCGTTGTAGAGCTGGCCATGGGTTCGCAGCGGGGCGCCGACGATCAGCACCGGAAACAGCTGCTGCGAAGCCTCGACCAGTTGCCCGATCCGGCGCTCCACCGCTCGCAGCAGCGCATCCTGGAACAGCAGATCCTCGATGGCGTAGGAGGACAGGCCGAGCTCCGGGAACACCATGAGGGCCGCCTTGGCGCGCCTTGGCGGCATCGCCTCGCGCGGCAAGCCGCATGGTCTCCAGGAAATTGAAGTCCGGGTCACCGACTTCGGTCCGCGGGACGCAAGAGGCGAGCCGGACGAAATCGTGGTGGTAGAGCGAATGAAATCGCGCGCTCACGGGATGGACCTCGGCGCCCCGTCGCGTGCGACCAGCGTCCACATGACGAGCGCTTTCGGGGTCATTCGGCCGCGTGTAGCATGGAGGTTACCCACACCGCGCATGAAACGACGGACCCCGGCTATCACCCCGAGAAGCCTGTAGAACTGGCGGTCGGGGACTTGGATCGGATCCCTCGGCCACGGTACGATGCGGCGGAACAAGAAGCCAGTTCCGCTGGGACCTGAGCCTCGAGAGCCGGAAGCATCCGGTTCCGGCGTCGAGGCTCGCAAATGCCCGGCATTGGAGGAGAGCAAACATGGCGAGCACGGGAACCTTTGCAGGAGCCCCGCTATCCGAGCACGAGCATAGCATTCAACTGCGGCGCGCCGTCATCGCCAGCACCGTCGGCACCGCCATCGAGTGGTACGACTTCTTCCTTTACGGGGTCGTCACCGCCACGGTGTTCGCGAAGCTGTACTTCCCGAATGAGGATCCGTTGGCCGGCACGTTGAGCGCGTTCGGAATCTACGCGGTCGGTTTCGTCGCCCGGCCGGTCGGGGCCGCGATCTTCGGCCACTACGGCGACCGCATCGGCCGCAAGGCGACGTTGATCGCCACGCTGATGCTGATGGGCGTCGCGACCTTCCTGGTCGCCTTCGTTCCGACCTACGCGAGCATCGGCATTTGGGGCGCGGTCATCCTGACCATCCTGCGCTTCATTCAGGGCATCGGTGTCGGCGGCGAGTGGGGCGGCTCGGTGCTGCTGTCGATGGAATGGGCAAGGACGACGGGCCATCGCGGCTTCATCGCGTCCTGGCCGCAGTTCGGCGTGCCCTGCGGCCTGTTCCTCGCCAATTTGGCTTTCCTCGCATTCAACGCCATCTCGGGCGATCAGTTTCTTACCTGGGGATGGCGCATTCCGTTCTTTCTCAGCATCATCCTCGTCGGCGTCGGCCTCTACATCCGGCTCGGCATTCTCGAGACCCCGATCTTCACCAAGCTCGTCAACGAGAAAAAGATCGAGCGCCAGCCGATGTGGGAGGTGATCAAGCGCAATCCCAAGGAGATCATTCTCTCGGCGTTCGTGCGACTGGCCGAGCAGGCCCCGTTCTACATCTTCACCACTTACGTCTACAGCTACGGAACCGAGACGCTGAAATACCCCCGCAGCTTCCTGCTCTCCGCCGTGCTGGTTGCCTCGGTGTTGTCGTTCGTGTCCATCCCGCTGTTCGGCCACATCTCCGACCGGATCGGGCGCAAGAACATGTACCTGATCGGCGCGGCGACCGTCGGCGTGTTCGGCTTCATCTATTTCGGGTTGCTCAACACCGGCTCCGCGGTGCTCATCTTCATCGCAATCGTGCTCTCGCTCGTCCCGCACGACATGATGTACGGCCCGCAGGCGGCGCTCATCGCGGAATCGTTCACCGGACGGCTGCGCTACAGCGGCGCCTCGCTGGGCTACCAGCTCGCCTCGGTGATCGCCGGAGGCCCGGCGCCGCTGATCGCGGCATGGCTATACGCCACGTATCATTCGGGCTATGCGATCGCGGTTTACATTTTGGCGTGCGCGGTGATCACACTGATCGCGACCGCGATGATGAAGGACTACACCGGCAAGGATATCGAGGGCGAGTACGAGTAGACCCGCGAGCCGACGCCTCGCGCGAGTTGGGGCGGCGAGCGCCATAGCGCGTTTGCCGCCCCTCTGCTATCGATAGGCTTCGAGGTCCGACCCCTTCTCCTGGCGTACGGCCCCCGGGCCGGCAAATCGAACAAGGCGAACCCATGCGCGAAGCCGTCATCGTCTCGACCGCGCGTACCCCGATCGGCAAGGCCTATCGCGGCGCGTTCAACAATACGCAAGCCCAGGAGCTGGGCGGCCACGTCATCGCCGAGGCGGTGAAGCGCGCCAAGGTCGATCCCGCCGAGATCGGCGATGTGGTCATGGGCGCCGCCTTGCAGCAGGGGTCGAGCGGCGGCAACACCGCTCGGCAGTGCGCGATGCGCGCCGGGCTGCCGACCTCGATTGCCGGAATGAGCGTCGACCGCCAGTGCGCGTCGGGCCTGATGGCGATTGCCACCGCCGCCAAGGAGATCGTGGTCGACGGCCTCGATGTCGCCGTCGGCGGCGGGCTCGAGTCCATCTCGCTGGTGCAGAACGAGCATATCAACCGCTGGCGCGGCCAGGATCCGGTGCTGGTGCAGCGACTCCCGGCCCTCTACATGACCATGCTCGAGACCGCCGAGGTCGTGGCGGAACGCTACAACGTCAGCCGCGAGGCGCAGGACGAATATTCGCTGCAGTCACAAAAACGTACCGCCCAGGGGCAGAGCGACGGCCGGTTCGACGCCGAGATCGTGCCGTTGCCGAGCGTCATGACCGTGACCGACAAGGCCACCGGGCAGACCTCCGAACGCAAGGTCACGCTCGCGGCGGACGAGGGCAACCGTCCGCAAACCACGCTCGACGACCTGCGCGGCCTCAAGCCGGTGTTCAAGGACGGCCAACGCGTCAAGGAGGGAAAATTCATCACCGCCGGCAATGCCTCGCAGCTCTCCGACGGCGCTTCCGCGGCCGTGCTGATGGAGGCCAAGGAAGCCGAGCGCCGCGGCCTCAATCCGCTCGGCGCCTATCGGGGCATCGCGGTCGCCGGCTGCGAGCCCGACGAGATGGGCATCGGGCCGGTGTTTGCCGTGCCGAAGCTGCTCAAGCAGCACGGGCTCAAGATCGACGACATCGACATCTGGGAGCTCAACGAAGCCTTCGCGGTCCAGGTGCTGTATTGCCGCGATCGCCTCGGCATTCCCAACGAGCGCCTCAACGTCGACGGCGGCGCCGTCTCCATCGGTCATCCCTACGGCATGTCGGGTGCGCGCATGACCGGCCACATCCTGATCGAAGGCAAGCGGCGCGGCGCCAAATACGGCGTGGTCACCATGTGCGTCGGCGGCGGCATGGGGGCGGCCGGATTGTTCGAGATTTATTGAGTCGGCGTCTCCTGGAGTCTCCTGTAGCCCGGATGGAGCGCAGCGAAATCCGGGTCCGCCGGTCCCGCAATCCGCTTGGCTCCATGCGGGCTACGTTTTAAGCAGAGAGGACCATGACACTCCCAGCCGTCACTCTCGACGACAAATACACGCGCCGGTCCGGACGCATTTATCTCTCCGGCGTGCAGGCGCTCGTTCGCCTGCCGATCATGCAGCGCGAACGCGATAAGGACGCCGGACTCAATACCGGCGGCTTCATCTCCGGCTATCGCGGCTCGCCGCTCGGCGTCTACGACAATGCGCTGTGGCAGGCGAAGCGGCACCTCGAAGCCCACAATGTCCGCTTCCAGCCCGGGCTGAACGAAGACCTCGCCGCGACCGCCGTGTGGGGCAGCCAGCAGGTCAACATGTTCCCGGGAGCCGCGGTCGATGGCGTGTTCGCCATCTGGTACGGTAAGGGACCGGGCGTCGACCGCTCGACCGATGCGCTCAAGCACGGCAACACCACCGGCAGCTCGAAATTCGGCGGCGTGCTGGCGCTCGCCGGCGATGATCACGGCTGCCAGTCCTCGACGCTCGCGCACCAGAGCGAGCAGATCTTTCAGGCGGCGATGATGCCGATCCTGAACCCCGCCAACATTCGCGAATATCTGGAGTTCGGGCTCTACGGCTTCGCGCTCTCGCGCTTCTCCGGATGCTGGGTCGGGTTCAAGGCGATCGCCGAGACGGTGGAAAGCTCGACCTCCGTCGAGGTCGATCCGCGGCTCGAGATCGTGCTGCCGCAGGATTTCGAAATGCCGCCCGGCGGGCTCAACATCCGCTGGCCCGATCCGCCGCTCGAGGCCGAACGCCGCCTGCACGGACCGAAGATGGCAGCGGTCGCCGCCTTCGCGCGGGCCAACCGCCTCGACCGCATCCTGATCGACCCGCGGAAGGCGCGGCTCGGCATCATCACGACCGGCAAGGGCTACCTCGACGTGCGCCAGGCGCTGAGCGACCTCGGCATCGACGAGAGGGCGGCGGCGCTCGGCATCCGCCTCTACAAGGTCGGCCTGACTTGGCCGCTCGAGCCTGCCGGCGCGCGCCGCTTCGCCGAGGGCCTCACCGACGTGCTGGTGGTCGAGGAGAAGCGCGGCTTCATCGAGCAGCAGCTCGTCCACATCCTCTACAATCTGGACGCCGCGCGCCGGCCGACGGTGGTCGGCAAGACCGACGAGAGCGGCGCGCCGCTGCTGCCGAGCGAGGGCGAGCTCACCCCGAGCATGGTAGCGCGCGCGATCGTCGCGCGGCTGCGCAAGCTCGGCGAGGACAGCCGCGAGCTCGAGCAGCGCGTCGCGCGGCTCGACGCCTTCGACAAGATGCTCGAAGGCGCCGCCACCAAGACCCAGCGCACTCCGTTCTTCTGCTCCGGCTGTCCGCACAACACGTCGACCCGGGTACCGGAAGGCAGCCGCGCGCTCGCCGGCATCGGCTGCCACGCCATGGCGATCTACGTTCCCAGCCGCAACACCGCGACCATCACCCATATGGGAGGGGAGGGGGCGAACTGGATCGGGCAGGCGCCGTTCACCAGCGAGAAGCACGTATTTCAGAATCTGGGCGACGGCACCTATTCGCACAGCGGGCTATTGGCGATCCGCGCCGCCGCCGCCGCGGGCGTCAACATCACCTACAAAGTTCTCTACAATGACGCCGTCGCCATGACCGGCGGCCAGCCGGTGGAAGGCCAGCTCAACGTGCCGCAGATCACCCGGCAGGTCGAAGCCGAGGGCGCCAAACGCATCGTCGTGGTCACCGACGAGCCGCAGAAATATCCGGCCAATGCCGGCTTCGCGCGGCGCGTCGAGATCCGCCATCGCGACGAGCTCGACGCCGTCCAGCGCGAGCTGCGCGAGACGCCGGGCCTCACGGTGCTCGTCTACGATCAAACCTGCGCGGCCGAGAAGCGGCGGCGCCGCAAGCGCGGCCTTTACCCGGACCCGCAGAAGCGCGTCTTCATCAACGAAGCGGTGTGCGAGGGCTGCGGCGATTGCTCGGAAAAATCCAATTGCGTCTCCGTCAAGCCGGTCGAGACCGAGTTCGGGCGCAAGCGCAGCATCGACCAGTCCAACTGCAACAAGGATTTCTCCTGCCTCAAAGGGTTCTGCCCGAGCTTCGTCACGGTGCACGGCGGGTCGTTGCGCAAGCTGCGCAGGCCCGTGGTCGCCGGCGCCCAAGACCCGTTCGCGGAGCTGCCGGTACCGCGGCGACGGCCGCTGGTCGGCCCCTACGGCATTCTCGTGACCGGCATCGGCGGCACGGGCGTGATCACGGTCGGCGCGCTGCTCGGCATGGCGGCGCATCTCGAGGGCAAGGGCTGCACGGTGCTGGATTTCACCGGGCTGTCGCAGAAGAACGGCGCAGTGATGAGCCACGTGCGCCTCGCGCCGCGGCCGGACGATCTGCACGCGGTTCGCGTCGCCGCCGGCGGCGCCGACCTTCTGCTCGGCTGCGACATGGTGGTCGCGGCGAGCCCCACCGCGCTCTCCCGCGTCGAGCACGGGATCACGCGCGCCATCGTCAACAGCTATCTGGCGCCGACCGCCGCCTTCGTCGTCAATCCCGACATCGATTTTGAGACCGCGGCGATGCAGCGGGCGTTGCGGCGCGCCGCCGGGGAGCAGAACACCGACTTCATCGACGGCACGGCGATCGCCACGGCGCTGATGGGCGATTCCATCGCCACCAACCTGTTCATGCTCGGCTACGCGTTCCAGCAGGGATTGGTCCCGCTGTCGCTCGAAGTGATCGAGCGGGCGATCGAGCTCAACGGGGTCGCGGTCGAAACGAACAAGCGCACGTTCGCCTGGGGTCGGCTGGCCGCCCACGACCGGGCCAAGGTCGAGGCGCTTGCCGGGCCGGCCATGGCGCGTTCCGAGCCCACCGGCGAGCCGACGCTGTCGGACATCGCCGCGCGGCGGGCCGAGTTCCTGACGCGCTACCAGAGCGCGCGCTATGCCAGGCGCTACCGGAGCGTGATCGCTGCCGTCGAGGCGGCGGAGCAGGCGCGCGCGCCGACCCAAACCGGGCTCGCCGAAGCGGCCGCGCACAGTCTGTTCAAGTTGATGGCCTACAAGGACGAATACGAAGTGGCGCGGCTCTACACCGACGGCGCTTTCCTGAGCAATTTGCACCAGCAGTTCGAGGGCGACTTCCGACTGGAGTTCCACCTGGCGCCGCCGCTGTTGGCCTCGCGCGATCCCGTAACCGGCGAGCTACGCAAGCGGGCCTATGGCCCGTGGGTTTTTCGCGCCTTCAAAATTCTGGCGCGGCTGCGGCGACTGCGTGGCACGTTCCTCGACGTGTTCGGCTATACCGAGGAGCGCAGGACGGAGCGGCGGCTGATCGGCGAATACGAGGCGATCCTCGAGGAAGTCGCCGCTGCGCTCACCCCGGGCAATCATCCGCTCGCGGTCGAGATCGCCCGCGTGCCCGAGCAGATCCGCGGGTTCGGGCACATCAAGCAGAGGAACCTCGACAAAGCCAAGCAACGCGAAGCGGCGCTGCTGGAGGCTTTGCGCAACCCGCCGGCGGTCGCGATCGCGGCGGAGTGAGCCGCGCTCTTCATTGTAACGCCACGCGTGAAGACCTCAACGGCGGCCGATAATGCGCTCGCCTGATTGCAGTACGCCCAGCCGATCCCGATATTGCATGACGGCCAATGTGGCCGCGCACATTGCAAATCGGTGAAGCAGGATGCAATGGAACGTAGGCGCGCTCGCCGTCACCCAAGTGGTCGAGCTCGAGACGGTCGGCGGCACCCGGTTCATCCTGCCGCAGGCGTCGCGCGAGGAAGTTCGGGCAATCGATTGGCTTTATCCGCATTTCGCCGACGAGAACGGCCGTCTCAAGCTGAGCATCCACTCGCTCGTCGTCGAGACGCCGACGCGCCGCATTCTGGTCGACACGGGGCTCGGCAACGACAAGCAGGATCGCGACGTGCCGACGTGGAATTTTCGCCAGGGGACATTCCTTGAGGATCTCGCCGCCGCCGGTTATCCGCCCGAGAGCATCGATATTGTGCTGTGCACGCATCTTCACGTCGACCACGTGGGCTGGAATACCATGCTGGTCGACCGACGCTGGGTGCCGACGTTTCCCAAGGCGCGCTACCTGATGCATCGCGCCGAGTTCGAGTACTGGCGAGGTCGGCGCGAGGGCAAGGCGCAGATCGCCGTATTCGAGGATTCGATCCGACCGGTCGCCGAGGCAGGACTGGTGGATCTGGTGGAAAGCGATCATCGCGTCTGCGCAGAGATGAATTTGATCCCGACGCCGGGCCACAGCCCGGGTCACGTCAGCGTCGAGCTTCGCTCCGGCGGCGAGCAGGCCCTGCTCACCGGGGATGTACTCCACCACCCCTGCCAGATGGCGCACCTCGACTGGGCTTCGACGGTGGATTTCGACGCGGCGCAGTCGACGCGCACGCGCGAAGAGGTGTTCTCGCGGCTCGCCGGCACGCAGACGCTCGTGATCGGCGCGCATTTTCCCGCCGGCCGGATTTTTCGCGACGGCGCGGCGTTCAGGCTCGAGGTGTGAGGCAGACCTAAGCGTGTCATCGCCCGGCTTGTCCGGGCGACCCAGTATCCTCAGAGCAATCGGCTCCGATCCTGGGCATTTCCCAAGGCTTTGGTTACTGGGTCGCCCGCTTTCGCGGGCGATGACAATGCAGAGATTGCGCCGACGGCAGTCTCACTTCCGCCCGTGGGCTTCGCCCGGTCCTTCGCCACTCGGCAGCGAGGAAGGTTGGTCCACGAAAGCGACCGGCGTGCCTTTGCGCACGCGCTTGGCGAGATCGAGCGCGTCCCAGTTCGTCAGCCGGATGCAGCCGTGCGAGTAGGTCTTGCCGATCCGCTCGGGATCTGGCGTGCCGTGGATGCCGTAGCTCTCCTTGGTGAGATCGATCCAGACCAATCCGACGGGATTGTTCGGGCCGGGCGCGACCGTGAGCTTGCGGTTGGTGTGCACGCCCTTGAACTTGAATTTCGGGTCGTAATGGTAGGTGGGATTATGGGCGATCCTGCGGACCTTGAATTGCCCGCTCGGCGCCGGCTTCTCCCCGCTGCCGATCGAAGCCGGATAGAACGCGATGAGCTCGCCGTTCTCTCCGAGCGCGCGCAGATCGCGCCCGGACTTGTCGACCTCGATCTTGGCCACGCGACCGGACAGGTCGTGCTCGCCGACGTTGGGCACCCGGATCGAAGTCCCGGCCTGATCGAAACGCTTGCCCGGATTGAGCAGCTTGAGCAGCTTCGGGTCCGCGTGGAATTTCTCGCCCAACAGCTCGAGCGCGCTCGTGTAGGAGAGACGACCGAGGCGGGCCATCTTCTCCAGGCCGCTCGGGATCGTCTTTGCGAACGGGCCTTTGACGTCCTGCTCGCTGATCTCATATTCGACGATCGCCTTTTGGTCGAAACCTTGCTTCAGCGCGTTCCAGGTGTCGGGGTCGAGCTTGCCGCTCGCATCGAGCCCGCGCGATTGCTGGAACGCGGCGATCGCCTTGCGGGCGTTCTCGCCGTTCTTGCCGTCGATCTGCCCGGGAGAAACGGCGGCCCGATCCAGCAGGATCTCAACCTTGAGCATCAGCGGATTCACCCGGTCGAGCTTGAGCGAGGGCGAAAATTCGGCTTGGTTGACGGCGTCGGCCGAAAGCGGCGGCTGCGCCCGCTCATGCGCGTGTCGCTTGGACTTGGCTACGGACGGCCCGCTCACGAGCGCGCCGCACAAAAGGACGAAAATCGGCAGGACGGTTCGACGGTTCGCAAACAAGGCAATTTGCTCGCAATCGTGGATCGGGCTGCGAGACAATCCATTCCCATGCAAAAAGTTCCTGAGCGACACGAACACCGCGCCGTCGCTCACTTGGCGTCGTGAAAAATCACGCCGAGCGTATGGCGCTCGCCGCTGCGCAGCCGGCTCACGCCGTGCCGCAAATTGACCCGATAATAGCCCCGTGCGCCCTGGACCGGCCTTTGGTGCACCGCGAAGATCACGCCCTCGCCCCGGCAGAGCGGCACCACTTCGGCGCGCGACTGCATGCGCGGGCGCTGCTCGGTGAGCAGGAACTCGCCTCCGGTGAAATCGCGGCCCGGCCGAGAGAGCAGAAAGGTGGCCTGCAGCGGGAAGGCGAGCTCGCCGTAGAGATCCTGATGCAGGCAATTGAAGTCGCCGGTCACATATTTCAGCAGCAAGGGCGTCGGGCGCGACTGTCCGGCGGCATGGCACTTGCGCAGAAATGCCTCGTGGTCCGCCGGATAGCGCGGCTCTAATCCCATCCGCTCGTTCCAGCGGTTGGCGATCGACGCGAGGCGGGGATAGAGCGCGGCCCGCAGCGCGCCGACCAGGTCGGGCAGCGGATGGGAGAAATATTTGTATTCGCCGCTGCCAAAACCGTGCCGCCCCATGACGACGCGGCTGCGGAAGTGTTCCTCGCGCGGATAGAGCGCGGCAAGGCTCGCGCAATCCGCCGGGCCGAGCACCGGCCCGGTGAGTGCGCAGCCGTAGCGGTCGAGATCCTCCGCGATCCGGTCCCACTCGAGCGATGCGACCCGCTCGGCCACGGGCGGGCACGCGTTCGCGTCTCTTGCCTCGGTTGCACGCTCGCCTTGGGCTCTGCTTGCCATCTCCAAATCCTGCGCGTCCGAGCTGTTTTATCCCCTCTTCGGGGTGCTCATGCCAAAGCCCCGGACCGGCCGCCACCCGATTTGTGCAAGACGCGAATTCATCTCTTCGCGTTCGCCTCGGCCGGGCCGCCGGACAGGATCAGGTCGAGAACGTCTTCGAGCGGGCGCGGCGAGATTCCGAGCGCCTCGAATCCCGGCTCCGAGCCGGCGATCGTGTCGATCCGCATCAGTTCCACCTGATTGCGGGTGACCGGCGGATGGGGCAGCAGCTCCGCGGTCCACGCCAGAGCCTGCCAAAGCGAGAACGGTACCGGGACCAACACCGGCTTCAATCCGGCCTTTTGCGTAATCGTCCGCAGTAGACCTTCATATGTATAGATCCGAGGACCGCCGAGCTCGTACAGCGATTGGTCATGCACAAACGCGAGGGCGATGGCCTCGGCGACATCCTCCACGTCTGCCGGCTGCAGCTTGGTTCTGCCGTCGTTGACCGCAAGCTCGCCTTCGCCGCGGCTGCGGATGTAGGGCGAGCGGGAGCCGGGATCCGCGCCGATGCCCGATACGTGGATCAAGCGCTCGACCCCGGCGCGATGGGCCTCGCGCGCGACGCGCGCGGCTCCCTCCACGTGCACCGAGCGAAACGTCGCGTTTGCGCGCTCGACGTAGAGGCTCACCGCATTTACCGCGCCGCGCGCGCCGGCAAGCGCCGCAGCGAGCGAGCCCTCGTCCAGAATATCGGTCCGGACCGGCTGCAGCCGCTCATCGGCAATCGGGGATCGGGCGCGTTCGGGATGGCGCGACCCGACGCGGACCGTGTGGCCATGATCGCGCAAGCGGCGAACGATCCGCCGGCCGAGAAATCCGGTACCGCCGAGGACGCAGATCAGGTCATTGCGCAACGAGGGCATTCCGCAGGGAACGTGGGTTCAGCGGCTCGCGCCGGCGGCCGCCGTCTGGATGGGCTCTCGCGGCATGACGTCGCCGCCGGATTGCTTGGACACGATTTCCCCTAGCGGTCGATCTCGCCGAACACGATGTCGAGCGAGCCGATGATCGCCGAGACGTCGGCCAGCATGTGTCCGCGCGTGAGGAAATCCATGGCCTGCAGATGGGCAAACGAGGGCGCGCGGATCTTGCACTTGTAGGGCCGGTTGGTGCCGTCGGCGATGAGATAGACCCCGAACTCGCCTTTCGGCGCCTCGACCGCCGCATAGACCTCGCCCGGCGGCACGTGGAAGCCCTCGGTGTAGAGCTTGAAATGATGGATCAGGGCTTCCATGGAGCTCTTCATCACCTCGCGCCGGGGCGGAACGATCTTGTTGTCGGGGAACACCACGGGACCCTGGCCCTCGGGCAGGCGCAGCTTCTCCAAGCACTGCTTCATGATGCGGACGGACTGGCGCATCTCCTCCATGCGCACGAGGTAACGGTCATAGCAGTCGCCGTTCTTGCCGACCGGAATGTCGAACTCCATTTCCGCGTAGCATTCGTAGGGCTGCGCCTTGCGCAGGTCCCAGGCGGCGCCCGAGCCGCGCACCATCACGCCGGAAAAGCCCCAGTTCCAGGCATCCTCCTGGCTGACGACCGCGATCTCCACATTGCGCTGCTTGAAGATGCGATTGTCGGTGAGCAGGCCCTCGATGTCGTCGCAAACGACGAGGAACGGGTCGCAGAAGTCCCAGATGTCGTCGATGAGCTGCGGCGGCAGATCCTGATGCACGCCGCCGGTGCGGAAATAATTGGCGTGCATGCGGGCGCCCGAGGCGCGCTCGTAGAACACCATCAGCTTCTCGCGCTCCTCGAAGCCCCACAGCGGCGGGGTGAGCGCGCCGACGTCCATGGCCTGGGTCGTGACATTGAGCAGATGCGAGAGCAGCCGGCCGATCTCGCAATAGAGTACGCGGATGAGCTGCGCGCGCCTGGGCACGTGGATCCCCAGCAGCCTCTCCGTCGCCAGGCTGAACGCATGCTCCTGGTTCATCGGCGCGACATAGTCGAGCCGATCGAAATAGGGCAGGGCCTGCAGATAGGTCTTGTGTTCGATCAGTTTCTCGGTTCCGCGGTGCAGCAGGCCGATGTGCGGATCGACGCGCTCGACCACCTCGCCGTCGAGCTCGAGCACGAGGCGCAGCACGCCGTGCGCGGCCGGATGCTGGGGCCCGAAATTGATGGTGAACGTGCGGAGCGAGGCCTCGTTCATGGCAAGTCGGCTTCTTTCCGGAGGCAACGGCCCGGCGGACACGATGTTCCGACCCCGGGCAGCGGCGCGCCGCAGCGCTCAATAGATTTCCCACAGGCCGGGCGTCGCCAACTCCAGCAGATGCCCGTCGGGATCGCGGAAATAGATGCTCTGCCCGCCGCGCGGCCAATCGGTGCGGCCCTCGATGGCGATGTCATGCGCACGCAGCCGCGCTTCCCAGGCCGCGAGTTCCGCGCTTGCGATCCCGAAGGCGACGTGCAAGGGCCCGCTGCCGTCGTGCGGAGGAATGGTCCCGCCCGGCATCCTTGTCGTTTCGAGCGAGGCTCCGCGCCGGAACAGCAGCAGGACGCTCACCCCGCCGACCGCGAACGCACGTAAGCGCGCATCGGCAAACAGCGGGCGGAGCCGGAGGACATCGGCGTAGAACCGGGCCGCGCGCTCGAGGTCGTTCACGTAGAGCGCGGTCTCGAGCACACGATCGAGCTTGGGCATGGACAGCTCCGGTCAAACGGGTCCGGCGTGAGGTCGCGTCAGCAGGAGCAAACTACGCCGCTTGGCTCGACGTGCGCTACGCCGAGAGCAAGCCCGCAGTTCCCACCGGTCCTGCGTCGTTGTTGTGGACGGGTAGGGTTTGGCGGATCATGTCTGAAGCGGGACGATCGAGCCAGGGGACGGCCGTGGACGTCATCATCATCGGCGGCGGAATCGGCGGCCTCACGCTCGCCCTGGCGCTGCAGCGGGCCGGCATTGCATGCCGGGTCTATGAGGCGGCGCCGGAAATCAAGCCGATCGGCGTGGGCATCAACCTGCTTCCGCATGCGATGCTGGAGCTTGCGGGGCTGGGCCTGGAGGCGACCCTCGCCGCGCGCGGGGTGGTCGCCTCGGAGTCGGTGTTCTTCAATCGCTTCGGACAGCTGATCTATCGCGAGGCGTTGGGGCGCGCCGCCGGCTACGCCTGGCCGCAAATTTCCATCCATCGCGGGGATCTGCAGGCGGTGCTGATCGAGGCCTGTCGCGAGCGCCTCGGGTCCGACCGGCTGATGCTGGGGTGGCTGTGCACCGGGACCGCCCAGGACGAACGGGCAGCCGTCGCGCATTTCGAGCAGGCCGGAACCGGGCAATCGCTGCCGCCGCAGCGCGGCGATGTCGTCATCGGGTGCGACGGCATCCACTCGACGATCCGCAAGCAGCTGTTTCCCGGCGAGGGCGAACCCATCTATTCCGGCGTGAACATGTGGCGCGGGGTCACGCCCTGGCCGCCGATTCTATCCGGTTCCAGCATGATCCGCGCCGGCTGGTTCACCCCGGCGAAGATCGTGATCTATCCGATCCGCAACCGGATCGACGCGCAGGGCCGGCAGCTGATCAACTGGGTGGTGGAGATCGAGACCCCGAACCACTCGCACTGGAATTGGAGCAGGCCGGGGCGGCTTTCGGATTTTCTCGGGCCGATGGCGGATTGGCATTTCGACTGGCTCGACGTGCCGCAATTCCTGCGCAGCACCGAGGTCATCCTCGAATATCCGATGGTGGACAAGGATCCGCTGCCGCGCTGGAGTTTCGGCCGGATCAGCCTGTTGGGGGATGCGGCCCATCCCATGTACCCGCGCGGCTCGAACGGAGCGGGGCAGGCGATCCTCGATGCCCGCGTGCTGGCCGAGGCGCTCGCCGCCTCGCCCGCCGATCCGGTCGCGGCGCTTGAAGCGTACGAACGCCGGCGGCTCGACGCGACCGCCCGGGTGGTGCGGACCAACCGGACCGCGCCGCCCGACGCCATCCTGGGGGAGGTTTTCCGCCGCACCGGCGACCGGCCGTTCGACTCGATCGACGAGGTCATCAGCCGCGAGGAACTCGCGGCGATCAGCGAAGGCTACAAGCGCATCGCCGGCTACGATCAGGATGCGCTCGGCTCGAGCGCCATGCCGCGCTGACGCATGGCGCCGGCGCCTCGTTGGGTCATTGTCTGCCGCAGCCCAATGTGCACACTAGGGGCCGCCGAAAACGGGGCCGGCAGGCGCCCCGGGGACGCTCCCAATGTGAGGTCGGCCACGCAAGCGTCAGGTCCATCCTAGTAGGATCGGCGACACAGCCGCGCAAAACACTGGGTTGAAGAGCAGATGCATCTCACCGAGCTTTATAAGCATCTCACCGACCTCTACAGCACGTACGCCAGCATGAGCTTTGCGGAGCTCTACGGCACGGCCTACAACATGGTCGTCGACCAGCTGTTGAATTTCAATTTCGCGGCGGTATTCGCCCTCATCGGCGCCAGTTTTTACGTCGTCACCTATTACATGAAGACCATGGTGCCGCTGCGAATCGTCGGCATCATCGCCAATTTGTTCTTCCTGGCCTACGGTTATTTCTATCCGTCGTATCCGACGGTCGTGCTCTATCTCGGCATTCTCCCGATCAATATCTTCCGCTTGATCGAGATGCAGCGGCTGATCCGGCAGGTCCGGGATTCCTCCAGCACCGATCAGTCGATGGACTGGCTCAAGCCGTTCATGACCAAACGCACCTACAAGAAGGGCGACGTCCTGTTCCGCAAGAACGAGCGCGCCCATGAGATGTTCTATGTCGTCACCGGCAAGTTTCTGGTGAGCGAGATCGGGGTCACGATTCCGGCCGGCCAGGTGTTCGGCGAGCTGGGCTTGCTGGCGCCGGAGAACCGGCGCACCTCGAGCGTGGAATGCGTCGAGAGCGGTGCGGTGCTCACCATCACCTATGACAAGGTGCAGGAGCTGTATTTCCAGAACCCGACCTTCGGCTTTTATTTCCTGCGGCTGACCACCGAACGGCTGCTGCAGAACATCACGCGACTCGAAACCATGCTGGCGCAGCGGGAATTGGCGGCGGGCGCGTCTGCCGCACCGGCTCCGGCGCCGGAGCGCAAGCCGGCCAAGCGGGCCGAGGCCTGAGCCAGCTCGGCGTTCGAGAGAGCCCGCCCGGAATGATCAACAAGCAGGTAGCCGAGCTTGCCGCGGCGCTCGACGGCATCGAGGACGGAGCCACCGTGCTGCTGGGCGGGTTCGGCGCCGTCGGCCAGCCCGACGAGTTGATCGATGCCCTGCTGGAGCAGGGCGCAACGGGCCTCACCGTGGTCGCCAACAATGCCGGCACCGGTACGCGCGGATTGGCAGGATTGATCGCGGCGGGCCGGGTACGGAAAATCATCTGCTCGTACCCGCGATCCGACGATCCCCGCGCCTTCGATGCGGCGTATAAGGCCGGCCGCGTCGAGCTCGAGCTCACCCCGCAGGGCACGCTGAGCGAACGCATGCGCTGCGCCGCCGCGGGATTAGGCGGCTTCTATTCGCCGATCGCGGTCGGCACCCAGCTTGCCCGGGACAAGGAAATGCGGGAAATCGACGGCAAGCGCTATGTGTTGGAACGGCCGCTGCGAGGCGACGTGGCGCTGCTCAAGGCGCAACGCGCCGACCGCTGGGGCAATCTGACCTACCGGAAATCGGCGCGCAATTTCAACCCGGTGATGGCCATGGCGGCCGAGCTGAGCGTCGTGCAGGTCAAGGAAATGGTCGAGCTGGGAGCGATCGACCCGGAATGCGTGCATACGCCGGGAATCTTCATCGACCGCATCGTCGTGGTTTGAGGAGCGCCGCATGACCCCACTTTCGCGGCCGCAGATGGCCTGGAGGGCTGCCCAGGACCTCAGCGATGGCGCCTACGTCAATCTCGGCATCGGGCTTCCGACGCTGGTTGCCGACCATATCCCCGCCGATCGCGAAATCGTGTTCCACAGCGAGAACGGCATCCTCGGCCTGGGACGGGCGCCGGCGCCAAACGAGGTCGATCCAGATCTCATCAATGCCGGCAAGGGCGCCGCGAGCCTGCTTCCGGGCGGGGCGTTCTTCCATCACAACGACGCCTTCCTGATGATCCGGGGCGGCCACATCGACGTGGCGCTGATGGGTGCCTTCGAAGTCTCCGAGCAGGGCGACCTCGCCAATTGGACCACCGAGGATCCCAATTTCCCGCCGGGTGTCGGCGGCGCGATGGACCTCGCCGTCGGCGCCAAGGAGGTGCGGATCCTGCTCGAGCACACCACGCGGAATGGCGAGCCGCGAATCCGCAAGGAATGCCGCTACCCGCTGACCGCCGAGCGCTGCGTGACCCGGATTTACACCAGCCTCGCCGTCGTCGATGTCACGCCCGAAGGCCTGTTGGTGCGCGAGATGGTGGAGGGGATGGATCTCGATGGGCTGCAGGGCCTGACCGAGGCACAGCTCAAGCTCGCGAACGATTGGCAGCCGCTGAAGGTATCATTGTAAGTTCGCCCACCAAGCCTCGGAAACGCTTGGCGTATTTCCTTGCGGCCGGTCGCGCCGCTGCTCGGCCTGCGATGATCTTCCGAAAACCCGTCCAACGCGGACGTGGCTCGGCCTGAAACTTCGGGAATCGAAGGAGCCGTGCCGACGGACCCGGCAGCGGCAATCCTCATTCATATCGAAGGCAATCGGCCTCGTGCGCGTGAGGCACGGCGTCAACTTGCCACCTCTTGTGCACTGCGCTAAGGGTCGCGCTCTATTGGCAAATCCCACACCCGGGGCGTGGAGCGGGCGGTGCGCCCGATCCGTGGGGGTTTGCAGCGTGGCCCGCTCCCCATGACGCGGCGAGACGCGAGAATCCGCATGATCACCGCTCTTTGGACCGCCTACCTGCCGCTCGTCATCTTCCTCGGTGTCGCCCTGGTGATCGGCGCCGCGCTGCTGGTGGTGCCGTTCCTGATCGCCTACAAGCAGCCGGATCCGGAGAAGCTCTCGGCCTACGAGTGCGGGTTCAACGCGTTCGACGACGCGCGGATGAAATTCGACGTGCGCTACTATCTGGTTGCGATCCTGTTCATCATCTTCGACCTCGAGGTGACCTTCCTGTTCCCGTGGGCGGTGGCCTTCGGCAAAATCGGGGTTTTCGGCTTCTGGTCGATGATGGTGTTCCTTGCGGTGCTCACCATCGGATTTATCTACGAATGGAAGAAGGGAGCACTGGAATGGGATTGACCGGCGAGCGAACCGGCATCGTCGCGCCCGCCGCGAAGGGCATCATCGATCCGCGAACCGGCCGAGCGGTCGGCGATGACGACGCGCTGTTCCGCGGCATCAATGTCGATCTCGCCGACAAGGGTTTCCTCGTGACCGCGGCGGACGATCTCATCACCTGGGCTCGGACCGGCTCGCTGATGTGGATGACCTTCGGGCTCGCCTGCTGCGCCATCGAAATGATGCAGATGTCGATGCCGCGTTACGACGCCGAGCGCTTCGGCTTCGCGCCGCGCGCCTCGCCGCGTCAGTCGGACGTGATGATCGTGGCCGGCACGCTGACCAACAAGATGGCGCCGGCGCTGCGCAAGGTCTACGACCAGATGCCGGAGCCGCGCTACGTCATCTCCATGGGCTCCTGCGCCAACGGCGGCGGGTACTACCATTATTCCTATTCGGTGGTGCGCGGCTGCGACCGCATCGTTCCCGTCGACATCTACGTGCCCGGCTGCCCTCCGACCGCGGAAGCGCTGCTGTACGGCGTGCTGCTGCTGCAGAAGAAGATTCGCCGCGTCGGCACGATCGAGCGCTGAAGCTACGAGCCCGCTGCCATGGACGAGCCGTTGGAACAACTCGGAGACACCATCGTGGCGGCGCTCGGCGGGGCGGCGAGCGCCTACACGGTCACGCTCGGGCAGCTGACGCTGGCGGCCGATGCTGCCGATATCGTCGGGGTGATGCGGTTCCTGCGTGACGACGAGCGCTGCCTGTTCTGGTGCATCATCGACATCACCGCGGTGGATTGGCCGGAACGCGAGAAGCGCTTCGATGTCGTCTACCATCTGCTTTCGCCGAGAAGGAACCAGCGCATCCGGGTCAAGGTGCAGACCGACGAAGCAACGCCGGTGCCCTCGGTCATCTCGGTCTATCGCGGGGCCGACTGGTTCGAGCGCGAGGTCTACGATCTCTACGGCGTGTTGTTTTCGGGCCATCCGGACCTGCGCCGCCTGCTCACCGACTACGGCTTCGAAGGGTATCCCCTGCGCAAGGATTTTCCGCTGACCGGCTTCGTCGAGGTGCGCTGGGACGACGAGCTCAAGCGCGTGGTCTACGACCCGGTGCGGCTGGCGCAGGAATTCCGGAATTTCGACTTTCTCTCGCCGTGGGAAGGCCCCGAGTACCTGCTGCCGGGGGACGAAAAGGCCAAGGGGCCGTGAGGGCAAAATGAGACCTGCGGCGACATTCAAGCTGCGGTACGGCCGGTGAAATGCCGGAAACCGCGCTGCGCAATTTCACCATCAATTTCGGGCCGCAGCATCCGGCGGCGCACGGCGTCCTGCGCCTGGTGCTCGAGCTCGACGGCGAGGTCGTGGAGCGGGTCGATCCGCATATCGGGCTGCTGCACCGGGGCACCGAGAAGCTGATCGAGCACAAGACCTATCTGCAGGCGATCCCCTATTTCGACCGGCTCGACTACGTCGCGCCGATGAACCAGGAGCATGCGTTCTGTCTCGCGGCGGAGCGTCTGCTCGGGATCGAGGTGCCGAGACGCGCCCAGCTCATCCGCGTGCTCTATTGCGAGATCGGACGGCTGCTTTCCCATCTGCTCAACGTCACCACCCAGGCGATGGACGTCGGCGCGCTCACCCCGCCGCTGTGGGGTTTCGAGGAGCGCGAGAAGCTGATGGTGTTTTACGAGCGCGCGTCGGGCAGCCGCATGCACGCCGCCTATTTCCGCGTCGGCGGCGTCCACCAGGATCTGCCGGAAAAGCTCATCGACGACATCGGGGCGTTCTGCGATCCGTTTCTCAAGGTCTGCGACGACATCGAAGGCCTGCTGACCGACAACCGGGTGTTCAAGCAGCGCAACGTCGATATCGCCGTGGTCAAGCTCGAGGACGCCTGGGCCTGGGGTTTTTCCGGGGTGATGGTGCGCGGTTCCGGCGCGGCCTGGGATCTGCGCAAGGCGCAGCCCTACGAATGCTACGCGGAGATGGATTTCGACATCCCGGTCGGCAAGAACGGCGACTGCTACGACCGCTACTGCATCCGCATGGAGGAAATGCGCCAGTCGGTGCGGATCATGAAACAATGCCTGGAGAAGCTGCGTGCGGCGGAAGGGAAGGGGCCCGTGACCCATCCGGACAACAAGATCGTGCCGCCGCGGCGCGGCGAGATGAAGCGCTCGATGGAATCGTTGATCCATCATTTCAAATTGTACACCGAGGGGTTCCATGTGCCGGCCGGGGAAGTCTATGCCGCGGTCGAGGCCCCCAAGGGCGAGTTCGGGGTCTATCTGGTCTCCAATGGCGGCAACAAACCGTACAAGTGCAAGATCCGCGCACCGGGATTCGCGCATTTGCAGGCGATGGACTTTCTCTCGCGCGGGCACATGCTCGCCGACATCTCGGCAATTCTTGGCTCGATCGACATTGTCTTCGGTGAGGTCGACCGATGAGCCTCTTGCAAAGACTTGCGTCCATTTTCGGGATCCCGTGATGGCTCCTCGTCGCCTCGCCCCGGTCGAGATCCAGCCCAAGAGCTTCGCGTTTTCCGCGGAGAATCTGAAATGGGCCAAGGTCGAGCTCGGCAAATATCCGCACGGCCGGCAGGAATCCGCGATCCTCGCCCTGCTGTGGCGCGCACAGGCCCAAGCCGGCGGCTGGCTGCCCGAGGCCGCCATTCGTCACGTGGCGGATTTTCTCGGCATGGCGCATATCCGGGCGCTCGAAGTCGCGACGTTCTACACGATGTTCAATCTGGAGCCGGTCGGGCGCTATCACGTTCAGCTCTGCGGCACGACGCCGTGCGTGCTGCGCGGCGCCGAGGATTTGAAGCAGGTGTTGCGGGAAAAAATCGGGGAAGAGTATCAAGTCGACGCCGACGGCAACTTCTCCTGGATCGAGGTGGAATGTCTGGGCGCCTGCGTGAATGCGCCCATGCTGCAGATCAACGAGGACAATTACGAGGACCTGACCCCGGATATCCTGGCGGGAATTCTCGACGATCTTGCGGCCGGCAAGACCCCGAGGCCGGGCCCGCAGATCGAGCGGCAATTCTCCGCACCCGTGGGCGGACCGACCACGCTGACCGATGCTTCGCTATATGTCGGGAACGGCGGGGCCGGTCCGGGCACGGCCACCCATGCGGGCGCGGCGTTGCACGATGACGCCGCCAAGATGCCGGGCGAACCGGCGGAGCGGCGCGAAGCTCCCGCGCCGAAGCCGCCCGAAGGAGACCAGACCGAGCCGAGGCGCGACTGATGCTCGCAGACAAGGACCGCATCTTCAAAAATCTCTACGGGCTCCACGACTGGGGGCTCGAGGGCGCGCGCGCGCGCGGCGCCTGGGACGGCACCAAGGCGATCCTGGAGAAGGGCCGCGATTGGATCCTCAACGAGATGAAGGCGTCGGGCCTGCGCGGGCGCGGCGGAGCCGGATTCCCCACCGGACTGAAATGGTCGTTCATGCCCAAGCAGTCCGACGGCCGTCCGCATTATTTGGTGGTCAACGCCGACGAATCCGAGCCCGGCACCTGCAAGGACCGCGAGATTCTCCGCCACGACCCGCATCTCCTGATCGAGGGCTGCCTGATCGCCTCCTTCGCGATGGGCGCCCATGTCGCCTATATCTATATCCGCGGTGAGTTCATCCGCGAGCGCGAGCACCTGCAGGCCGCCGTCGACCAGGCCTACGCGGCCAACCTGATCGGCAAGAACAATCTTCACGGGTTCGACTTCGACCTCTACGTCCACCACGGCGCCGGCGCCTACATCTGCGGCGAGGAGACCGCGCTGCTCGAAAGCCTGGAAGGCAAGAAGGGCATGCCGCGGCTCAAGCCGCCGTTCCCGGCCAACGTCGGCCTCTATGGCTGCCCGACCACCGTGAACAACGTGGAATCGATCGCGGTCGCTCCCGACATCCTGCGCCGCGGCGCCGCCTGGTTCTCCGCCATCGGCCGGCCGAACAACACCGGCACCAAGCTGTTCTGCATCTCGGGCCACGTCGAGAAGCCGTGCAACGTCGAAGAGGCGATGGGCATCACGTTCCGCGAGCTCATCGAGACCCATGCCGGCGGCGTGCGCGGCGGCTGGCACAATCTGCTCGCGATCATTCCCGGAGGCTCCTCGGTGCCGTTGCTGCCGGCCTCGCAATGCGAGGACCTGATCATGGATTTCGACGCGCTCAAGGACCTCAAATCGGGCCTGGGCACCGCCGCCGTCATCGTGATGGACAAGTCGACCGACATCGTGCGCGCGATCGCGCGCATCGCCTATTTCTACAAGCACGAGAGCTGCGGCCAATGCACGCCGTGCCGTGAGGGCACTGGCTGGATGTGGCGCGTGCTGACCCGCATGGCCGAAGGGCGTGCCGGCAAGCGCGAGATCGGGCTGCTGCTCGAAGTCACCACCCAGGTCGAAGGACACACGATTTGCGCGCTCGGCGACGCGGCGGCGTGGCCGATCCAGGGCTTGATCCGGCATTTCCGTCCTGAGATCGAGCGGCGCATCGACGAATATGCCGCGCGACCCCAGCCGGCGCCGGTGGCGATCGCGGCGGAATAGGAGAGCTCGATGAGTCAGCCGACGCAGCATCTCGCCCAGCTCAATATCGGCCGCCTGCGCTACGAGCTCGACGATCCGCGTCTTGCGGATTTCATCGACAATTTGGCACGCGTCAACGCCATCGCCGAACGCAGCGAGGGATTCGTCTGGCGGCTCCAGGACGAGACCGGCAACGCCACCAACATCCGGGCGTTCGCCGACCCGCGCATGGCCGTGAACATGTCGGTCTGGGAGGGCGTCGAGGCACTGGAAAAATATGTGTGGCAGACCGTGCACGCGCGCTTCTACGGTCGTCGCAGCGAATGGTTCGAGCACCTGGACCGCCCCTATCTCGTGATGTGGTGGGTTCCGGCTGGGCACCGGCCGACCATCGAGGAAGCTCTCGGAAGGCTCGATGTCCTGCGGGTGCACGGGCCGAGCGAGCATGCGTTCGGCTGGGACGGCATCGCAGGCGCGCAACTGTGGAAGACGGCGCGCTGCGCCTGACCGATCGCAGGATGAACCGGTGACCCCATGACCAAGCTGAACATCGACGGCAAAGAGATCGATGTGCCGCCGGAATACACGCTGCTGCAGGCGTGCGA
>WNGG01002001.1_pt1 | contig 23331 bp, 20 predicted proteins | sample 5400661 | NCBI WGS metagenome assembly WNGG01 (sample SAMN13153372, study PRJNA577476) | soil metagenome | isolation source: 100 cm soil or saprolite under Garry oak tree replicate 1 | place: USA:California | collected 2016-06-15
GGCCGATCTTGGTGAAGAAGATCGAGTTTGGCATCGGCGCGTCGTCGAATTCCTTGGAGAAGTGGTCTTGCTCCATCCGGAAGGTGCGGAAGCTGCCGTTCGGGGTCTCGTACGACGGAATGCCAGTCGACACCGGCCACTGGTAGCGCTCGACGCCGTCGACCGCCACGGTCATCATCTGCGCATTCTTGTCGACGGTGATGGCAATTTTGGCCTGCGCTGCGCCGGTGGCGAACAACGTCAGACCGGCGAAAGCAATAAGGAAGGAACGCATTTTACCTTTGGCCTCCAGGCTTCTGACTACCAAGCCTTAACTGCAGCACCGTCCCCCGCATCAATATGCCCGGAATTCGGCTTTGGTTCCAGTGGCTATCGAGCCATCATTAATGCGCGGCAGGGCGCAAACAAGGCGTTGGCCGGGCTGAATTTGGTGGGCCGCGCAAATTTCCGAGAGGCGTCACGATGCCGCCCCGTCCCGAATTCATCACATCCGCGCAACTTTTTGGCCGCATCGCCGTTACAGGTTCCCGCCCCGCCGGTCAGTTGCGGCCGAGCATGAGGAATTCAGATGAAGAAGATCAAGACGGCGACCCTGCCGACCGCGTTGCCCGCAAAATTCTATCTTGCAGCTGCGGCCATCGTGCTCGCATTGCTCGCGACTCCGCATATCGGGCATGCGCAGGGCCTCGTTCGCGGCGCGCAGGAAGGCTCCCGGGAAGGCAACCGGGTCGCCGGCCCGGTGGGCGGTGTGGTCGGCGGCGCGGTCGGAGCCGGCGTCGGCGGGGCGATGGGCGCGGTCAAGGGCGTGTTCGGGATTAACGATCGCGGCTATCGCTGCCGCGGCTATTACAATCGCTACAATCGATTCCACTGCTACCGGTAGGTTTTTTTTGTGACGTCATTCCGGGGCGTCGCGAAGCGGCGAACCCGGAATCTCGAGATGCCCCGATGTGCAATTGCACATCTGAGGTTCGCTTATTCGACGCGCCCCGGAATGACGCTTCGTCTCAGTTCTTCAGCCGGTAGCCGGTCTTGAAGATCCACCACACCGCGACCATGCAGACGGCGAGGAAAACCAGCGTGATGCCGACGCTGAGGCCCACGCCGACGTCGGCGATTTCATAAAAACTCCAACGGAAGCCGCTGATCAGATACACCACGGGATTGAGCAGCGTGATGGTGCGCCAGCCCGAGGGGAGCATATTCACGGAATAAAAGCTGCCGCCGAGGAATGTCAGTGGCGTCACCACCAGCATCGGAATCATCTGCAGCTTTTCGAAACCGTCGGCCCATATTCCGATGATGAAGCCGAACAGGCTGAAGGTCACCGCGGTCAGCACCAGAAATGTCAGCATCCACCACGGGTGAAGAATATGCAGCGGCACGAACACGCCGGCGGTGGCGAGGATAATCAAGCCGAGGATGATCGATTTGGTCGCGGCCGCGCCGACATAGCCGAGCACGATCTCGAAATACGAGATTGGCGCCGACAGCAATTCGTAAATCGTGCCGACGAACTTCGGAAAGTAAATGCCGAACGAGGCGTTGGCGATGCTTTGCGTCAGCACCGACAGCATCACCAGCCCGGGCACGATGAAGGTGCCATAGCTGACACCCTCGACCTCGGTGATGCGCGAGCCGATCGCCGCACCGAACACCACGAAGTACAGCGACGTCGAAACCACCGGCGACACGATGCTTTGCAGCAGCGTGCGCCAGGTTCGCGCCATTTCGAACAGATAGATCGCGCGGACAGCCCTGAAATTCATGACGCCCTCACCAGATTGACGAAGATGTCTTCCAGCGAACTCTGGGTGGTGTCGAGGTCCGAGATACGGATGCCGGCGCCGCGCAAATCGCTGAGCAGGCTGGTGATGCCGGTGCGTTCGCCCTTGGTGTCGTAATTGTAAGTCAGTTCGCAGCCCCCGTCTGACAGTTCGAGGTTGTAAGCCGCGAGATCAGCGGGGATCGCATCGATCTTGCGTTGCAAATACAGCTTCAGCTGCTTCTTGCCGAGTTTTTGCATCAGGCCCGCCTTGTCCTCGACGAGAATGATTTCACCCTTGTTGATGACGCCGATCCGGTCGGCCATTTCCTCGGCTTCTTCGATGTAATGCGTAGTGAGGATGATGGTGACGCCGGAGGCCTGCAGCGTCCTCACCACTTCCCACATGCCCTTGCGCAGTTCGACATCGACGCCTGCGGTCGGCTCGTCAAGAAACAGAATCTGCGGTTCGTGCGACAGCGCTTTCGCGATCATCACCCGGCGCTTCATGCCGCCGGACAGCGTGACGATCTGGGCGTCCTTCTTGTCCCACAGCGACAGGTCCTTCAGCACCTTTTCGATATGATCTGGGTTTTTCGGCTTGCCGAACAGGCCGCGACTGAAGCTGACGGTCGCCCACACCGTCTCGAAAGCGTCGGTGTGCAGTTCCTGCGGCACCAGACCGATCAGCAAGCGCGCGGCGCGATAGGATTTGATGATGTCGTGGCCGGCGACCGATATGCTGCCTTTGGTCGGATTGGCGATGCCGCAGATGATGCTGATCAGCGTGGTCTTGCCGGCGCCGTTCGGCCCCAGCAGCGCAAAAATCTCACCGCGGCGAATCTCCAGGTTGATGTTGTCGAGCGCCTTGAAACCGGAGCCATAGGTCTTCGACAGATTTGCAACGGATATGATTGGTGACATGAGGGGCTTGATGGCCTGAATTGGGAATGCAAGGCGGCACTTCGGGCAGCCGTGGGGCAGGTGGGTGATGGTGAGTTCCGACAGATAGGTACGCTTCGTCCATTGTGCAATCGCTGCACGGCTGGACCATGTACTCATAAACGGATGGTGGTTAGCCGAGCAGCGACTGGCCAATGTCCGGTTTGGAGCGCATTACCGACTCAAAGTTCGGCATTGCGCCGAGGCTGATGGTGCCGCCAGCGGACATTGCCGGGAGCAGGTCGGTTCCATTACCGGCGAGGCGTACTGTATATCTATCTGTGTATCTATCGCCGGATTCTCACATGCCCGGCTCGATCGGCTTTTCGATCGCGCCGCCGCTTTCGACCCAATCCTTGAAGGCGCCGACATTGTACACTTGGCCGAAGCCCATGTCCTTGAGTACCTTGGCAGCCAGCGCGGAGCGTCCGCCGGATGCGCAGTACAGAATGACGGTCTTGTCCTTGGCGAAATTCTTGTCGTGATAGGGCGACTCGGGATCGGCGCGAAATTCCAGCATGCCGCGCGAGACGTGTACCGCGCCGGCAATCTTGCCGCTCTTCTCAACCTCCGGCGCGTCGCGCACGTCGACCACCAGGGTGTTGCCCTTGTCGATCATCTCGCGCGCCTGAGCCGGTGTGATCTTCGGAACCGCGGCGTTGGCGGTTTCCATCATCTGCTTTACGCTTGTCGCCATCTGTGCCTCCTCAGTTTAATTACGCATCACACTTCCGCAATTGTGACAGCGTACACCCTATGGGATTTCCCTACCACCGATACATTGCCTTCGGTTGGATTGGCGACGCCGCAGAAAATGCCGCTAGAGTGGTTTCGCAACGGTCACAACCTGGACCTGTTGGTTGATCGCCGCTGTCGGACGGGCGGCGTCCTGCAATTGCTCCTCGCCCAGACCGATCGCTTGAAGGCGTTTTGACGAAATCTTGAAGGTATTCACGAGCGCGTCACGGATTGAGTCGGCCCTTTTCTGGCTCAGGGTCAAATTGTATTCACGTTTGCCTGTCGCGTCGGTGCGACCAACGATCAAGAATCCGGATCGCAGCAGTGTCGAGTGGCAGAGCGCATCGGCAATGCGCCCAAGCGTCTGATAGGACTCTGGCCTGATCGTTGAAGCGTCGGGATCGAATTGAACTTCGACCATAAATCGCGGCAGCTCAAGGAGCTCGGTGGCAATCGGCGGTCGCTTCAAAGGTGCTGCGTCTGCTTTCGACTTAGCCCGCTCAAGTGCTCGCTGGCGTAGGGCCGCGACATTCAAATCCGGGGTGGCTTCCAGGCCAGAGAGCCCCTTAATGATGTCGTCCCTCGTGACCGCCGCTTGTGCGCGCGCCGGAAACGTCGGGGCCACCAATACGATCAGGGCTGCCGCCACCAGGCCAACATCGCGCAGGCCTCTCTTTCCCAGCCGCATCACCGATACCCCGCATCGCCAATAGCCTGGTTGCATTTTGCGCTCACCCCGCTCGCCGCCAGCAGGCATTCGAGGGCTTTGCCAATTTCCTTGCGATCGCCTCCGCACAATTTGACAATGTCACGCTCACACAGCTTCGGAACGGCAGCGCGCGCCGCAACACGTTTTTGTATCGCATCGAACGACCTGACATAATCAGCCTTGCATTGGGCCGACACGACATCCTGATTGCGCGAAAGGCAGTCCTTAAGACGGCTGGAGTCGAAATTAACGCCGCGGCAATTTGCGTCGATATCCTTGCCACAGCTTTTGCTCAGTATGGCTGCCGCGTCACCGAAACTCATCGTCTCCGCCCACGCCAGCGAAGGTGTGGCGAGCGCAAGCATCAGCAAGATCGATCGGCCCCGGACCATGGCATCATCTGATATGATGAAGTCGTCGATGGTCAAGGCCTCCGATAGACGCGGAAGGCCGTCGGGCCAAAAAACTAGGCCCGCTCCACGAAACTATCGACCACCTTTTTCTCCCCGGCCTTTTCGAAGGCGATGGTAAGCTTGTTGCCGTCGATCTTCACCACCTCGCCGTAGCCGAATTTCTGGTGGAACACGCGGTCCGAGAGCGAGAATTCGGACGTGGTGCCGGTGGATTTTGCGATCAGCTCGCCTTCGATGGTTATCGGGCCGCGCTTGTTGCGGGGGAAGCCGCTGCCGTGCGCGTCGCCGCGCGAGCCTGAAAACGGCGACTGGCTTTCGTTGAAGCCGCCGCCGGCCTGTCCGCCGCCACGACCGCCGTTCTGATTGCGCGCGCGATTGGCCTGCGCGCGCTGCCAGCCCGGCGTCGAATAACTCGAGCCGAACGATTCCACATTGTCGAACCGCGAGGGGCCGTAACCGCTGCTGCCGCCCCAGCCCGAGCCGCCCTTGGATTCCGTGATCTCGACATTTGGCGCCGGCAGTTCGTCGAGAAAGCGCGACGGGATCGTGGTCGACCAGGTGCCGTGAATGCGCCGGTTGGTGGCGAAGTAGAGTTTGGCGCGGCGGCGCGCGCGGGTCAGCCCGACATGGGCGAGGCGGCGCTCTTCCTCGAGTCCGGCGCGGCCCTGTTCGTCGAGCGTGCGCTGGCTCGGAAACAGGCCTTCCTCCCAGCCGGGCAGGAATACGTTCTCGAATTCCAACCCCTTGGCCGAATGCAGCGTCATCAGCGACACCGCGTCGTCCTCAGCGCTGTTGTCGCGGTCCATGACCAGCGAGATGTGTTCGAGAAATCCCTGCAGGTTCTCGAACTCCTCCATCGAGCGCACCAGTTCCTTGAGGTTTTCGAGCCGGCCGGCGGCGTCGGCGGAACGATCCTTCTGCCACATTTCGGTGTAGCCGCTCTCGTCGAGCACGATTTCGGCCAATTCGGTATGCGAGATCACTTCGCGCTGCGCGCGCCAGCGATCGAAACTGATGATCAGGTCGCGCAGGGAACCGCGCGCCTTCGGTTTCAGTTCATCGGTTTCGACCACGGCGCGGGCCGCCTCGGAGAGCGGAATGCGGCGCTTGCGGGCGTGGTCGTGCAGCATCTGCACGGTGGCGTCGCCGAGACCGCGCTTCGGCACATTGACGATGCGTTCGAAGGCGAGGTCGTCGGCCGGCGAGTTGATCACGCGCAAATAGGCCAGCGCGTCGCGGATTTCCGCGCGCTCATAGAACCTGGGGCCGCCGATCACGCGATAGGGCAGGCCGAGCGTGACAAAACGGTCTTCGAATTCGCGCATCTGGAATGAGGCGCGCACCAGGATCGCGATATCGTTGAGCTTGTGGCCGGCGCGCTGCAGTTCTTCGATCTCTTCGCCGATGGCGCGGGCTTCTTCTTCCGAGTCCCAGGAGCCGGTGACGGTGACCTTCTCGCCGTCGACATCTTCGGTGCGCAGCGTCTTGCCGAGCCGGCCTTCATTGTGCGCGATCAGGTGGGATGCCGCGGCAAGGATATGGCCGGTGGAGCGGTAGTTGCGCTCCAGCCGAACGACTTTGGCGCCGGGAAAGTCGTGGTCGAAGCGCAGGATGTTGTCGACCTCGGCACCGCGCCAGCCATAGATCGACTGGTCATCGTCGCCGACGCAGCAGATGTTTTTGGGAGGAGATTGCGATTGGGGCGACGTCATTCCGGGCTGCGCTGAAAGCGCAGACCCGGAATCCCGAGCTGATTGCCCTTCATCTCCAGATTCCGGGTTCATCGCTTCGCGATGCCCCGGAATGACGGAGGAGTCAGCGCGCGCCGGAACGACGGGAGCGTCGACGGCCCCCGGAATGACGGAGGAAACAGCGACGCCCGGCTTCGAGGGCGCCTGCGAGAGCAGGCGCAGCCACAGATACTGCGCCACGTTGGTATCCTGATATTCATCCACCAGAATGAATTTGAAGCGGTTCTGGTATTGCCGGAGCACGTCGGGATGTTCGCGAAACAGCCGGATGTTTTCCAACAGCAGATCGCCGAAATCGGCGGCGTTGAGAATCTTCAGCCGCTCCTGATAGAGCGCATAGAGCTTGCCGCCCCTGCCGTTGCCAAACACCGCGGCTTCGCCCGGCGGCACCTGCGACGGCGTCAGCCCGCGATTCTTCCAGCCGTCGATTAATCCGGCGAGCATCCGCGCCGGCCAGCGTTTGTCGTCGATGTTGTCCGCCTGCAAGAGCTGTTTCAGCAGGCGAACCTGATCGTCGACATCGAGCACGGTGAAATTGGATTTTAGCTGCACGAGTTCGGCGTGGCTGCGCAGAATGCGTCCGCCGATAGAATGAAACGTGCCAAGCCAAGGCATGCCTTCGACGGCCTGGCCGAGCATCTGGCCGAGCCGCAGCTTCATCTCGCGCGCCGCCTTGTTGGTGAAGGTGACCGACAGGATTTCGCCGGGGCGGGCGCGGCCCATGCTGAGAATATGGGCGATGCGACAGGTCAGCACGCGCGTCTTGCCGGTGCCGGCTCCCGCCAGCACCAGGACCGGTCCGTCCAGCGTTTCCACCGCCTCGCGCTGCTCGGGATTGAGGCCTGATAGATATTGCGGGGTCGCAGCCGCCCGCGCGCGCGCGGCAATGCCGCCAGCCGCAGGCTGGTGGTCGGGGACGCCTTGAGGGGTCAGCTTGTTCGGCTCAGTCATGCGAATCGTCTTCCGCCCACGATGGCACCGCGGGGCCGTGAAGGGGAGCCTTCATAGCAGGATTGAAAGGCATATAGGGGGTCGGCGGCGGATTTGACAGGAGTTATCCCGTCGCGCCGCGAGGGCGAATTTCGACATCCTGCCTGCATTTTGTTCCCAAGGAATCTACATTTTTCGCCGGCTTGGCGCTCCGACCTGCGCGGAACATTTGTTTCAAAGCCGGATTATTTCCACAGCCGATGCGCGATGCTCATTGTCGCGCTGATCGTCGAAACAGAAAGTGGAAATCAAAGGTTCTGATCATGCTGAGCTGGGTCGTTACGTTTTTGGTCATCGCGCTGATCGCAGGCATTCTGGGTTTTGGCGGCATTGCCGGTGCCTCCGTCGAAATCGCCAAGACCATCTTCTTCATCGCGGTCGTGCTGTTCCTGATCTCGGCCGTGGTGGGTCTGGCGCGCGGACGTACCCGAGTCTGACGCAAAATCGCTATTTCGAGGGCATCGCGACTTTTCTGCCGATGCCCTCGGGGCGGGCGACTGATTTGTGGGCGTTCGCCAAGGCGTCGATGCGGGCGCGAATGTCGGATGGGAACGGCGCGGTTTTTCGCGCCGTCATGTCGATGTGAATGGTCATATTTTCCGAGGTGGCGGACAGCCAGCCTTCGGTGGCGTGGCGCAGTTCCTTGAAGGTGTGCAGCCGCTTCTCGTCCGCGGCGACCAGCAGGATAGAGACCTGCACGGGGTCGCCGAGATGGATTTCCCGTAAATATCGCACGTGGCATTCGGCGGTGAAGGTCGACCCGTGGCGTTCCTTCATGTAGCCGGGCCCGATCCCGAGCTTGAGCCATAATTCGTCGACCGCGCGGTCGAACATCACGTTGTAATAGGCCATGTTGAGATGGCCATTATAGTCGATCCATTGCGGCTCGATCTGCATCACCGACGCCAGAAACGGTGCGGGCCGGAGCAGCAAATCGTCGCCGGCGGTAATCGTCGTCATCGTCTATCCCTGTCTGTTCGGCCCATGATCCCTTGACCCGTTATATATCCTTTGCCACGGTCTTCTGCCGGGAGGAAATCGCTTGGGCGCAACCGTAACCAACAATTTGACGCGGCCGGAGCCACAGGCGCTGGCGAACACCATCGAAGCGCTCGCCGCGCGGTTCGGCAACCGGCTGATCACCTCACAGGCGGTGCGCGACCAGCATGCGCATACCACGACGTGGCTGGCGGCGCAGCCGCCCGACGCGGTTGTCATGGCGCAGGAGACATCGGATATTCAGGACGTGGTGCGGATTTGCGCCAAAAATGGCGTTCCCGTGATCGCGTTCGGCACCGGCACCTCGCTGGAGGGACAGGTCAACGCGCCCGCGGGAGGTGTCTGCATCGATCTGCGCGACATGAACCGGGTACTTGAAGTCCACGCCGAGGATCTCGACTGCGTGATCCAGCCCGGCGTCACCCGCAAGGCGTTGAACGAGCATCTGCGCGACCAGGGATTATTCTTTCCGATCGATCCCGGTGCCGATGCCTCCTTGGGTGGCATGGCGTCGACCCGGGCGTCCGGTACCAATGCGGTGCGCTACGGCACCATGCGCGATAACGTGCTGGCGCTTAAAGTGGTGCGGGGCGACGGCGAGATCATCACGACCGGCACGCGGGCGAAAAAATCCGCGGCCGGCTACGACCTGACACATCTGTTTGTCGGCGCCGAAGGCACGCTCGGGATCATCTGCGAACTCACCATCAAGCTGCGCGGCATTCCCGAAACCATCGCGGCGGCGGCATGTTCGTTCGAGAGCGTGCGCGGCGCCTGCCAGGCGACGATACTGGCGATCCAGACCGGCATTCCCGTCGCGCGCATTGAACTGCTCAACGCGGCGCAGGTGCGGGCCTGCAATTCCTATTCGAAACTGTCGCTGCCGGAGACCCCGCTGCTGCTGCTTGAATTTCACGGCAGCGCGAATGACGTCGCCGAGCAATCGAGGAATTTCAGCGAAATTGCGAAAGAGTGTGGCGGCGGCGATTTCACCTGGACCACCAGGCCCGAGGACCGCACCAAGCTCTGGCAGGCGCGGCACGACGCCTATTGGGCGGTCAAAGCGCTGCGCGTCGGCGCCGGGGTAGTGGCCACCGATGTCTGCGTGCCGATTTCCCGGCTCGCCGATTGCGTGACCGAAACCGAAGCGGACCTGGAGCGCCTCAACCTGCAGTCGCCGATTGTCGGTCACGTCGGCGACGGCAATTTCCACTGCTCGCTGCTATGCGACGTCGACGATAGCGACGAGATGGCGCGCGGCGAGGACTTCATGCATCGCCTGGTGGAGCGCGCGCAGGCGATGGGCGGGACCTGCACCGGCGAGCACGGCATCGGGCAGGGCAAGCAGAAGTATCTCAAGGCTGAACTCGGGATCGAGGCGATCGACGCCATGCACGCGCTGAAACAAGCGCTCGATCCGCAGAACATTTTCAATCCCGGAAAAATATTGCCGGCTCACTGACGCAGCAAAATAGGCACTCTTCGCGGCCGTCGCCCCGTCCATTCTGCCGTGCGTGGAGCGATTGGCTGGTTTTCGGCATCAGTCTGTTCACGCTTGGCCGGATTATCACAAAGATCGGCGCAGCGCTGCGCGCGAGACGACATCGTGGTGGCAGCGACCGGCATCGCGCGCGCCAAGACCGGCTACCCGGGGGCGGCAACCTCTGGTATGGTCAAGGACTCTCCCGGCTTCATTCAGGCAATGCCGACCAAAATGAAGACCGGGATCGCCGGTGGGCGGTGCCGCGCAAAGATCGCGGTGGGGTTGGTGATTTCAAAACAGAAATTAAAAGGGGGAAGCATCATGAAACGTCGTGAGTTTCTGAAAACAGCAGGCGCCGGGCTCGCTGCGTCAACCGCCGTCGCAGCACCAGCCATCGCGCAATCCATGCCCGAGCTGAAATGGCGCTGCACCACGAGCTGGCCGAAGTCGCTCGACGTTCCCTTCAGCGCGTCGGAGACGATTTCAAAATATGTCGCGGAAGCCACCGACAATAAATTTCAGATTCAGGCTTTCGCAGGCGGCGAGATCGTTCCCGCCTTGCAGGCGGTCGATGCCGTAAGCAATGCCACTGTCGAGATGTGTCACACCGCGGCCTATTACTTCATCGGCAAGGATCCGACCTTCGCGCTCTATTGCTCGGTTCCGTTCGGGCTGAATTCGCGGCAGCAGAATGCCTGGTTTCAGGATCACGGCGGTCAGGACATGCTCAATGAGTTCGGCAAGAAGTACAAATTGTACGGTATCTCCGGCGGCAATACCGGCACCCAGATGGGCGGCTGGTTCCGCAAGGAGATCAACACCGTCAACGACCTCAATGGCCTGAAGATGCGGATCGGCGGATGGGCCGGCAAAACACTTTCCAAGCTTGGCACCATTCCGCAGCAGATCGCGGGCGGCGATATCTATCCGGCATTGGAAAAGGGCACGATCGACGCCACCGAATGGGTCGGCCCCTACGACGATGAGAAGCTGGGCTTCTACAAGGTCGCCAAATACTACTACTATCCCGGCTGGTGGGAAGGCGGCACGGCGCTACACTTCTTCATCAACTCGGAAAAGTGGGATGCACTTCCGAAGGCCTATAAGTCGCTGCTCACGATAGCGTGCGGCTACGCCAATCTGGATGTTCAGGCGCGATATGACGCGCGCAATCCGCAGGCGCTCAAGCGCCTTGTTGCGAACGGGGCGCTGCTGCGCCCATTCAGCCAGACGGTGATGGAAGCCTGCCTGAAGGCATCGAACGAGGTCAATGTCGAGACCTCCGCGTCCAACGCCGACTTCAAGAAGATCTATGATTCGCAGATGGCTTTCCGGGATGACGGAAATCTCTGGTGGCAGGTCGCGGAATATTCCTACGAAACCTTCATGATCCGCACACGCCCGAAGGGCTGAAGACGGATCGAAGTTCAGATCGTTCGCGCGTTTTTTTTGGTGCGCCCTTGCAGCGTCCGCTTTCCCGGTTGGCGACGGGAGAGCGGCGGTGCCGGAAGGACGGTTCATGCCATTGGCGTCGGTTTTGCGATGTCAGGGAAATTGGCCGCGGTGTCCTCACACAAATTTTATGCGCAAGAACAGGACTTGGGAAATAAGCATCCAAAACGCGTCATCGATCTATTGGTTTCGTTGGATGCGTCGCATAATATCGACAAGATCGGACGATGCGACTGATCGAGAATTGCACTCGACAAACCAAGTAATTGCGGGGCGCGCAGCCCCAACGAGAATTCTGTTATGGCATTCACCATTTGTTGAATCGGGCGCTGGTTATGGTCGAAGCGCAAGCACGTCCGGCGTTCCTGGAAATCGATTTGACTTCCGAGCAAGGCATAGCACTTTCGCGTTCGGTCTCGGATCGATATGGACCGAAGATTGTGCGGGCGGCGAGCCTCGCGAGCAGAATGTTTCTGCTCCGTTCGCCGTGGGCACCCGGGCTGCGCTTTATCGGCGCTGAGACGAAATCGCGGCTATTGAACGGAGATGGGTCCGCCCAGGCGTCTTTCAGCCTGAGCGGATCGGGCGAGGGGCTCGAAGAGGCATTTGTTTCCTGCGTGGGGGAAGGCATTGACCGGCTCGCCCAGATCGAATGTCCGGGTGACGTGACGGTCATCGCCAGTCTGCCGGAGATAGCTGATCGTGTAATGCCTTCTGCTATCGCCGCGATCGAGCAGGATATGGTCGGTCAGGCGCTGTCGAAAACCACACCGATCGGTTGGGTGAGCGGCAAGATGCTCGACTCGGAGCCCGATCTTGATGGCGGCCGCAGCGTGTTGCTTCCCGCCGATTGGTGCTTGCGACGCACGGCAGGCGAGGTGCGCCTGAAGCCGCGCACCGCGCTTAGCGTTGGCGTTGCAGCGGGTCCGAATTTTGAGTGGGCGGCCTCGCGGGCACTTTTGGAGTTGATCGAACGTGATGCCGCAAGCCTTTGGTGGACCGGCGGCCGTCGCGGGAAAACTGTGCCGCTCGATGAACCGGCCATGGTAGAAATTGCGCGGCTCGTCGAGCATCTGCGACAGCAGACCAATGACCGCGTCTCCTGGTTGCTCGATATCACCACCGATATCGCAGTCCCAGTCATCGTGGCGCTGTCTTGCGACCGCGACGGCCGGCAGCTTGCCTACGGACTAGCCGCACGTCTGTCGATTGCGGAAGCCGCGCGCGCGGCAATTCTCGAGCTTTGCCAGACGGAGCTTGCGATCCTGCTCGCAAAAATCAAGCGGTTGGAAAACGGTGAGGAAGGGCTCTTGCCGACGGATCGCGCCCATCTTGAGCGTGATGGGATGATTAGTGCGAACCGATGTGAGCTGCTGCATCCGCTCGGCGTCCAGTCGATGCGCTGTGAGAGCGTTGCGGTGTCGGATCTCTCGGCAATTGCGAGCGCGATGTCCCGCGCCGGGATAGAGGCGGCTTTGATCGATCTTACCCGACCGGAATTCGATATTCCGGTTGTGCGCGCGGCGTCTCCAACATTGCAGCCGATGCCGTCGGACATTGTGACGGATCGGTTGCAACGTGCAATCAGGGATTTTGGCGGCGGCGCTCGCCATACCTGCGGGGTGGCGTTGATAATATGACCGAGGTTGATTGGAACAATCGGTCGCGGTGTGATATGCAGCGGCAATTGGCCAAAAATCGTGGCGAAACACATGGGGCTGCAAGACCTTGACGCCCGAAATTACAAGCAAGCCTGGTGGTGGTGCGGAGAGCGCCACCCTATGCATCTATCTGCTCGGCAAATTGTCGCTGCAGGTAAACGATAGTGAAGTCGATTTGTTGAGCCGCAAGACTCGCGCTTTACTCGGATATTTGGCGCTCACCGAAACGCAGGAAGAGAGTCGCGAAAAGCTGGTCGGTCTGTTTTGGAGCGAGTCGTCTGAAGAAAGGGCGCGGGCGTCCTTACGGCAAGCGCTTCATGAGATTCGTAACGCATTTATGCCCAGCGGATTTGGTGGATTTCGTACGGACAAGCTCGTTGTCGGGCTTGATCGCAAGCAGATCCGTGTGGATCTGATCGACGTGCTCAAAGATGCGGCGAGCGGTTCGCCGCATCCGCGACTACTGGAGCAGCGGAACCTTGTAGATGATATCCTGAGCGACGTTGAAACCAGCGATCCCGCGCTCCAGGCGTGGCTGATGGCCAAGCGGCAAACCATTCGCGATCAGCTGATCCGGCAATTGGAAGTCTCGTTACGCGGTCAGACGGAAATAACCGACACGGGACGAGATATTGCTGCAGCGATCATCAATCTCGATCAGACTCACGAGGAAGCTTGTCGATATTTGATACGCGGGCACGTCGCTGATGGCGCAATCGGCAGCGCCCTCAAGATCTACAAGACCTTGTGGGATATTCTGGACGCCGATTATGATGTCGAGCCTACCCAGCAGACGCAGGATTTGATTGCCGAGGTCAAGGCTGCACTCCCGTTCAGCGGGCCGTCGAGTGCGGTCCAGGCGCCGATCTCGATACGGGATGTAACTGCTGCCACCAAGCCTGCAATCGGCCTGTCGCAGCCTTCCAAGCCATCGGGCGGGAGTGTCGATCAGGCGCTGGCGCGTTCGCGGGAGGCCAAGCTCGTTCTTTCCGTCGGATCGTTTGTGCTCGCCGGAGGCGAATCGAAGAGGGATTATCTCGCTCAGGGCTTCCGCCGTGAATTGATCGCATGCTTCGTTCGATTCCGCGAATGGCATGTCCGTGATTGGATGAGTCCTCCAACTGATACCGCGCCAGAGAGCCCAAAGGAGGAATTCATCCTGGATGCAAGCGGCCATGAAACCCGCCGGGCAATCCATTTGGTGCTGACACTGCGCGACGGTGCAACAGGTACCTACCTCTGGAGCGAAAGCCTGACGCTAACGCTCGAAAATTGGCACCAGTCACAACAGAACCTCGTGCGCCGCATCGCCTCTGCGCTTAATGTTCATGTGTCGGCCGAGCGCATGAACAGGATCACGAGTCGGCAAGTCGCCGATCTGAAAGCGTACGATATTTGGCTGTTCGGTCAGGCCACGTTGCTTGGCTTCGATCCGCAGCGATGGGACAACGCGGCGGATATGTTTCGCCAGGTCGTGCAGCAGATGCCCGATTTTGCGCCGGCTTATTCCAGCCTCGCGCAGTTGAATAATTCCTATCACATCGTCAAGCCTGGCACGGCTCGGGACGCCGACCGTACGATGCAGGCTCTCGCTTATGCACATGAAGCTGTACGACTCGACCCGCTCGATTCGCGCAGCCAGTTATGTCTTGGATGGTCGCACGCGATGGCGAAGCACTACGAGCAGGCGATGATCTATATTCCGCTGGCTCACCGCCTCAATGACAATGATCCCTGGACGCTGGTGTCGGCGGCAAATTGTTACGCGTTTTGCGGGCAAGACAAGGAGGCCGCGGAGATTATCGATTCAATGCTGCGAGAAAATGCGACAATCGCGCCGAGCGCGTTGCAGTGGGCGTACCACACCGCCGTCCGCTTCATGATCGGAGACTATGAAGGCTGTGTGGCCGCGGCTGATTTCGCTGGGGATCTCAACCCGAACGTTCCGGGCTTCAAGGCCGCCGCACTCTGGCATCTTGGCCGCCAAGAGCAGGCCGCGGCTGAGCTAGATCGCTTTTTTACCGTCGTCCGGGATCGCTGGTGCGTGCAGGAGCCGGCTAATCCGGCTGCGATGACCCGCTGGTTTCTTCAACTCTTCCCGATCGCAAAACCGGAGAGCTGGGCACGCCTGCGCGATGGAATCGCGGGCGCCGGCGCCCCGGTCGACGGCCTGCTCCATCATCAGTGGTGAATCGCCGCCGCAACACCGCACTCACCCGCAATTTCGAATCGAATAGTCGCCGATACGAGCGGCATGCAGGTCCAGCAGCTCCTTTTTGACCATTTGCGGCAGCCGTGCCCCGAAGAAGTCGTCGTAAAATCGTGGCATCGGATAAAGTGCGTCCGGCTTTTCAAATTCCGCCTCGGCAGCTTCAACCATGGACTTCGGCGGCAGTTTGATCACGGCAGTCTGCGAGCTGTATTGAATAATTTCCAGCCCAACCATGCCATCGGGAAACGTGATCGTTAATCCGATATCCGCAGCCTGCGCGAGCAGTTCATCCTGCGACCGGGGTATCGCCGGTGCGGGCCTATTGGGCGCAACATAGTTATTGCCAGTCGCCCATGACTTCACCAGCTTGCCCCAAAGGATATCGTCGCTGATCTCCAACTTGTTGCCCATCATCACCTCCGTATTTTCAAAAGACTCAACTGGCGAGCCTTCGTTTCCGATGAAACGCCATCAATGTCGACTTGGCCAGGGAGTCCATCGTCAGCCGCAATTTCGAATCGAATAGTCACCGATGCGAGCGGCGTGAAGGTCGAACAGTTTGTCGACCGAAAGCCGCGGAAGCGGTACACCAAAGAATGCATCGTAAAACTTTGGCATCGGATACACCGCGTCGGGCTCGCGCAGCCGGGCCTCGGTGTCTTCCACCATGGCTTTCGGCGGCAGCTTGATCACAGCGGTCTGTGGACTGTACTGGATCACTGCCAATCCGACCATTCCATCGGGGAACGTGATCGCCAGATCGATGCTCTTGGCTATCGCCAGCAATTCGTCAAGGGTCCGCGGTATAGGAAACGGGGCACCGTCTGGAACCACATAATTCCTTCCAGTGGCCCACGATTTCACAAGCTTGCCCCAAAGGACATCATCGCCAATCTCGAGAGTAGCACCCATCTTATCCTCCGTAGTTGCCAGGAGCTGCATGCCGTGCAGCGGAATTCATTGCTTGTCTTCAAAGAGTCCTTCGGATTGCATAAACGTCAGAAGGTCGTCCATATTTTCGATCTCAGGCATTTTTGAAAGAGGGTCGGTGATCCCAAGCTGCCTGAACAATTCGTCTTGCTCCTTGAATGGGAGCCGGGGATCAAACACTAGCTCCTCTACGCGCAACGGGTAGGAATCCATCGCTGCTATAATCGTTTCCGCGACGATGATCGAACCGAGCGGGCCCAGACGCTGGCCCCCCTGCTTCGCCGCAGCCTCGAATAGTACGAAGAACGGGAGCGGCGGATCCGCGGCAAGCGCTGATACGTCGTCAGGATCGAATTGTTCGGACAGACTGGTTGGATTTGCTGTCGCTTCAAGCCAATTCTTCAGGGGTGAGATGTATTCACCGTACCCTGGAAGAAAATGAGAAAGTTCCGGACTCCTGGCGCGAAGCGCGTCGATGAGTTTTGGTACTGACCAAATCTTGGCATAAACGGCACTTACAAAGTCGCGGTTCGGCAACCCGGCGGCATCGCCATCGCCGTCTATGTTCGAGTTCAACGGTGGGAAGAAGAATTCGCTTCTTATGATCGGAGAGAAATTAGGGCCGAGACGACGGCTGTAGTTCGGCGGCGTTTGCTTGCTGATCTCGAAAAACCGTTCCCATTTTATGATCCAGTCTTCGGTCAGCGGGACAAAGCCAGGCGAGCGCCGAGAACTGAATTGCATCGCGCGAGCTGTCTCAAGTGCATCCTCGCTCCTCACCTTGTAACTGTTCCGGACCATCGCGTGGCCGCAACGAAAGGCGCCGTGAGAAAATTCGACGGGAATGCAACCACTATCGCTATCGGCGACAAGCGGCTTCTTTTCGACGAGATAATATCGGATCACTGACGGGTCGAGCAGACGATAGAGCACGTCGTTGAATATGATTCGTCGATAGATAAGCGTCAGAAGGAACCGCGCGGATATGAAATTCCGGTAGGCATCGTCAGGAGTCTTGGATCCACGGCTGGATTCTATCTGATCAAGAATAAAATTATGCAGTCGATGGAAGAGTACGGTTATCTGGATAATGAGAGCTTGATCTTCATTGCGTGCGTCGGCGACAAGCGCCTCGGTGAGTGGACACCGAGCGGCGCCTGTACGACTATTGATTCCGCCGTCTGCAACATCGATCGGCGCAGCGCGGCCGATGTCCGCGAACGGCATTCCGGCGGTCGATCCCGATCGATTTTGCACGCGGCCGCGACGTAATCGCGTCCGCGGCATGAGCCCACGAGAGTCCTTGCAGATTTGGCTGAACTCATAAGCCTGCGGACTGACGTCCGGACCGCCGCCATAGATGGTGTCGAGGGTTAGCGGCTGCCGCCGCGCATTTTCGAATCCAAAGCGGCGGCCGTCGGTCGCGGCGAGTGAGATCGAAGTGTTCACCATGTCGTGGGCGATAAACTGCAGGAGATAGGTATAGCCGGAAGGGAGATTCGGATTCTCTTCACTCGGCCAGTTTGGTTCGCGGCTGATGCGCGCTGACAGCTTGCGCATGAGATGGCGCAATTGCAGCGGGTTTTTGCCCGCCCCGAACTTTGACGAGTCGGGCAGCTTGAGCAGATTTCCCATCCCCCCGGGATTGCGCTCGGCGGTCAGCAACGGTTCGGCGTTCTCGGGTTTGTGGATTAGCGAAAGGCTTGATCCGTGCATGGCTGGCGTCCCCTGGTGAATGCCCGATAATTTCACGATGGCGTCAAATCAGCGTCAAAGCCCTGTAAACCAATGAATTTGTTGGCTTTTAACAAGCCGCGTTGCCGAGAAATTGGCACTGAAAGACGTGCACCGACCGAAACATATTCCGAAATTGTTGCATGCCTAAATCCTCAAGCGGCAAGTGAAAGGTGCTTCGAATCGTTTCCGCAACCTGAGCAGACATTGCGATCCCGCCCGGAGGCGCGATTGCTTGCAGACGCGCCGCTACGTTGACCTCGTGACCATAAATGTCTTCAGGGTCGGCGATGATCCTGCCGCAGCTCAGGCCAATGCGGAAAATGATGCGATGATCATTCGCCTCATCCTTGCAGCGCTCGGCCATGCTTTGCTGTACCTGGATCGCACAGCGCGCGGCATCGACCGCTGTACTGAATTCAGCCAGAATGCCGTCCCCCGTGGATTTGACAAACCTCGCGCGGTGCTCGACGATTTTCGGATCGATCAGCTCGTGGCGATGGGATTTGTAACGAAAATAGGTTCGTTCTTCATTCAAGCTCGTCAGGCGCGAATACTCGACAACATCAGCGGCGAGAACCGCACCCCATCTACGCTCAATAAACCGCGACATTGCTTCGCTCGAGGGTTCAGGGATTGGGGACGGCTTTTTCGCCGCAACGAAGTGTTCCAAACGCATTTTCCACCTCATAGTGTTCGCGCTTTCAGTGCCTCTTGAGATGTTGCTGCGTTGACCGGCAGGTCGTCTCATCTTTCGAAGTGCAGGCAACCTGACAGGCGTGCGTCATATGAGCGTTATCTGGTCGGGAGAGATCGGAGGCTGGGCTGGTTACGTTGAATGGGCTCGTTAATCGCCCGCATTGTCGGAAATTTGCGTACGGGTTCGCCGTTGCGGGCTTGCCAGGCTTCGGCATGCGCTGACTGAATTTGCAGCGTTACCGCTTCTCACATTGAGCGCGATGGCTTGCGGCCCGAACCCCGGGGATTAACAGGACACACATTCTCCGATTCGACCCTTCGCTTATGGTCGGATCATCGTCGCCCTGACCTAACGTTTTCCCGCAACATGACACCTACCCACCAGAAGCTCTGGACAAGGCGTCCACATCAGGCTCAAATTTGACTCGCCAAACCAAGTATCGGCCACAAGCCGAAAATGACCGGGACGCCCGCAGCCAAGACGGGCGCCTGCAAAGGAAACAACGGGAGCATTACATGGCTATTTCACGTCGTGACGTTTTATTGGGCAGCGCGGGTGCGCTCGGTGCTGCGACATTTTCATTTCCAAAGCCCGCCATTGCCCAGTCCGAGCCGATCAAGATCGGCTGCCTTGCCGCGATGACCGGGCCGAGCTCGGCGCCGACCATCGGTTTCAACCGCGGAGTCAACTTCGCGGTGGTTGCCATTAACGCCGCCGGCGGCGTCAAGGGCCGCAAGATCGAGGTCATCATTCGCGACACCCAGGGCGATCCGACCAAGGCGGTCAACGCCACCCAGGAATTGATCAGCCAGGCCAAGGTCCACGCGATCTGGGGGCCGCTGAATTCGGGTGAGGCGCTCGCCACCACGCCGATCATGGCGCGCGCCAAGATTCCGGATATCCATCCTTGCGTGGTCGAAAGCCTGATCGACCCCGCCAAATTCCCCAACGCGTTCCGTATGGCGCCTTCGAACAGTCAATGGGACGACGCGGTCCGCAATTATTGCCTCAATATCCTCAAGGTGAAAAAGGTGGCCGTGATCGGCGACACCACGGGCTATGGCGTGACCGCGGTCGGCGCATCGGTGACGGCGTTCAAGAAGGACGGCGCCGATGTAGTCTATCAGGCCAATATCGATTCGACCCAGCCCGACATGACACCGGACATGCTGCGCGCCAAGAACGCCGGCGCCGAGGTGATCGTGGTCTGGAGCGTCTCCACCGGCATGGAAGCGCGAATGTTCAACACCCGCGCCGCGATGAACTGGGACGTTTCGTTCGTCGGCCATCCGTCAATGGCCTCGGGCGAACTCGCAGGCCTTGTCGAGAAACCCGCCAACTGGAAAAAGGTGTATGCGATCGGCTACAAGAGCTGCAGCTACGATGCCGCCGGCAAGCTGCCGGCCAAGAGCCAGGATCTCGTCGATCGCCTCGTCAAAGCCAATGTGGTGCTTAACGATACGCTGCTGTGGTGGATCGCGGGCGGCATCGATGCGATCGAGCTGATCGCCAAGGGCGTCGCCGAAAGCGGTTCGACCGACAGCGACGGCATCGTCAAATACTGGAACACGCTGTCGAAATATCCGGGCTATTTCGGCAACTACACGTTCACGCCGACCCAGCACAATGGCTATCCGACCGAGGAGATCGTGATGTCGGAGGCCTCTACCGCCAAGAACGGCACTTTCGCGCTGGCGCCGGGCTACACATAGCGGTAGCGCAGAGAGCGCGGCAGATGCTCGCCTCGATACTCGCATCCGGATTGGCGGCGGGCGCGATCTATGCGCTCGTCGGCGTCACCTACAACACCATGTTCTCGACCTCGCGGGTGATGAGCTTCACCGCCGGCCAGCTCGCCATGCTCGGCGGCGTGTTCGGTTCGATGTTCACGCTGAAGATGGGAATGCCGATCTTCGTCGGCTTTCTCCTGACGCTGCTCGGATGCGCGATCATTGGGGTCATCACCGAGTTCGTTGCGGTGCGGCCGGTGCTGAAAAGCCTCGACCAGCATCTCTATGTGCTCTCCACGCTGGCGCTGGCGCTGATGATCCAGCAGGTGGCGGCGATCAAATGGGGCACCGAACCGCAGCCGTTTCCGCGGCTGGTCGGGTGGGGCAGTGGGGTGTTTGACGAAAAGTTCTGGCTGCCGGTGGTGGCCTGCGCGATCACCATCATCGGCCTCGAATATCTCTATCGCCGCACGCTGGTGGGCCGCGCGTTCATGGCGATCGCGGAGGATAATTTCGCCGCGCGCGCGCTTGGCCTGCCCGAGCGCGATCTGCGCGTCGCCAGCTACGCACTCGCCGGGGTGATCGGCGGTGTTGCCGGATTTTCCGGCGGCGAGCTGCTGCTGGCCTTCTTTGCCAATGGCGCGCTGCTGAATTTCTACGGTTTCGTGCCGGTGGCGCTCGGTGGCCTCGGCAACAACCGTGGCGCCATCATCGGCGGCATCGCGCTCGGCCTGTTTCAACAGGCCGCGAATTTCCTGGTCGGCGGCATCTTCTCTTCGGTGGCGGTGTTCACGCTGTTCATCGTGGTTCTGCTGGCGGCGCCGCAGGGCCTGTTCGGCGCGGCCACGGCACGGAGGGTGTGATGACCGCCGTCACCACGACGACCCTCACACGCAGCGAGACCCGCACCTTTCGCGCCATGCTGCCGCAGCTCGCGCCGTTTCTGGGTATCCTCGCCGTCGCGATGATCCTGCCGTTCACCAGCAATGACTACTGGGCGCTGATCGGCACTCGGGCGGCCATCTACTGGGTGCTGGTCTCCGGCCTCAACCTTGTCGTCGGCTTCGCCGGACATCTGGCCATCGGCTATGTCGCGCTGCTGACCCTCGGCGCCTACACCACCAGCGTGCTGGTGGCCGGCAATGTCATGCCGCCGGTGCCGGTCTTCGCTGCATTGCCGATCGCGGCTTTTGTCGGCGCCGTGTTCGGCGTGATCGTCGGCCTGCCGGCGCTGCGATTGCGCACGTTCTATTTCGCGATGTCGACGCTCGGCTTCGCCACCATCGTCACCCAGATTGCGCTGGCCTGGCAGAGCGTCACCGGCGGCGGCATCGGCATTGTCGGTCCGGAATTTCCGGCGCCGTTCAATACCGCGTGGGGCTACTACTATCTCTGCGTCGCGTTCGCCGCCTTCTGCACCTGGATGAGCGCCAACGTCGCTCACAGCCGGTTCGGCCGCGCCTTGATCGCGGTCCGCGACGCCGAAGTCGCGGCGGAAGCCACCGGCATTTCCAAGCCGCGCATGCTGATCGCGATCTTTCTGTTCGCCGGCGCGTTGGCGGCGATCGCCGGCGGATTGTTCGCGAGCTTGCAGACCTACATCACGCCCGACGCGTTTACCTTCGATTTGTCGATCCTGTTCTTCATTGCGATCCTGATCGGCGGACGCGGCTCGATCCTGGGCCCGATGCTCGGGACCATCATCCTGACCATCCTGCCGGAGGTCGCAGCACCGCTGGCGGCGTGGTCGACCTTTCTCTACGCCGTGCTGCTGCTGGTGATCGTGCTGGCGATGCCCGGCGGCATCGCGGCACTGCTGGACTTTCGCAACCGCCGTCCGCTGGCGAGCAACCGCGCCATCGTGCCGTGTCCCGCCGCGCTCGGCGGTATCGTGCGCGCGAGCGCCGGCGGCCGGACTCTCAGTTTGCGCGGCATCGCGCTGAGCTTCGACAATGTGCGCGCCATCGACGGCCTTGATCTCGACGTTGAGCCCGGGCAGATCCACGGCCTGATCGGCCCGAATGGCAGCGGCAAGACCACGACCCTGAACGTGATCTCGGGCTACTACGCCGCCAAGGCCGGGACGATGACGTTGGGAGAGGATAAATTGCCGCCGGGCATGCCTGCGTTGCGTGCCAGCCGCGGCATCGCCCGCACTTTCCAGACGCCGCGCGTGATCGGCGAGGCCTCGGTGCTGCAGAACGTCATGATCGGCGGCACCATCGAGGGAAGGGCGACGTTCGTCGAAGCGCTGCTGGCGCTGCCGCGAAACCAGCGCGACGAGCGCATGCTTGGCGCCAAGGCCCGGGCGCTGCTCGGCGTGGTCGGACTTGAAACGCTGGCCGACGTCCGTGCCGACCGACTGCAGCACAGCGAACTGCGCTTCATCGAGATCGCGCGGGCACTGATGCTGGAGCCGGATTTCCTGCTGCTCGACGAACCCGCCGCCGGTCTCTCCAGCGACGAGATCGAGCGCCTGGCGACACTGATCAAGGCGATCAGCCGGCGCGGGGCCGGCGTGCTGCTGGTGGAGCATCATGCCGACCTGATCTTCGACATCTGCGATCAGGTCACCGTGCTCAATCTCGGCCGCACGCTGGCCGCCGGAACGCCTGCCGAGATTCGCGTCCACAAGGAGGTGGTCAGTGCTTACCTCGGCGCCTGAACCACTGCTCGCCGTTGGCCGGCTTGAGTCCGGATACGGCAAGATCCGCGTGCTGCACGGCATAGATTTGACGGTGTCGCCCGGCGAAGTGGTGGCGCTGCTCGGTCCCAATGGCGCCGGCAAGACCACCATGCTGCGCGCGCTGTCGGGTTTGTTGCCGGTCAACGCGGGGCATGTGCGCTTCGGTGGACGCGAGATGACCAACGCCACACGTCATCGAGGGACATCGCGTGTTCACGCAGATTTCCGTCACCGACAATCTGTTGCTGGCGGGCTACGACCTGCCGCGCGGCGAACGCGCGGCGCGGGTCGAGGAAGCGCTGTCGTTCTTTCCGGAGATCGCCGAGAAGCGCCATGAGCGCGGTGGCGCACTGAGCGGCGGGCAACAGCAAATGTTGACGGTGGCGCAGGGACTGGTACGCCGCCCGCGCCTGTTGATGCTCGACGAACCGTCGGC
>WNGG01003715.1_pt1 | contig 23327 bp, 20 predicted proteins | sample 5400661 | NCBI WGS metagenome assembly WNGG01 (sample SAMN13153372, study PRJNA577476) | soil metagenome | isolation source: 100 cm soil or saprolite under Garry oak tree replicate 1 | place: USA:California | collected 2016-06-15
GTGCTGATTGTGGCGGCCCTCTCGTACATCTCCCGGAACCACGCCTCGTCGACCATCGCTTCCGATCAGGGATCGAGGATGCGTCCGGCGTGTGCCCGGATCCCAGCAGAACAGATCGAGAAAGTCAATCGAACCCGACGTGAGGCGCGTCCCTCTTTGTAATGGAACGGACGGCAGCCAGCAGGATCGGCAGGACACCGAGCAACAGGAAAATCATGTCGCCGGAGATTCGCAGCCACTCAAGTGTGTGAAAGGTACCGCTCATGAGATAGGTGAGACGGCGTGCGTGCCAGTATCCGTTGGCGAGCGAATCCCAGAGCTGCAACACTCCGCCAGGGAACAGGTCGGTGATGACCATGAGGGCCAGCCCGGCGTTGAGCCCCCAGAAGCCGACCCGGACGTACTTCAAGGTCCTTTCCCAGACCCGATCGGTCTGCATGGCCCGGAGACAGAAGACGAGGACCGCGAGCGCGAGCATGCCGAAGACGCCGAACATAGCGGTGTGGCCGTGGTTGCTGGTCAGGAGCGTCCCCACCTCGAAGTAGGAAACGATCGGCAGGTTGATGAGGAATCCGAAGACACCCGCCCCCACGAAGTTCCAGAAGCCGACGGCCATCAGGAAGTAGATCGTCCACAACTGCCCGCCGGCGAACCGGCTGCCGCAGTCGGCGCACGGGCGGTCCTTGATCCTGACAAAGTCCCAGGCGTCGAGCGTGAGCAAGGTCAGGGGAACCACTTCCATCGCCGAGAACGAGGCGGCGAGCCCCATGTTGAGTGTCCCCTGACCCGTGAAGTACCAGTGGTGGCCAGTGCCGATGATCCCGGCGCCCAGGTACAGGATCGCGTCGAGATAGACGACGCGGGTCGCCGTCCTCACGCTCACGAGCCCCATCTGCTGGAACATGGTCGCCACGAGCACCGTCGCGAACAGCTCGAAGAAACCCTCCACCCAGAGATGGATGATCCAGAACCGCCAGTTGTCGATGACCGCGAAGTTGGTGTGGGGGCCGTAGAACAGCGCCGGCAGGTAGAACACCGGGATCGCCACGGCCGAATAGAGGAAGAGCGACGCCATCTCGGAACGCTCGGCCGAGCGCATCGCCGGCCGCAACGCGCGAAACATCAGGAACAGCCAGAGAACGAGACCCACGGCGAGCAGAAGCTGCCAGAACCGTCCCAGATCGAGGTACTCGGAGCCTTGATGACCGAGCCAGAACCAGAGATCGCCGAGCCGGTTGTTGATCCCGAGCCACTCCCCGAGAAGGCTCCCTGCGACAACCGCGACGAGGGCCCCGAACAGCAGATTGGTGCCGAACCGCTGTCCCTTCGGCTCCTCGCGTCCGACGAGCGGGGCGAGGAACAGGCCGCCTCCGACCCAGGCCGTCGCCACCCAGAAGATGGCGAGCTGCAGATGCCAGGTGCGCAGCAGGTTGTACGGAAGAAGGGAAGCGATGTCGATCCCATAGAACGCACCCGGCTCCACCCGGTAATGCGCCAGCGCTCCGCCCGCGAGACCCTGGAGCATGAAGAGCGCCGCGACGATCACGAAAAACTTGCCCGTCGCCCACTGGCTGGACGTCAGCTTCCAACCCGCCAGGGCGCTGTCGTGGAAGTGGGCCGGCGTCCCCTCGCCGCGCCATCCGAGGAAGTCGAATTTGCCGAAGAAGAACAGGATCGCTCCGGTCCCGCCGAGAAGCGTGAGCAGGCTCAACGCGCTCCAGAAGTAGGTGGAGCTGGTCGGACGGTTTCCGGCCAGGGGCTCGTAGGGCCAGTTGTTGGTGTACGAGTAGTCCTTGCCGGGCCGCTCCGCGGCCGTCGCCCAGGCGGCCCATGCGAAATAGGCCGTCAGGGCCTTCACCTCCTCGGATGTCTTGATGAAGATGGCGGGGAGTCCCGGGGCGGGCACGCGCCCGCGGAAGTAGGTCTCCCACTCGCCTTGCTGGGTGTCCAGCGAGACGGCTTCGCAGGGGGTGAACACGAGCGTGTCGGTCGCCGCGTCGTAACGGTTCACCCGCAGATCCCGCCGCGTCAGGCTTGCCGCGACCTCGGAGTCCTCCGGCGGGAGCCCGGCGAACGGCCGCCCGAACCGCTCGCTCGCGTGCGTGTCGTGGCAGATTTCCGCGAGACGGTGCAGGTACTCGGCGCTGTAGTCCGGTCCCAGATAGGCGCCGTGACCCCACAATGTCCCGTGCTCCATCAGGCCGTACTTGAGGAACACCTCCTGGCCTCGCAGGATCGTCGACCCTTCGCACAGAGTCCTCCCGCCGGCATCCGCCACCCGGGCCGGGATCGGCGGCGCGTTCGAATAGGTGAGGACCGTAACCGCAGAGAGAACCGAGAACCCCGCGATCATCACCAGGATCGTCGCGTTGCGCCACCATGGCGAGAGTCGCTTGGCTTCCCGTCTTGTCTCCATCATGGCACCTCCTCGGGCTGGAGCCAGTTGACGGTCAGGATAAGGCGAATTTCGCCCGGCGGAGCTCCCGTTCGAGCCGGCGGCGGAACAGAACCGACATCGCCTTGAGCCGCAGCTCACCCCGCCAGAAACGCCGCGGCTTGTGAAGGAGCCCACGGCATTCCTCGGGTAGCAGGACGAGGCTCACGTGCACGTTCGGCGCCACGCCGATCGGCAGGCCGCGCTCCATGCAGGCCTCGTAGAGCCGGCGGAAGACCGGGATCAGGTCCTCGGTCTGCGGAGGCGGCGTGTCCTCCATGTCGGTGCCGACGAGCGGCCGGAACACGCAGACGGTCGGGATGGCGCCGACCGAGGTGATCCAGTCGATGGCGGCGATCGACGAGGCGGGCGGCTCGAGCCCTGCGATGATCTCCCCGTTCGACACCCAAGGATCGAGCGACGGCCGCGTAGCAGAGGCGGCTCCGTTCAGTGTTGCGTGGCCCAGGCGCGCGCAGTACGCGACCGCTTCGAGATACCGCCGGTGCCCGTACTCCCGATCCTTGCCCGGGCAGACGCGGCGGAAGATGTCCGGGTCGAAGATCTCGAAGCAGAAGGAGACCCGGTTGACGCCGATCTCCTTCAGGGAGTCGTAACGGCGCAGATCGTGGTGGGGCGGGGCCTGGATCCCGACGAGCAGGCCGGTTTCCCGCTTCACCCGCCGGACGAACGGCTCCAGGATGTCGAGGTAGGTGTCTCCTTCGTAATGTCCCGTGTTGAAGTCGATGTAGGTGATCCTCGATTCGTTCCGCGCCGCCCGCACCACCTCCATCACCTCGTCGACCGACTTCTCGTCGGCGTCGTCGATCCCTAGATTGAGACCGACAGAGCAGAAGCCGCAGTTGGCCCGCGGCTTCTCCTTCCAGTAGTCGCAGACACGGGCGGGATAGATCCCGAGGTAGGTGCCCTGGAGCGTGCCGATGCGGGTCATCGGCTTGCCTGTGGTCGTGGTGCGGTCATACCAGTCGGGCCGCGGGGCGGGCCTGACCCAGGCGATCGGGTCGGCGCGCCTCGTCAGGGCCTGGAGGGAGCCTCCGTCCAAGGCGCTTGTTCCGTGTCGGCGGATCAGGTAGCTGCCCTTCTCCCGGTAAAGGACATAGGGCGAGGATCGGGCGAACCTCTCCGCAACCGGGACGTTCGTGAACAGCCCGCCGGGCAGGATCAGCTCGAGCCCTGAGGAGAGCGGGATTGTGACGGACGTCAGTCTCCATCAAAGGGATGATCTCGCGTGCCGGTCGGCCGGGCTGGAGCAGATGCGGTCGTCATCGCGTCCCTGGTGATTCCGCCGCCCAGACCGGGAGCTGCGCCGGAATCAGGCCCTCGGCCGACCAGCGCGTCACGGCGCGGGGCTGTAGCAAGCGCCCGGGTCGCCGACGCAGTAGGGACGCATCATTTCGTGGTCCTCGTGGGACAGGATGTGGCAGTGCCACACATACAGTCCCGCGCGGTCGTACCTGGCGATGACGCGGGTGACCTCGCCCGGGAACATCTGGACGGTGTCCTTCGGTCCCATCTCGTTGGCCGCCGGCTTCCGGGGCTGGCCGAGCAGCCGGATGCCGGTGATTGAGCCGTCGGGGTTCGTGCTGGCCCGGAATTTCTGCCGGTCGATCACCTGGAACGCCACCAGGTGCTGGTGGATCGGGTGGGCGTCCGCCGTCGTGTTGTAGACCTCCCAGACCTCGACGCTGTTCAAAGGCGGGTTCTCGGTGATGGGGGAGTCAAAGTCGAGGGGACCTTTGTCCACGGTGCCGAGCCTCGGAAAGACGCGGTCGAATTCGTCCTCGCCTTCGAAGAGGGCCAGCCGGCGGGTCGTGCCGGTCTGGACGAGCGGCACGGTGGGGATCGGACGAAGAGCCGCGGGCAACGGATTGTCCGGCTCGGTCACGGTCGTGCCGACGCGGAACGCCATGAGCTGTCCCGTCGTCTGTGGATCGGGCGTGTCGCCCTTCGGGTACGGCGCGCGCGCGTTGTTGCGGAGCACGAGCGTCGTCCCGGCGAATCCCGCGAAGTCGAGGATGGCGTCCGCCCTCTCGCCGGGTCCGAGCGTGAGCTGCGTGATCGGGATCGGCGCGTCGAGGAAGCCGAGGTCGGTGCCGATCTGGATGATCGCCGGACCGACGCCGATATTCGTCGTCCCCTTCGGCGCGAGCCACACGTTGTAGAAACGGGAATCCGAGCCGTTCAGGATCCGCAGGCGGTATTTGCGCGGCTCGACATCGAGGATCGGCCAGGCCTGGCCGTTCACCAGGATGAAGTCGCCGAAGGACTCGGGCAGGATGCTGGGCTGGGGCTGACCGGGCTCCTCGGGGGCCGTCAGGTAGAAGAGTCGACCGTCGGGCGTGAACATCCGATCCTGGATCACGAGCGGGACCTCGTACGGGAACGCCGGCAGGCCGAGCGGGTTGTCGCGCGTCCCGGTGTCGATTTCGTCGCGCAGAAGGTAGAAACCGGCGAGGCCCGCATAGACGTTCAGGCGGGTCATTCCCAGGGCGTGGTCGTGGTACCAGAGCGTCCCGGCTTCCTGGTCGTCATCATAGTGAAGGATCTGCTTCTTGAATCCGGGGCCGGTCTGGGCGAACCCCGGCGTGTACCAGGCCTCCGGCAGACCGTCGCTGGCAGACTCGGTGTGCCCGCCGTGCAGATGGGTGACGACCGGCACGCCGCTATAGGGGAAGGGCGGATTCATCGGCATCGCCATGTGCAGAGAGATATCGACAGGGAGGAGGTGCGGGAGGGCGTTTCCCATCTCATCCACCAGATCGTTCGCCCAGAGGACGTTATTCGGCCGGTTCTTGTACGCGACGAAGGTATGGCCGGGATAGGTCGCGGTTTCCCGGCTCTTCCCGTAACCCCACACTGTGGTCAGCAGCGGATTGCCCAGCGAATCGACGAGGCCAAGACTCTCCTGGAGTTGGAAGATCCCGATCGAGTAGTAGTCCTCGGGCCCGGCGGGCCCGGGGATCGTGCCGTCCGCGTGGAAGACGAAGGACGGATCCAGCGGGTTCGGCAGCGGGTTGACGAACTTCGGATGGGCGATTGGGTCCAGCAGAACCGGTTGCTGGGCCGCGGCGCCGACGAAAGCCGGCGCGACAAGCACCGCGGTGGCAATGGCCCATCTCAACAGGGTCCGACCTGGCGCCATGCTTCTCACTTTCTTTATCACAGTCGTGGTCTCCTGTGGATTCGGTTCGTATTAGGCTCGTTCCTTACGGACAACCCTGAAGCAAGAGCCATGCCTGCGCCGCGTGAGCCGTCTGCGTGTGAGACCGGCGAGGGATGACCCGCCACGCGAAGATTTATGCCGCCGCGGTCGATACCTGTTTTCCGCGCCCGCAATCTTTTCGCGCAACTGGACGCCGCTCACCAGTGGTTTCGAACCGGCGACTCCGGCACGGACTTCATGCGGACGGGCTTACCCGCTGGCACGCGGACTGCAATGCCGATCGGCCGGAGGAAACGTTCCATGAGAATACTGATTGCCTATGATGGCTCGCCGTCAGCCGACGCGGCAGTGGGCGAGGTGATCCGCAGGCCTTGGCCGCAGGGGAGCGAAGTGCGGGTCGTGACCGTCGTCGAGCCACAGGTTTCCTTGACGATGGCTGGGGCTGCCGAGGTGTACGTACCACTCTACGAGCGGATGCGCGCCACCCTGCGCGAGGACGCCTACAAACGGATCCAAGGAGCCCTGAACAGGCTGCAGTCCCGCGGCGACCTCAAGGCGAGCTACGACCTGCGTGAGGGGGATGTCAAGCATGGCCTGCTCGACGCGATCCGCGAATGGAAGGCCGATCTCGTCATCGAGGCCGTGGCTCCCGCTTGGCCGCACGCTTGACCCTGGGGCTCCCCCTCATCGATTATGGGTCAGATGGCGCACATCAAGACCGACCTGGCGGGCTGTCTCGCGCTGATCGACGAGCTCGTGCGCATGACGGCGCCGCCGGCGGGCGAGCGGGAGATCGCCGAGCAAGGGCTGGCGCTCCTGGCGCAGGCTCTCAAGGCCTCGGGAGCGGCACTGTTCCTGCGACCAGGAGCTGGCATTGCGGATCACGTCGTCTGGGGGCGCGCCGACGCGGAAAACCTCCGGCCGGTGGCCGAGCGGGCGATGGGTGCTTCCGAGATCATCGAGGAACATTCCCCGGGGGCGGTCCGTGTGGCTGTCCCGCTGCCGGGTGCGACCGGGCCGATCGGGGCTATCGCCCTGGCGGAGGCGATGGAGTGGGGACCGAACGGACGCCTCTTCGCTCGGAGCGCCGGGCGTGCCATCGCCTCGGCCCTTCAGGCGGCGCGCACGATCGTCGAGGGCCGCCGCCAAGGGGAGCTCCTGGCGCAGCGCAACGTCGAGCTCGAGATCCTGCGGGACTTGGCTGGCCGGACCCTGGACCGCGCGGGAGAGGAGGAGATCCTCCAGGCGGCGCTCGATTTGGTGCTCGAGAGGCTCGGGCTTGCCGCGGGGTGGATCTTCTGGGGCGAAAGCGCCAGCCGCCGGCTAGAGCTGGCCGCGAGCCGCGGTGTCGCGGAAGCGTTCGTCTGCCAAGCGCGCGAAAAGGGCATCGGCGAATGTCTCTGCCAGGACGTCTTCGCGACTGGGAAGTTGCGCATGGCACGCAACACGATCGACTGCCCGCGCCTCCCGGATTTGGTCGGGGCGGGGGAACCGATGACGCACGCCTGTGTGCCGCTCAAGTTCGAGCGCGGAACGCAGGGCGTCATGAACATCGCCAACCGCCCAGGACGTCTTTTCACCGACCAGGAGCTGCGGTTTCTGGAGACCGTCGGAAAGCACGTCTGCCTGGCGGTCGACAAGGCACGCACCGCCCGCGCCGAGAGCCGCCGCGACGCCGAGGCGCGGGCCCTGACCAGTCTCACACAGGCAATCGGCGGCAGCCTCGATCAGGAACGGGTTCTCGCCGCGGTCGGTGAATACGGCAGGAAGCTCCTGGCGGCCGACCGCTGCACGATCCTCCTGGGGGATGGCGCAAAGTTATTGCGTCTCGCCTATCTCTCCGGCCCGCCGCTCGAGGGACTCGTGGTGGGCGCACCGGTCGAACTCGAGACCCTCGGATCCCGGGCCTTCCTCGCCGCCCTGGTCGGGCGCAAGACGCTCATGATCCGGGACGCGTACGACGACCCGCGCGTCAACGCCGACCTCGCCCGCCGCTGGGGGATCCGGTCGGGGATCATCGTCCCGCTTCTGGCGCATGGTCGACTGGAGGGACTGCTCGCCGCGGACCGGTCACGCCCTTCCAGTTGGAGCGCCGACGAGCTGGAGTTGGCCGCGGCCCTGGCCGGGCAGGCCGCCCTGGCGATCGAGAACGCCCGGCTCTACCACGAGGCGGAGGAGATGTTCCTGGGTTTGCAGCAGGCTCAGGACGGGATGCTCCGCGCGGAGCGACTGGCGGCGGTTGGCACGCTCGCCTCGAGCCTGGCGCACGAGGTGCGCAACCCGCTCAACTCGATCAACCTGCAGCTTGTTCTCCTGTCGCGGCGCCTGAAGGGCCTGGAGGGACAGGCACGGGAGGAGATGGCTGCGCTGATCGAAAGCATCCGCGCCGAGGTAGCCCGCCTGGACGGTCTCGTCGAGGAGTTCCTGTCATTGTCGACCATAGACCGTGTGGCACTGACCGAGACGGACCCGCGCGCCCTCGTGCGGGAGGTCAGCGCGCTGATGACGCCGGTTGCACGCCAGAAGGGGATCAGGGTCGTGGAGGACCTGGCGGACCGCCTGCCTCCGCTCCGCCTCGACCCGGAGAAGATGAAGCAAGTGCTGATCAACCTGGTGCGCAACGGCCTCGAGGCGATGTCGCAGGGAGGGACGCTCACCCTCGAGAGCAGCGCGTCTGAGGACGCCGTCGCCATCCGCGTCGTCGACACCGGGGTTGGCATCGAGCCCGACCTCGACATCTTCAACTTCTTCACCACGACCAAGCGGGGCGGAACCGGCCTCGGGCTGCCGATTGCGCGACGCATCGTGGAGGCCCACGGCGGCACGCTCACGTTCCAGAGCGCACCGGGGCGCGGCGCGACCTTCAGCATCGCGCTCCCCCGCCGCGAGGACACTCGATGAGCCCGCCGCGCGGCCGCGTCGTGATCGCAGACGACGAAGAGGCGGCGCGCCGCAGCCTCGGGCAGATCTTGAACGAGGACGGGTACGAGGTTGCGCTGGCGGCGGACGGAGAGGAAGCGCTGCGCATGGTGGCGCAGGAGTCCCCGGATGTTCTCCTGACCGATCTGAAGATGCCTCGCCTGGACGGACATGAGCTGCTGGTCCACGTGCGGCAGGGATACCCGGACGTGGCGGTCGTCCTCATGACCGCGCACGGTACGATCAGGAGCGCCGTCAAGGCGCTGCGGGAGGGGGCCGAGGACTACCTTACGAAGCCGATCGACGTCGAGGAGCTCGAGCACCTGCTCGAGGGGATCATGAAGCGCAGGCGCCTCGCGACCGAGGCGCAGCTGCTGCGCGAGCGGCTGGACGAAAAGTATCGCTTCGAGAACATCATCGGCCGCAGTCCGCAGATGCTCGAGGTTTTCGGTTTGATCGAGCAGGTGGCGCCGAGCCAGGCATCGATCCTGATCACTGGCGAGAGCGGCACCGGGAAGGAGCTGATCGCCCAGGCGATCCACCAGCGCAGCCCGCGCCGCGCCGCGCCCTTCGTGAAGGTCTCATGTGCGGCGCTGCCGGAGACGCTTCTCGAGAGCGAGCTGTTCGGGCACGAGCGGGGCTCGTTCACCGGGGCCCTGGCGCGCCGGACCGGCCGGTTCGAGATGGCGGCGGGCGGCAGCGTGTTCCTGGACGAGATCGGCGACATCCCCGCCGGCATGCAGGTGAAGCTGCTGCGCTTCCTGCAGGAGAAGCAGTTCGAGCGGGTCGGTGGCAACGAAACCCTGACGGTCGACGTGCGCGTCATCGCCGCCACGCACCGGGATCTGCGCGCGCTGGCCCGCGAGGGGAAGTTCCGCGAGGATCTATACTATCGACTCGATGTCATCGAGATCCCGCTGCCGCCCCTGCGCGCCCGATCCCAGGACATCCCGCTCCTCATCGAGTATTTCGTCCGCAAGTGCGCCGCGCTCAACGGCAAGGAGGTCGAGGGCGTCGACGACGAGACGCTTGTGGCGCTCATGGCCCACGACTGGCCCGGCAACGTACGCGAGCTGGAGCACGCCGTCGAGCGGGCGGTGGTGCTGGCGCGTGCGCCACTCCTGGGGCTCGCGCTCTTCCCCATGCTGCCGCGAGCCGAACCTCCGGCGAGCCGGGCCGGCGGCCCGACCGTCCCCGGTGCGACGCTCCAGGAGATCGAGCAGGAGGCCATCTTGCGGACGCTCGAGTCCGTCGGAGGTTCGACGGCGCGAGCCGCGGAGATCCTCAACATAAGTCCCCGCACGATCCAGTACAAGATGAAGCGGTACCGCGCGTCGAGCGTTACGGAGCGAACCCCGCGGACGGGTGCCAAGGCCGACGTTACGTGACGGGATCCACCAGGCGCATCCCCTCGAGCCGGGCGATGTAGTCTTCCGCCAGGCGGTGGGCGACTTCCCAGCGTCCTCCCAGCACTGCGTGATCGACCTCGCCAAGGAGACCGAGGCAACCACCCGTCCCCGTGAAGCCGCGGCAGAACTGACAGCGGGTCCCCCCGCCCCCGACGCCAGCCCGCAGGGCGTCCGCCTCATCGCAGAACTCGTCCATCACGTTGCAGAGTTCCAGCACCCCTGCTTCGTCGTGTGCCCCGATCCGATCGACGATCCGCCGCCAGCGACCGATCAATTGGCGCCGCGCTTCTTCCCAGCGATCCTCCTTCGCCTGCGTCATGACCCACCTCCTCTGCATCGTTCCTGGAACTCGCGTCCCTGAAGCCCAGGATGTTGCGAAAAGCGTGCTCGCCGGGCGAACGGCCCAATCCACGGCCCGGTGCGAGAACTGCCTCGCCTGCCGCGAAAGATGTTCGCGCGCGCCGGGCCACCGCGCAGAACTTGCGGGCCCGGCGCGGGCCGAGGTGAGACCTGCCACGGCACTGGCCCGATCCTTAACCTTGGCATCGCTCTTGCTGTCCCCTGCTCACGGGAGCGGCCTCGATGATTGAGGAACGAAAGGAAGCGAAGCCGGGGATCGGAAGGACCATCGATCTCTCGTTCGCTGCAGCGATCGAGCGGGTCGGCGAGGCCCTCCACAAGGAGGGCTTCGGAGTCCTTTGCCGCATCGATGTGCAGGCGACGATGAAGGAGAAGCTCGGTGTGGACGTCGCTCCATGGGTCATTCTCGGTGCCTGCAATCCACACCTGGCGTACAGGGCCCTGACCCTGGAGCCGGACGTCGCGTTAATGCTTCCGTGCAATGTCGTAGTTCGCGATCTGGGGGGAGACCGCGTCAGGATCGATGCGGTCAACGCGCTCTCGATGATGAACCAATTCCCGAGGCGCGACCTCGTCCCAGTCGCGACCGAGGTGAACGAGAGGCTGGCTCGCGTCGTGAACAGCCTCTGAAGGAGTCCGTCATGTCCAGGATTGGGAGCCAGGGGAACGACCACGTCCGACGCCGAGGATGGATCCTCGTGGGCGTCAATGTCGCGCGGCCCGCACGACAGGCGCTCGTCGAGGCGCGGCATCTGGCCTGCGAGCGGGAGGGCACACTGATGGTGCTACACGTGATCGACACGCATTATCTTGAGGAGGCGGCGCGGCTGGCCGATGTGCCCGAGCGCCACCTGCGCGAGCGGCTGGGAGTCGAGAGGCGGAACAGGCTCGCCGAGCTCCTGAAGGAGACCGACGACGGGGCGGGGGACGTCCCGACCGAGTCGATGATCGCCTGGGGTCACCCGTTCGAGGAGATCCTGAAGAAGGCAAACGACCTGCCCGCCGATCTGATCGTCCTGGGAACGGCAGGCCGATCGGCCGACCTGGAGCGCGCCCTGTTCGGCAGCACCGCCGATAAAGTGCTTCGATCCACACCCTGCGCGGTCCTGTGCGTGCCGATGGACTAGGAGACCCCATGGTCGAATACGCGACTGTCCGCGGCCTTCTTATTCTGGCGGTGATCCTCGCTGGCTGGATCGTCCTGAATCGCTGGGTCCTCCCGCGATTCGGCGTCCAGACCTGACTCGGCGAGAGCTGCGGCCCCGCGGCGCGGGGCCGGAGCGCGGCGGGCGGCCCGCGGTCGGGCACGTCCGGCGGAGATTCTTCCGCGACAAGGCCGCGGTAAAGACGAGGCCTCGGTCGAGGCGAAGACGCGGAAGCGACGCGGGCCAGTCGTGCCCCAAGGGAAGCGCCATGAGGACCCCGCCCGTCGATTACGCGCAAGCGCCGTTTCTGATCATCTGGGAGTCGACGCAGGCCTGCGATCTCGCCTGCCGCCACTGTCGCGCCTCGGCGCAGCCGGCCCGCGACCCGGACGAGCTGACGACATCCGAGGCCGAAGATCTGCTGCGGCAGGCGGCCGATCTCGGCACCCCGATCGTGGTCGTGAGCGGCGGCGATCCTCTGAAGCGTCCCGACCTGTTCCATTTGATCCGCCATGGGGCAGACCTCGGCCTCCGGATGGCGACGATCCCGGCGGCGACGGGCCTCCTGACCGAAAGGGTCGTGCGCCGGCTGAAGGAGGCCGGGCTCAGCCAGATGGCGCTCAGTCTCGATTTCCCGACGGCCGACCTCCACGACGCTTTCCGCGGCGCGCCGGGGGCGTTCGATCGGACGATGCAGGCTGTCGGGTGGGCGCACACGCATTCCCTGCCGCTTCAGATCAACACGACCCTCTGCGCCGAGTCCGCTCCCCATCTCGAGGCGATGGTCGACCTCGTGCGCGGACTCGGCGTCGTCTTCTGGGAGGTCTTCTTTCTCGTCCCGATGGGACGCGGGACCTCGCTCGGTGGGCTAGACGCCTCACAGTGCGAGCGTCTGTTTGGGATTCTCGACCGAGCGCAGACAGGGGCGCCGTTCCTGCTGAAGGTCACCGAGGCGCCCCAATTCAGGCGCTACGTGGCCGAGCGTGACCGTGAAGAGAGAGGCGCCGCCCCGGCCCCGCTCGGGCCGGTGCGCGATCTTCCTGCGCGGCTCGTTCGGACGGAGGGGCCGGGGCAGTCGATCGGCCTGGCGCCGCGGGCGGTCAACGCGGGCAACGGCTTCCTGTTCGTCTCGCACCTCGGCGATGTCTTCCCGAGCGGCTTCCTGCCGATCATCGCAGGCAATATCCGCACGCAACGCCTCGCCGGGATCTACCGCAATTCGGGACTGTTCCGTCGCCTGCGCCGGCCGGATATGCTGCGCGGCTCATGCGGGGCCTGCGCGTACACCGCTATCTGCGGCGGATCGCGCGCCCGTGCCTACGCCCTGACCGGCGACCTCCTGGCGAGCGACCCCTGGTGCGTCTACAAGCCGGCGCTGCCGGCAACCCGACCGCGATCGCGGCCGAGGAAAGGAGCGATCCCATGACGATCAAGGTGAAGCCGAAGTCCTTCCGATACGACGTGCAAGTTCGGTGGGGAGCCCTGAAGCATGGCACGCTGACCGCCTCCGGAAAACCCGACCTCGAGGTGGCGAGCCCTCCGGAGTTCCGGGGACATCCCGGTGTCTGGACGCCGGAGCATCTCTTTGTAGCCGCGGTCAACGCCTGCACCATGCTGACGTTCCTGTCGTCCGCCGCGCGGCGGTCAGTCGGGCTCATCGCCTACGAGTCGGACGCCACCGGCACCCTCGAGGACGATGATGGGATCCTTCGCTTCACCTGCGTGCAGCTGCGTCCGCGCATCGTGGTCGCGAGCCACAGCGACGTCGAGAAGGTCTGCGCCGCCCTCGAGGAGGCGGAGGCCAACTGTCTGATCGCCAATTCCCTGCGAACGGCGATCGAGGTCGAGCCGGAGATTGCCGTCGCGGATCAGCCGGTGAGTGAGAGCGAACAACTGGTCGCGACTGGCCCCAGGGTCGCGTCTGGTCGGTGAGCGGGGCGCGAGGCGCTGCCTCGCCGGGCCGCCGCTCATGAAGAGGAAACCGCTCCGCGTTCAGCCGGCGGACCATCGCCCGCGCAGGGGCAATGCGCTCCAGCGATAATTCTAATGCACACTCTGCAGGGCGGCGGAGTCGATGTTCATAGTCTCGAGTCGAACGATGTAGGTCTCAGCAACAGAGCGAGCCTTCACCCAGTCTCCCCTCGTGACCGCCCGGTTCAGCTCGTCCAGGAGGCCGAAGCAGCCGCCGATATCGAGGAAGCCGCGACAGAAGAAGCAACGGCTGCCGGCCGGCGCTCCCGCGGTCAGGATTTTCAGGGGCGGTCCGCTCGTGCCGTGCCCGCCTCCACCGGAGATCTCGCGGGAGAGGGCAGCCTCCTCGCAGAACTCGTCCATGACGTTGGCGAGCGCCAACACCCCCGGCTCGTCGCGAACGTCGATCCGGGACAGGATCGTCCTCCACCTATCGAGGACCCCCTGCCGGGCCGTCTCCCAGCGATTCGGCACACTGTCCTTCATGGCGACACCCCCTCGAGAAACAGTTGCGCTGATCTGGACTGCGAAGAGCGTGCCATACGGTCGAATCGTTGGGCGACCTCACCGCAATCCGCTGGCGCGCGAGTCAGGGCGAAAAATGTGCGACCGAGCGACGCGACCGCGCAATTCTTGCGTCGCGTGCAACCGGTCCCGTGCTGTCCTCCTCGCGTTCGCGCGTCCATCACCACATGGAGCGCGACAAGCACGCGGTGCTCCGTCTCATCGAACCGATGGCATCCTGCTTGCTTTCAAGAGTGCTCGGGGCAAGTCGGAAATGAAACGCCACGACCCTCTTGACATCCCTATCAGAGCGATCGAAGATTCGCCGCCCTTGACCCCGATGAACTTGTACGCCGATTGGGGCAGACATTTCGTGCAACCCTCCGTCCCTTTAACTTTGCTTGCGGTGCTCGTCTTCAGCTGGGGCACGGCCGCAGCCGCTCAGGATCCGGCCTCTCCGACGAAGCCGGGGGCCGCGGCGTCGAGCTACGCCGAACCCGGCGCATGCGCCACATGCCACCAGGAGCAGGCCGATGCATTCAAGGCGACGCCGCATGGCAAGACCGAGGCGAAGACCTGGGACGGTATCGCGGGGTGCGAGTCGTGCCATGGCCCCGGAGCGGCGCACATCGAGGGGGGCGGCGACAAGAGCAAGATCCGCAACCCCGACCACCTGCCCGCCGCCGAGCTGAATGCCATCTGCCTCACCTGTCACGAGCGGGGCGACCGCTCGCACTGGAGCGGGAGCGCGCACGAGGGCCGGGGGCTCGCCTGCACGTCCTGCCACAGCATCCACCACGCCGCTCCGGCCACGAAGCTGCTGGCGAAGAAGACCGAGTTCGAGACCTGCACGACGTGCCACCTGAAGCGCAAGGCCTCGCTGTTCCGGTCCGCCCACATGCCGATGCGAGAAGGACAGATCACCTGCACCTCCTGCCACAATCCGCACGGCAGCAACGGGCCGTCGATGCTGAAGCAGTTCTCGGTCAACGAGAACTGCTACTCCTGCCACGCCGAGAGGCGGGCGCCGATGCTGTGGGAGCACCCGCCGGTCAAGGAGAGCTGCACCACCTGTCACGATCCGCACGGCTCGCTCCACCCGCGCCTGCTGGTCGCCAAGGTGCCGCGCCTGTGCCAGCAGTGCCACGACGAGACGCGGCACCCGACGCAACCGTATTCGGACGCCTCCGCGAGCCCCGAGTTCTTCCCGAACAGCCGGATGTTCGACCGCGGCTGCGTGAACTGCCACTCGATGATCCACGGCTCGAACCACCCGGCGGGGATGCGATTCTTGAGGTAGCGAGGAGAGGGCCATGACGATCCGCAAATCGATCGGAACCGGGCTCGTCATCGCGCTGGGCGTGGTCGCTTTCAGTCCGGTCCTGGCCGAGGAGGCCGACAAGGGGGAGGTCAGCGCCGACGCCGTGGTCGGCGTCACCGGCCAGGATCAGGATCCGACGAATTCTGCGAAGTTCCACGAGTTCCGGGACGTGCCGAGCGGTCTCACCGCGGATCGTCTGTTCCTTGACTGGTCGCCCAAGGAGGGATTCTTCGTCGATCTGCGGGCCTTCGACGTGTCGCAGCGCGACCAGCGGGTCGGCCTCAACTTCGGAAGGCAGGATCTCTGGAAGGGGTCGATCACCTGGGCCCAGAACCCCCGCCTCTGGACCGATCACGCGAAGCAGCTCTACGCCCAGCAGGCCGGCGACGTCTTCACCCTCGACGACACGCTGCAGGCGGCGATCCAGGCGGCCCCGGCGAGCGTCGATACGTCGCCGGCCGACGGACAGTGGGACGCGGGGACGAAGGGCGCGCTCGTGAAGAGCGCGATCAACAACAGCGCCCAGGATGTCGTCGTCGGCTGGCAGCGCAAGACCGGCGGACTCGGCTTCCAGTTGACCCCGGATCGTCACTGGACCTTCTCCGCCTCCGCCCAGCGGGAGCGGCGTGCGGGGACGATCCCGCAGTCGCTCGGCATGTACTTCGCCCTGTCCCCGAGCGAGGTGGCGGCGCCCCTCGACTATCGGACCGACTGGGAGACGGTCGGGGCCGAGTACGATCACCGGCGCTTCAACGTCGGCGTCCAGCTCACGGCCTCGCAGTTCGAGACCGGCTACAACTCTCTGACCTGGGACGACCAGCTGTTCCTCAACGACACCGCGGTGAACGCGACCACCGCCGACCCGGCGCGCGGGCGGCTCACCTTCGCCACCGACAACCGGTTGGCGCAGGGGACGATCTACGGCGGGTTCAACCTTCCGGGACACACGCGCATCGACGCGATGGCGTCGAGGTCGCAGACCACCCAGGACGATCCGTTCCTGCCGATGACCACGAATACGCTCCTGACACCGGCGGCCCTGCCGGCGGCGAGCTACGACGGGAAATACGACATCGACCTGGCGTCGCTGCGCGTCTCCTCCCGGCCGACGAAGATCCTCCGCTGGTCGGCCTGGGCGCGGGACTGGCAGTACAAGAACAGGTCGCCCGAGCTGACCTTTGCCGATTATGTGATGACCGATTATCAGATCCCGCTCTGCAGCAACGCCAACGAGTGCGGCGCGACCACGAACCATATCGCGCGCCGCAGTCTTCCCTACGGATGGCAGCGCACGAACTTCGGCGCGTCCGCGGGTCTCCGACCGGTCGATTGGCTCGACGGCTCCGTGTCGCTCGAGCGGGAGGAAATCAAACGGGACTTCAGTGGGGTGACCCGCGGCCACGAGGACACGCTCAAGATGTCGCTCGATTTTGAGGTCGCCGAGTGGCTGTCGATCCGGACGACTGCCCGGCGACAGGAGCGGCGCGCGGACGACTACGACGCGGAATACAATCTGCAGTCGTTCCCGATCGGCGAGACGGTCGTGGCCGCGTCCAACGAGGGAGAGCGGCGCTTCATCTGGACCGACCGGGATCGCGACCAGTACAGCCTGCTCCTCGACTTCAGCGCGGGGAAGGTTGTGTCGATCTACGCCGAGACCACCTATAACCGCGACCTGTACCTCGATCCGCTCACCGGCGAGCACCTCGGCGACTCCTACACCGTCCAGGAGGACAGGAACTTCGACGGCACGCCCGAGACCTACAACATCCGCCTGGCCGGCCGGACCGACGACAAGTATCTCTCCTACACTCTCGGGTTCGCGGTGACCCCGGGGCCGCGCTTCAACCTGTACGCCGATTACACCTGGGAGGACAGCGTCTACGGTCTCGAGACCCGGTTCCGGACGCCGACCGGCAGCCCGGCAATCGGCTCCGACAACCCGCTCGACAACTGGGGCACCGACACAGACGACGGGTACAAGACCGCGACGCTCGGCTTCGCCACCGACTTCACCGGGACGAGCCGCTGGAAGCTCAACGTCGACGGCTCGCGCTCCGAGGGGACCGGAACGATTCGAAACCACTTCGTCCCGGGCGGCAACCCTTCGTCGGACACGACGCTCCTCGAGTTCCCGCGCCTGAAGACGACGCTGACGATCGCGCAGGCGACGCTCACCCGCTCGGTCAGCAAGAACCTCGATTACTCCATCCGTTACTGGTACGAGAGGTGGCACGAGGACAACTTCGCGAGCGACTTCAGCCAGCCCTACATGGGAGACCCCGGGAACGACCCTGGCTCGGTCACCTCGATCTTCCTGGGGCTGGACTTCGCGAGCTACACCAACCACCTGCTGACGTTCTTCATGCACTACCGGTTTTGACGCGCGTGTCCGGTCTACGGCCCGCCCAGCGGGTGTTTGACCTCGGTGATCAGCGAGGTGGCCGGCCCGCTCCTCGGATCGGAGGCATCGCGGTACTCCAGCCGGGCGACGATGGCGCGGGCCCCGGACGGGATCGGGACCGTGAAGCGCTCCTTGCGCGATTCCTTCGGCTTGATCCTCGAGTCGCTGCTGACCGAGGCCGCCTTCAGGAACATGTCGGCCACGGTCTGCAGGACAACGCCCTGGCCGTCCTTCAGCTCGCGGCGGTAGACCCGCTCCTGCCGGTACTCCAGTTTTCCATCGGCCGTCTCGGCCCCGACGGCGAGCACCAGGCTCTTGGTCGCCAGACCGCCGGGGACGGAATGACCTGCGGCGTCGTTGGTCACGGCGACCACGGCTTCCGCCGATCCGCTCGAAACGGTGACCGAGTCGATGATCAGCGCCAATCCGCGCGCCACCTGGCTTGTCGCGCTTCCGCCGACCAGGCGGTGCAGATTGACCACGCGCTGCGAACCCCTAGGCCCGGCCACGCGGGCCGGCGTCCCCGGCACGAGTGCCATGTGGCAGTCCTGGCACGACACGCCACGCGCCGGGTACGGACCTTCTTTCCACTCGCTGTAATTGGAGAGGACCGCCACGCCGTTCGCGTTCCTGAACTCATGACACGAGGCGCAGAGAAGCGGGCTGGACCGGTGCAGGAGCGAGTACGCCGCCTGGTGGCCCTGCACCTGGGTGTACTCGAAGGGTCCTCGTTTCACAGGCCCCGGCTTCAGATCGAACGGTGGGACTCGATCCAGGTTCACGTCGGCCACCGTGTGACAGAAGTCACAGGTGATCCCTTCGCGGGAGAGCGGTTGCTGCAGCTCCAGGTCGCCCGTCAGGATCGTCGTCGGAGCGTGGCACCAGACGCAGGCCGCCCCGGCCGCTTTCTTGTCCTGAGACTGCTCGACCGTGCGCCGCAGCGTCTCGACATAGGCCGCGCTCGTGACCGATCGGGCGTGCGCCGAGCCCGACCAGGCCTTGAACATCGCGTCGTGGCACGCACCGCAACTCTTCGCCGGCATGTACATGCCGCCACTTGTGGTCGGCGGCGCCGGGGTCGCGGCCCCGAGGGGCGAAACCGCAGCCAGGAAGAGAAGGGAACCGAGTGTCCGAACCGAACGGTCTCGCATGCGATCTCCGTGCGCGGGCTGCGCCTCATGATGCAGCAGTCGGCCCGGCCGCGCAAGACCGGGCGCATCTGACATGATACGGAATCTCCTCATCATCCTGACGCGCAACGCAGTCACCCTCGCCGGGACGGCGATCACGACGGCGAGCGCCGTCGTCTTCGCCACGCTTTTCTCGATTGACCTGCTCGGCAAGAGCGAGGGTCCCTACATGGGGATCCTCGGCTATTTGATCGTCCCGGCCGTCTTCGTCTTCGGATTGATATTGATCCCGGCCGGGATCTTCCTGGAGAAACGGCAAGCGCGGAAGGCCGCCGCCCGCGGCGCGCCGGCGGCGGGCGCGAGGGCGGGGTTCCCGGTCATCGACCTCAATCACGATCGGACGCGCAATCTGGTGCTGGCGTTCGTCGCCCTGACCGCGATCAACGTCGTGCTCCTCTCCACGGCGACCTATGAAGGGGTGGAGGTGCTCGAGAGCACCAGGTTCTGCGGCACGACCTGCCACACGGTGATGGAGCCGGAGTACACCGCCTACCGGCGCTCTCCACATGCCCGGGTCAAGTGCGTCGCCTGCCACGTCGGTCCGGGCGGCGGCTGGTTCGTGCGATCGAAGTTGTCGGGGGTCAGGCAGTTCCTGGCGGTCACCTTCGGTTCTTACCCGCGCCCGATCCCGGTCCCCGTGCGGAACCTTCGACCGACTCGGGACACCTGCGGGCAGTGCCACTCACCGGAGAGGTTTTCCGGGGACCGCCTCAAGGTGATCACCCATCACGCCGATGACGAGGTGAGCACGCCCGCAAAGACCGTCCTGATGATGCACGTCGGCGGCTGGCGCGGCGGCGTCTACGAAGGGATCCACTGGCACGCCGATCCGGCGGTCCGGATCCGCTACCTGGCCGGCGAGGACCGCCGCACCATCGCCGACGTCGAGGCGACTCTGCCGGACGGCACCGTCAGGATCTACAAGAGCAAGGAGCCGCCGTCCGTGTCGCAGGAGGGGGCGGCGGGGGCCATGTCGTGGCGGATGATGGACTGCATCGACTGCCACAATCGTCCAGCTCACGTCTCCCGGACGCCTGAGAGCGAAGTCGACCAGGCGATCGAGGAGGGGCAGATCGATCGCAGCCTGCCGTTCGTCCGCCGCGAGGCGGTTCGCGTCCTGCGCGGAACGTATCCTGACCGCGAGGGGGCCCGGCCGGAGATGGCCGCCGCCCTTGCCGCCTTCTACCGCGCTGGGCAGGCGGGAGCCGCCGCGAATCAGGCCCAGATCGAAAAGACGGGCAGCGTGCTCGGTGAGATTTACAGCCGCAACATCTTCCCCGAAATGAAGGTCTCCTGGGGCACGTACCCGAGCGACGCCGGACACACCGACTCTCCGGGCTGCTTCCGCTGCCACGACGAGGACCACGTCGCGGCGGACGGCAGGACGATCTCGCAGGACTGCGCCTTGTGCCACGCGCCCCTGGCCGTGGAGGAGGCGGAGCCGAAGATCCTCAGGGAGCTCCAGCCGTGAGCGGTCGGCGCTCGGGCGGCCGCACGGTCCTCCTGGTTGACGCGCTTCTAGAAGCGCGCCGCCGCGTTGAGATGCTCATCGTGACCTCGCAGCGCCGGCGTCTTGAGGATCAGGATGAGCAGCGACAGTCCCATCGTGTGCTGCGGGAAGAGATAGGGGTAGGTCACAGTGACGGCAAATTGCAGGCGATCGATGGCGAGGACGGAATCCATACCGCGTCTGAGCGCGCCATCACTTTTCCCGACCGGCTCCGGCCGGCAAGGAGGTTCAGCATGAGAACACGATGGACAGGACGAATCACAGTGGCCGCAGCGATCTTTGCGGCCACCTTGGCCGTTTCGACCGGCCCGGCCCGCTCGCAGGTGGGTCCGCCGTCGCCGGGGACGCCGGCGGAGATGGTGGCGACCTACAACACGCTCGCGGACGCTATTCTCGCGGTCAAGAAGACGGAGACCAACCTGGTGAAGACCATCCTCGGGGCCGGCTACGCCCACGCGCGCGTCGAGCTGGAGCGGGCGCGCAAGGCGATCAAGGTCGGTGACGCGAAGGCGTCCGAGACGGCGCTGGAGAACCTCGCTGGCGAGGTCGCCCAGCTCGGCACGGAAGGGGACAACGCCGTCGGCGCGGTCCGCAAGAGGCTCCTCGAGGGCGGACACCACCACCACGCGGACGGCGAGGCCAAGGGGAACTACGATGAAGGGTACGTCGTCGTAACGCGCGTGGCCAAACAGTCCTTCCTCGACGCCTCCAAGGCGATCGGCCAGATGGCGCGCGCGCCCAGGGCCGACGCGCTCGAGACCGAGTGGAAGAAGGTGGAGACGACCTGGGCCGGCCTGATGAAGGACAACGGCTGAGTCGTTCCGCCCTCTTCCTGCTGTGCCTCGCGGGGATCGCGTGCGCGCGGCGGGTCGCGGCGCCGGCATCGACCCCTCTCCCGGCCGGCGCGCCGCTGGCGGCCGTGCCTTCGGCTCCGTCCGGGCCGTCCTCCCAGGAGGGGGCCCGCTTCCGCTTCGTCGACGTGGCCGCGGAGGCGGGCGTGACGCGCGTCACCTGGGCGGGCCGGCCGGGCAAGGACCATCTCCTCGACTCGGCCGGCACGGGGGCAGCGTTCCTCGACTACGACCGGGACGGCCGTCTGGACCTCTACATCGTGAACGGCTGGCGTCTCGACGGGGCGCGCGTCGTCGAGCGCGGCCGCAACGCGCTCTACCGTGGTCTTCCTGGCGGCCGCTTCGAGGACGTGACCGATCGGGCCGGGGTGGGCGGCGAGGGTGAGTGGGGGGCGGGGGTGGCCGTCGCCGACTACGACGCCGACGGCCGGCCCGACCTTCTGGTCACCAATTTCGGGCGCAACGTCCTGTATCGCAACCGCGGCGACGGCACGTTCGAGAACGTCGCGGCGCGGCTCGGCGTCGCCTCGCCCGGCTGGAACACCGGGGCCGCCTTCTTCGACGCCGACGGCGACGGCGACCTGGATCTCTACGTCGCCTCCTACATCGACTGCACGCTCGAGGATGTCCTGCACGCGAAGCCGACGCTCGACTGGAAGGGTCTCGAGAAGGTCGCTGCAGGGCCGTTCGGCTTCAAGGGGGCGCCGGATCATTTCTTCCGCTCGGAGGGCGGCAAGCGCTTCGTGGACGCCACGGCGGAGGCCGGGCTGGAGGACCGCGCGCTGGGGTTCGGGTTCGCGGTGCGCGCCGCCGACTTCGACGGTGACGGCGACGCCGACCTGTACGTCGCCAACGACTCCGACCCGAACTACCTGTACCGCAACGAAGGGAACGGCACCTTCCGAGAGATCGGAGTCTGGTCGGGATGCGCTCTCGACGCCAACGGGGCCGCCCAGGCGAGCATGGGGATCGCCGTTGGCGACGTGAGCGGCGACGGCCTGCTCGACATCTTCGTCAGCAACTTCTCGCAGGACTTCTCCACCCTGTACCGCGGGCTGGGGGCGGGCCTGTTCGAGGACGCTAGCGAGGAGACTGGGGTCGGGCCGATCACCTACCTGCCGATGTCGTGGGGCGCGGCGTTCGCCGACTTCGACAACGACGGCGATCTCGACCTGGTGATCGCCAACGGTCACATCTACCCGCAGATCGACCGGCACCCGGAGGCGGCCGGGACCTTCCGTCAGAGAAACCTCCTGCTGGAGAACCGGGGCGGGCGCTTCTACGACGTCACCGCGCAGGCGGGCCCCGGTTTCGAAACGATCGAGTCGAGCCGCGGGCTGGCGGTCGGAGACTTCGACAACGACGGCGACCTGGACATCCTGATCACGAACCTCGACGCCCCGCCGACCCTGCTGCGCAACGACAGCCGGGGCGGCTCCTGGATCGAGATCGACTGCCAGGTTCCGGGCGGCGAGGCGATCCCGATCGGGACGACCGTCACGCTCCGAACGGGCGGACGGACACAGCGCCGCGACATCGCCTCCGGCGACTCCTACATGAGCAGCCATGACCCCCGGCTGCATTTCGGCCTCGGTGACGCGCAACTCGTGGACGCGATCGACGTGCGCTGGCCCGACGGCAGTCACACGCTGCGCCAGAACGTGCCAGTCCGGCAGATCCTCACAATCCGCAAGGGGTCCTGACCGTCCCGGGCCACCGCGGTGCGGCTCAAGTCCGTTTCAGCGCGAGGACTTGGCGGGCCAGTCGCTCCGCCGCCCACACTTGGTTCTCCCAGGTGAAGCCTACCTTCGCGTTATCGCGGGCTGCAGCACGTACTTTACCGTCAGGCCGCGATCCACGAGCGTCGCCTGACAGCCGGCACGGATCCTGCCAGATCGTCCTTTCATTGCCTACCCGATCCCGTACTCGTCGGCGGCATGGGCATGATCACCCAGACGCTGGCGGCGGCGGCGCGCGAGCGCGGCGTGGCCATCAGGACCGGCGCGCCGGTCCTGTCGATCGAGCTGGACGCCGCCGGCCGCGCCGCCGGCGTGCGGCTGGCGGACGGCGAGGTCCTCGGCGCCGACGTCGTCGTCAGCAACGCCACGCCGCGCCGCACCTTCCTCGA
>WNGG01009887.1_pt1 | contig 23313 bp, 26 predicted proteins | sample 5400661 | NCBI WGS metagenome assembly WNGG01 (sample SAMN13153372, study PRJNA577476) | soil metagenome | isolation source: 100 cm soil or saprolite under Garry oak tree replicate 1 | place: USA:California | collected 2016-06-15
GCTCGCCTTCCTCGACCAACTCTGACCGTCAACCCACCACGCGCGTTATGCCGCACCCGACCGGGTCCACTCACCGACCACGATGCACTGACCCGCGAGGATGCGGCATAACCACACGCTCGTCATAAGGCACCACCACCGTTGGGGTCAAGCGCCAGTACACCGGCACCGCCGGGCGGGTCGAGAACGCCCAGGTCGCGGTCTACCTGGTCTATGCCACCGGCGCTGGGCATGGGGTGATCGACCGGGAGCTGTACCTGCCCCGCTCCTGGACCGATGACCCGCAGCGCATGCAGGCCGCCGGCGTCCCCGACCAGGTCGGGTTCGCGACCAAGCCGGCCCTGGCCACGGCCATGATCTGCCGCGCGCTGGACGCCGGGGTCCCGGCCGGCTGGGTCGCAGGCGACGAGGTCGACGGCGCCAACCCCAAGCTGCGAGCCGAGCTGGAAGCCCGCCAGATCGGCTACGTGCTGGCGGTCGCCTGCGACCACCCCGTGCGCTTCGGCGGCACCGCCCACCGCGCCAACGCCCTGCTCAGGCACCTCCCGGCGCGGGCATGGCAGCAGATCTCGTGCGGCAAGGGCGCCAAAGGCCACCGCTACTACGACTGGGCGTTCCTCCGCCTCGACCACCACCACGACGGCCCTGCTCCTGGCGGCCAGGCAGGCCAGCACTGGCTCATGGTCCGCCGCAACCAGCGGACCGGTGAGCTGGCCTTCTACCGCTGCTACACCCCCCACCCGGCCCCGCTGGCCGTCCTGGTCAAAGTCGCCGGATGCCGCTGGAGAATCGAGGAGGCATTCCAGGCCGGCAAGGGCCTTTGTGGCCTGGACCAGCACCAGGTCCGCCGCTGGCGCTCCTGGTACCGCTGGGCCACCCTTTCGATGCTCGCCCACGCCTTCCTGATGGTCGCGGCCCTCATCGAACGCACCCACCACCCGGCACCGTCCGAGCTGATCCCCCTGTCCTGCAACGAGGTCCAGCACCTGTTCGCGGCACTACTCGCCCCCCCGGCCGGTGATCGCGGCCACCGGCTGCGCTGGTCGCTATGGCGACGCCGACATCAGGCACGCGCCCGCACCTGCCACTACCAACGACAAGCCGCCTGGCAACCATGAAGATCACGAACTACGGCTGGAGTACTAGACTGCGGCAATCGCACCCGACGCGGGTTCGCTCCCGGGGGACTGGGCTCGCCGCCGGTGCCAGCAAGGCAGGTGGTGTTCTGATCATTGCGCTGGTAGTGGCCGCGGTGACCTCACCCTCCATCGCCACAATGGCACTGCTGGGCGCGCTCCCGATGACGCTGGCCGTATTGGCGGTCGGCTTGTTCGGAGTGGAGACAAACGCCGCCTGGAGGAGATCACTGCCGAGGATCTGCACGTGCCGTCCGTACCAACTGCCTGACGGTGAGGGGAGGGGGCATTCCGCGCAGTGTGCCGGGAATAGCATCAAGGCGGCCGGTTGGTTCATCACACCTAGGTCGCCCGATCCCTACTCCTCCCAGACCGGCACGCGTTGCAGGCCCAGTGCATCACGGGCCGCATCGACCAGCTCCTGGATGAGCGCGGTCTTGGCGCGCGTGTACGCGTCGCCAGAACCCAGGTCGCGCGACAGCCGCTGCTTCAGCTCGCCGTAGCGCCGCGCCTGCTCAGGATGATCGCGGAGATGATCGATTCGCACCGTGAGCAGACGTTCCGTTCCATCCATTGATGCTGTTGGTGCTCTGGCTGACCGTCCGCCTACTCACCCGCTGGCCGGTCATCCTCGGGCACTGACCTCATCCTCCAATGTTGCTGGCTCGGCCTGCTGTCGGCCGGCCGTGGCGGCCCGCCCGGGCAGGAAGACCAGCGCCAGCACCACGCCTGCCACCGCGATGGCGGTGCACACCCACAGCATGCCATCCGTGCTGTCCACAAACGCGGCGCGCACCGAGTCCCCCAACCACACCGACCCCAGCCGCTGGGCGGCCGCCACCCCGGCGAAGACGCTGTCCCGTACCGCGCTGGCGGCCGGGGCCGGCAGGCCGGCCAGATCGAGCTGGCCCGGTAGGTGGCGTTGAGCACGCTGCCCAGGATCGCCGCCGCCAACGGCGCGCCGAGCTTGTTGACCGCCTGGATCACCGCCGAGCCGACCCCGGCGCGCTCGGGCGCCAGCGCGCCCAGCGCCGCGGCCGATGCGGTGGCCAGCGCCAACCCCATCCCCAAGCCCACCAGCGTCCACGACACCGAGCCCAAGCGCTGGCGGCACCTGGACTTCTTCCAGCACCAGGCCTACCTGCACGTCCGCGTCCCCCCGGGTCACCTGCCCAACACGGGACCCGGCAGGTGGCGCTGTCGTGGGCGCGGCCCGGTAGCGGCTTCACCCTGCTGTTTGAGGCGCTGCTGATGGCGCTGCTCGCCGAGATGCCGGTCAAGGCCGTGGCCGACCTGGTCAGCGAGCACGACACCCGGCTGTGGCGGCTGCTGCACCACCATGTCGACCAGGCACGGGCGAAGGTGTCGATGGTCGAGATCACGCGGGTCGGCGTCGACGAGACCTCCGCCAAGCGCGGGCAGGACTACGTGAGCTTGTTCGTCGACCTGGACGCGCCCAAGCCCTGGGTGATCTTCGCGACCGAGGGCCGCGACCACACCACCGTGGAGCGCGCTGCACGGCCTGCTCGCCAAGGTTCGTGACCTCGCTCTGCCGCTGCTCTCGGTCCACCGCATCGAGCAATAGGAGATGCCATGTCCAAACCGCCTGGTGCCAGCAACAGACGTTAACTGGCTAGTCCGTTGCCGGGTGAACTGGGTGATGCTTGCTACCCTGAGGGGCCACTGACGGGTCGATGGACCGGCACTGGAGGATCGAGATGGCCTGGCAGCACCGTCTCCCAGACGGGGTGCGCCATGAGGGCGGCTCAAGGCAGGGCTTCACCCTGAGCGTGTCGCTGCCGGTGGGCGACGACGGGCTGGCCCCACTGCTTTGCCCGGCAGACGCCGGTCACCGGTTCAAGGTCACCTTGACCCAGAGCGCCCCAAGTGGGTCAAGTGACTGTTACTGCCCATACTGCGGCACCCAAGCAACCACCGACGAGTTCCTGGCCGATCAGCGACCGCCTGGCGGCCTTGGACGGGCTCGACGCCCAGACGCGCCGCGACCTGCTGGAGGCCGGGGTCGTCAGCGCGACCTACGAGTCCACCTTCAAGGACGGCTTTGGGGCGCTGGAGACCTATCTGAAGGACCGCTTCCAGCAGGAGGCCAAGAAGGTCACGAAGCCGCCGGCCGCGACCACCTTCCAGCGGCTCGAGGACACCAACGAGCTCTACAAGCAGCACCTTGGCGTGCACTTGGAGGCGGCCGTCGGACCCAGGTGTGGGCGGCGCTGCTGCAGGCTGCCGCCATCCGTCACATGCTGACCCACAACGCCGGGGTGATCGACGCAAAGTTCCTCAACCGGGTGACCAGCTGGCCGCAGCATCAGGGGGAGCGCCTCCAGGTACGACGCGCCGACGCAGACCGGTTCCTTGACGTCCTGGAGCAGTTCGCCGCCGCCGTGCTTTCATCCGAGCCTACGACTCCATCCCGACCCGCAGCTGCTCGACACCCACCTTCACATGGTGATGAGGACCTTCCCTTGGGCGTGTCCCTGTCCCAGGTAGCGGAGAGCGTCAGCGGCCTGGCTCAGCGCGTAGGTCCTTTCCACGACCGGCGTCACCTTTCCGGCCTCGAGAAGCTCTTGCACGACCACCAGATCCTCTTTGTTCAACTTCGCTATGAAGAAGATCACTTTCTGGCTCGCCCGCAGTGAAGCCAGGCGTACCTTGACAATGTGAAGCAGAGGTCCGATCAGACGGTTGCCCTTCGGTGCTCCGACGATGACGAGGGTCGCCTGCGGGTTGAGGACGCGCCTGGACTCTGACCACGACCTGCTCCCGGCGACATCGAGCATCAGGTCGTAGCGCCGGTCACTCCGGGTGAAGTCTTCTTGCGTGTAGTCGATGACCTGGTCTGCGCCGAGCGAACCGACCATGTCCACGTTCCTCGTGCTGCACACGCCCGTCACTTCCGCTCCGAACGACTTGGCGATCTGAACGGCGAACGTGCCTACGCCTCCCGACGCCCCGTTGATCAGCACCTTTTGCCCTGGCTGAATCTGGCCCTTGTCGCGAAGCCCCTGGAGGGCGGTGAGCGCCGCCACGGGGACGGCTGCGGCTTGCTCGAACGACAGGTTGGCCGGCTTCAGCACGATGCCATCTTCGGGCACACAGACATACTCGGCATAGGCGCTGGTGTTCTCGCCGAACACCTCATCGCCGGGTCGAAACTGGGTTACGTTGCTGCCGACCGCTTCAACCCGACCGGCCACATCCAGTCCCCGGTATCTGGCGTTTTGGTTTGCGCAGCCCGAACCCCATCCCGGACCCGGTGAGGCGCACGAGGTATGGCGTGCCGGTCAGGAGGTGCCAGTCCGCTGGATTCACGGAAGCCGCGTGCACTCGTACCAGCACGTCATCGTCGTTGACGACCGGCTTGTCGACTTCTTGGAGTTCAAGCACATCAGGTGCGCCGTACTCGTCTTGGACGATCGCCTTCATCGTGCTCTCCTGCGCCCGTCGCGGGTGTGCTGGAAGGTAGCTGTCTGGTCTGACCCCGCGCAAGACCCGCCCATAACCGGCCGCCATATTGAGCGCCCAGACGTAAGCTCCGAGCTTGGGTGTTGCGCCGACCGCTTGAAACCGCCGACTAATTCCTTACATGGCGCTGATTACTCAGCCTGGATCCACCAAGGCGCTGGACGCGGCTTCAGCCTTGGAATGGCTCGTGGTCAGGTTGTTGATTGACAGGTAGCCTCCTCAGCGGTTGCCACTGAATCTCCTCAACCTTGAGGTCGCAAAGGCAGGACCTCCCTTGATCCTGATCGCGGATGACCTGGACCGGGGAGGGAGGTCCCGACGCGATGTTGTGCTGGGAGGAGTTCGTGGAGCTGGCCGCCGAAGTGGCGCGCCGGTTTTGGCCACCCGCCGGTGCCGCGCAGGTCGACTACGAGCGGCTGCGGGTGGCCGCGCTGGCCGGCACGCCGCTGCTTGGCCCGACGGCGGTGCGCGTTGCCCGCTACGGGCTGGCCGGGCTGCTCGCCCAGCCGACAGCCGACCAGAACGGGGTGTTTGCGGCCGTGGTCTGTGGCGCCCGCCGGCCGGCGTGGACGCCGTATGCCGATCCTCGCCTGGACGCCCTGGCCGCCGGCTACGGGCTGCTGCTCGGCGTCGCTGACGGCGCTGCCGTCTGCCGTACGGAGGTGCACTGATGCGGGTCGCGCTGTATGCCCGTGTGTCGACCGAGGCGCAGCAGGCCCGGGGCACGATCGGCTCCCAGCTGGAGGCGTTGCGCGCTCGGGCCGCCGTCGAGGGCGACGAGGTCGTGGCCGAGTTTCGTGACGACGGCTACTCGGGGGCGCGCCTGGACCGCCCCGGGCTGGACGGGTTGCGAGACGCGGCCGAGGCCGGCGTGTTCGAGGTGGTCTGGTGCTTGTCGCCCGACCGGCTGGCCCGCGCCTACGCCTGGCAGGTGGTCGTGCTCGACGAACTGGGCCGGCTGGGGGTGGCGGTGCGGTTCGTGGATGCCCTGGCCCTGGATGACGACCCGCAGGTCCGGCTGCTCACCCAGGTCCAGGGGGTGATCGCCGAATACGAGCGGGCCAAGATCGCCGAGCGCTACCGGCGCGGCAAGCTGTGGCGCTCCCGGGCCGGCGAGGTCATCAGCTGGAAGGCGCCCTACGGCTACCGGCGGGTGCCCCGCGGGCCTGCCGGCCCCGCGCACCTTGTCGTCTTCGAGCCCGAGGCGCAGGTGGTCCGGCGCGTCTTCGACGACTACGTGGCCGCAGGCCTGTCCATGCGGCAGCTCACCCGGCGGCTCAACGCCGACCGCATTGCTTCGCCGACCGGCAAGCCGGTGTGGGGGGTGGCGACCGTCGGGCGGCTGCTGCGCAACCAGGCCTACGTCGGGCGTGCCTACTACAACCGCACCGAGCTGGTCCCGGCCCCGACCGCGGGCAGGCGCCCAACCCGCCAGCGGCCCCGCCCACCCACCGAGTGGACCGCGATCGCGGTGCCACGCATCGTCGCCGACGACGTCTTCGAGGCCGCCCAGCGGGTCAGCCGCGACAACAGCCAGTGGAGCCCCCGCCGGGCCGAGCCCGGCGCCTGGCTGCTGCGCGGCCTGGTCGTGTGCGGCAGCTGCGCAGTCGGCACCAACTGTCACAAGATGCGCGGCCGCAACGGCACCTGGCACCGCTACTACTACTGCCGCAACCACGACCCCCTGCGCGCGGGCGGCGAGCACCGCCGCTGCCCCGAGCGCAACATCCGCGCCGACGAGCTCGACGCGTTCGTGTTCGGCCAGGTCCGCGCTGCGCTGCTGCGCCCCCAGGTGCTGCTCGCCGGCCAGGCCGCCGTCACCGCCCGCCAGCCCACACCCGACGACGAGCTGCTTGGCGCCCAGCTCGCCCGCCTGCAACGCAAGCTCGACGCCGCCCAGGCCGAACGACGCCGGCTGGTCGACCTCTACCAGGCCGGACTGCTGGAGCTCACCGAGGTCGGGCGGCGGGCCGCCGAGGTCGATGCTCGCCGCCAGCAGCTCGCCGACCAGCAGGCCCGTCTTGCCGCTGAAGGGGGCAAGCTCGCCGAGGGCAATCGGCTCCGCCAGCACCTGGCCGGCTTCGCCGAGCGCGTGACCCAGGCGTTCGATGGCTTGGACTTCGACCAGCGCCAGCGCCTGCTCCGCCTCGTCGTCGAGCACGTCCGCGTCACCGGCCGCCAGGTCGACATCCACCTTCGCATCCCGCTCGACAAGCCCCCCGACGACCAGCCGCCAGCACGTGGCCCCTCGGACCAACCCCGACCGTCAACCGATGTGCGCCTGCGTTCCCTTGGTGGCCATCAACGGGCCCAGCTACCGCCTCAAGGACCGCCTCAAGCCCTCCCCGAATGGGGTGGTGCCCTCGAGTGACCCCTGCTACCGACATATGAACCCGTACCAACAACGACATCAGACCTTGACCCCGGACAGAGGCGGCCGTAGTACCGCTCGAGCCGGCAGGACAACACAACCGCCGGTGATGGGAAGGGCCGGCTTCGTCTGCGCGGATGCTCCTCGACTACGCTTCCGGGACTGCCCTTACCTCACCGGCCTTTCTGGACCCGATCTGCTGACAGTACCGCACCAGAAGGGCCGAACCATCGAGTTCACGGACCCTCCGGCACTCGCCCATCGTGGCAAGGCTCGCTCGGTACCCAGCACCCGGATGCAGGTCATGCAGCCGCGTCCTCGCAAGCTCATGCCCGGCAGGCCAACGAGTGAGGCTTGGCGGCATGCCCGGACCAGAGACGCCAACGCCGACAAGAGGCACGATAAGGCCGTGGCCGGTCGCCTTAAGCGCCGCCTCCTTGCGTGTCCAGTACACGAAAAAGCCCTCCAGTCGCTCGCGACCATCCACGCGCCGAAGCTTCTCGGTCTCCTCGGCGGACAGCACGTGTGGCAGCAGCTCCTCCACCGCCACGCCGCGCTCGACCCATTCGACGTCCACGCCAACCGGCAGATCCCACGAGCAGGCAACGACGATGCGATCCTGCGAATGTGACACGGAGAACTCGAGCGGCTGGCGAGCATCGGCCAGCCTGGGCTTACCGTGCGCGCCGCCACAGTGCCGACAGCTCCGGTCGATCCGGATCGCGGTGGGCGGTCGCGCCAGATAGGTGGCCAGCAGCAGCCGCGTGAGCGCATGAGCCACGGTGAATCGCTGACGATCGGGCCGTCGCCGAAGGCGGCCGCGACGTGTCTGCTCCTCGGGGTCAAGTAGCCTCTCAAGGCATGGCCTGGCGTCACTGGGCCGCGCCCACCACGCGTGGCATTCCCTAGGGAGCAGGGCTGGCGCCGCAGGGATAGTTTCTCGTCGGCGGACCATAAGCTAATGCTACGGGCAACACCGCAAGCCGTCACCGTTGCCAGGTGCGTGAAAGACGAGGCATTCACCGCTTGAGCAGGGTATCGGCGGGGTCGTCGGGATACCAGGACGACAGCGCCGCCGCCGGTCGCTGGTGACGGTCAGCGAGGCCTGGGATGGCTGGTTTCGTGGCAAGGCCGAGGACGGGTGGTCAGTTGCTGCTTGTGGACCAGGGTAGCGGCTGATGGTGCATCCGTATGGTGAACCATGGGGTTGGCGTAGCTGCCCCGCGTGGCGATCGCGCTGATGGGCACCTGCTGGCCAAATCAGGACCGCATGGGTGTCGGGGTCGCCGCGCAAGATTCGCGACACCGCCTTCCCCAAGTACCCACCGACGGACCGGTCGACCTGTGGAACTACCGGGTCGAGGGCAGGCGGCGTTAGGGTACGAAGCACCCGTGGGCATCTACAGCGCCAAGGGCGTCGTGAACTTCGGTAGGCCCAGTGGTCCAGTCGGCCCTCCGACACCAACCATTGGCATACCAGGTCAGCGGTCACGACAACGAGCCGCTGGGTGGGCTGGTAGACCCCCTCGATGCCCAGCTTGTCGTACAGCGCCGCGCGGCGCGTGCGGTCGGCGTTGTCAAGTGCCGCGAGCAGGCCGCCGGCTTCGGTGACAATGCGGCGCAGCGCCGCGCGGTCGAGTGGTTTGGGGGTGCTGGCGCGCAGGCGGGCGCGCTCGGCCTCGGCGGCCGCCTTGGCGGCGGTGGCCTGGTTAATCCAGGCGGTGACCTCGGTGGGGTCGGCGCCGGCGGCCAGCGCGGCGCGGTACTGGGCGAGCTGGCGCTTGGAGTCGGCGATGGCCTGCTCGGCCGCATCGAGCTGCTGAGTGGTGGCGGTGTGGTCGTTGCTGGCCTGCTCCAGGGCGTCGAGGGTGGGGTCGAGGTGGTCGGGGTCGAACAGGCGGGCGAGCCACTGGTCGAGGTGGGGGAGCAGGTCGGCCTCGCGCAGGTAGACCGTGCGCGGGTGGTCGAGGCCGGTGGCGGCCTGGTATTCGGGTGGGTAGGAGCAGCGGTAGTAGGGCTGGTTGTGGACCCAGTGGCCTTGCAGGCGCCGGGAGCAGATGCCGCAGCGTAGCCGCTTTCGCAGCAGGTAGACCCGGTGGGTCGGGGCGGGCTTGTGGGGCTTGTGCCGCCAGGCCCGCGCGCCGATCATGGTCTGCACCCGGTCGAAGTCGTCCTTGGCGATCAGGGGCTGGTGGGCGGGCTGCTCGGAGAAGATCCAGGCGTCGGTGGGGTTCCAGCGCACGCGGCCCACGTAGCCGGCGGCCACGTCGTCGATATCCAGTAAGACCTCGTCGCGGCGCTGGCGGTTCCAGACCTGGTAGCCGGTGTAGCGCGGGTTGACAAGGATCGCGCGGACGGTGTGCTTGGTCCAGCCGATCCCCTGCCGATGCGGGTTGCGATCCGGGTCATGGCCAGACGGGGAGGGGACCTGCTCGGCGTTGAGCCGCTCGGCGATCGCCAGGTACCCCGCGCCCTGGAGGAACTCGGCGTAGATGCGCCGCACGACCGGGGCGGTGGCGGGGTCGGGCGCCAAGACATGGAGGCGTTGACCGACCCGGTGCGGGCCCGGTAGGTCTTGCCACGCCGGTAGCGCTCCATGAGCTGGGCCTTCTCGTACTCGGCGAACATGCCCTGGAACTGGACCAGCAGCTGGTCCTCGGGGCTGTCGCCGCGCCGCTCCAGCGCGGGACGCACCAGGGTGGCCCCGGAATGGCCCTCGTCCTCAAAGACCCATTCCTCGGGCAGCTCAAGATGCAGTTGCGCGGCGTGGGTGCGCAGCGCGGCCGTCTGCGAGGCGATCGTTGGTCCTTCTTCTGCCGGGCCGACGACACCCGGGCGTAGATCGCCGCGCTGGCCATCAGGCGGCCCTCCTTCTCCCCGTTTGGTCCGTACCCGGACCCGGCGCTGCGGCATCAAGATCGCGTACGCGGCCGACAGATCCGCTTGCGCATGGCGGTCGAAGACCCCTTCCAGCTCCACCGCGCGGCCGTTCATGCGCCCGAACGCTTCCCCGGGTCATCCCGCCGCAGGAACTCCGACAGTGCCCGCGCCACCACTGACGACAAGGTGGTGTCCCGCTCGCGGGCATGTTCGCGCACCTGATCCGCCAACGATCCCGGCAGCTTGACGGTGAACACCACGTTGGCCTCGGGAACTTCAACCCGTCCAGCAGCCATGGCCTGCTCCACATACCGGCGAGCCTGACGCACCGACACACCGTACCTACCGGCCATCGTGCGAGCGGCGGCAATGGCGGGCATCCCCGTCCCGACCAGATCGGCGGCGGCATTGACCCGCCTGGCGTACTCGATGCCATCGACACGATCACCCCGAACCATGTCATGAATGTACTACCCATCATGACGCCTCCTACTCCCCTGAGCGAGGAAGACGCTCGAGCCGCCGGTAGTTCAGGCGTGACCTCGAAGCAGAAGTTGCCCATTGCGTTGGGGGCGTGGCCTCCCCGCTGTTTGCGAACCTGGCGTTGAGCGCGCTGGACGAGCCGTTTGATGCGGCCTGGCGGGCGACGTCGAAGTATCGCAACCAGCGGACCTACCTGCGCTCCAAGGGGCAGGCCACCTACAAGCTCATCCGCTACTCGGATGACTTCGTGATCCTGGTGGCCGGGACCCGCGAGCAGGCTGAGGCGCTGCGGGAGCGGGCCGCCCAGATCCTTGCAGCACAAGGGCTGCGGCTGTCGGCGAGCAAGACGCTCATCACCCACGTGGATCAGGGCTTCGACTTTCTCGGCGTGCGTATCCAGCGCCGCCCGCGGAGGGGGAAGTCCCCGTGCGCCTACACCTTCATGTCCAAGCCGGCCTTCCAGACGGCCAAACGGAAGATCAAGGCGCTGACCCGCCGTCACACGCGCAACTTCTCCTTGCGGGAGCTGCTGGTCATGGTCAACCGCATCCTGCGGGGCGTGGCCAACTACTTCCGGTTCGCTGCGGGCAAGCGGACCCTGCACTACCTGGGCTATTACGCCTGGTGGCGGGTCATGCGCTGGCTTCGCGCCAAGCATCCCAAGGTGACCTGGACGTGGTTTCGCAAGCGTTACTTCGGCAAGGACAAGCTCGCGGAGGCGGGCGTGACGCTGTTTCGTCCCGACTCGGTGAAGGCAGCTCCCTACCGCTACCGGGGACGAAGATCGCCACGCCGTGGAAACACCGAGCAGATGGCAACCACCCGTGCCGCCTTCCCGCACGTCATCGACGAGCGGGCGGGCCTGGAGTGGCTGCAAGGAGTCCTGTTCGAATGACCGCTACTGGCATGCCTGTGGAGAGCCCGGTGCCGGGACAACCGGCACGCCGGGTTCGGAGGTGCGGGGCGGGGAAACGGATCGGCGGAAACGCTGGCACCGCGCCCCACCTCGACCCTACTCCTGCCCGTCAGTTATGGGTTTCGGCCCAAACGCTCGGCCCATCAGGCCCTTGAGGCCATCCGGGTCGAGGCCAACCGGGGCGCCGAGTGGGTGCTTGACGCCGACGTCCGCGACTGTTCGGGTCCATCGAGCACGACGCCGTCATGGCGCAGGTCGCCAGGCGGGTCGCTGACCGGCGGATGCTGAAGCTGCTGCGGGCGTGGCTGCGGGTGGGGGTGTTGGAGGACGGGGTGATCACCGACACGGTGTCGGGGACTCCGCAGGGCTCGCCGATCAGCCCGCTGCTGTGCAACGTCGCGCTGCACGTGCTGGATGCGGCATGGGCGCGCGCGTCCAGCAGCCTCGGGGTGCTGGTCAGGTATTGCGACTTATGCCGACGTCGGCATAAGTCGCATTATGCCGATCTTCGGATTATGCCGATGTTGCTGTCGGATCCCTTGTGGCGTAGGGGTTTCGGGTTGGCGAGGTCGGCATAATCAGAGCGCTTCGAGCCAGCTGATGAGGGTGTCGGGTGGTTGGTATCGGCCGGTGCGGCCGTTGGGTGGGCGGGTGCGAGCGAGTGCCTTCTCCTTCAGCTGTAGGTCGGCGTGGAGGTAGATCTGGGTGGTGTCGACGCTTTCGTGTCCGAGCCAGAGCGCGATGACGCTGGTGTCGACGCCGGCGTGGAGGAGGCGCATCGCGGTGGTGTGCCGTAGCACGTGCGCGGTGATGGCCTTGCCGCGCAGCGACGGGCAGCGGTCGGCGGCTTGTGCGGCGTAGTGGGTGAGGCGGTGCTCGATCGCGTCGCGGCTGAGCTTGGTGCCGCGACGGGTGGGGAAGAGCGGAGCGTCTGGGCTGCTGTCGTGTTCGCTGAGCCAGTCCCGCAGGACCGCGACCGTGTCGGCGGTGAGCGGGGTGATGCGGTCCTTGCGGCCTTTGCCGTGGCAGCTGACGTGCGCGCCGGCGCCGAGGTGCAGGTCGGCGCAGGTGAGCCCGACCAGTTCGGAGATCCGCAGCCCGGTCTGGGCCGCGAGCAGCAGCAGGGCGTGGTCGCGCCGCCCGGTCCAGGTCCTCTGGTCGCAGGCGGCGAGTAGCGCGTCGACCTCGGGCTCGGTGAGATAGGTGATCAGCGCCCGGTCGAAGCGTTTGGGTGGGATCGCCAGCACCCGGGAGATGGTGTCGGCGTGCTCGGGGTGCTGCAGGACAGCGAACCGGAATAGGGAGTGGATCGCGGCCAGCCGTGCGTTGCGGGTCCGGACGCTGTTGCCGCGGTCGCGTTCGAGATGGTTGAGAAAGCCGGCGATCGTGTCCGCGTCGAGGTCGACCACGTCAAGTCGTGATGGTGGCCGTCGGGTCCTGGCGGCGGCATAGCCGAGCAGCAGCCGGAACGTGTCGCGGTAGGCGGCGATGGTGTGGCCGCTGGCGTGGCGCTGCCGGATGAGCCGGTCGGTGAAGAACGCCTGCAGGATCGGGGCGAGCGCGCTCATGGCCGGCCTGCCAGGTGTGCGTCGAGTCGCTGCGCGGCGACGGTCATCAGCTCCGGCGAGGCCGACAGATACCAGTAGGTGCTAGCCGGGTGGACGTGACCGAGCCAGGTGGACAGCAGCGTCAGGCGGGTCTGCCCGTCCTGGCCGGCGGCGTAGGCGTCGAGCATGGAACGGACGGCGAAGGAGTGCCGCAGGTCGTGGATGCGTGGCCGGCACGACGATGAGCGTGGCGTGAGCCCGGCCAGGCCCACCAGTCGGTGGAATGTGTGGTGAACGTTGCAGTAGCGCAGCCGGGTTCCGGCCAGGGAGACGAAGAACGCCGCCGTGCTGGTCGCGGGCGCGGACCGGTCGCGCAGCCGCCGGTAGCGGTGCAGCGCGTCGACACTGCTGGGGTGCAGGGCCAGTTCCCGGGTCTTGCCGAACTTGCCATACCGCACCGTGAGCCGACCGGAGGCGAGGTCGACATCGCCGCGGTCCAGCGCGATCGCTTCCCCGACCCGGATGCCGGTGACCGCGAGCAACCCGAGCAGGGTGGCGAACGTGGCTTGCCGCAACCGGGTGCGGAGCGTACTGGTGGCCGCGATCAGCGCGGCGAGGTCGGTGTCGGAATACAAGTAGGGGCTGGCCCGACGCGGCCGCTGCGGCAGCAGCTCCGGCGCAGGCACCTGGTGTGCTGGGTCGAGCGCGTGCAGGTAGGTGGCGAAGCCGCGCACCGCCGACAGCCGGTAGGCCCACCAGTTCGAGCTGCCGCCCGCCGGCAGCCGGGCCCAATCCAACGCCGCCGCAACCGTGACCCTCGATTCGCCGGCCCGCTCGAGGTGGTCGAGGAACTGGCCGAGCAGCTTCTCCGGGCGGGCCATCCGATACCCCAGCGCGCGGCGCAACGCCAGGTAGTCAGCCAGCTCCTTGCGCAGCGAGCCGGTCATGACACACCGCCGGGGACCGTGACGGGCCAAGGTCGCGCCAGGACGGCGAGCGCGTCCCGGTCGACCTTGGCGTAGATCGCCGTGGTCAACACCGAGCGGTGCCGCAGCACCTGCCCGACCTCGGGCAGCGGGCTGCCGGCGTGCAGCATCGCGGCAGCCGCGGTGTGCCGCAGCCGGTGCGCGTGCAGCTTGGGTAGCCCGGCGCGCTGCGCGGCGTCGAAGACGACCATCGTCACCCCGCCGGTGGTCAACGCGCGGTGCGGGGCGTGCACCCGGACGAACACGCTGCGGCCCTCCGCGGTGGCCGGCCGCCCGCGGCGCAGGTAGGCGGCGATCGCTGCGCCCACGTCGGCGGGCAGCGGCAGCCGTTCGACGCGATTGCCCTTGCCGCGCACCGTGATCTCGCCGCGCCGCCAGTCGATGTCGTCCAGCCCCAGCCGGGCGACCTCGCCGGCACGCAACCCCAGCCGGGACAGCAGCAGCACCATCGCGTAGTCTCGCCGGCCGGTGCGGGTGCGCCGGTCACACGCAGCCAGCAGCCGGCGCAGCTGGCCAGGTTCCAGGCCCTTCGGCAGGCCGGACAGGCGCCAGCCGGCCACCGACGGCACCGCACTCGCCAGCGAGGTCGGCACCTGCCCGGTCACATACAGCCAGCCCAGCAGCGACCGCAGCGCGCACACGATCAGCTTCGCCGAGCCGACCGCCCGCCCCGGGCAGGCCGACCGCACGAACCCGACCACCTCGGCTGCCGTCAGGCCGACCAGATCCAGCACCTCACCGCGCAACCGGGTCACCACGAACGGCCGCACGAAGTCCACGTAGCCGCGCGCCGTACCCGGAGTCAGACCACGCTCGCCGACCAGATAGTCCCGGTAGCGGCCAAGCAGCTCCTCCACCGGGCCCGGCGGAACCTCCTCAGCGGCCGGCAGCACGCCCAGCGGCGCGAGGTAGTCCAGCAGCGGCCGCAACGCCTTCACCGACCGGTACTCCACATACCCCGCCGCCCGCCGCTGCACGAGATACCGCTCGATCACCGGCCCGCTCAGCCCGTCGACTCCGACACCCTCGGCGCGCATCCACCGGTCCAGATGCGCGATGAAACACACATGCTGCGCCGCCGACGTCCGCGAATACCCCTGCCGCCCCAGCTCCTCGGCGAACCCGATGACGTGCGGCTCCAACGGCCCCCACACGAACGAACGCAGAACCTTGACCATGACGCTCTCCTCTCCACGAACGGACGAAGAGAGCCTCGATCAACTCCCGGATTATGCCGACCTCACCACCACAGATCCGTTGCCCTGCAAGGGATCCACCAACCACATCGGCATAATCCGAAGATCGGCATACTGCGATGACTTCATCGTGGTCTGCCGCAGCCGCGCACACGCGGAGGAGGCACGCCGGCGGGTCGCCACGGTCCTGGCCACGTTGGGGCTGGAGGTGCACCCCGACAAGACCAGGATCGCCCAGCTCACCCGCGGCAAGCAGGGCGTGGACTTCCTCGGCTTCCACCTGCGTAAGGTGGAGTCGTGGCGCTGGCCAGGGCACTACTACCTGCAACGATGGCCGTCGGACCGGGCGATGGCAGCCATTCGGGCCAAGATCCGGGAGGCGACCGATCGGCGCTACGTCGGCCTGTCTGTAGAGACGGTCGTGACCAACCTGAACCGCGTCCTGCGGGGTTGGTCGGCGTACTTTCGCTACGGCAACTCGGGGCGGAAGTTCACCGTCATCGACAGCTACGTGCACGAGCGGCTGGCCATCTTCGCAAGCACCAAGCACGGGCTGGCCGGTCGGAACTGGCAGCGCCGCTTCACCTGGGCGTGGTTCAGCCGACTGGGGGTCTACCGCCTCAGCGGAAAGGTGCGGTATCGGACTGCGCATGCCGTGCGGTGAACGATGTCGGGAAGCCGTGTGCGGGAGAACCGCATGCACGGATTGACAGGGGGCCGCTGGTGAAGCGGCAGCCATGGGGAGCCGGAACCGATGCACCCACCGGGAAACCGAGGGGACTGAGCCCGGCCGCCTACCGCTCGCCGACCAGCCAGCGGCCTACCTCACAGGTAGGTCGTTCGTCCTCGCTCCGCTGCGAGCGCTTCCCCTTGACAGCCGGGTATCGGTGCCCAACCTGCATCACTGTGGCCCGGTCGATCCAGCAAGGCCCCGCAGATGGGCATCTGTCGAGAGCGGCGCACGGGCCAGGAGACCGGCATAGCAAGGAGGATCCGCCGGGCAACCGGTACACAAGAGCGCCTACCAGGTTTACCCTTGAGGTAGGCCTTGAGGTTAACCCGCCGGCCGCGGCGGATAGCCGGCCGGCGAGCGTGTCCGATCCGCACAATCACGGCCTGACGGTCACAATTCGCCCACTGGCACAGAACCGACGTTCTCATGGCGACCCAGGCTAAGGTACGAGGAACCATCCGAGCTCGCGGAGGTGGGTTCGACCGTGCAGAAGGAGCTGACTCTTTGGGAGTTCTACGCGTCCGATCCTCGGCGAGCGCTCTCGCGTGAGGTGGGCTACGGCAGCTTGTGGCGTGAGTTTGCGCCGGTTCCGGCCTACCGGCTTGCGTGGGTCGAGAGCACCGGCGAGCTGTACGCCATGGAGCTATCCGAGGCGGACGAGCGTAGGGACCCGGTCGAGGTGCTCGGGGTGTTGTGGAGCTGGCCGCAAGTGGAAGCCTGCCTTGCCGGCTGGCCCGAGCGCTGTGGTGGGCAACGCTCGCTGCTGTGGGCCCGAGAGCGCGTGCGCGGGTGGCGCCCCGTGATCGAGGAAAGCCAGTTCATCCAGGACGGGGTCTGGGTGGAGGAGGAGCAACGGGCGGCCGGTGGCCAGGCTTCTAGGAGCGGTAGGGTGCGGCTGGCGGGTCGCCTGTTCCAGGCGGTCGGGCGGCTACGCCGTCAGCGCTGAGGCGTCCTCCTGAGCCCGGCCCTGCTTGGCCAGGGGAAAAGCTCTCGGCTTCTCTTTCTGGCTGCGTTACGCCGAGTCGTAACAGCGAGCCAAGCAACTCGTGGGGTGCCAGAAGTTGATCGTGGCCGCCCTGACCAGCAGGTGCTGCTTGATGAAGGGTTACGATGCGCCGTCGCTTGCTCCTTCGTCCGCGGAGGTTGCCGTGGTCTGGTCGTTCGTCTACTTGGCACTCCGCCACAACCTCGAGCTGGTCCTGCTCTGCTTGGGTCGGCGGAGGCCAAGGAGAGATCGAGATCCTCGTGTTGCGCCACAAGCTTGGTGTGCTACGCCGTGAGCATCACGGCCCCTCTTGCAGCCCAAGGACCGCGCGCTGCTCTCGGCGCTGAGTCGTCTGCTCCCACGAGTCCGCTGGTCGGTGTTCGTAGTGCGGCCCGAGACCTTACTGCGCTGGCACCGGCGCATGGTGCGTCGACGGTGGACCTATCCGCCTGCACGCAAGGGCCGGCCTGCGGTCCCCGGAGCCTGTCAACCTCGGTGAGACACCTCAGTCGGGAAATTGCTGAGGCCGTAGGGTTCAGAAACCTGAACGTCATGCCGCGGCCTGGTAGTACTCGGTGAACCAAGCCGCCGAGCCGATCCCGACGCTGAACGCCGGCGGCGACCGCAACAGATGGCGGCGCAGATCCGGTGCCGTTACTCCTCGGCGGGCGAAGTTCAAGGCCTCGATGAGGTCGCTCGTCGTTGTAGGGCCGCAGGTACTTGTTGCCGGCAGGTTTGTTTGGTGATCGTTCGGCGTGATTGTGTGGGGATGGTTCGGCAGCATCTGGTGGGGAGGGCCACAGACGCGGCAGCGCCGACCGGGGTCGGCGCTGTGGTGGCGGTGTGGGTGGTCAGTCGCGGGTGAGTTCGGCGGCGGCGCGTTTGGCGCAGGTGTCGTCGACCAACTGCTTGTTGTCGGCGGCCGCGGCGATCAGCGCGGCGGTGGCGGCGTTGTTGAGCTTTCTGGGGAGCCCGCCGGCGACCCGGTGCAGGCGGGCGATGGCGTCGTCGGCGAACAGCGGCTCGGTGCGGCCGGCGAGGTGCAGGTGGTGGGCCAGGTAGGCGGCGGACTCGCCAAGGTCCATGGGTGGCAGGGTGTAGCGGGTGGCGATGCGTTGGTCGAGGGCGGCGAACACGCCAAGGCGCAGCTTGCGGGCAAGGGTGGGCTGGCCCACCAGGTGGACTCCACTGGCTATTTCGCGAAACGGCTGGCCTCAGCGTGGCTGGGCTGGTCTGAGGCGTTTCAGGCACGATGATGTCCTCATGGCCGTTTGTGCTATCCCGACCGGAGGATCGGTGCCCTGATGTCGATGCAGCCCCAGCCCTGGCCTCGACCCGCTGACGAGGTGGCTCAGGCGGTACGGTCTATGTTCGCCGGACGGCGGGCGCCACTGCCGGTGGTGGTCCGCGACGAGTTGGATGAGCTGTTTGCTGACGCGGAGTTCGCCGAGGCGTTCGCGGTGCGGGGGAAACCGGGCTGGTCACCTGGGCGACTGGCCATGATTACCGTCTTGCAGGCGGTGGGGAACCTCACCGATGTGCAGGCGGCTGAGGCGGTGCAGTTGCGGTTGGACTGGAAGTACTGCCTTGGGCTGTCGCTGGCCGATCGGGGCTTGGATGACTCAGTGCTCTCGGAGTTTCGGGCCCGGGTGGTTGAGCATGGCATGGAGGCTCGTGTCCTGGACCTGCTCGTGGCGCGGCTGGTCGACAAGGGACTGCTCAAGTCCCGGGGTAAGCAGCGTACCGATTCGACGCATATCCTTGCGGCGGTGCGGCAGCTCAACCAGATCGAACTGGTTGGGGAGACGGTCCGCGCCTGTGTGGAGGCCCTGGCCTGCGCCGATCCCGACTGGGTGGCTTCCCGGTTGGATGCCAGCTGGCAGCGCCGCTATGGGGCGCGGGTGGATTCCTGGCGGATGCCCGCCTCGAAGACCAAGCGTGCCGCGCTGGGTGTCGACTACGCCCGCGACGGTGTCGCGCTGCTTGCCGCGGTCTGGGACTCCTCGTCACCGAAGTTGCTGCGCCAGCTGCCTGCCGTGTGGGTACTGCAGCGGGTCCTGATCCAAAACGTGGTGCTCACGGTCGATCGCCAGGGGCGGGAGGTGATCCGACTGCGGGAGGCCGACACTGACGGGCTCCCGCCCGGCAGATGCCGGATCACCTCGCCGTACGACACCGATGCCCGCTGGGGCGGCAAGCAGGACCTGACCTGGAACGGGTACAAGCTGCACGTCAGCGAATCCTGCGACGCCCAGGCGCCTGCCGGCCCGGTCGACCGGGCCAACTACGTGCCCGACGCTCCTCCGAACCTGATCACCAACACGGCCACCACCGACGCCAGCGTGCCCGACGTGGCGATGACCGAGTCCGTCCACATCGACCTTGACCGGCGTGGTCTGCTGCCGGGCGAGCACTACGTGGACTCCGGCTACCCGTCGGCGGACCTGCTGGTCTCCAGCCTGACCACGTTCGGGGTCCGGCTGGTCACCCCGATGCTCGCCGACACCTCACCCCAGGCCCGTGCCGGGGCCGGCTTCGACCGCACCGGGTTCACCGTCGACTGGGATGACCAGCGGGTCACCTGCCCGAACGGCAAAACCAACGCATCGTGGACCCCCGCCACCCAACGCGGGACCCAGGTCATCGTCGTGAAGTTCCCCGGCGAGGTCTGCGCCGCCTGCCCGGTCAAGGCCCAGTGCACCACCGCCACCCGCGGCGGGCGGCAACTGACGCTGCGACCGCAGCCGGTCCAACAGGCCCTCGATCAGGCCCGAGCCGAGCAGTCCACCACCGGCTGGCAGGCCAAGTACGCCCGACGAGCCGGGGTCGAGGCCACGATCGCCCAAGCGGTCAAGGTCACCAACGTTCGTCGCGCCCGCTACCGGGGACTGGCCAAGACCCGCCTGCAACACAACATCATGGCCGCCGCCCTCAACCTCATCCGGCTGGACGCGTGGTGGAACGGCGAGTTCCTCGACCCGCGCCGGACCACTCACCTCTCACGCCTGGAACTCGCACTCGCAGCCTGAGCCAGGATTCGCCAGTGGAGTCGCAGGCCGGTGACCGTCCGCGCGTGCATGGGCCAAAGCCACTCGTCGACGACGAGCACCACGGCGTCCGCATCGCACGCCTTGAGCATCTGCGGCAGCCGGCTGAGCGCGTCTGGCTCGATGACGACCGTCACGGTGTCAGCGCCGAGCCGCAGCAGTTGCTGGTTACTGGAAATGCGCGAGGTCATAGTCGACGTCGGGGATCGGCACCTTCAGCAGCAGCCGGCGGATTGAGGCGTCCTCGTCCACCGTGTAGGGGATGCCGCGGCCGACCACCACTGGGCGGGCGGCAGCGGACTGCCCCATCAGGATCGAGGCGGCCGAGGCGATCTCGTCCACCCGGTCGATCAGTGGCGCCGAGGGGTTCCCGAACAGGTCGTGCTCGCTGGGCTCCTCCAGGTGGCGGATGCCGGCCAGCCCGATCGCCGCGCCGAAGGCGCCCTCGCGGCTGGGGCTGCCCAGGCTGTCGGAGACGATCACCGCCACCTGCCGGCCGGTCAGCGCTCGGATGCCCTGGCGGATGTGGCGGGCGCTGGCGTCGGGGTCCTCGGGCAGCAGCACCACCAGGCCGTCGTCGCGGTTGGCGACGTTGGAGCGGTCGATGCCGGCGCCGGTGCCGACCAGGCCGAGCTTGTGCAGGGTGACGACGTGGCGGCCCTTGACCTCCAGGATCGCCCGGCTCTCGTCCAGGTAGAGCTGGCAGAGACGGGGGTCGCGGCCGGTGTGCTCGGCGAGCCGCTTGGCGCGGTCGGTGGGGGTCGCGTCGGCGAGGTTGACGACGCGGCCTTCTGCCTTGGAGACGATCTTCTGGGCAACGATGAGCACGTCGTCGTCTTCCGGGGCCAGGCCGGAGGCGGTCGCGGCGTCGCAGATGATGCTGGCGAGGTCGTCGCCTTCCTTGATGAGGGGGATGCCGTCCAGCGCGCGGAAGGTCATGTCCCAGTGGAGTTCAGCCATGTGCGTTCTGCTCGCTTCGCGAAGGGCGCAGCCAGCGACAGCGCTGTGACGCGTTGGCGGGCTGCGGCAATTGTCTGGTCGAGGAAGCCTATCGCGGCCTGGTTGCCGCATTGTCCCGGTCGGCGCTCGTGCCGTGCGGCCGATGCGAGCATGCTGCAGATCGCCCCTCGGAGGGACTCTGGCTGGCGCCAGCCCGGGACCGACTGGACCTGTCTGGCCCTGGCCGCGATGGCCGCGTTGGCGGATTGCTCGGCGGCGCGGTTCCGATCGGTGTCGATCGGCAGCAGCACGGTGGGGATGCCGCAGTACAGCGCCTCCGCGGCCACGTTGCGGCCCGCCCGCGCGACGAGAACCTCGTGGTGTGCGTACAGGTCGGTTAGCTCCACGGGCTCGTCGATGACGCGCAGCCAGGGTTCCCCAGGTGGCAGGGGTGGCGTGGCGTCCACGCCGAGCACGAGGGTGACAGGCCGCGACATGGCCCGCGCGGACCAGCGCCCGCAGCTCCTGGAGTGTGCGCCCGATCGCCTCGTCGGTGGCCGCCCGGAAGGCCGGGTCGGCGCCCACGCTGCCGCCGCCGGAGGTCACCAGCACTCTTGGCTGAGGGCCGGGCTCATGGTGGGTCGGGAACTCCTTGACGATGGCCGGGACCTCCAGGCAGGGCGTCCCTGCGACCACTTGCTGGTGCAGGCGTGGCCGTGGGCAGCCGACGCTGGAGACGATCACGGCGTCGGCGTAGGTGAGCAGGCGGCGGTTGACACGCTGGAAGGTCGTGGCGCCGGGCCGCAGGTCGTGGGGGTTGGCCAGGTACATCACGCGCACGCCGTCGTCGGCGAGGGTGACGGGCAGGAACGGCTCCCCGTCGACCAGCACCGCGTCCGGATGGTGACGCTCGACCAGGTCGAGGATCCGCAGTGCCTGCGGGGCCACCGAGTCGATGAACAGTCCGGCGTGTGTGCCCAGGTCATCAACCGTCATCCCGAGCCGTCGCAGGTACCCGACGCCCGCGGCGTAGGTGGCGAAGACCACCTCCATCTCGCCGCGGCGCGCCAGCGTCTGAACAAGTCCCACGGCCGGCGTCACCCGGCCCAGGCCAGGCATCCCACGGCACACGCAGACCAGCCGCATCGCGCACCTCACCCGGCCCGTGTGGCCTCGGCGGCCACCCTCGCGGCGGTCCGCACGAACCCGCTGGCCTGCTGGCGGTCGAGCGCGATGCCGATCTTTTCCTTCAACACGTCCAGCACGATGCGCTGGGTCGGGGTGAGCGCCCGCTCCGGAAGCCGCCACAAGCGCTTGAGGCTACTGACCGTCCCGCCGACCGACAGCCAGCACAGCACCGCGTAGTCGGAAAGGTTCCAACACGCCGTTCCTTCCCGCTCGACCCGTTGGCGGAAGTCTGCTGCCATCTCCCGCATCTCGGCCTGGGTGAGGGTGGCGGTGCGGAAGTACCCGTGCGAGGTGTCCCAGAAGTTCCGGTGCTGCTTGAGCTGCCAGTCAGGGTCGAGGATCTCGATCCCGAACCGCTGGGGGAACCGGTCGAACGTCGACCCTGGAGTCAAGTAGAACGGCCCGCCGCCCACTGAATCGAAGCCGACCCGTCCAGCAGCCTGGAGTGTCTCCTCCAGCGTATCGGCGGTCTCGCCGGGCAGGCCGACGATGAAGTTGCCGTGGACGAAGATGCCTTTCGCTTGGAGGGTCTCCACGGCCTCGGCGACCTCCTCGAGCCGCTTGCTGTGCCGTTTGCCGGTGCGGACCTTCGAGGAGAGGCTCTCGATGCCCAGAAACAATGCCCGGCAGCCGGCTGCAGCAAGCCGTCCGGCCAGGTCCTCGTCGATGTCGCTGGGGTAGGCGTAGGCGCCCCACTGGATCGGGAGCTGCTCGGCGGCCAGGTCCGCGAGCAGCCGATCCAGGTCGGCGCCCAGGCTGCTGAGGCTCGAGTCCACGAACCGGACCCAGACGGGGCCGTGCGCGTCGGTCAAGGCGCGGAGGGTCCGCATGGTCCGCTCGACCGGGTCGACCGCCACGCCGTGGCGGAGCACCGGGTCGGTGCAGAACGGGCAGTGATGCCGGCAGCCGCGTGACAGTTCCACCGGGAAGACCGGGAAGTACCGGTCGTCGTCCCACAGCGTGTAGTCCGGGCCGGCCTGGTCCATCCGCGCTGCGCCCGAGCCCGCTCGGATGAGCCGATCGCCGTCCAGCCGGCGGCGCTGATGCAGCGCCTGGATGACCGGAGCCGCCTCGGGCAGGCAGTCGCCCGCCGCCACGACGTCGAAGGCGGAGGTGATCCGGAAGACCTGGTCGCCGAGCAGGGTCACGTGTGGTCCGCCGACCATCGTGACCGTCCGCGGATGGTCGGCCTTGAGCTGGGCGGCGAGTTGGATGCCGCGCTCGAAGTCGTCGATGTACAGGCTGAACAGCGCCACCGTGGGCTCCACGACTTCGAGGCGTTCTTCTAAATGCTTCCTGGGAGTCGCGGCGTGTATCGGTGGACAATGAGCATGGTCACCTTTCCTGCCCGCAAGGGGGACGATCATGCCGCCGCCGACCCTGCAGGTGACACTGGACCAGGACGCCCAGGCCGCGCTGGAAC